>RRZU010263339.1_pt1 | contig 46047 bp, 46 predicted proteins | sample 2165561 | NCBI WGS metagenome assembly RRZU01 (sample SAMN10456909, study PRJNA506462) | wastewater metagenome | isolation source: wastewater sludge | place: USA: Moscow, Idaho | reverse complement strand
TGGGCTGGAATGACTGAAATTGAAGCTAAAAAAGCTGGAATAAACTATGAAGTTTCTACTTTCCCATGGAGCGCAAGTGGAAGAGCACTAGCTAGCGATGTTTCAAATACAGGTATGACAAAATTAATCTTCAACAAAGATACTCATCAATTAATTGGTGGAGCAATTGTTGGAGAAAATGCTGGAGAGCTTTTAGGTGAAATTTCACTAGCTCTTGAAATGGATTGTGATGCTGAAGATATAGCTCTTACAATTCATGCTCACCCAACGCTACACGAATCTATTGGTATGGCTGCTGAGATTTTCGAAGGAACAATCACAGATTTACCAAACGCAAAAGCTGTAAAGAGAAAGTAATTTCTCTTTACACAAAACTTTTCAAACTATAAATTAAATCACTTCATAAAATCTATTTGGGCATAATACTAATAATATATTATTAAAAAAAGAAGATTAATGGATAAATTAAATAAATTTTTACCAACAACTAAAGAAGAGATGAAACAACGAGGTTGGGATGAGCTTGATGTTGTTTTAATAACAGGTGATGCATATATAGATTCGCCTTTTATGGGAATTGCTGTTGTTGGAAGAATATTAGAAGATATTGGACTAAGAGTTGGAATAATAGGACAACCTGATGTTAATAGTGATATTGATGTTAAAAGATTAGGTGAACCAAAACTTTTTTGGGGAGTTAGTGGTGGAAGTATTGACTCAATGGTTTCAAACTATACAGCTACAAAAAAGTTTAGAAATGATGATGATTATACTCCTGGTGGAAAAAATAACAAACGACCTGATAGAGCAACTTTAGTTTATACAAATTTAATAAGAAGATATTTTAAAAATACTGTTCCAATTGTTTTAGGTGGGATAGAAGCAAGTCTTAGACGACTTACACATTATGATTATTGGTCAAACAGTTTAAGAAAACCAATTTTATTTGATTCAAAAGCTGATTATATGGTTTATGGAATGGGTGAACAAGCAATAATAGATTTGGGGCTTTATTTAAAAGAAGGTAAAGACGTGAAAACTATTGCAGGGCTTTGCTATATTTCAAAAGAACCAGTAAAAGAGTATATTCAAATTCCATCTCATAAAGAGTGTTTAGAAAATAAAGAGAAATATATTGACCTTTTTAGAACATTTTATGACAATAATGACCCAATGTATTCAAAAGGTCTCTGTCAAGAAGTAGATGGAAGATACCTAATCCAAAACCCACCAAGCCGTTATTTAGAAGAAAATGAGATGGACAAAATAGCCTCTTTCCCATATCAAAGGGATTTACATCCATATCATGCAAAAGAAGGAAAAGTAAAAGCTTTAGAGACTATAAAATTCTCAATTATGACACATCATGGTTGTTGGGGAGAGTGTAATTACTGTGCGATTGCAGCCCATCAAGGAAGAACTATAAGAACAAGAAGTGAACAAAATATTTTAGGTGAAGCAAAACATTTCACAACTATGAAAGATTTTAAAGGAATTATCTCTGATGTGGGTGGACCAACTGCAAATATGTATGGTTATGAATGTAAAAAAAAGATAAATTTAGGAACTTGCATAGATAATAAAAGATGTGTTGATGCGCATAGACTTTGTCGTACAATGAAAGTAAATCATAGTAGAAACATAAATCTTTTAAGAGATATAAGAGCAGTTCCTGGTGTTAAAAAAGCATTTATAGCTTCTGGAATTAGATATGACTTTATAGCTGCTGATAAAAATCATGGAAAAGAGTATTTAAAAGAGATAATTGACCATCATATTTCAGGTCAAATGAAAATAGCTCCTGAACATACAAGTGATGAAGTACTTCACCATATGGGAAAACCAGGAAAACAATCACTTATTGAGTTTAAAAGAATGTTTGATGAACTCAATAGAGAAACTGGTAAAAAACAATTTTTAACATATTATCTAATAGCTGCTCATCCAGGATGTAAAGAAAGCCACATGCATGAGTTAAAGCAATTTACAACTCATGAATTAAAGATAAATCCTGAACAAGCTCAAGTATTTACTCCAACTCCAGGAACTTACTCAGCTGTTATGTATTACACAGAACTTGATCCATTTACAAAAGAAAAAATCTTTGTTGAAAAAGATACATTAAGAAAAGAGAAACAAAAAGAGATAGTTGTTGCAAAAAAAAGTTTTTCTAAACCAAAAAATAGTTCTGGTTCAGGAATGCAAGGTTAAAGAATAAAGAGATTTTTTTCTTTATTCTTTAAATTTCAATACTATAAAAACAAGAAAAAATTTCATCTTTTTGCAAGATTTGAATTCCTTTTTTCTCTTCTATATTTTGATTCGAATTTTCTTCATCTGCAACTCCAAACCAAGGTTCAATACATACAAAAGGTGCAAGATTTGGTTTTGACCAAATTCCTAAATAAGGAAATCTTTCAAATTCAACTTTTAAAATTTTATTATTATTTTTATCTCTTAGATTAATAGATTTTATACTCAAATCATTAAAAATCAAAGCATCATTTTTAAATATATTTTCATCTAAAAAAAGTTTATTTTCTATAAAAGACAACTCTTCATCTTTATAAACTAACCCTTTTTCATTTAAAAAATATCTCTTGGCTTTTTCTACATTTTCAAATTCTAAAAAATCACCATCTAAAATATTAAAAGCTGGATGGGCACCTATTGAAAAATAGATACTATCTTCACTTCTATTTTTTATTTTATAAGAAATTATTAGTTTTGTTTTGTCTAATTTATATGAGATATTCAACTCAAATAAAAAAGGATAAATTTTAAAAGTTCTTTCATCACTTTTTAAAACAAACTCTATAAAATCTTCCTCTTTTTTAACTAATTCAAACTCTTTATCTCTTGCGAAACCATGTTGAGACAAATTATATTTTTTATCTTTATAAAAATATATATCATCTTTTAATCTTCCAACAATAGGAAAAAGAACAGGTGAGTGCCTTGCCCAGTATTTTGAATCTGCTTGCCATATATACTCAAAATTATTTGTAATTTTTTGAAGGCTATTTAGTTCTGCTCCAAAAGATCTAATTTTTGCTTTTATAAAACTATTTTTTATTTCATAATTCAAAATATTTCTCCTATTTATTTATATCTTTTAGTATTCTCATTGAATTAAATATTGCTATTAGTGCAACTCCCATATCTGCAAAAATTGCTTCTTTCATTCCTATAAGCGCACTTGCTCCTAAAAATAAAAAGCCAATTTTTATAGCCATAATAAATACAATGTTTTGATATACAATAGCTTTAGTTTTTTTAGCTATTTTTATAGCATCACTTATTGCATTTAAATTGTCATTTAAAACTATAACATCAGCAGATTTAATAGCTAAATCACTTCCAACTCCACCCATAGCAAAACCAATATCTGATGCAGCTAATGTTGGAGCATCATTTATTCCATCCCCCACAAAAGCTGTTGTTTTTCCACTCTCTTTTTTTATTTCTTCATAAATTTTCAATTTATCTTGAGGGAGAAGCTCATATTTTATATTCTCTATTCCTATAGCTTTTGATACTTCAATTGCTTGCTCTTTTTTATCACCTGTCAACATATAAGTTTTAAAGATATTCAATTTTTTTAATTCTTTAATAAACTCTTTTGCTTCAGGTTTTATAATATCACTTACTACAATATACCCAACAAGTTTTGAATCAATTGATACATAAACAACATTTAACTTCTCTTCTAAATCTTCTGAAATCTTTATATCGAATTTTTCAAGAAGTTTTTTATTTCCTATTAAAATCTCCTTTTCATTTACAATAGCTTTTATACCCAAACCACTAAACTCTTTACTTGAATTTAACTCTTTTAAATTTAATTCTTTATCATAAGATTTTACAATTGCTTTTGCTATTGGATGAGTTGAAAAACTCTCAACTATTGCAGCATATCTTAAAAGTTCATCTTTATTTATATCAAAAGCTTCTACTTTTATAACTTCAAAAACACCTTTAGTTAAAGTTCCTGTTTTATCAAAAACAATATTTTCAATTTCTGTTAGTTTTTCTATATAATTTGCACCTTTTACTAAAATACCTTTTTTTGAAACAGCACCAATTGCGCTAAAAAAAGATAGTGGAATAGATACAACCAAAGCACAAGGACAAGAAATAACTAAAAATACCAAAGCTCTTTCAATCCAATCAGAATATAAAGCACCTTCTATAAAAAATGGTGGTAAAAATGCTAAAAATAGAGCCATAACAACAACAATAGGAGTATAAACAGCTGCAAATTTTGTTATAAACTTCTCAGCATTTGCTTTTTTTGAACTTGCATTTTCTATAAGTTCTATAACTTTTGCAATAGTTGAATCTTTATAAAGAGAGTTAACTTTTAAATAAACAGCGTTTGAAACATTTATAAATCCACTTAAAACAGATTCATTCTCATTTATAGTTTTTGGTCTAAATTCCCCTGTTATTGCACTTGTATCAAATAGGCATGAATTATTTAATAATATAGCATCTACTGGAACTTTTTCACCTACTTTTACTAAGATAATATCTCCAATTCTTAGCTCTTCAGGAGTTCTTTGAACTACAATATCACCCTCTTTTACAAAAGCATACTCTGGTTTGATATCAATTAGTGCATTTATATTATCTCTAGAATTTGAAACAGCAACCCTTTGAAACATTTCACCTACTTGATAAAATATCATAACCGATATACCTTCAACAAAATCAGCCAAACCAAAAGCACCCAAAGTTGCTATTGACATTAAAAAATATTCATCGAATACTTTTCCATTTATTATGTTATTAAATGCTTTGTATAAAACATCCCAACCTACAATTATATAAGCCACAATATAAACTGCAATTTGCATTTGTCTATTTTCTATATAGTTATAAGAGATATAAGTTAAAAAAAGAGATACTAGCGTAATAGCTAAAAGCTTTTTATCTAGAAGTTGCCAAAATGTTTTTTGCTTTTTATTCTCTTCTTTTACTATAAAAACTTCCTTTTCAATTTTTTGAATCTCTTTTTCAATAACATCCAATAAATCATTATTTGTATTTTGTTCAAAAGTAAGAGTTGAAGTAGAAAAATTCAATTTAACATTTGATAATTCTGGCATATCATTTAAAGTTTTTTCTATTTTTAAGGCGCAATTTGCACAATCTAAATTTTGTAATTTTACTTTTTTCATCTATGAAATCTTTCTTTTTTTATATTTTAAGAGAAAAAAGTATATCTATAAGGATATGAATTGATTATTAATTTTAAAAGTAAGTAAGATGATTTTGAAAACATCTTACTTTAGGATTAGAATTTATTTAGTTTTTAAAGTTGAATTCACTCTTCTATTTCTTGAGCCATTAGATGAAGATTCACTTTTTTTTGAAAAATGTCTATTGTTGTTTTCTCTAGATTTTGAGCTTAAAGATGAATTTTCTTGATCTCTTTTTGAATTAGAAGTTTTATCTTGTGATGTAGAAACTTTATTTTTTGTTGCTCTACTTTGACTATTATTTTTATTTTTACTGTTTGAAATAGATTCCGCTTTTATATTTGGATCTACTTTAAATCCATCTATTGCAATTTTATTTATTTTTTGTTTAATTAATTTTTCTATTCCAAATAAATATTCATGTTCATCAACACAAACTAAAGATATAGCTTCACCTTTATTTCCAGCTCTTCCTGTTCGTCCAATTCTATGAACATAATCTTCAGGAACATTTGGTAATTCAAAATTTATTACATGTGGTAATTGATCTATATCTATTCCTCTTGCTGCTATATCAGTTGCAACCAAAACTCTTACTTTTCCTGATTTAAAATCATCTAAAGCTTTTGTTCTTGCACCTTGAGATTTATTTCCATGAATTGCAGCTGAAGTTATTTTATCTTTTATTAAAGCTTCACTTAGCTTATTAGCACCATGCTTTGTTCTTGTAAAAACTAAAACTTGTTTCAAATTATTTTTATTTAAAAGATGAACTAAAAGCTCTTTTTTTCTATTTTTATCAACTAAATGGATAGTTTGTTCAACTTTATGTGAAGTGCTATTTGCTTTTGAAGCCTCTATTAAAACTGGAGAATTTAGTAATCCATCTGCTAATTTTTTAATTTCAGGTGAGAAAGTAGCTGAAAAAAGTAGATTTTGTCTTTTTTTTGGAAGAAGTGCTAATATTTTTTTAATATCATGTATAAATCCCATATCAAGCATTCTATCAGCTTCATCTAAAACCAAAAATTCAACTTTTGATAAATCTAAACTATCTTGAGATACCAAATCAAGCAATCTTCCAGGAGTTGCAGTAATAATATCAATACCTTTTTTTATAATAGCTTTTTGTGGATTTATTCCAACTCCTCCAAATATAACAGCTGATTTAAAAGAGAGATATTTTCCGTAAGTTTGAACACTTTGTCCAACTTGTGATGCTAATTCTCTTGTTGGAGTTAAAATAAGGGCTTTTACAACTCTTTTTTTATCTTTTGAATAGTTTTTATTTAATAACTGCAATAATGGAAGTGTAAAACCAGCAGTTTTTCCAGTTCCTGTTTGAGCAGCTGCTAAAACATCTTTTTTTGACAATATTACTGGTATAGACTGTATTTGAATAGGAGTTGCTTTTGTATAACCCTCTTCTTTAACTGCACGAAGAATTTCTGTGCATAATCCTAAATTTAAAAATGACATAAGTACCTTTTGTTTTATAAACCCACAAAAGTTATTAGCTTAAGTTACGATCTAGGTTGAATAATTTGAGTTTAAATGAGTTGTAGAAATACTACAAAAACGAAGTCATGCATAGACCGAAGTATGCTGAAATTAAAAGATTATATCATAATTTTAAAATCATTTACTATTTTCATAAAATTAATTTGCTAAAATCAGTAAAAAAATATATAAAAGGAAAAATATGCAATATATTGAAATTTCAAACAAAGGTGTTCAAGAAGTAGTTGAAAAAATTAAAGAGATTGCACCAAATTATAAATTTGGTGTTTTACATGTTCACAATATAAAAGAAACTCTAAAATCTAAAGGTAAAGATTTAAGTGAAGATTGTCAAGTTTTAGATATTTGTAATCCAAATGTTGCTGAAACTTTTTTAAATGAGGATATAACTTTATCTTGTATTATGCCTTGTAAAATAGCAGTTTATACAAAAGATGGAGAAACTAATATTGCTTTAAACTCTGTTGTACAATTAGTAGATGATATAAATCCTGATTTAATTGAACTTGCACAAACAACACAAGAAGATCTTCTAAAAATTATTGACGAAGCAAAATAGTGATAAATATCAACGAAGTAAATTCAATTTCAAGTATGATTCAACTCTCAGTTGCACCAGTTTTTTTACTAGCTGGTGTGGCTGGACTTTTAAATGTTTTTACAAGTAGACTAGTTCGAATAATTGATAAAGTAGATAGACTAGATAAATTTGAAAATGAAAAAAAAGAGCAAGGTAAAATGGATGATGAATTAAGAGAAATGATAAAAGCTAGAAGAAATTTTTTAACTATGAGAATGAACAATACTAATCGTGCAATATTCTTTGGTACAACAACAGGTCTTTTAGTCGCTCTTGTAATTATTACAATTTTTTTAAGTTCATTTTTTCATTTTGAACACACTTTTTTAATAGCAAATCTATTTATCCTAGCAATGGGTTCTTTGGTAGCTTCATTGGTTTTATTTTTAAAAGAGCTTTTTTATACAACAAAGTTTGTAAACAATAAAGAGAGTTATATTCCTTAAAATATAACTCTACTTTTTTTATTTTCCATCAAACTCTTTTGAATTCACTTGAGCAATAATCTCTTTAGATATTTTCAATGTTTGTTGAGCAATATCATTTGCAACTCCTGCATTTTGTGCATTTCTTTGAGTTATTTGATCTAAATTATTTACAGCATCATTTATCTGAACCATTCCTGTTGATTGCTCTTTACTTGCAATTGTTACATTTTGAATTAGATCTATTGTTGTTGAGATATTTTCATTTAAGCTTGAATATCCAACTATCATCTCATTTGCAATTACACTACCCTCTTTTGTTTTATTTGTAGCTAATTCAACTATTCTTTTTATCTCATTTGCTGCTTCTGCACTTCTACTTGCAAGATTTCGAACCTCTTGAGCAACTACTGCAAATCCTTTTCCAGCTTCTCCTGCTGTTGCTGCTTCTACTGCTGCATTTAGTGAAAGAATATTTGTTTGAAATGCAATTTGATCAATAACAGTTATTGCTTCACTTATTGCTAAAGCTTGTTTATTTATATCTTCCATTGAAGCAACTGTTCTATTTGCTAAATCTTGACCAACTTTTATAGCTTCTTTAACTTTCTCTCCATATTGAGCCATTTTAGTAGTAGTTTGAGTATTATTTGTTATATTTGAAGTTATCTCTTCAAGGCTTGCTGCTGTCTCTTCAAGACTTGCTGCTTGTGAATTTGCTGCAGTTGCAATATTTTGCATATTTGAACTTAAAGTCATAGCATTTTGACTTAAAGTTAATCCAATATTTTTATTTTCTACAAGCATTTGAGTTATTACATCTCTTAAAACATTAACATCTTTTTCAAGTTCTTCAATAATTCCCTCTAAATCATTTTCAGCCAATTTTGGTCTAAAATCGAATTTTGAATAAGAAGTTAAAACTCTTAAAATATTTGTAATATTAGTATTTAATGTTCCTAACATTTCATTTATAATATCTTTCAATTCATTTAAAGCAGGATTATTTGAACCTAATTCAATCTTAACATTTAAATGACCTTTATTTATCTCGTTTGCAACTCTAATAGTATCAGCAATTAAAGCTCTATCTTTTTGAATATTTGCCTTAGTATTTTCAATATTTTTATTAATAATTTTTGACATCATTCCCAATTCATCTTTTGAATCAATATTTATTAACTTAATATCTTCCTTTTCAAAATTTATAAATGCAAAAAAGTTTTCAACTCCAGCTCTTACACTAGCAACATCAATCAAAATTGTAAAAGCGATTGTTCTTGCAAGCACCATTGTAATACCAATTCCAAAAATACTTAAAAGTCCGTAAATAATCATATTTTTGTTTGCTTGTGCTAACTCTTCATCTATTTCAAGTACTAAATGATTTGATACAAAATCTTCAACTTTTTTAAGTAAATCAATTTTTGAAGTAACTTCTTTAAACCAAAAATTTGGGTCAACATTGAAATTTTCTTCTAAATTTAGATAAAGTGCTGTTTTTCTCATTTCTTCAACTGATTCAATAGCTTTTCCTACTACAGTTTTATCATAAAAATCTGTTGATTCTTTAGCACTTACTTTAAAAAACTGGTTTATATATACATTTTGCTCAGCAATAACTGTATAGAATTTTGCTTTTAAACCTTCAGTAAATCTATTTTGTGCAAATGTATTTGTTCCTACTGCTCTTTCAATTCCTGATTGCTCTTTTGCTAATAAAATACTCATATAAGATATTAACTCTTTTGATATATTTGCACTATCAGAAATTTTTATAACTGAACCTAGTATATTTAACAAATAAGTATTTACATCTGTATAGTAAGCAATTGCAACTGGAGCTTTTATTGAAAAGCTATTTACATTTTTTCTTACTTCTTCTAATTTTTGTAAGCCCTTTAAACTATTTTCTAAATTACTTATAAAATCATCTCTATAACTGCTTTTATCAAATGTAGATAAAAAATTATTTAAATCTTTTAATCTATCATCAACTAAAACTCGTTGATTTGGTAACTCAACTTTGAATTTTTCACCTTTACTACCAATAAATCCTGCTGTCATACCTCTTTCTTTTTGAGTTTCATGAACTAAAGCACCAATTTTTATAGATAAAACTACAACATTATCTAAAGATTTAAGATTTTTAGCACTTAAATACGAATCAATTGATAATTTTGCAGCTAGCAAAATAACCACCATAAGTGGAATAAGCATAATTAAAATTAGCTTCTGTTTTATAGAGAGTTTTGACAACATTCTTTTTCCTACATCAAATTTATTTATATATATTATCAAAAAAATTTATTTTTTGGAAAGCTATAAATTTGCAACTTTTTAGTAAAATGCCCTAAAAAAATTAATTATAAGAAAAATTATTATGAAATTAGATGAAAAATTTTTAGAACTTATCCAAGATAACGATACTTTAACGCAAAGTCAATTTGAAATTTTAGAAATTTCAAATGAAAATAAAAAAAATTGGAAAAATATAGCTTTACAAAAAGATGTTACAAAAAATAACAAAAATCTCCTTATGTTATTAAAAGGTATTAATAATTTTGAGATATCCAACAAAATAATACTTAATTATCATATGGTATTGGAATATAATAATATAAATGCAAAAGTTTATACACCAAAAGTTGAAGAAAATAATCAAAAGAACGATAGTTATGTAATTGAAAATTTAGATAAAGAAGAATTTTTACATATTTATTGTGATGGAGCTTGTAGTGGAAATCCTGGACCTGCAGGAAGTGGTATAGCAATATACTCAAATGGAAGTAAACCCATACTAATTTATGGAGCATATATAGAAAATGGTACGAACAATATTGCAGAATTAAATGCTCTAAATCAAGCATTAATAATAGCTTCTCAAAGTGGTTTTACAGAACAAATCCATATTTTTAGTGATTCAAAATATGCAATAGATTGTATTTCTACTTGGGCTTATTCTTGGAAAAAGAATAATTGGAGTAAAAAAGGTGGAGAGATAAAAAATCTTGAATTGATTATTGAAGCTCATAACCTTTATGAAAAACTCAAAAAACAGTTGGTTTTGGAATATGTAAAAGGGCATAGTGGCATAGAAGGAAATGAATTAGCAGATAGAATGGCAGTAAATGCAATAAATGAGAAATCAGTTGATTTTAGTTTTTATAGATATGAGAAAATAGAAGATGTAATTAATATGAAATCATATTAATTTAAAATTTTGTTACAATTGGATAATATTTATTATTAAAATGCTAAGGAAAGATATGCTGGAGAAAAAAGGGACGATTTTGAGCGTAAGAGAAGATTTAAAAGTTTTTGACTGTACTATTAGAGATGGTGGGTTAGTAAACAATTTTTATTTTACTGATGAGTTTGTAAAAGCTCACTATGAAATGTGCGTTGCAAGTGGTGTTGATTATATGGAGATTGGTAAAAATGTATCTCCTACACTTATGAGTGAAGATGAATATGGTCCTTGGAACTTTTGTAAAGAAGAAGATATTAGAAGAATTGTTGGAGAGAACAAAACAAATCTAAAAATTGCTGTTATGAGTGACATTGGAAGAAGTCTTAAAGAAGAACTTAGACCGAAAAGTGAAAGTGTTGTAGATATGATTAGAATTGCAACATATATTCATCAAATTCCAGCAGCTATTGAATTAATAGAAGATGCTCATGCAAAAGGTTATGAGACAACTGTAAACATTATGGCTATTTCAAAATCTTTTGATGATGAACTAGATGAAGTTTTAGCACAACTTGCAAAAACTAATGTTGATGTTATTTATATTGCAGATAGCTTTGGTTCTTTTTATCCAGAACAAATTAGAAAATTAACAGAGAAATATCTAAGTTTCGCAGAGAAATCAGGTAAAAAAGTTGGAATTCATGCACATAACAATCTTCAACTTGCATATGCAAATACTTTAGAAGCGATGATTTATGGAGCAAGTTTCCTAGATGTTACTGTTTCAGGACTTGGAAGAGGAGCTGGAAATTGTCCGTTAGAGCTTCTTTTAGGATTCTTAAAAAATCCTAAATACAATCAAATGCCAGTTTTAGAATTTATAGAAAACTATATAGTTGATTTAGAGAAAAAACTTGACTGGGGATATAGTATTCCATATATGATAACTGGTCAATTAAATGAGCATCCAAGAAGTGCTATGAAAGCAAGAGATGAAGGTGATACAAAATATAGAGAGTTCTTCAAAACTATCTCTTTTATGGAGTAGTTTTATTCTATTTTATTAAAAGGGATAAGGTTTTAGTTGTCCCTTTTTTTATTTTAAGAAATCTGCTTTACAGATTTGACTTAAAGGTAAATTAACATCAAAAATTTTTGCTCTTATATTTTTATATCCAAAACTTTCTAGTCTTTTAGTATGTTTATCTAAATACCTTTTTGCATCATTTTTATTTGAAAATAGATATATTCCACCTGCTATTTTTTCATCTTTATTCTCAGTCCAAATTTTCCATAATAAACCATCTTCATTTGAAATATCATTTGCTAAATCTATAAAAGCATTTGAAAAACCTTCTCCAAATATTCCATCATGAGGAAAATCAACTTGTAATATATAAACCATAAAAACTCCTTTAATTTTTTATTATTTTAAAGTTAATATGCTTCATATTTAGTTATTATATAAATAATTTTTAATGAAAAAAAGATTTAAAAGTAAAACTAGAATATAATACTATAAATTTTAATTAACACTAAATATACTTTGTTAGGTGAGGATACATAAATGTCTGTCTTGTTGGATGCTATAAATAATATTGATAACTTCACAATTGCGCTGTTGCTTTTGTCTCTTGGTATCGCGTTATTTTATGAGATGATTAACGGTTTTCATGATACAGCAAATGCTGTTGCCATGATTATATATACTAATTCTATGAAACCAGGATACTCTGTTATAATGGCTGGAATTATGAACTTTTTAGGTGTAATTCTAGGTGGAATTGGTGTTGCTTACGTTATTGTACACTTGCTACCACTTGATATTATGGTTTCTTCAAATCAAAATGCAACTTTAGTTATGATTTTTTCACTCTTAATCTCTGCTGTTGTTTGGAATTTAGGTACGTGGTATTTTGGGTTACCTGTTTCTAGTTCACATTCACTAATAGGTTCAATAGTAGGGGTTAGTATAGCTTTTGGTATGATGAATGGATTTACTTTCTCTCAAAGTGTAAATTGGAAAGTTGTTTATGGTATTTTAACAGCTTTAGCACTCTCTCCTTTATTTGGTTTTGGATTTGCATTTTTAATTATGAAACTTTCTAGAAAAATTGTTAAAAATCCAAAATTTTTCAAAACTCCTAGTGCGGATGGTAAAAAGAAACCAAATTTTTGGATGAGAACAGGAATCATAGCCACTGGAGCTGGTGTTAGTTTTGCCCATGGTTCAAATGATGGACAAAAAGGTATAGGTCTTATTATGATCATTCTAATTGGAATCTTACCAACATACTACGCTTTAAACATGGAAGCTCACCAATATAAAATCATGCAAACAAGAGATGGTGCTGCAAATTTAGCAAAATTCTATGCTGATAATAACGAAACACTTACAAAACTTTTAGAAGAAAAAAGACTTATTAGTGCACTAAAAATAGAAAATAAAATTGCAGAATGTGATGTTAATCAAGTATATAACACAACTTTAGAAATTTCTAAAAAATTGGATGGTTTAAAAACATATTCTGAACTTTCAAACGAAGATAGATGGAAAATTCATACTGCTGTATTATGTTCTGATAACTTTTTTGGACAAGTTGAAAGAGCTTACAAGCTAATAGATAAAGATAAATCAGATTATATTGGTGACCAAAGAAAACAGATGATTACCTCTACTGAATACGTGCCATTTTGGGTAATAATTGCGGTTGCTTTAATGTTAGGTATTGGAACAATGATAGGTTATAAAAGAGTTGTTCTTACTATTGGTGAAAAAATTGGTTCTAAGCCAATTAATCATATGCAAGGAGCTGTATCACAAGCAATGGCAATGGTAACTATTTTATTAGCAAACTTTGCACACGCTCCAGTTAGTACAACTCACATTGTATCTAGTTCTGTTGCTGGAACTATGGTTGCTGAACCTGATGGTGGAGTACAAAAGAAAACTATTAATACTATTTTAGTAGCATGGATTATCACTTTACCAGTTACAGCTTTTATGGGTGCTGGTATTTATATGGTATTAGACCATCTTATGAGATAATTTCTTTAAATATTTGAAAGATTAATTCTTTCAAATATTTTACTTTCTAATTTCATATGCACTTTTTACAATATCGACACCAAATTTTTCTCTAAGATTTTGTATATTTTTATCTAAAATCTCTTTTTTCAAATCACTCTCATATTCAAAAAGATTAAAAGTATGTTCATTCTTTTTTGCAAAATTAAAAACTGTAATATAAAGCTGTATAACACCGTGATTTCTATGTTTATCTGCCTCTTTAAATAACTTAATCATTGAAGTTTTAAAATCAAATTCATTAAAAATCTTATTTGTATTTTCTTGAGCCTTTGACAAGATATTGTATTCATATCTTAGTTGTATTTGATATGAAAGCGGATTATGATTCTCTTTTTTTACAATAAAACTCAGATATCTACTTAAAATCATAACCCTTCTTTTAAGTTCATCTCTGTTTGAAACTACATCAAAACTTCGCCCTATCCCTAAAGATTTTCGCTCTTTATTTATAGTTAATTTATTATCTCGTATTCCACAAACTCTATTATAAGTATCAACTCCTATCTTTCCCCATGAATACAAAAGTTTTTGATTTTTTCTAATATCTCCCAAAGTTTTAATATTATAACCTTTTAATTTTTCACAAAAAGATTTTCCAATACCTGTAAAATTTTCTACTAAAATATCTTTTGTAAACTCTTCAATATCATCTTTTTTTAAAAGTCTTACACCATCAGGTTTTGCAAAATTTGTCATAAGTTTTGATAAGTATTTAGTTGGAGCAACTCCAATTGAAGCTGGTAATCTTAACTTATCAAAAATTTTATTTTTTAAATCTTTTGCAAAATTAAAAGCTTCATCCTCCTCTATATAACCAGTTAAATCTCCAAAAAATTCATCTATTGAAAATTGTTCAATTAATGGAATCTCTAGTTCTAGAAGCTCTTTTAATTTATTTGATAAATCATCATAAAGTTCATAATTAGGTGCTATCATTTTTAAATGTGGGCAAATTCTTAATGCTTCATTTACACTCATTGCGGTTTTTACACCAAAAGCTCTAGCCTCATATGATGCAGTAGTTATTATTCCTCTAATTTTTCCATTTTCATCAATAAAATAATTTTCATTATTTTTTATATTTGAACTAATTATTTTACTTGAGAAACTTGCTCTATTTATTGAAAGTTTTCTATTTAATTTTTCATTTGAAAAAATGTCATTACTATTTCTTCCTCCAACAGCAACAGCTATATTTAAGAGGTTTTTATCAAGAGTTCTGTGAGCTGATACAAAGTAACAATCTAAATCTATATGAATAAACATGTTGCAATTATATTGAAATAATTTGTAATTTAACAAAAATATTGCAAATTGAAATATTATTATTTCTTAAAATTTTGGCTATAATATGTAACATATAGTTACAATAAAATGAATAAAAAAATATAATCATTCTTGAGTTTATTAATTAAATATCTATTAAGTTTATAATATTTAAAATCTACAGTAGAAATTAATCTAAGGAGAGAATAGATGAAAAAACTTGCATTATCACTATTTTGTTTAGCAAGTATGTCTTTTGCAGTAGAATATGACGCTGTAAGAGGAGAAATGCTTTCACTGTCATGCGCAAATTGCCATGGAACTAATGGAAAATCAACAACTACAATACCAGTAATTGCAGGACTTGATAAAAACTATATGTATCAAAAGCTACTTGATTATAAAGCTGGTAAAAGTGTTGGTGATACACAAATGATGCAAAAGCATACAAAAGGTTTTACTGATGAAGAGCTTGAGCAACTATCTTACTACTTTTCAAAAGTTAAATAAGCTGAAAGGATAAAATTATGTTAAATAGAAGAGATTTCGGAAAAATAGTTTTAGGAGCAACTGCTCTATCTTTTGCTGCTTGTAATGGACTAGGAAATAGCTTAGCTACGATTCCTGCAAATAAAAAAAGAGTTGTTATTGTAGGTGGTGGTTTTGGTGGTGCTGCAGCAGCTAGATACTTAAGAAGATTTGATCCAAATGTGGAAATTGTTTTAGTTGAACAAAATAAAGAGTACTATACTTGTCCATTCTCAAATGCTGTAATTGCAGGAATGGAAAAAATTGATTTTATAAAAAGAGATTTATCTACTTTAGAAAAAAAATACAATATTAAAGTTGTATATGCAAAAGTTAAAAAAGTTGATGGAGCTACAAATAGTGTAATTTTAGATAATGGTTCAGTTATTAGTTATACAAAAGCTATCGTAAGTCCAGGAATTGATTTTAAATTTGAAAAAGGTTACACAGAAGAAAATCAAAAATTAGCTCCTCACGCTGTAAAAGCTGGAGAGCAAACAACAATTTTACAAAAACAACTTGAAAATATGAAAGATGGTGGAACTTTTGTAATGGTTGCTCCTGCTGATCCTTTTAGATGTCCTCCTGGTCCTTATGAAAGAATTTCTCTTGTAGCACATTATTTAAAAACTCATAAACCAAACTCTAAAATTATTGTTTTAGATCAAAAAGATAAATTCTCTAAACAAGTTTTATTCACAAATGGATGGAAAGAACTTTATGGAGATATGATTGAATGGAGAGCTGCTCAATTTGGTGGAAAAGTTTTAGAAGTAAATCCAGCAAAAAGAGTTGTAAAAACTGAAGATGAAGAGATTGTTGCAGATGTTTTAAACTATATTCCAAACCAAAAAGCTGGTCAATTAGCATTTGATTCAGGTCTTGTACAAGGTGATTGGTGTCCAATTCATCCAAAAACATTTGAATCTAAACTTGTAAAAAATGTACATGTAATTGGAGATGCTTCAAGTGCTGCACCAATGCCAAAATCTGCATTTAGTGCAAGTACTCAAGGGAAAGTAGTAGCAATGCAAATAGCAAGAATCTTAGCAAATAAAGAGATAGTAAATCCTCCAAAACTTGCAAATACTTGTTATAGTTTATTAAGTCCAAATTATGGTATTTCTATTGCTGCAGTTTACAATGCTCATGATGATAAAATCGAAAGTGTAAATGGAGCTGGAGGAGTAAGTCCTGAGAATGATCCAGATGGACACATCAGACTTCTTGAAGCAAAATATGCATATGCTTGGTATGAAAGCCAAACAAAAGACGTATTTCAATAAAAGTTAGGAGAAATCTCCTAACTTTTAATTTAAAATTACTATTTGTCTATATCTTTGAAATATTTTATCTACAATTTTTTCTATTAAATCTTCACCATAATCTTCTGAAAAATTTAATGATATTGAATTTCTACTAGTTACTTCATCATATCCCATAGCTTGAATTACTCTTGAAGGCTTAGAAAGTCCTAAGCTACATCCTTCACCGTTTGATAAAAAAATATTATCAAAAACTAAAGTTCGTATAATTTCCCTTGCTTTTATATTTTTAAGCCCAAAATGTAAGGTATAAGGTAAAGTTTTATTATTATCAACAAAAAAATAAATATCATCTTTAAACTTTGTTATTAATTTTTCTTTAAAAATATTTTTAACTTTTATATTAAATCTTCGATTTTTAAGACTCTCAAAACAAGCCTTTATAGCTATTGTATCTATAAATGCTAAACTAGAATTCTCAAAAAGTTCATCATTAAAAAGTAAAACACCACTAAAATGATATCCACAAAGCTTATAATTATCAAAGTATATAGCATCACTAATCTTTGAAAAATCAGCACTTGCATTTGAAATAATTTTTGCATTTGTAAAATTTTTAATTTCTTCTAATGAAGTTATTAAAAAAGTATCCATAACATAAGATGATAAAAATAAAAATTCTATATCTTTATTTTTCAATTGATCAAAATTCACGTTGCCAGCTTTTTTTAACTCAATAAATTCTACATCAAATCCCAAACTTTGATACAATTTAGCACCTTCAATCAAGGCTTCACATTCACCTAAACTTACAGCAATTTTTACTTTTAAATCTTTAGAAAGATTAAGGAATAGTCCTAAGAATCCCTCTTTTGAAAAAGAAAAAGTTTTTATTTGAGAAAAGTTAAATTCATTTTTAAAGTCTTTTTCTAAATTTATAAATTCCGAATTACTACTAATTCCTTTTAAACTATCTAAAGAATAGTTTTCAAAATCTTTCAAATCAAGACAAATTGGATTGTATTGTAAAGCATTTAATTTTATCAAACTTATGCCTGTTTGTTAAAAGGTTTAACCAACTCTTCAAACCACTTAGTAGCATCTTCTATAGAATCAAATCTTTTTGATTTTGCAACTTGATCTTGACCTTCATAAAATCTAACTCTTATTCCATCTTCAACATGATCAATTTTTGCTCTAGTTATCTTTGAAAAGTTTAAATAAACTCTCTCATTTAATTTTATAAACATATCTTACTCCTAAAATGTATTTAATGAATTCTACTTCAAAACTTATTTCAATATTATAAAATCTATAACCATTTAATATTATTTAAATCAAAGCTTACAACTATTTTGTCTCCTGGAAAAAGTTTTTGAGATTCAAATTTTGCTTTCGAAATAGAACAATTAAAAATAACCCCTGAAATAGAAAACTCAACTTGTAAATATTCTTCTTTTTCATCTTGAAAAATTGAAATAATAGAACCTAAAAGCGAATTCTGATTTCCTAATAAAAAAGAATCCTTTGAAATATTTATATCACTTGAATTTATCATCAAAATAGAATCTCTTTTTTTACTTTGACTATTTGGAATAAGTAATCTTTGATTATCCATAAATACTTTTACCAAACAACCATTATCATCTTTTTGCCAAGGAGAAAATAGTAAATTTATATTTTTATTTTCAAATAAATGTCCTTGAAAAAGTGCAATTTTTTTATCACTTATATGATTTAACCAATTATAATCATGGCTTGAAATAAATATAGTTGTATTATATTTTTGTTTTGCGTGCAGTATAGCTTCTTTTATGAGTTGAGCAGAATTTGTATCAACTCCCGATGTTGGTTCATCCAAAATTAAAATTTTAGGCTTTAAAATCAATCTTGCAGCAAGTGCAACTCTTTGCGCTTCACCACCTGATAATTGACTCCATTTTCTTTTTGAAAAACTTGTTTCTAATCCAACCATAGATAAAGCTTCTTCAACTTTTTTATCTATATTTTCTACTTCTCCTCTAATTTTTAAACCATAAGCAATATTATCAAATACAGTTCTTTTTAAAAGATAAGGATTTTGCGGTAATACCACTATATCTTTTTTCATTTGTAAATCAATTTTATTTAAATTTTCAAGAAAAATTTCACCTTCAATTGGCTTACAAATAAAAGCTAATATAGAAAAGAGTGTTGATTTTCCACTACCATTTGGCCCAAAAAACCCAACTATTTGATTCTTTTCTAAAGTTAAATGTTCTACATCTAAAACTTTTTTCCCATCATAATAATGCTTTATATTTTTTAGTTCATATAAAATATTCATGAAACCCATCTCCTTTTCAAAAAGGCTAAAGAGATATTTACAATAAGTGCAACTGCAAAAAGTACTAATCCTAAAGCAATTCCAGTTACAAATTCACCTTTACCTGTTTCTAAAGATATTGCTGTTGTGATTGTTCTTGTATAATATTTAATATTTCCACCAACCATCATTGAAATACCAATTTCAGTTATTATTCTTCCATAAGCGGTCATTGCAGCTGTCATAAGACCAAACTTGGCTTCTATTAAAGTAGCTTTTAGAATTTCATAAGAATTTGCACCAAGACCTTTTAAAGATAAATACATTCTTTTGTCTACCATCTCAACTTGTGCTGCTGTTAAAGCAATTATTATAGGTAATCCTAAAAAAATCTGTCCTATAATTATTGCTTTTTGAGTAAAAAGTAAATTATATTCTCCAAAAAATCCTGCTTGAGAAAGGCTTGTATAAACTATAAGCCCAATAACAACTGTTGGAAAAGCTAAAAGAGTATCTACTATAGTTTTGATTACTGTTTTGCCGTAAAAATTATAATATCCTAACAAAAACCCTAAAGGAAGGCCAATAATTAAACTAATAAATATTGACCATGAAGATACTGTTATTGTTGTGATTATTGCTGAATAAACACTTTCATCACCAATAGTCAATAAATTTATAGCCTCTTTAAAACCATCTACTAATAGACTCATCTTATAGCTTACCTTCTAATTATTTTTTTGCATTTGGTGTAAATAAAGGTTTATTTAAAAGCTTAAAATCGCCAATAAATTTTTGTGTTTCATCTTTAACAATCCAATTTGAAAACTCTTTTGCTAAATCAAATTTTACATTTGGACACTTATCTTTATTTATAGCTATTACACTATATTGATTAAATAATACATTGTCATTTTCAACAACAATTTTCATATTATTAGTATCACCTTTTTGAGATTCGTATTTTATCCAAGTCCCTCTATCTGTTAATGTATATCCATTCTTTTCAGCTGCCATATTAATTGTAGCTATCATACCTTGCCCAGATTGAATATACCAATTATCTTTTTCTGGAACTTTTTGACTAACTTTTTCCCACACATTTAACTCTTTTTGGTGAGTACCTGAACTATCTCCTCTACTTATGAAATTTGCTTTTTCATCTTGTATTTTTTTGAATGCATCTGCTGTTGTCATACCAGATATTTTTACTGGATCATTTTTTGGTCCAATGATTACAAAATCATTATACATAACCTCTTTTCTATCTACTCCAAATCCATCTGCTACAAATTTCTTCTCACTTGCTGGTGAATGCACTAAAAGTACATCTACATCACAATTTTCTCCCATTTTAAGAGCTTTTCCTGATCCTGTTGATACCCATTTTAGAGTATTACCTGTTTCTTTCTCAAATTTTGGAGCTAAAGAATCAAGAAGTCCTGTATCTTCTGTACTAGTTGTAGTAGCCATCATTAAAGTATCCGCAAATAGACCACCTGCAACAATTGAACTTAATCCTAAACTTAATAAAAACTTTTTCATATTTTTCCCTTTTTTATTTATTTTAATTTAAAAAATTTACCTTATCATCAAAAAAATGTCCATCTAGTAAAATTAGTTTTACTTCTTGATTTTCATTTATACTTGAAACCTCTTCAGAAGTAACTAAAATAGCATTGCTTTCATAAAGTACAGTAATCATTCCTGAACCATATTTATTTGCTCTTGCTACTTCAAAAATTGAATTTTTGACTTTTCCTAAAACTATATTTACCCTCCCTTTTTTGGTTTTAAACTCATTTTTATTTGTAGCTTTTACAAATCCATGATTTATAAAAACTTCTCCTTGAAGTTTTTTTAACATAGGAATTACAAACAAATATATATTTATCATAGCTGTCAATGGATTTCCAGGAAGACAAATAACTAAACTATCTCTCATTTTTCCCATCATAATAGGTCTTCCAGGTTTTATATTTACTCCATGAAAAGCTATGTCTAAACCATTTTTTAGAAAAGCTTCACCAACAAAATCGGCATCTCCCATAGAGATACCACCAGTACTTATTATTACATCATAATTTTTTAGATTTCTAATAAACTCTACAGATTTTTCTAAATCATCAGGAATAACACCACAATATGTTGCTTCAAAATTTTTTTCTTTTAGTTGAGAAATAAGAGCATAAGAGTTACAATTATATATCTCTTCATCAGTTGAATTTTCCCAAGGTTCTTTGAGCTCATTTCCCGTTGATAATATTGCAATAGTTATTTTTTTATAAACTTCTACAATCATTATCCCTTGTGAAGCCAAAAGTGCAATAATTGAAGAGTTTATAACTTCTCCTTTTTTCAAAATTACATCACCTTCTTTTTGTTCTTCACCTTTAAATCTTAAATTTGAACCTTTTTTTATATCTTCTGGTATTTTTACACTACTTTCAGAGACAAAAAAACAATTTTCAATAGGAATAATAGTATCAACGCAAGAAGGAACTTTTGATCCCGTCATTATTTTATAACATTCATTTTCTTTTAAACTCTCTTTTAAATCATCTATTTTATCACCTGCAAAAATAGATTTTTTTATCTTAAGAGTTTTTCCTGCATCACAAAATTTTATTGCAAAACCATCCATTGCTGAATTATTAAAAGCTGGAAGATTTTTTTTACAAATTATGTCACTACTTAAAACTCTTCCTATAGAATTATTTATTGGAATCAGCTCACAAAGTTGAGTTGGATTTACTAGCTCTAGACTTTTAAAAATTGCATTTTCAAAATCTAAATAATTGAGTTTATCGTGCATATTTCATCCTTTTTTTATTTTTATCGACAAATTATCTAAAAATAATTCTTTAAACCTCTTTTCAGAATAGTCTTTTATATCATTATTTAAAGTTTTGTAAAGCTCAATTAATTCTTTGGCTTTTAGTGTAAGTTTAGTTCCACTATCTTCACCTCTTCCTTGTTTTACAACTACTAAATCATCTTCTATAAACTCTTCTAAAATTTTTATATGAGACCAAGCTTTTTTATAATTCATACCAATTTCTTGAGAAGCTTTACTAATAGAACCTGTTTTTTCTATTTGTTCTAATATTTCAGTTTTTCCATGACCAAAAATAAGATTTTTATTTTCATCTTCTATCCAAACTTTAACTTTTACTTCCATTTTTAAGCCCTTTTTTTTCTCTAAAACAACCAAGTTGGCAGTAAATAACTTCAATATCAGAATTTTTAACTGTTGAACCAACAATTTTTAAAGAAGATTTTTTTGCTTCTTCCCACAAATTTTTACAAGAAATTTCTTTTTTTAAATATTTATTTTTTAGATTCAAATAAACTTCTTCATTTTTATCTAAAAATTCTAAATTTCCAAAAACTCCTAATTCACAATTTGTAATTTTAATATTCATAGATTTTGTTATTGCACTCATATCTTTAAATTCACAACCAATTTTTTTTGCAACTTTAAATGATTTTATACAAGATAGTTTTCCATATTCATCTAAATTCTCAAAAATAATATTTTTTTGTTCTTGTGTTAGATTAAAATTTATTTTATCGTCAATACTAGACATCTATTCTTCCGCTATGTGTATAAAGGTTCATTTTTTTACCTCTTGCAAATCCAATAAGTGTAAGTCCATGTTTATGTGCAGTTTGTACTCCTAAATGAGTTGGTGCAGTTCTTGAAACAACAATTGGGATTTTATGCATAACTGCTTTTGTAACCATCTCCGAACTTAATCTTCCACTAACAAATAAAATTGATTGAGTAGTATCAAGTCCTTGAAGTTTACATTTTCCTATGGCTTTATCAATTGCATTGTGTCTTCCTATATCTTCAGCTGTTACTGTTGTGCCATCAAGTAGGTAAATCATGGCCTTATGTACACAACCTGTTAGTAAATATAGTTCACTTTCTTGATAAAACTTTTTAACTTCTGTGTAGATAGTCTCTGGTTTAATTTTAAAAGAAGTTTGATTAAATGGAATTTCTAAACTTCCTTCAACATTTCCTGTAACTCCTCCTCCACATCCGCTTACTAGAGTTTTTTCTTTATATAGATTTTGTAGGGAATTCTCATCTATTTTTGCTTTAACATCTACTCTTAATCCATCAGAGCTAATTGTTAATTCTTCTATGTCAGCAATAGAAGATATTACATTTTCACTCATTAAAAACCCAATTGCATGAGCATCTTGGTCTTTTGGAATACACATCATAGATATTGTTTTTTCTCCATTTAAAAAAAGATTTAAACGTGACTCTTCGATAGTCACATCTTCAACCATTTGAGCTTCATTTTCTATAAGTTTTTCTATTAGTACTTTTTTTAAATATTTTGTGTTGTCACTCATCTTATTCCTTAATATGCAAAATTTGCATATTTAATATTTTTTTAAAAATAGAAAAAGCTATAAGCTTTTCCTATCTTTTTAATAAATCTTTATCTTCTTCTAATACATCAGGTCTTAATTGTTCTAAGTATTCGACAGGTAATTTACCTGTTATAACACCGGGAATATAACCTTTTACTGAAACAAAATATGAATATACTGTTTCAAATGTAAAGAATGAAATAATAGCACTACCCATAAAATGGATAAATAGAATAAATCTTTTTATCTGAATTGTTTGAGCATGCGTTGCTGCATCTGGGAACATATACCAGATTATAAATCCACTAAATACAAGTAAAAATCCAAAAGCTACATACATATAGTAGTTTATTCTATTCATAGGCTCATATTTTCCTCTTAAGAAAATCTTATGCCATATTTTTGAACTTGGTCTTATAAAATATTTATGATCTTTAAATGCAATTACAGTTACAAACAACCAAACTGGAATCCAAGCTACACCTACAACTTCGTGTGTTGCTCTCATAAGTCTAGGAATATATCCTCCACCTGTCCAATTTCCAAATGTTATTGAAAAACCTGTAATAAACAGATAAATCATTATTACAATATTTAATAAAAGAACAACCCTTTGAAAAAGTGAATATACTTGAACTTTATCATTTTCTCTTGTAATTTTTGCTTGTTTTCTTCCTTTTGCAACAATAAACATTATAAGAAACAATACAAACTCGAATGCAAATACTATTGGTAGTAAGTGTTGTCTCTCTTCGAATGCTCTTATAACTTCTGGTGCTATTGCATCATATCTTGGTCCAAAAAGTCCTACTTCCATTTGTTGATAGTGTGTTAAAGTATCAAATGGAACAACTTGTCCAGTGAAATTACCTTTCAACATTTGCATTAAAAACTGATATACATAATTTATATCAGCAATTGTTGCTAACCAAAAATACCAATAAGTCAAAAGGATGAATAGAAAACCTATAATTAAATAGGCCTTATATTCACTTAGAAAACTTTTACTTTCCATATGCTTTGTCCCAACCATATGGAGTACTGTGTGGTCCATGTCCTAAAGACATAACTCTTTCTCTATAAATATTTGAAATTGATTCAGCATCTCCAACTAATAACGCTTTTGTCGAACACATAGCGGCACATACAGGAACTTTACCTTCAGCAATTCTATTTTGACCATAAAGTTCTCTTTCATGTTCACTATTAGTTTCATCAGGTCCACCTGCACACATTGTACACTTGTCCATAACACCTTTTGTACCAAATGCACCATCTTTAGGAAATTGTGGAGCACCAAAAGGACATGCATATAAACAATATGAACAACCAATACACTTATCTTTATCATGTAAAACAATACCATCATCTCTAATATAGAAACAATCTACTGGACAAACTTGTTCACAAGGGGCATCTGTACAGTGCATACATGCAACAGATAAAGAGAATTCCATTCCTTGTTTACCCTCATTTACAGTTATTACTTTTCTTCTACTAATTCCAACAGGTAATTCGTGAGCTGAAGAACAAGCAACTGAACATCCATCACAATGAATACATCTATTTTCATCACAATAGAATTTCATTCTTGCAAAATTAATTTTATTATTACTCATGCCCTTCTCCTAAACTCTTGAAATCTGACACAATCCACCTTTTGTTTCAGGGATTTGTGTAACTATGTCATAACCATAGTTTGTAACAGTATTTGCACTCTCACCAACTGCATAAGGTAATGTTCCGTCTGGATATTTGTTAGTTAAATCAACACCTTCCATATAACCTGCAAAATGGAATGGAATAAATATTCTATCTGGAGTTACAGAATATGAATATTTCGCTTTAACTTTAATTCTAGTTCCTTGAGGAGAGTGAATCCACATCATAGAACCATCTCTAATTCCATATCTTCCTGCTAAATCAGGATTAATATCACAGAACATTTCAGGAGTTAATTTTGCTAAATATTTACTAGCTCTATTTTCAACACCTGCACCATTTAGATTTACTAATCTTCCTGTTACTAGATTTATAGGGAAATCTTTAGCCCAATCTTGTTTTGTTTGTTCACTAACATATCTAGTATCAACTCTAAAGTGATTTGGTTTGTCAGCAAAACTCGGATAATCTTTAACTAAATCTGTTCTTGGTGAATGTAAAGGTTCTCTATGTTTTGGAATCGGATCTGCCCATCCCCAAACTTTAGCTCTAGCTTTTGCATTTCCATAAGGAGCAATTCCAGCTTCAATACATTTCTCAACAATTAGATTCGATTTGTCAACTTTCCAGTTTGCACCCATTTTCTCTTTTTCTTCAGGAGTTAAAACAATTTTTAAAACTGTTTCAATATTATCTTTAGTAACTTCAGGATATCCAATATTTTGAACTCCCCCAACTGGTGCAGAACCTTCTGGAGTTAAAAGGTTATTACCTTCATGTTCTAATCCGAAATTATTTCTAAATCCCATACCACCAAATTTAACTGGTTTACTAATATCATATAAATTTGGGCTTCCTGAATGTTTTGTTGTCCAACATGGCCAAGGTAATCCATAATATTCTCCAGCCATTTCACCATATCCAGCCAATGAAATTTCATCAAACATATGCCAATTGTCAGTATGTTTTTTAAGTCTTTCAGCTGTCCATCCTGTAAGTCCAATAGTTTTTATTACTTTTGATATTTCATTTGTTGCATCTTCAGGCCAAACAAAATCTTTACCTTTACCCATACCAGCTATTAGTTGGTCATAGAAACCTAATCTTTTAGCTAATTCAAACATGACATCTTGATCTGGTTTTGATTCATACATTGGTTTTACAACCTCATATCTCCACTGACCACTTCTATTTGTTGCTGTAACTGAACCTGAAGTTTCAAATTGTGTTGCAGCAGGTAAAATATAAACATCATTTTGTTTATCAGTGATAATAGCACCTTCGTTTACAAATGGATCACAGAATACTGCAATATCAAGCTTATCTAATGCTTCTTTTACTTTTTTTGTTTGAGCAGTTGAAGTAATTCCATTACCCATTACAAATAAAGCTTTTAAATTTGTTCCACCATTATGAATAGCATCTTCACCTTCATTTCCGGCTAAAACTCCAGCCCACCATCTAGCTAATGTAAATCCATTTTTACCCATCCATTCTGGTGATTTAAATCTTCCTTTCAGCCATTCAAAATCAACTCCCCATGAAGAAGCAAAATATTTCCATGAACCTTCAGCTAAACCATAATATCCTGGTAATGAATCAGATAAACAACCTAAATCTGTTGCACCTTGAACATTATCATGACCTCTTAAAATATTAGCTCCACCACCAGCAATTCCCATGTTACCAAGTGCAAGTTGTAATATTGGTGCCATTCTTGTATTAGAAGTACCAATAGAGTGTTGAGTAAGCCCCATAGCCCATACTAAAGTTCCTGGTTTTGATGATGCATATAATTTAGTAATTTGCATAATTAAATCTGCTTTTACTCCAGTAACATCAGCAACTCTTTCAATCGGCCAGTTTTTAGCTTCAGCCATAATATCTGCCATACCATAAACTCTATCATTTATGAAATCTTTATCATGCCAACCGTTTTCAAATATAATATTTAACATTCCATACATAAATGGAATATCAGTACCTGGTCTAATTTGTGCATATAAATCAGCTTTTGCAGCTGTTTTTGTATATCTTGGATCTATAACAATAATTTTTGCATTATTTCTTTCTTTTGCTTTTAAGAAATGTTGAAAACCAACTGGATGATTAACAGCTGGATTTGCTCCAAAAATTATAATAGCTTTAGAGTTTTGCATATCTCCTAAAGAATTTGTCATAGCACCATAACCCCATGTATTTGCCACACCGGCAACTGTTGAGCTATGTCAAATTCTAGCTTGGTGATCTATATTATTTGTTCCAAACATAGCAGCAAATTTTCTAAAATAATATGCTTGCTCGTTATTAAATTTTGCTGAACCTAGGAACATTACTGAATCTGGTCCATCTTTTTGTCTTAAATCTTCAAGTTTTGAAGCAATCCCATTTAAAGCTTCATCCCAAGAAATTCTTTGCCATTTTCCATCTTTTTTAACCATTGGATGTTTAACTCTAACTTCTGATCTAACCATATCGATCATATCAGAACCTTTACAACAATGTCCACCTAATGATACTGGATGATCTTGAGCAACTTCTTGTCTTACCCAAACTCCATTTTGAACTTCTGCTACAATCCCACAACCAACTGAACACGCTGTACAAATAGATTTAACCATTTTTGAACCAGGAAAAGGATTTTTAATCTCTTCTTCTGTCGCTGTTCTTGTAGCTGTAGTACTAGCAAAAGATGATGTAACTCCAAATGCAGTAGCAACAGCAGCCATTTTCATAAATGACCGTCTACCAACTTTAGCATTTAAAGTTTCATATGTATTTGCTGACATACAATACTCCTACTTTTTATTTTGCTTTTTTATAAAACTCTTCCCACGCCGCAGTTTTTGTATAAAGAATCTCTTTCTTTCGAGATTTTCCAACAACAACACCATTATTACTATCACCATTTTCAGATGACGGTTTACTATTTGAAGCCATAAGAGCCGTACTTGTAGCGACAGCACCAGCTGCAACCATAGCAGCTTTTTTTGCAAATTCCCTTCTGCTTACTTGCACACTCTCCTCCTTATAGAAAATTAAGCCCCTTAATTTTAAGAGACTTTATAAAAGAAAAATGTTATTTCCTTTATAAAATCCCAAAAAGGAAAAAACCTTTTTAGTATTTTGGTCCTAGAGCTTTTAACGCTCTATTTTTCTCTCTTCTCTTTCTTTCTTCTTCTGAAATATTTCCCCAATTATCTTCTGCTTTTTTTACAATTCTATCTTTTTTTAATGGTTTTGGAACTTCTAAAAATAATCTTTCAAATTCAATAAATGAGTGTAAAACCACCATAAGTTCTTTATAGATTTTTGCTTTATCATATTCATAAATTTCCTTTGCAAAATCATCTACGAAACCATTCAAAATTTCTGCAAAAACACAATGAACAGTATTTTCATATATTTTTTCACCATTTGCAATTAAATTAGATAATTCAGCCATAAAAGAAAATATAAAACCAACTGAGTCTTCATATTCATAAAAATTCTTTTCATCTCTTCTAAGCTTTGTTTTTGCAACAAAATCTAACATCTCAACTCGTTTTTTACCTGACTCAACCCCTTCATTATAAAATGAAGCAGTTAATCTAATTTTTTTATTAGTTGGATTGTAAAAAAGATCATCAAACTCCTGTACTAAAGCTGTATTTGAGTCTTTATCTAAAAGATTTGAAATATTATTCAATGCTGATTGTGAACTATCATCTAAAGCACTATCTTTTAATATATTTAAAAGTCTTAATAATTCAAAATAATTTTCCATTTTAGGACTAAGTACAAAAAAATTCGCAAAGAAATTATAATACAGCGCCCTTGCTTTATGTATTGTTTGATTATTTTCCATTATTTAATCCTTCCATTTTTTGATTAAAATAACTTTGCATCATGATTTTTGGTTTACAATCAGCACAGCAATAAAGACTTCTCTCTTTTACAGGATCACTTGAAAAAATTGGACTCATAATTGCCGCAATTTTTTCTATTGCCTTAGCTGTTGCAAACTCTTTTCCACACTCAACACATGCGAAAAGTTTATCTTGAGCTAATATGTTATCTTTAAACCAATTTGGTTCTAGCTCTATTATATCTCTTTTTATCGTTAAACAATTTGTCTCAGGACAAGAAACTTCACAATATCCACAAGATGTACAAAGACTAGGGTTAAATCTTAATGTATTATCCTTAGGTTCTGCTATTAAAGCATCTACATTACAAGCACCAACACACACAAGACACAATGTACAAGTATCTTGATTTATCTCTACTTTTCCGTAATGAATATGCTCTCCAGTTTTAACTTCACCTAAGTTATCGTTAGCAACTATTTTTTGAAGTCTATGAGAAAATATCTCTCTTTTTTTAAGACCTTCTTGATTAAAATTAAAATAAGAATTTTCTATAAAAGATACTTCTTTTAAAGCTATTTCTAACTCTTCTTTATTCATTGCTACTAAGATCGCGTCTTTTTGGTATCTTTTTTGACATATGTCATTTAAAATTCTAATAGCATCATTTGTACCTTTTGACAAAAAATCACTGTAAAAGATAATTTGAGAACCTGACATTTGAAGTAATGTTAAAAGAGAAGATTCATGTAAAAATTTTTCACCCTCAATAGCAAATGGGAAAACACCTTCTTTTAAATTTATTTCTAAATTTTCAATATCCATTTTTTTTGGAATTATTAAAGGATGTTTATTTTTATAAAACTTACTTACCTCAAATAAACTCTCTTTATTTGTTGGTGCATAATCTAAAGCTCCACTTGGACAAACAGAGATACATCCTCCACAACCATGACAATCTATTTGAGAGAAAGTTAAAGTTTTTGTAGTGTCGTCTTTTGTGATTGCAACTGTAGGACAAACCTCTTCACACTTTCCACAAATAACATTTCTTCTTCCATCATATTGACAAATTGTTTTATCATAAGTTGTAAATTTTTTATATGAGTATGAATTTAAATTATTTTTTATTTCAGAAATTACTTCTTCTATACTAGATAAATTTGGATCAAAAGTCCCACTTTGTTTTAATCCTTCTTCTTTTGCATTAAACCAAACTATTTGAGATACATTTAAGACAACATCTTTACCGTTACTATCAACTGTAACTTTTAAATTTCCAATGTGTCCTTCAATACTTTTAAGTATATTTTCATTTATTTTATAAATATCAAAATCATCTTTATTTAAATATTTAGTAAATTCTTTAAATTGTTCTTCACTATTTGTAACAACCAAAAGTTCTTTAGAAATCTCTTGAGAATAAGAGATATCTTGCGATAAATCATATTTTGTTACAGCTATTTCATAAAGTTCTAAAACATTTGATATTTTATTAGGTAGATTGTCTTGCGAATTTTTAATATAAAAATCTATCTCATTTGCAACAAATTCGCTTTTTACATCTTTTGTGTTCGATATTAAAAATGTTTGATTGTCTAAACCATCCAAACTTGTAGTAACTTGGATTTTTTCACTCACAGGAAAATCCAACCCGTTTTTGTTATAATAGATAAAATCTTGCATAAACTATGCCCTTAATTTTTTAGTAAAAAATATTTTACCATATTCTATATGTATGAAAATTAAATAGTACTTAAATATATAAAATATAGAGTATTTTTACAATATTAAATATTTAATGTACACTTTAGTAAACTTTCATATGTTTAAAAAAATTTTATCAATAATTCTAATTGTTTTTTTATTATATTTTTTCCTAAAAGAGGACAAATACTCTTTAAAAAATATACAAATTGCTTCATCAATGCCTTTAACAGGATTAATGCAACCTTGGGGAAATGCTGTATTAGAATCTACAAAAAGTTATTTTTCTTATACAAATGATAATAATTTGCTAAATGGAAAAAAAATTGAATTTGTAACTCTTGATGATAAATATGAACCTGATTTAACTTATGAAAATATAGAAAAACTAAAAAAAGAGAATATCTTTGCTTTCTTTGGAATAGTTGGAACACCAACAATAAAAAGAATACTTCCAACAATTTATGATGAAAATATTTTATTTTTTTCTCCATTTTCAGGAGCAAATTTTTTACAAGATGAAAGCTTATCAACTTTGATTAATTTTAGGGCCTCATACAAACAAGAGTTAGAACATTTAATAGATTACTTAAAGAATAAAAATATAGAAAATATTGCAATATTTTATCAAAATGATGACTATGGAGAAGAAGGTTATATATCTAGTTTAGAAATAATAAAAAAACAAAATCTAAATTTGGTCGCAATAGGTAGTTACAAAAGAAATACCTTAGCAATAGAACATGCTTTTAATGAGATAAAACTATCAAATCCTGAAGCAATAATCTTAATAGGTGCTTATGGTGCAAATAGCTTTTTTATTCAAAAAGCAAAAAATGATGATATTTTAAAAGATTCTATTTTTTGTAATGTATCTTTTAGTGATGCAAATTCGATTATAAATGATTTAAAAACTACAAAAACATCTACTGAAAATATAATTTTTTCACAAGTTGTTCCAAATTATGATGATAAAAATTTAAAAATTGTGCAAGAATATCAAGAAATTATGAAAAAATATTCACCAAACTCTAATATTGGATTTTTATCTTTTGAAAGTTTTTTGGCTTCAAAAGTTTTAGTTGATGCAATAAAAAGAACAAATGAAAACCTAACTAAAGACAACTTTTTGGAAGCATTAAAAAATACACCTAAAGAACTTTTATATGAAATAAAAATTGATTATAAAAATAAGAGATTACTGAATCAAACATATCTTTTTGAATATTTAAATGATAGTTTCAAAGAGTTAAAATGAAAAATTTATTAATTACAACTCTAAAATATTTTGACAATCTGAAATTCAGTTATAAAACTTCATTTTTAATATTTATAATTTCTGGTGGTATGCTTTGTATAATAGTTTTGTCACAAATATCAATATTTACTCTAAAAAATGATTTTGATATTTTATTTGAAAAAAGAACAAAAGGTTTAATAGAACTTGAACATATAAAAGACTCATATAAGATAAATATTCAAGACACTTTAGATAATTTTGAGAATAAAAGATTAAATTTTGTTCAAGCAAAAGATGTATTAAAACTAGCAAGTGAAATCATAGATAAAAACTGGCATTTATATAAAGAAAATAGTAGTTTAGAAAATAGATTTTTTATTGTAAATTGGATTAAGAAATTTGTTTTAAATCCAAATAATTTATATGAAAATAAAGTTTTAAAAGATGAAATAATAAAGAATATTAATTCAAAAATGTTAAGTATAAATTTACTTTTAAAAGATATTAGAAATGAAAAAGATGAAGAGTATTTTAAAAAATTAAAATTTGAAATAAACTCTATTTCTGTACATTTAGCAAGTTTGATGAACTATGATTTATCAGTTGCCATAACTGAGAAAAGAGATACTGATAAAGTATTTAATATAATTACTATTTTCTCATTCATATCCATTTTTATAGTATTCTTTTTTTCAATAATTTTGTCTTTATTTATTACAAAGCATTTTAAACAAATACATTATTTACAAGAAAAAAATGTTGAAGAAAAAACAAAAGAGTTAAAAGAGTTAAATAATAGTTTAGAATTAAAAATTGCTCAAGAAGTTGCTAAAAATAGAAAGAAAGATATTATTATGTTCCAACAAGCGAGATTTGCAAGCTTAGGAGAGATGTTAAATAATATTGCTCATCAATGGAGACAGCCTTTAGGCTCTTTATGTATGATTATTCAAAGCTTCCAAGTTAAAATGCAATTTGGAAAACTAACAAGTGAATTTGTACAGCAAAAAACTGAAGATGCACTACTTTTAGCACAAAATATGTCAAATACTCTTGATGATTTTAAAAACTTTTTTGATCCAAGTAAAGCTAAAAAAAAGTTTTTTATAGAAGATTGTATCGAACACTCAATAGAACTTTCAAAATATTTCTTAAATAAAGAGCATATAAAAGTAGAATTAAATATCAAAAAGAATATTGAAATTTTTAGTTATTACAATGAGCTCTCACATGTTTTTCTTAATATTATAAGTAACTCAAAAGATGCTTTAATTAGCAATGTTGACAAAAATGATAGAATAATAAAAATAGTTGTGAATAGTAAAAAAGATTTTTTATTTGTTAATATAATAGATAACGGTGGTGGAATTCCAGCTGATGTTATGCCTAAAATTTTTGAACCTTACTACACAACAAAATATAAAAGTGCAGGAACAGGAATAGGTCTTTATATGTCAAAACAAATTATTGAAAAACATATAAAGGGACAAATTAGCTGCAAAAATATAAAATATAAAATAAAAGATGATGAAACTTTTTCTTGTACATCTTTTGTAATAAAAATACCACTAAAGGATGAGGATGAGTAAAAAATTTGATATTTTAAAAAACTTTAATGTTTTGTACCTTGAAGATGATGAAAATTTATTAAGACATACAAGTGATATTTTGGAAGATTTCGTAGGTGAATTGTATAGTGTAAAAACAACTATTGAAGCTATGAATATAATTTTAGAAAAAAATATCGATGTAATAATAAGTGATATTCTACTTGAAAATGAAAATGGTATAAATTTCTTAAAATATTTAAAAAATAAAGATATTGAAATCCCAGCTATTCTTACTACAGCTCATACAGAAACAGATTATTTACTTGAAGCAATAAAATTAAAAGTTGAAAATTATATTGTAAAGCCTATAAATATCCAAGAACTTCTATTAACTTTACATGATATTCTTCTTCCAAAAGTTCAAGAAAAAGAGCTAAGAAAAAACCAAAATATAATAAAAACAATTGGTGCTATAAGTGATGGAAAACAAGTAGAAATAGTAAAATATATTTTCAATAATTTAGATGAAAAAAATCAATTTTTTGCTTCATATAGCGAAATAATGGAACAATTTTCTATTTCAAAACCAACATTAATCAAGCTATTTAAAGATTTAGCAGATAAAAATATCCTTACAAAAACTGCTCATAAGACTTATATTTTTAATGAAAGTAGCTTAGAAACTATCTAAGTTACTCACTTTTTGTAGAGATTTCAACACCCTCATATGATGTCGTTTTTATAGCAGCTAGGATATCTTCTATCTTAACTTTTTCATTATAAATAACACTTACCTCTTTTGTATTAAGTCTAACACTTACTTTTTCAACTCCCTCTAGTTTTGAAATCGCTTTTTTAACAGCCGTTGTACACAGAGGACAATGCATACCTTCTACTTTAAAAATAGATACATTTGAAGAAAAAGCAAAATTAAAAAATATAAAAAGTATTAAAAAGAATCTCATAAAATCACTCCATAAATAAAGGTAAAATTTCAGGATAAAATAATAGAAATATTATAAAAACAAGAAATGCACTAAAATAAACAGATTGTTTTATTCTATCTTTTTTACTACATTTGCAAACTATTTTTTTTCTAAAATTTAAAATTGCAAATACAAAAAATATTATAGTTAAAATAGCAAGAGGAATTCTTGTAAACTCCAAAGTTGTAAAGAAACTAAGCACCCCACTTGAAATACCAAAAAATAAAAAAATAAAAGCTGGTAAACAACAAAGAGTTGATAATAGTGCAGTAAAAACTGCACCAATTATCACAAATTTATTTTGTTTCATAAAATCTCTTGAGATGTATAACTATATGTAAATGTTTTAGGATTATAATAATCTTTTGCATCCTCACCAACTTCAGCATAAGGATAACCTAACATATTTAAAGGATATTGAGTTGGTTTTGGCTCTAGTATAAAATCTCTAGCACTATTAAACCCTACCCAATTCATCTCCCAAGAACCAAAGAAGTAATCTTTAACATTTTGAAGTTTTTTATCATCATTTGGTAATTTTTCAGCTAATTTTACTTTTGTAACATCAGCAGGATCACAAGGAACCCAACCAATTCCATCTATGTAAAATTCTGCTCTACAATGTTGAGCACCTGTTATATTTGCAAAACCTTTCTCATCTGCTTTACCACAAGCATTTGAGATTTTTGATTGCCCTACTCTAATTCCAAAAGTCTCTCGCGCAGGAATTTTTGCATTTCTTAAAAGACAAACAAATACAGAACTTATATCTGTACATTTTCCACCATAAATTTTCTCTTCAATTGATTTTTTTGCATCACCAACACCACAACCAATAACACTTTCATCTCTATACATTGTTGATACTGTCCAATTATAAATAGCTTTTGCTTTTTCAAGTGGAGTGTTAGCACCTTTTACTATTTCATTTACATATTTTGTAAGTTTAGAAGTTACAGGAATATGTTCTGTTCCTTTTAAAAATTCTACTACTTCACTAGGATAAATTGTACTTGATGTAGCTTTAGAAAAATCTGTTGATCTTTCTTGCATAACAACTGCAAAATCAAGGTCTAAAGTTGGTTTTACATTTGCATTATTCCATTTTACATATAATACTCTTGTATTGTATGGATTTTTTACAATTTCTGCCTCACTATAATTTCCATTATATGAAAAACCTACAACTTTTTGATAATCTTCATCTTTTGGAAGTGGTATCCAAAGTTGAGTAATCTCTTTTGTTTGTTCAAATTCATATTTATTTGAAACTTTAAATTTTCTAGGAGTTTTAGTTATTCCAAAAGGGTTTGATTCAGTTGCTAGTGCAATACTTGGATATAAAAATGCTGCACTTGATAGTGCAAAAGTCGTTTTAAAAAATGTTCTTCTTTTCATCGTAATTTATTCTTTATAATTGATTAGTTCGAATTGAAGATATAAAGAGCTTTCTTTATGTCATACCATAACTATGGTCTGTGAACTTAAATTAAAACAATCTTAATAAAGAATCTATAAGTAAATGCTTAAATAGTAAAAAATAATTTACTATTCTTAACTAAAATTTTACTCTTCTACTTGTATAATAGTGTCATTTTAAAGAAAGAAAGTATAAATGAACAACGAATATAAACTAACTAAATTTGTTCAAGCAGCTGGTTGAGCAGCAAAGATGGGTTCGGCGGACCTAAAACAAACTCTTTGTAACTTAAATGGCAAAAATGAACAAGTTTTAATAGGATTTGATACAAGTGATGATGCTGGAGTTTTTAGACTAAGTGATGATTTAGCAATAGTTCAAACTTTGGATTTTATAACACCTGTTGTTGATGACCCCTATATTTATGGGCAAATAGCTGCTGCAAATTCACTTAGTGATGTATTTGCAATGGGGACTGAAGTAAAAACTGCTTTAAATATTGTAGGTTTCGACAAAAAAAATCTATCAAAAGATGCACTAGGAGAAATATTAAGAGGTGGTTTTGAAAAAATCAAAGAGTGCGGTGGAGCACTTCTTGGTGGACATACTATTGAATCACCTGAAATGTACTATGGACTAAGTGTTACAGGAACAATACATCCAAACGATGTTATTAGAAATAATAGTGCAAAAGTTGGTGATGTGTTAGTTCTTACAAAACCTCTTGGAATGGGTGTTTTAACTACGGCTATAAAAAGAGATTTAACAGATATTTCTGTTATTAAAGAGTGCGCAAAAATTATGGCTAGTTTAAACTATTTGCCATCAAAGATTATGAAAAAATATAGAATAAATTCTTGTACGGATATTACTGGATTTGGTCTTTTAGGACATGCTTTTGAATGTATAAATGAAGAAATATCTTTTAGTTTATCTTGCAATGATATACCACTTGTAAAAGAAGCTATAACTTTTGCAAAAGATGGTGTAATTCCAGGAGGAACAAAGAAAAATATGAAATTTTGTGAAGACAAAGTTTTATATTTAAAAAATCTAGAAGAGTATTATAAAGCTTTACTTTGTGATGCTCAAACATCTGGTGGACTTTTAATATCAATGAATAAAGATGATGCAAAAGAGTATATAAAAGAACTTGAAGAACTTAGTTTTGGATATGCAAAAATTATTGGAGAAATAATTCCAAGAAGTAGTTCACCTATTATAATTTGTTAAGCAAAAATCTATTTTTGCTTACAAATTTCTGGTTTACTATCACAAATAAGATTAATTGAATTTTTTGCTTCACTATGTCCTTCTTTATTTGCTTTTAAGAACCAATTTAAAGCCTCTTTATCATCAGCTTTTAAAACAGCTAAGCTAGGTTTTATATCATCTTTTTCATCCATATATTTGTTACAAGCTGTAATTTTACCATCTGAATTTTTTAAATTATCTTCACCTAAATAATAGATAATTCCCAAATTATACTTTGCTTCAACATGTCCTAAAGCCGCAGCTTTTTTATAATACTTTACAGCTTCACTAATATTTTGACGAACCCAACAACCATAATCATATAGTCTTGCTAACTCAAATAACACATTTTTATCTTGTTTATTTTCTAAACTTTTTAAAATTGTATAAGCATTTTTATAATCATCTTTTTCTAACGCTTTTGTTACATCATTAAAATTTTCTGCGTACAAACTTTTAACTAAAATAAAAAATAAAACTATTTTTTTCATACTTCCTCTTTATTATTCAAAAATTCTTTCATCCAAAATTTAGCCATTTCTAAATCTTTTTTAACACCATAACCTAACTCATACATAGTCGATAAATTCTTTTGAGCATCTTTTAAGCCCTGTTTTGCAGCTTTTTCATACCAAGAAACAGCTTCTTCATATTTATCTTTATAATAAGCTTGAAGTCCCATCTCATATTGAGCATTTCTATTCCCGTTATTTGCAGATATTAAAAAGAGTTCAAAAGGTTCAATATTATCAGGTTTACCTTCAAAATCAAAATATTCACAAATATATCCAATATAAAATAGCGCATCTGTATCATTTTTCTTCGCAAGAGCTTTAAAAATATCTAAAGCTTTTAAAAACTCCTCTTTTTTGAAAAGTTCTATTCCATCTCTTAAAGAGTAAATTACTTCACTTTCTTCAAATAATTTCATTATTTTTTTTGCTTCAATATTTCCATTTACAATTGCTAAATCAAAATAATCTTTTGCTAAATCATCATCTTTTGGTACATCTTTTCCTCTATGATAAATCATTCCTAGAGCAAATGCTGCATCTGCATGATTATTTTTTGAAGCTTCTTGGAAATAACAAATAGCTTGACTTATATCTTTATCAACAAAATCAGCTTTTTCATACATTTTTCCTAAATAGTATTGTGCAGTTGAATTATTTTGACTTGCAAATTTCTGAAAAATTTTAAAAGCTTTTATATAATCAAACTCATCATAAGCTTTTATTCCTTCTTCTAGAGTTCCTCCAAAAAAAGGTCTAAAAAGCAAAGATATCATCGAGAAAAAATCTTTCATTTTCTATCCTATAAATTACTTAAAATATTATATCAAATAGATTTTAAAAGAGAAATTCCAAAAAGAACTATTTCTCAAATATATCAAACAACATTTTTTTTAAATCTACTTTCATTTCAGGCGATAATGTCTTCTTATTTGAATAAAGATAAAAAGGAACTGTATTTCTCATAGAATATTTTAACCTTTTTCTTAAAGTAGATATTTCATCTATATTTATTAACTCATCTCCATCATACAAATAAAAATCTTTTGAAATTCCCAAATTGAAAGATACTATTTGATACTCAAAAAATAGTTCATCTTCTTCATATTTTTTTATAATATTATCTAAGGCAAATTGTAGTTTGTTTAATCTATTTGGAGTTATATAACCAAAACTTTCTCTAAATTTATATCTCTCTACAGTAGTAAAATCAAGAACTTTATAAAACTCGTTTAAGTTTTTCCAAGGACTTCTAAATCTTCTTTTGCCAAATAAAACTTCTTCAAAACAATACATATATTTCATATCTTCTTTTGATAGAATATCTTTATTTTTTATATCAAAATATCTATTTTTAAATAATGAAATTAACCAATTTTCATCAAGCATTGAAATAGTATCTAACTCTTTTTGTTTATTTATATTTTTAAAATTCCAAAGCATAGAAATTGAATTTGAAAGTTTCTCTTCTTCATTCTCATTTTCAAAATATTTACTAGCTAAATATTGAACTACAGTTTCAAGTAAAGTATCTGTTTTTGCAATTCCATGATTAAAAATAACTTTTTTATAAAGATTAAACCTCATCTCTAACATATGCTCAATATCAATTAAACTCATATCATAAAAACTTAAATAAAAAGCGCAATCTTTTTCTACTAAAACTGCTTGTTTTGTGATTCTAATATGATCATTTGCTCCTGTAATATATCCACTTGCAAGCATATCTCTATTTATATAATCTAATCTATCAGCATCAACTGTGCTATCTATAAAATTATGTAAAACTTTGAAATCAAAATTTTCAAAAGTTTGTTCTTCTAAAATCAAAATAGCCAATCTTTTAATCAGTTTTAAATACTCTTTTTCATACTCTTTAGAAATCAACTCTTCCAACTCATAATCAAAAAGTAGCTTTAAAAGATTTTCTCCTATTGCTTCATGTAAAACATCTTTACCATAATTTGTAATCTCTTCATAATTACTTTTAAATCTCAACTCTTTTTCGAAAAGTTCTTCTTTATTTTCTTCTTTTAATTTTATTTTTTGATAAACTTTTTTTAAAGCATATTCAACTTGATGAGAAAATGGAAGATGCCCAACATCATGAAGCAGAGCAACTATTCTTATAGTTTGTAAAAAAATAGTATAAGTTGCTCTTTGAGATTTTGATTTTGTTGGTATTGTAAATTGATACAATGCTTTATTATCAAAATAATCCATATCATCAAAAGTAAGTTTTAAATTCTCTTCTATAATTATTGCAACTATTGTGTTTTTTAAACTTGATAAGAAATTATTTTTTGTTTTTTTATCAGCATTTAAAAGAGCATTTTTAAACAAAAATGAACTTAAATGCATAGTTCCTAAACTATGAATGAATCTTTTTGTAGTTATTGATGGATATGAAAAATATGCTAGCGCATTTTGAGTGATAAATTGTAATCTATTTACAATCTTTGTTTGAAGAATTTTATCTTCAAGTTTTGTATATTCAATGTGATTGTAAATAGTATCATTTATAAGTCTATTTTGTATATTTAATCCTTTATTGATTTTTGTTTTCAAAAATTCTTTCTGTAAACTCTGCAAACTTACCACGAACCGCTTTTTCAAGCTCTATTGCAAACATTTTAAGTTCACTATGAGTTTGTGAAGTCTGTTTTAAAAGAGTTGTTAAACCATTATTATATTTATTTAAATATAAATTGTCTATTTGTCTATTTGAACCAATAATTATAGCCATACAACTCTCATCTAATCTTGAAAGAATCAATTGAGTAGTTTTTTCACTACTATTTTGCCACTCATCCATAATTACAATTGAACTACTTAAAGTTCGTCCTCTTGCTTCTCCAGGCCATAAAGTCTCCATACAATATTTAGCTTTTAACTCTTCAATCTTTGAAGTTATTGACTCTTGTTTTTCTCTATTTTCGCTCTTTTTTAAATGTTTTTTAGCAATAAATTCTAATGTATCATATAAAGCCATATTATAAATTCTAAATTTTTCATCATTTCCTGCTAAAAATCCAATCTCAGCACCTTTATCCAATGATTCAATAGAATTTCTAACATATACAATTTTGTCATATAATCCTAAATCAATCAATCTCATAGCACTAACAATGGACATCAAAGTTTTTCCGCTTCCAGCTTTTGCATCAATTACAAGTAAATCGTACATATCACTTAAAATTGCTTTGGTAAAAAGTTTTTGTTTTAAATTTACAGGTTTAACATTTAAAGCTTTAAAATCTGTCTCTTTTAAAATATCGATTTTACCATTTGTAATGATTGCATATTCTACATTTCCATCATCACTTTCAAAAGAGTATGAAAAATTCTCAATTTCATGATTTTCATCTATAGATGAGATGTCTTTATTCTCTAAACTATTGAATTTTGAAGAATCTATTTTTAGACTTTTTACAAAATTAAATTTTGGAACAGTTGATTTATCATCGTGTAAAGTTTCTGTTTTAATTCCTTTAAATAATGCAAAAGTTCTAGCATAAACATCTAAAGATAGAAAAATAGTTTTACAACCTTTGTAGTAGTCTTGAGCAATAGAAGCTACTTCGATAATTCTTTTATCATTTGATTCAGAAATATGTATTTGTTCAATTTGCGTTTCATACTTATCTTTTGAGACAATATCAAGATTTAGTTCTTCATCATAAAGTTTTACAACTTTAAATCCAGTTTTATAATCAACCTCTTTTATTTTCATCTTTGCTAATAATCTTGCAAACTCTCTTGAATAGTAACCCAATTCATTAACTAACTTCTTTTTATCCTCTAGTTCAAGAAGTACAGTTTCAGGTATAACAATGTGGTTAGTTTTATTGTCTGATATTTTGTAGAGATTTTGAAGATTTTGTAAGATGATATTTGTATCTAATACATATACTTTTTCTTTCATAACAAAATTATACTCTAGAATAATAACAAAAGAGTTACATTTTTATTAAATTAACTGTCAAATAAAATTATACTTGACAGTTAATTTTTCTAATTTATTTTAATAAATTTATAATATCTGCTTCAATTTCTTTGGGTGTAGTACTTGGAGCATATCTTTTTACAACATTACCATTTTTATCAACTAAAAACTTTGTAAAATTCCATTTTATAGCTTCTGTTCCCAAAACACCTTTTGAATTTTCTTTCAAGAATTTATATAAAGGATGAGTATTTTCACCATTTACATCAATTTTACTAAACATATCAAACTCAACACCATAAGTTAAAGAACAAAACTCTTTAATTTGCTCTTCAGTTCCTGGTTCTTGAGATAAAAACTGATTACATGGAAATCCTAAAACTGCTAAACCTTTATTTGAATATTTTTTATGTAACTCTTCTAATCCCTCATACTGATTAGTAAAACCACATTTACTAGCAACATTTACAATAAGCATAACTTTGTTTTTATATTTTGACATGCTTACAACTTTACCATTTATATCTTTTACTTCAATATCATATATACTCATACTATTTTCTCCAAATAAAAATGTAATAAAAAACAACGCACTTAATATAATTTTCATAAACAACCTTTCTACTTTTCAGCAAAATATTTCTTTGTTTGAAAATGTCTATATTCAAACATATTTTTAATATCTTTTTTAACCAAAGGTGCCAATATTTTTCCAAATATTCCAAATGGTAACTCAAATTTACTAACATCTTTTAATTCACACTTAGTTCCTTTTTGTGTAAATATATGACTATGTTCCCAATAAGCAAATGGTGATTTAAGAGCTACATCTACTAATAAATTTGGATATTGTAACTTATCTATTTTTACTATCCAATATATTGGTATGAAAGCTCTTGTAGTTTTTAACTTTACTAACTTACCTTCATATGTTTTGTCTTCATAATTAAGAAGTTCTACTTTTGTATGTTTTGGGGTAATTAATTTAATATTATTAGTATCTAGATGAAAGTTAAATAACTCTTCAACTGTACAATCTATTAAACTAGTTTGTTCTAATATATGCACAATTTACCCTCCTATATTTTTATATTTGCAATAAAAGTATTGTAGTAGAAAAAAATATTTTTTGGTAACTATAAAATGTTATTTAAAAACTGTTATTTGTAAGATTACAGTTATTTATTTTCTAGGGATAAAAGTAGATTCTTTACACTTTTTTCTACCATATTAAAAACTTCTATAAAGCCATCAAAACCATTAAAATAGTATGGGTCTGGAACATCTTTCCCACCAAAACCAAAATCTCCCAATTTTACTAAGTTTTTGCATCCCATATTTTTTAAATTATAGTAGTTATTACTATCCAATGCAACGACTAAATCAAATTTATCTATATCACTTTTTAAAAATTGTTTAGCTCTATATTTTGATATATCAATGTTATTATCTCTAGCAACTTTTATAGAGTTCTCACATGGAATTTCTCCTTGATGTTCTTTACTTGTTCCAGCTGAATCAACAAGAAGATTTAAGTTATTATTTTTAATATAATTTTCAGCAACTCCTTTTGCAAGTGGAGAACGACAAATATTTCCAAGACAAACAAATATTATTGATTTCATATTTTTCCTATTAAAAAATTATTTTCTAATTTTACTCTATTTAAAATATGATTTTGTACTTATTGATGTGATAGGGAAGGATTATTTTGTGAGAAATTTTAATTAGTATATAGCCCAAATAGCTATATACTAACTTTTAATTATAAGATTTTAATCTTCATTACTAAACATATTAAAAAATACGTTAGCAATTATCATAAACAATCCTATTACAAAAGCAGCCGTACTGATATAAACAATAGACTCTGTTAAAAAGTGATTTTTTGCAGCATCTCTTCCAATAAGTGGAGCTAAATAGAACATTAAATACCATGCAAATGAGTATAAAGTACCAACACCAATCATTGTCGCACTAAAAGACTTCATACTATCTTTCATTTTTGATACTAAAATAATTAATAACAAAGCTAAAGAATATGCAGCAATACCACTTGAATGGAAGTGCGCTCTTTGAACATATCTCCAAATTTTATCTTTACTTTTGTCGTCATGAACAGTAGGGTTTGCTTGAATATTTTCAGAAATATAATTTTTAAATACTTCCTCTTTTGCTCCAAATACAATTCCTAAACCTGTACCAAAAATTAACGTAAACAAAGTTATTAAAAGACCAACTCTTATAACTTTTAAATCAATATTTAAACCCATTTTGTGACTCCATTTTTTATTTTTGGAAGTCTAAAAAAACAACTTAAATTTTCACTGTAAGATTTGTTGACAATTTCTTTACAATTTAAATTTATTCTATAAATTATCTCATCTCAAATAGTTCTTGATGAAAATCTTCAGGATTTAAACCACTTGAGACAAAATCTTCTCTTAAACTTTGCCCAAATTTAAGTGGTCCACAATACCAAATACTAGAATTTTGCCAATTTGGTACTAACTCTTTAATTTTTTCAGAGCTTAATCTTTCATCAATTTTACTTACAAATAAATGTAAATTAACATTAGAATTTTTTACATCCTCTTTTAAATTTTCTAGAAATTCATCATCAGGTTTAGAAGTAGAATGGAAAAAATGTATAGTTTTATCATTTGGATTTTTTTCAAGATCATTCATTCTTGCAATAAATGGTGTTACCCCTATTCCAGCTCCTATATAAATATGTAATTTTTTATCATCTCCAAAATCAAAACAGCCATAAGGTCCTTCAACTTCTACATTCATTCCTATTTTTAAAGTATCTTTCAATCTACTTGTATGATCACCTAGTGCTTTTGTAATGAAAGTCATTTTTTTATCATTTTTATCCCAAGATGAAGCAATTGTATATGGATGATGTCCCTCTTTTTTATTTGATGTTACAAAAGCAAATTGCCCTGCTTTGTGTCCTTTCCAAGTATCATCTAAAAGTAAAGTCGTTTCTAGTATTTTAAGTTTTGGATATTCAACTAAATCTACTATTTTAGCTTGAGATTTTCTACTATTTCCTATTTTTTTAAATAAAGAAATAAATGCAGCAATAGTCCCAAAAACCATCATTACAATTAGTAGTAACCCGATTGGTTCAGACCAATAACCTATTTTTGTAAGAATAATAGTGTGATAAACCAAAGCTATATAAACCAAAGCAAAAATCTTGTGAGATTTAACAAACCAATGGTATGGAATTTTTTTAATTAAAGCTATAAATATAAGAATAACCATTATATAAAATGCCCATTCTCCAACACTCTCAGAAAGACCTTTTTGAGTTTTAAACCAAGCTTCAATTGTTCCTAATACTTCATTAGATGGTGTTTTTACTGGTTTTTCTAACCAACCCCAACCAACCATCCATTTTGTACCTTTAGCAAACCACCAGTGAAGAACTCCTAATAAGAAAGCTGAAATACCCAACCATTTATGAAGTTTATATATTTTATCTATTCCATCAAAATATGGCTCAATAAATTTTGGACGAAGAGCTAAAATCATTACAATACTCATAAGTATTATTGCTAAGACACCACTATATTGAATAAATACTTTACGAAATGCAAAATATGTAAAAGGCTCTGGATAAAGAGTATCTGCTAGTAACCATAAAATAGTAGGCACTACCAAAATCATTAAAAAGGAGAATTTCATTCGTTTCATCATCTTATTCCCAATAAAGTTATAAATTTATTATATTTAAAATAATAACATTTGCACTTAAATGAAATCTTAATAGTTATTCAAACATTAAGATTTAACTCTTTTATGAACAAAAATTCATATTTAGTTCATTAAGAATTCATATTCAAAGATTAAACTTACCAAAATTAAAAAGGAGAATCTTTGATTTCACACGCTTACAAAGCTCTAATCGCAAACAAGTTAAAAACATTTTTAATCATAATAAGTCTTATATTCTCTATTGTTTCAATATTTTTAATAAGTTCTATTTCAAATGGAGTAATCTCTATGTACTCATCAATGCTAAAAAGTGATGGTGACATAATAATTACTCAAGCAAAAATTTCTGATACATTTTTTTCAAATGTTGATATTAATTTAATTAAAGAAATAGAGTATTTAAAAAATATAAATGAAGCA
>RRZU011614777.1_pt1 | contig 46165 bp, 39 predicted proteins | sample 2165561 | NCBI WGS metagenome assembly RRZU01 (sample SAMN10456909, study PRJNA506462) | wastewater metagenome | isolation source: wastewater sludge | place: USA: Moscow, Idaho | reverse complement strand
GAACGGCAGCCGCTGCGAGGCGAACCGGTCCATCAGCGCTTCGTAGTCGTCGGCGGTGTAGGGGTGGTAGCGGCTCCACCAGTTGCCGAGCGCGAAGCGCGGCAGCACCGGCGGCGCGCCCGTCAGCGCGTAGTAGTCGCGCAGCGCCGCCTTGTAGTCGCGGCCGTGCGCGAAGACGTAGAGGTCGAGGCTCCCGGACTCGCGGGTGCCGAGCCAGCCGTCGTCCTCCAGGAGCAGCGAGCTGGAGTCGTCGAGCACCGCGACCCCGTGGATGCTCGCCAGGCCCGGCTCGAGCTCGCAGGGGCCGTCGACCCCGTCGAGGGTCCGCGCGGTGCCGCCGAGATTGCCCTCGGGAGGCTGCCCGAAGCGCCACACGCTGTGATAGTTGCTCACCCCGCCCTTGACCTGCACCGACAGCCCCTGGCTCGTGAACGGACCGCCGTCGTAGGACAGATGGAATCCGCTCGTGTCGACCTCGATCCCCTCCTCGGCGTCCTCGCCCAGGCTCTCTCGGCGCGGGGTGCGGCGGACCTCGAACTCCGGCGCCGGCCGGTCCGGCAGATCCGAGGCGTCACGCCGGATGACGACCTGTGACGCCCGATCCTCGAACGTGCCGCTCGGGCTGTACTCCAGGCGCACGAGGCACGGCGACAGCACGGTGATGCGGACGCGCTCGCCGGCGACGACGCATCCCGGGTCGGCGACGGGGCGGGTGGACAGGCGCAGGTGCTCGGGCAGGCTCACCCCAGAAGTCTTAGCCGAGCCCACCGACAAGCCTCGGTGCGGCGCGCCGAGGCTCGTCGGTGTGCTCCCCCTACACCGACGCCACCGCGGCCCATCACGCGCGTCTCCTCGGACACACGCGGCGCAGCGGCAGGCCGCGGCGCGCCCCCGACCTCGTCATTCGCCTCGCACGCGACCCGGACCGAGCGGCTCCTCCTGAGCGGTCACGCCGCCGCCCGATTCGGCGACCTCCCCGGGGTCCAGGCCGAGTCGATCCAGGGCTCCGGGCCGAGACGGTATCGACGCGCGACTCGTTTGGGGCTGTCGGTGGGGGCGCCTACTGTTCAAGGGTGAGCCAGACCGGTCCCGGCGACCACCCCCACGTGCCCGCATCCGACGCGAGCGGGTCGGGCGCGACCCCTGCCCCGAGCGCTGAGTCGGCGCCGGGGGCGAGCCCGCACGAGACGAGCGCCACGGCCACTCGGCCGGCGCAGCCCTGGCCGATGGGCCACACCTTCGGGCGCGAGGACAAGATCTGCGCCTCCCTCATCGGGCTCATGACGGTCTACGGGCTGGCGATGATCCCGCTGCGGCCGGTCATCCTCGGGCTCGCGCCGCTCGTGCTCGTCACGTTGACCGGGTCGATGACCGGCATGGTGATGTGCGGGGCGTTCGCGGCGACGGGGGCGTCGTGGTGGCCGTTCGCGCTGCTCCTGGGCACGCTCGGGGCGATGAAGTTCGACCCGATCTTCTGGTGGGCCGGCAAGCTGTGGGGCGATCAGTTCATCGCGAGCATGGTCGGGCCGACTCCGCGGGCCCGGAAGCGGGCCCAGCGCGCAGAGGCGCTGGCGAAGAAGTACGACGTCCTGGCGATCCTCATCACCTACATCCCCTTCCTGCCGATCCCGGGCGCGATCATCTACGCCGTGCTCGGCGCCGCGGGCACGAGCCTCAAGCGCTTCCTCACGATCACCGTGCTCGGGGCGTTCGTCACGCGGGTCCTGTACTTCATCCTCGGCTACCAGATCGGCGAGCCGGCGGTCGCTGCGCTCGAGGTCTTCAACAAGTACATGTGGTACGTCTCGATCGCCCTGCTCGTCGGGATCGTCGTCGTGTCGATGCGCAGCGCCCGCAAGCAGCAGCTCGCCGACGAGGCCGCCGCCGCTGCGACGCCCGCAGCGCCCACCCGCCCCGACATCGCGGGCATCAGCGACCCGAACGGCCCCGCCGACGGGCGCTGACCGGGACCGACGGGCACTGACGAGCACATCGCCCCGTCCAGCCGTCGACCACTCGCTGAGCGCCGGACACCTCCCTTCCTCTGGACACCTCCTGCTGCGTCCGGACACCCCTTGCAAGAGGTGTCCGGACGCAGCAGAGGTGTCTGGACGAGGGGCGGCGCTCAGCCCCGGTTGAGGTGTCCGGCCCCGAACCGACCGGCACGTCGGCCCACCCTCGTCACCCGAGCTCGGGGCGGCGGTCGACGTGCCGGGTCGCGGCCTCGTAGGCCTGGGCGATCCGCAGGACCCCGACTTCGGCGCCCTCGCGCCCGACGATCTGCAGCCCGACCGGCAGCTCGCGCCCGTCGGCGCCTCGCCCGAAGCCCGCGGGCATCGAGACGGCCGGTCCGCCCATCGCCGACACCAGGGTGCACGAGCGCATCCACTCGACGTACGAACCCATCTCCTGACCGGCGATGACCTGCGGATACCGCTGATCGAAGGGGAACGGCAGCACCTGGGAGGTCGGCGCGACGAGCACGTCGTAGCGGGAGAACCAGCGGTCGAGCTCGCTGCGCAGCCGGGTCCGGGCCAGCGTCGCATCCATCAGCTCGTCGCCGGTGAGCTGCCGGCCGTGCTCGACATTCCAGCGGACCTCGGGCTTGACGCCGTCGGGGTGGCGCGTCACGAGTTCGCGCAGCTTGATCGCCATGTCGATGGCGCGCGCGGCGTCGAAGACGAGGTCGGCGGTGCGCAGGTTCGGGCACGTGTCGTCGACGCGCGCACCGAGCGCCTCGAAGACGGCGCGCTGCTCCCCGACGACCCGCGCGACCTCGGCGTCGAGCGGCACGCCGAGCCCGAAGTCGAGGGTGAACCCGATCCGCAGCCCGGCCAACGGGCGCGCGCTCGGGTCGACGGACGCCTCGACGAGCGGATCGAACTCCTCGGCGACGACCGGGCAGTCGTAGGCGATGCGGCCGTCCGGCCCGGTGAGCACCGTCATCGCGAGCGCGATGTCGGCGACCTCCCGTGCCATCGGCCCGGTCCGGGCGAGCCAGGCCCACGCGTCGCGGGTCGGCACGAGCGGCACGAGCCCGAGGGAGGGGCGGTAGCCGACGACATTGCAAAAGGCCGCGGGATTGCGCAGCGAGCCACCCATGTCGCTGCCGTCGGCGAGCGTCTGGATGCCGGTCGCGAGGGTCACGGCGGCGCCTCCGCTACTCCCGCCGCAGCTCAGGTCGGGGGCGTAGGGGTTGCCGGTCGCGCCGAAGAGGTCGTTGAAGGTGTGCGAGCCGGCCGCGAACTCGGGCACGTTGTTCTTGCCCGTCGGGTTGACCCCGGCGGCGCGCAGCCGGGCGACGATGAGGTCGTCGGTCGTCGGGACCACGTCGGTGAGCCGCGATCCGACGTCGACCGGATGCCGGCGACGAGGTGGGTGTCCTTGTGCGTCATCGGCAGGCCGTGGAGGCGGGGTAGCTCCTCGACGGCCCGCGATCCGAGCGCGGCGGCGCGCTCGTCGGCCTCGGCGGCACGCCGCTGGGCGCCCTCGCGATCCTCGATGACGACCGCGTTGAGCTGCGGATTCACCGCGTCGATGCGGTCGTGGTGGGCCTGCAGCGCCTCCCGCGCGGAGACCTCTCGGCGCCGCAGCGCCTCGCTCAGCGCACGCGCGCTCCAGCGCCACAGCTCGCTCGGCGCGCCGGCCGTCGATCCCGGTCGCCCGGTGGAGCCGGTCGGGTCGGAGGAGGCGGAGAACGTGGCGGAGCCCGAGGAGTCGGCGGCAGGCGTCATGCTCGGCACCCTAGTCACGCCGCGCGTCCACCTGGTGGTCTATGCGGCGCCGGCTCGGCTGCCCTCCTCCAGCAGCCCAGTCGAGCGCGTACGGCATAGGTGAGGCGCCAGATCGCGCCGTCAGAACTCCAGCGCGCGCAGGATCGCGTCGGCGATGACGCGGTGCCCCTGGGCGTGGGGGTGGTCGCCGTCGTCGAGCAGCAGGGGCGCGGGATCGACCTGTCCCCCGGCCTTGAACGGGTCGTAGAGGTCGACGACCTGCGCTCCGCCGGCCCGCGCGACCCGCGTGAGCTCGGCGTTGAAGGTGCGGGTCACCGCGTCGGACCAGGCGCGCTCGGCCGGGTCGGGCGCGGCGGTCGTGCCGTCGGGGTAGAGATTCCAGTAGCTCGTGACGAGGACGGGCGCCTGCGGCACGAGGGCCGTGAGCCGGGTGAGGATCTGCGTCACGTCGGCGGCGACCGCCTCGACGGCCTGGCGGGTCCGCGGATCGGCCGCGCCGCCGCCCCCGCGACCTGCTCGGAGGTGAGGACCTGCGGGTCGGGCTCGACGGTGGCGATGTCGTTGGCGCCGATCGTCACGAGGACGAGGTCGGCGCCGGCGAGGTCGGCGCGCAGTTCGGGGTCGCCGCCGGTGGGGTCGAGCGCCGCGGCGAGGTCGTGGGCGGTCTGGCCGCTCTGCCCGTCGTTGACGGCGGCGACCGAGTGGCCGGAGCGCTCGCTCAGCGCGGTCGCGACGAGATCGGGGAAGGCGTCGCAGTCGCAGCCGTCGCCGGCGGTCACCGAGTCCCCGAGCGCGACGATGCGACGCACCGCGAGGAGATCGATCGGAGCACGGGTCGCGGGCGCCTGACCCGGCTTCTGGGCGGAGGCCTGACTCGGGGAGGCAGCGGGAGTACGACCTCCCGACCCGGCCTGGGCGCTGGACGCCGAGGGCGACGGACCCGCGCTCGCCGCGCCGGCTCCGATGCCCGCGCACCCTGACAGGAGCGTTACGGCCACCAGGCCTGCGGCAGCGGTCGCCGCCCTAGGCACCGGGCGCGAATCCACGCGAGGTCTTCCCGAGCCAGGCGAGCGCGTCGGGGATGTGCGGGATCCACAGGTCGGCGTTGTGCGCGCCCTGCGGCAGGATCGTCGTCGTGATCGAGAAGGGCGCCTTGGCCTCCTTCGTGACCCGCTCGGTGCCCGGCACGGAGAGGCGATCCTGGCGGCCGGTGAGCGTCCACGCGGCGACCGGCGGCGGCGTGCGGTGCACGAGGGCGATGAGGTCGTAGCGCTTGGCCTCGGGGCTGCCGGGCGTGAAGGGCACGAAGGGCGGGTCGAAGGTCGGCCGCCAGTAGCCCCCGAGCGAGATCGTCGTCGCATAGACCGAGGGGTGCAGCATCGCCGCCATGTTGGCGCACCAGCCGCCGGCGCTGTAGCCGAACGCGGCCCACGAGGTGCGGCCGGGCGCAGCGCGCAGATTGTCGTAGACCCACTGCGGCACGTCCTTGGTCAGCCAGGTCTCCATCTTCGGGCCGGCCGCCGAGTCGGTGCACTCGTTGTCCTGCCCGCCGGGCGCCCAGTGCGGGATGACGACGAGCGCCTCGCGCATCTGGTGGGCGGCGACGGCGTCCATGATCGCCTGGTCGATCTCGACGACGCCGAAGTAGGCGTAGGGCGCGGGCTGGATGCCGTGGAAGCCCTCGATGACCGGGTACTCGCGGTTCGCGGCGGCCGGGGTCGTGTAGGACGGCGGGAACCAGACAGTGACGGTGCCGGTCACGCCGCTGGCCGGACCGGTCACGGTGAAGTCCTGGTAGCCGCCGGCGCGCGTCTCGGTGAGATTCAACGTCTGCGCCGGACGGGTGCGCGGGCCGGAGATGATCGGCGCGGAGGCCACCGGCGCGTCGGCGGCCGTGGACGAGGCGCTGCCCTGGTGGACCGCGGTGCCGCGCTGGTCCTCGGCGCCGGGCATGAGGTCGGCGACGGTGAGATACCAGCCGTAGGAGGCGTTGACCGGCGCGAGGACGTTGATGACGCCGAGCCCGGAGACGACGGTGAGGGCGACGAGCCGCCCGAGGATCGGCAGGATCCCCCGTCGGGCGAGCCGCGGCCATCCCCAGACGATGGCGACGACCGCGACGAGCAGCAGCGCCCGGATCGACCAGATGAACGCATCACTAGTGATCGACAACGACATCCGCACCCCTTCTCCGACGGCACCGCTCGGGCAGAGCTCTCCCTGCCAGTGTGCGCCCCTGCTCCCCGTGCCGGAATCCGTCGACCGGCGGATGCGCCGCGCGTCAGCGTCCTCCCCCTTCATGAGCGGCGGCTGAGAATCGTCCTCCGGCTCGCCGGGGTGCCCCACCTGGGCTCATCACCCCCGGGCCGGGATGACGGATGATCAGGCATGCCCTCACGATCGACCCCCGCCGCCGCGGCACCGGATCGCACCCGCACCTATCGCGTCGCCACGGTGGCCGCGTTCGCCGTCGGGGCGACCGCCTTCGGCCTCCTCACCGACGGCGCCGCGGAGGGAGGCGACCTGTCGGCCTACGACCCGCAGGTGCTCGACGACATGGTGGCGGCCCGGTCGCCGAGCCTGACGCCGATCTTCCAGACCCTGACGACGATCGGCAGCCTGCCGGTCGTCTTCACCCTGAGCGTGGTGCTCGTCGTCGTGCTCGCGCCGCGGCGGGCCTGGTCGCAGGCGCTCTTCGCGCTCACTGCGATGGTCGGTTCGGCCGCGCTGACCGTCGGGCTCAAGGCGATCGTCGCCCGGCATCGCCCGGACTCCTCCGTCATGCTCGACGGGCCCGATCCGGAGTTCTCCTTCCCCAGCGGACACACGCTGAACTCGACGGTCTTCCTGCTCGTCGTCGTGTGGCTCGTCCTGCGGGACACGGACCGGGTCGGGGTGCGGGCGCTGACGATCGCCGCCGCCGCAGCCCTCGCGGTGGGGATCGGGGTGAGTCGCCTCTACCTCGGCTACCACTGGATGACCGACGTGCTCGCCGGCTGGGTCCTGGCTCCGACGTGGGTCGCGCTGCTCACGCTGTTGCCCCGCTGGTCGTGGTGGTCCGCACGCCCGGCGGCACCGGAGGCGAAGACAATCGAGCGATGAGCCTCGTCATGGAGTCGGTCGTCTCGTCGGATCTGTGGGGGATGGGAATCCCGCCAGCGGAGAAGGTGATCCGCACCGTCCTGGTCTACCTCGGCATCGCGGTCATCATCCGGGTCGCCGGCAAGCGCCTCATGGCGCAGATGAACACCCTCGACCTCGTCGTCGTGCTCCTGCTGAGCAATGTCGTGCAGAACGCGATCATCGGCGCCGACAACTCCCTCTCCGGCGGGATGCTCGGCGCCGTCGTCCTCGTCGCGGTCAACGCCGTGCTCGAGCGCGTCGCGGGTCGCTACAAGTGGCTCGACCGAATCGTCGAAGGCCGCCCGACCGCCGTCGTCATCGACGGGCACACCGACGAGGCCGCGCTGCGCCGGCTCGGCATGAACCACTACGAGCTGCACTCGGCTCTACGCCACCAGGGTGCCGACGCGATCCACGAGGTGAAGCTCGCCTCGCTCGCGCCCGGCGGCACGATCGCCGTCGACCTCAAGGCCGACGACCAGAACGCGAGCCAAGGTGACCTGCGCAAGGCCGTCGAGGAGCTCAAGAGCTACATCGACGCCCGCGCCCGCTGAGCGTCTGCCGCCTCGCGCGCGCCGCGTGCCCCGAAGCGGCCGACGCGGGCCTCGACGTGATCGAGCCAGCGGATCTCCGATTCCGCTGCGTAGATGAGGTTCTCGACGACGAGGAGCCAGCTCAGCTCCTCGTTCGGGCCGCCCGTCGGCGGGGACGCGCCGTTCGGGGAGCCCTCGAGCGCCCGCAGCGCGTCGGCCTTGAGGCGGGTCAGCGACCGGAGCTGGGCCATCGTCGCGGCGCGCTGGGTGTGCACGATCGCCGGCACATCGACCCCCGGCACGGTGACGGCGAGCGCGAGCTTGATCGCGAGCTCGTTGCGCGGGGTGACGTCGCGGTCGACGGGCTGAGCCCACCACTGCGCGAGGTCCGCGCGGCCGGCGTCGGTGATTCGGTAGCCGATGCGCCCCTCCTCGTCGGGTCCGCCGTCGGGCTCGACGAGCCCGTCGCGCTCGAGGCGCCCGAGCGTCGTGTAGACCTGCCCGACGTTGAGCGGCCACGAGCCGCCCGTGCGGGCCTCGAAGTCGGCGCGCAACTGCGCCCCGTAGGTGGGCCGCTGCGACAGGAGCGCGAGCAGACCGTGTCGGATCGACATATCGAGCCCCCTAACTCAGCCGCTGGGTGAGGTCGGGTCGCACCCGGACGAAGAGCGCCGCGAGCAGCCCGGCGAGCAGCGGCACCGCGACGAGCGCGAGGCCGATGAGCAGCCACGGCACGAGGACATAACCACCCGTGAGAAGTGATCCGTCCGAATCGAAGCGGGCGGTCGTCACCCACGACAGCGCCGCGCCGGGCACGGCCCCGACGATGAGGCCGAGCACCGTGCCGACGACGGCGAGCATCCCCGCCTGGACGCCGCTGATCCTGCGCCGGATGCCGTCGGGTGCCCCGACCGCCGCCAGGGTCGCGAGATCGCGCCGCGCCTCCCCCATCGACAGCGCCGTCGAGGTGAGCGTCGCGACGAGGATGAGGAGCGTGACGCTGATGAAGGCGATGAGCAGGGCCGCGCGGATCGGCGACTGGTAGCCGCGCTCGACGTAGACCTGCTCGGCGAAGGGCAGCGCGAGGGCGTCGGTGAGCGCCGTCTGTTGCTCGCGCGTGATCTCACCCGTCGGGGAGGACACGATGTAGCGAGAGGTCACCAGCGTGGCGCCGAGTGAGCGGGCAGTCTCCGGGGTCATGAAGACGACCCCGGCGCCCATGTTCATGAATTCGTCGACCTCGACAACTCGGGCCGGCAGCTCCCGGCGCTTCACCTCGCCCTTCCACGCGACAGCTTGACCCGTGTCGTCCTGGTCGATGCGCCCCTCCACCACGGCGATCCGCCCCCCGGGGGCGAGGTGGGCGTGGCTCACGAGGACCCCGCCCTGGGCCAGTGTGTCGCGGGCGGCCCGATCGAGCCCGTAGACGACGGCGAGGTCGTCGGGGGTGGCTGCGACGATGTCGCCATAGGACATCACCGAGCCCACCGCGACGCCGGGGCAGGCCTGTTCCGAAGGCTGCTTGAATGACGTGGCGATCACCACCTGCTCCAGCGAGCAGCCCGCCGGCCCGAGGATGAGCACCGGCACGTTGCGCGTCATGCCGATCGGAGCCTGCGGCGACGGCGTCACGGTCTGCCCGGCGGGTAGCTCGAGACGGTCGATGGGTCGCACCACGGCACCCGAGATCGACTCGCCGATGGTCGCGCGCATGCTCTGCGGCGTCGTGCCGGGGACCCCGGCATAGATCGACGCTGCGCCCATCGGCGCCTGCGGGCGATACGTCCGGCGGATCATCTCGTCGGCCGTCGTCAGCGAGATGCCGAGCCCGGAGAGGAGGATCGCGCCGGCCATGATCGCGGCGACGGTCGGGATGGCGCGCCCGCGCTGACGGGCCGCATCGCGGGTCGCCATGCGCACCGGGACGGACGCGCCGGCGGTGACGCGCCCGAGTAGCGCGAGAGTGCTCGGCACGAGGAGGAGGGCTCCGATGACCAGCCCGATCCCGCCGAGGACGACCATGAAGGGGCCGAGGGTCGAGCTGAGATCGGTGATGCGCGGCGACATGACGACAGCGGCGACGACGATTCCCGCTCCGGCGAGGAAGAGCAGCACGCCGAGGATCGGCAGCCCTCGATGCGGGCGCGGCGAGACGACGTCCCCTCGCAATGCGGCGACGACATCGAGCTTCGTGAGGCCTCGAGCCGGGATGAGGGCGGAGATGACCGACGCGACGACCGCGAAGGCCACGACGACGGCACTCTCCAGGACCGGCACGTCGAACGGCCCGACCGTCGCCCCGGCGAGACGCATGTAGAACGGCGTGCCGACGAAGGCCACCCCGATCCCGAGGACGAGGCCCCCCACGGCGGAGGCGACGCCGAGGACGAGGGCCTGGGCGAGGAGGGTCCGGCGCAGTTGGGCGCGGGTCGCCCCGTTCGCCGCCGCGAGTGCGAGCGATCGACGCTGCCGCTGCGCGATGACCGCGAAGGCGGGTCCGGCGAGCAGGCAGCTCTCGATGAGCAGGGCGAGGCACAGGAGCGACAGCGCGGTGAGGTCGACGGCGTTCGACTGGTAGAGCGGGCCCTGCGGGGGCGGCGCCTGCTCCGGGTGCTCGACGACGTCCCGCGAGAGGAGCGTGAGGCCGTGCTCGTTGAGATGCTGCACGTCGGACCAGGTCACGGGGGTCGGGCGGTCAAGGACGAACTGGGAGCCCTGGAGTCGTGTCGGAGGCACGGTGACGAGTGCAACCGGGGCGTTGTCGGCCGCTGCGGTGGCAGTGCCGACGATCGTCCCGGTGATGCGGTTCGACGGCATCTGCGCATCGTCGGAACGCTGCGCGGACGGGTCGGCGTCGAGGGGCGTGAGCGCAAGCGTGCCGCTGGTCGGCAGACCGACGCGCTCGCCGGCATCGGTGACGACGTACTCCCCCGGCTTCGTCGGCCAGCGACCGGAGGTGAGGTCGACCATGCCCCGGATCGCCGGGTCGGCGCCGTCGACGGCCAGGACGGTGACGCTCTCGGCGCGCTTGCCCACCCGTACCGCGGTCGTCTGGCTCGACATCGGGACGAGTCGTCCGCCCGTCAGCGCGGTGAGGGCCGACATCGCCTCCGGCAGGGTCGACGTCACGGTCAGGCCGGGGATGGGCGTCGCAGGTTTCGGTGCATCCGCGCCCGGGCACATCTGCCAGGACCCTGCCGGGCCGGCGTCCCAGACCCCGTCCAACCCGAAGGAGCCGGACATCTGCTCGCACGTGATCGTGATCTGCTTGCTCACCGGATCGCCGGGGACGGCGTACGCGGTGTTGCGGCCGGCGATGACCGCCTGACCCCTGCCCATCTGTGCCGGGAGCGACTCCTTGACGGAGATGTTGTTCGTCTCCAGGGCGGTGAGCCCGGCGACCATGACGACGACGGGTAGACCGACCATGACGGCGACGAGGAGGCTGCGCCCGATGTGGCGGCGGATGTCGCGGCGGGCCATCCGCAGCGAGATGCGCCAGCCGGCGACCCAGCGGGCGAAGGCGCTCCCGGACGCGGTGGGCTTGGCCTCGGGGGCGCCCGCGCTCGCCGGGGGCGCCTCGCGGGTGGCGGTCACCGGTGCGCCTCATCGAGGAGCCCTGCGCCCGAGGCGAGTTCTCCGGTCTCGTCGACGACGAGCCCGTCGCGCAGGTAGACGACGCGGTCGGCCCAGGCGGCGTGGCGCGCCTCGTGGGTGACGAGCAGCCCGGCGGCGCCCTGATCGCAGCGCCGGCGCAGCAGCTCGAGGATGCCCTCGCCGGTCACGGAGTCGAGCGCACCGGTCGGTTCGTCGGCGAGGATGAGCCGCCGGTCGCCGACGAGGGCGCGGCAGATCGCGACGCGCTGACGCTGACCGCCGGACATCTCGTCGGGGAAGCGCTGGGCGAGCTCGGGGATGCCGACATCGGCGAGCGCGCTCGTCGCCGCACCGCGGGCCGTCATCGGCGAGGCGCCGTCGAGCTCGAGCGGGAGGCCGATGTTCTCGGCGGCGGTGAGCGAGCCGATGAGGTTGAAGTCCTGGAAGACGACGCCGACGTGGCGTCGCCGCAGGGCCGCGATCTGCGCGGGCGTCAGCGCCGCGAGGTCCTGACCCTCGATGACCACGGTGCCCGCGGTCGCCCGGTCGAGCGCGCCGGCGAGATTGAGCAGCGTCGACTTGCCGGAGCCCGACGGCCCCATGACGGCGACGAGCTCGCCCGCGCCGATGTCGAGGTCGATGCCGCGCAACGCGTGCACGGCCCCTTCGCCCTCACCGTGGACGCGGGTCACCCCGCGCATCTGCAGGACCGGATCGCTCATCGCCTACCCCTTGAGTCGCGCTACCCGTGCGCCACTGCGGCGCCGGCCCCACTCCCTGCACACCACCGGGTTCCCCGCCCCTCGACCGTCGTCCCCCCGCTGTGGGCCAGATGGTGGCGGGCGTCCCCTGTCACGCCCGCCACCAGACCCCCGGGGAAACTCCGGTGGTGCATACCGAGTATTGCTGCTCGGTAATCCATGTATACCGAGTATGTCGCCCCCCGGCAAGCACGGACGTCGAGCGAGTGTCAGATCGAGTCCGACCCGTAACCTCAGGTCAGGCCGCGGAGGGCCTTGGCCGGGGGGCGGTCGCCGGTGATCGTCGAGACCATGTCGAGGACCTGGCGGGTCGCGGCGACGTCGTGGGCGCGGTAGATCATCACGCCCTGGGCGGCGCAGAGTGCGGTCGCGGCGAGGGTGCCCGCCAGGCGTTGGTCGGTCGGGAGGTCGAGGGTCTCGCCGACGAAGTCCTTGCGGGACATCGCGACGAGCACCGGGCGGCCCGTCGCGACGAGTTCGGCGATCCGGCGGGTGATCTCCAGCGAGTGCGCGGTCGTCTTGCCGAAGTCGTGCGCCGGGTCGATGACGATCCGCGATTGCGGCACGCCCGCCGCCTCCGCGCGGGCCGCCAGCCCGTCGGTCACCGCGAGCACGTCGGCGACGACGTCGTCGAAGGCGACCCCGTGCGGGTCCTCGCGCGGCGCCATCCCGCCGGCATGGGCCACGACGAGCGTCGCCCCGTGCCGCGCGGCAACCTCGGGCAGCAGCGGATCCGGCCCGCCCCACGGGTCGTTGATGATGTCGGCGCCAGCCGCACACACGGCATCCGCGACCTGCGCCCGCCACGTGTCGACACTGACGAGGACCTCGGGATGGGCCCGTCGCGCGTAGGTGACGACGTCGACGACCCGCTCGATCTCCTGCTCAGCCGTGACCTCCGGGCCGACGCCCGCCTTGACCCCGCCGATGTCGACGATGTCCGCCCCCTGCGCGACGACCTCGTCGACCCGCGCGCAGGCCGCCTCGAGCGCGTAGGTCGCTCCCCCGTCGTAGAACGAGTCCGGCGTCCGGTTGACGATCGCCATGACGAGCCGAGCCTGCGGGCCGAACGCCCGATCCCGCACGCGCAGCACGGGATTCACGACCATCTGGCCTCCCGAGGCACCGCCCACGTCGCTCAGGACAGCTCCCGCAGACCCGGCACGACATCCTGCGCGAACTGGGTGAGGAAGCGCTCCTGGTCGTGCCCGGGCCCGTGGAAGACGAGATGGTCGAAGCCGAGGTCGACGTACTCCCGGATCTGCGCGAGCGCCTCCTCGGGGCTCGAGGCGACGATCCAGCGCTTGGCGACCTGCTCGATCGGCAGCTCGTCAGCCGCCGCCTCCATCTGGGCCGGATCGTGCAGCGAGTGCTTCTGCTCCGGCGTGAGCGACAGCGGCGCCCAGAAGCGGGTGTTCTCCAGCGCGAGCTTCGGGTCGCGGTCGTAGGAGAGCTTGATCTCGATCATCCGGTCGATGCTCTCGGGCGCCCGATCCGCCTTCGCCAGGCCCTCCGCGACGGCGGGCAGCAGCTTGTCCTCGTACAGCTCCCGCCCCTTGCCCGAGGTGCAGATGAAGCCGTCGCCCTGCCGCCCGGCGTAGCGCGCGACGAGCGGCCCACCTGCGGCGATGTAGACCGGCACCGGCTCGTCGGGGCGGTCGTAAATCGTCGCCTCGCTCGTGCGGTAGTACTCGCCGTCGTAGCTGAACCGCTCCTCGCGCCACAGCCCGCGCATCACCGCGACCGCCTCGCGCAGCCGCGCGAACCGCTCCTTGAACTCCGGCCACTCCCCGGCCACCGAGCCGACCGCGACCTCGTTGAGCGCCTCGCCCGTGCCGACACCGAGGATCAACCGCCCCGGCGCGAGGCACGCCATCGTCGCGAACGACTGCGCGACGACGGCCGGGTTGTAGCGGAAGGTCGGTGTCATCACCGACGTGCCGAGGACGATCCTCTCGGTGCGCGCCGCGACGTCGGCGAGCCACGGGATCGACGCCGGCGAATGCCCGCCCGTGTGCCGCCAGGGCTGGAAGTGGTCGGCGATGAACGCACTGTCGAAGCCGAGCTCCTCCGCGCGGATCGCGTAGCCCGCGAGCTCACGCGGGCCGAACTGCTCGGAGGATGCCTTGTAGCCGATCCGCAGGGTCATACCGGCAGCCTACGTCGGGGCACCGACAGGCCTCTCGGCGCCGAAGCCACGCCTGGCCTACCCGGCCCGAGACACCGACCCCGCCCAGATCGTGAGCAGATCCGCGGCCGGGAGTTGACGCCGAGCGGCTCGCGCAGACACCATGGTCACGGCGTATCGAATCGATTCGACTCCCTGGCGCCGACGCCCCGGACCCGCGACCTCCCGCAGCGCTCCGCACCGGCGCGCGAGTCGATTCCCCAGCAGGCCCAGCAGCCCCCGCAGATGTAAGGACGACCAGTGGTGACCTCGACCCAGCCCCGCGCGATGAGCGCCCGCGAGAGCACGGTGCAGAAGGCGAAGGTGGCGACCTCGATCGCGTTCGTCCTCAACGGCTTCACGTTCGCGACGTGGGCGAGCCGCATCCCCGACGTGCGCACCGCCCTCGACCTCACGCCGGGCGACCTCGGGCTCCTCCTCCTCTTCGGCGCGGCCGGCTCGCTCATCGGGCTGCCGCTGGCCGGCTGGGTCGCCTCCCGGATCGGCACCCGACAGACCGTGCTGCTCGGCGGGGCCCTGTCCCTGACCGGTCTCGCCGTCGTCGGCGTCACCGCGGGGGTCGCCCACTCCTATGCCCTCACGGCGATGACGCTCTTCGTCACGATGGCCGGCATCGGCCAGTGGGACGTCGCGATGAACCTCGAGGGCTCGGCCGTCGAGCACCACCTCAAGCGGAACATCATGCCCCGCTTCCACGCCGGCTTCAGCCTGGGCGCCGTCCTCGCCGCGCTCTTCGGCGCCGGCCTCGTGGCGCTGCACGTGCCGTTCGTCGCGCATTTCGTCGTCGTGGCCGCCCTCATCGCGGCGGGCCTCTTCGTCGCGACCCGCGCCTTCCTTCCGCGCGCCTGGGAGACCGAGACCGACGACACCACCCCGGAGGCCGAGCAGTCGACCCTCTCGGCGCGCGGTGCCTGGCTCGAGCCGCGCACGCTGCTCATCGGACTCGTCATGCTCGTCTCCGCCTTCACCGAGGGCGCGGCCAACGACTGGATCTCCGTCGCCTTCGTCGACGGCTACGACCTCCCGGCCTGGGCGGGCGTGCTCGGCTTCGCGACGTTCTTGTCGTTCATGACGCTCGGGCGCCTCGTCGGGGCGAACATGCTCGACCGGTGGGGCCGGATCCCCGTGCTGCGCGTCATGCTCATCGCCGCCGGCATCGGCAGCCTCGGTGTCGTCTTCGGCACGCCCGTCACCGCCTTCATCGGCGCGGCGATCTGGGGCTTCGGGGCCTCCCTCGGCTTCCCCGTCGGCATGAGCGCCGCCGCGGACGACCCGCGTCACGCCGCGGTCCGCGTCAGCGTCGTCTCGACGATCGCCTACGGCGCCTTCCTCATCGGGCCGCCCGCGCTCGGCTTCCTCGGCGACCACTGGGGCGTGCTGCGCTCGCTGTCCGTCGTCTCGGCGATGATCATCCTCGCGCTGCTCGCCCTCCCGGCGATGCGCCAGCCGGAGGGCACGCGCTCCTGATCCGACTGGGCTGCAAGGCAGCTCGGCAGCGACCTCGACACCGGCGGGCCTGGACAAGGCTCGCCGGTGTCGGCATGTCCGGCGGATACTCGTATGCATGACCGAGCGGGCGGCATGAGCGAGCGGGCGCGACAGGCGCGCGAGCAGGGGTATGCGGTGCGGCCGGCAGCCGAGGCCGATGCCACGCGACTCGGGGTCGTCCACGTCCAGGCCTGGCACGAGACATATCCGGGGCTCGTCGCGCAGGAGGCCCTCGACGCGCGCGACCCGATCGCGCGCGCCGACCGGTGGCGCGAGTGGATCCGTCACCCCGCCAATCCGGTCGTGCTGCGCCTCGGGATCGACCCGACCGGGCAGATCGTCGGCATGATCGCCGCCGGCCCCGCCCGCGACGAGGACGCCCCGACCGACTGGGAGCTGCGCGCGATCAACGTCCTGCGCTGCGCGCACGGCAGCGGCCTGGCCGACGCCCTCGTGGAGGACGCGGTCGGCGACCGGCCGACCTACCTGTGGGTGCTGGAGAACAACCCGCGAGCGCACGCGTTCTACCGGCGGCTCGGCTTCGGCCCCGACGGCGGGCGCTTCTTCGACAAGACCCTGCGCGCCTGGCAGGTCCGACTCCTGCGCCGCTGAGGGCGCGTTCTCAGGAGAGGATGCGCAGCTGGAACGGGTAGCGGTAGAGCTCGCCCTTGCTCGCCTTCATCGCGCCGAGGATGTGGCAGACGATCTGCGCGATGAACGAGATCGCGAGCAGGATCAGGCCGATCGGAATGCCGATGACCGTGATGATGCAGATCCAGCCCACGATCGACATGATCCACATGCCGACATTGAAGTTGAAGGCCCCCGCCGCGCTCTCGCGAACGAAGGCGCTCTTGTCCTTGTAGAGGAACCACACGACGAGCGGGCCGACGAAGCTGAGCCACCCGACGCTGATGATCGTCGCGACGAGTGTCGAGAGGTGGGCGATGAGAGCCATCGAGCGGTCGTCGCTCGTCGTGGCCATGGTCGATCGGTCGTCCATGCGAGGTCCCCTGGTCGTTGCGTGGTCGATGCCTGGCTTCTTGCCGCGCCGACCCCCGCATCGCGGAAGGCCGGCGACCTTGTCCTACCCCGAAGGTAGCGTGCCCAGACGTGAGCACTACCTCGATCTGGCGGGTCCCCGGGATGCCGCACCTCGGCGCGATGACGCTGCTCGGCTTCACCGGATATGCCGCCCTGCTGCCGGTTGCGCCGCTGTGGGCGGTCCACGGCGGCGCTGACGCCGCGGGCGCCGGGCTCGTCAACGGGGTGCTGCTCCTCGCGACGGTGCTCACCCAGGGGTTCATCCCCGGGGCGCTGGCGCGTTTCGGCTGGGCGCGGGTGCTCGTCGTCGGGCTCGTGCTGCTCGGGGCGCCGTCGCTGGCCACCGTCGCCTCGGACTCCCTCGCGTGGATCCTCGCCTGGTCCGTCGTGCGCGGGATGGGCTTCGCGGTGCTCACGGTGTGCGGGAGTTCGGCGGTCGCGATGCTCGTGGAACCCTCCCGCCGCGGCGCGGGGATCGGCGCCTACGGGCTGGCTGTCGCCGTGCCCAACGTGCTCATCCTCTCCCTCGCGCCATGGGCGGTCGAGACCGTCGGCTACGCCCCCGTCTTCGTCGTCGGCGCGACGCCGATCCTCGCCGTGCCCGCCGCGATCGCCCTGGCCCGCCGGTTGCCCGAGAACCCCCCGACCGCCTCGTTGCCGCAGGTCGGCGACGTCGCTTCGCCCGTCCAGGGTGCGTCGGGCGCGTCGGGCGCGTCGGGCGCGTCGGGCGGGTCCGGCTCTGGCGCGGCACGTCCGCTGCCGACGCGCGCCGTGATGCTGCGGGCCCTGCTCGCGCCGACGCTCATCCTGCTGTCCGTCACCCTCGCCGGCGGCGGGGTGCTCACCTTCCTGCCCCAGATGCTCGCCGACCCGACGGTCGTCATGATCGGGCTGCTCGCCTTCGGGGTGATGACGACGGCGTCGCGTTGGCTCATCGGCACGATCGCCGACCGCCACGGGGCGCACGGGTTCGTCGCGCCGCTCCTGCTCTCCGCCGTGCTCGGCATGGTCCTCATCTCGTTCGCGGTCCGCGATCCGCAGGCACCTGCGATCTGGGCGCTCGGTCTCGGCCTCCTCGCCGGCGGGCTCGCCTACGGCGCGCTGCAGAACCTCACACTCCTCATGGCCTTCAACGCCGTGCCCGGGCGCAAGGTCGGCACCGCGAGCGCCGTGTGGAACGTCGGCTTCGACGCCGGGACGGGCATCGGCTCGATCCTCGTCGGCGCGCTCGCGGCACGATCCGGCTTCCCGGTCGCGATGCTCGCTGTCGCCGCCGTCTGCGCACTCGCGATTCCCCTCGCGCTGCGCGCCACAGCGTCGCTGCGGTCCCGGCCGTGACGCGGGCCCGCCGCTGATGCGCGCCGCGCTGCGGCCGCTGCGGCACCGCGACTACCGGCTCCTCGCGCTCTCGCTCGTCGCCTCGCTCTTCGGCGCCGGAGTGCTCGTCGTCGCGCTGGTCTGGCAGGTCGTCGCGCTGGGCGGCGGACCGGCGCAGCTCGGCTGGGTGACGACCGCGCAGGCCGGGGGTGTGCTCGTCACGGCACTCCCGGGTGGGGTCCTCGCCGATCGACTGCCCCAGCGCGCCATCCTGCTCACGGTCGAAGCGGTCAAGGCGCTCGCGATCGGCGGCTGCGCCGCGCTGTCGCTCACCGGGCAGCTGCACATCGGCCACCTCGTCGGGGCCGCGCTCCTCGGCGGGATCGCGGACGGGCTCTACTACCCGGCCTATTCGGCCTTCCTGCCCAAGCTCGTGCCGGCCGAGGACCTGCTGCCCGCCAACGGTCTCGAAGGCGCCTTCCGCCCGACCCTGCTCAACGCGATCGGGCCGGCCGCCGCGGGTGCCGTCGTCGCCGCGGTCTCCCCCGGGGCCGCTCTCGCACTCGCCGCGCTCGGAGCCGCCGTCGCCGCCGGCGCCCTACTGCCCGCGCGCGTGCCCGAGGTCATGCCGGGGCGCGTCGGCGACATGGTGCGCGGCGAGGAGTCGGCCGAAGCGAGCGGCGATGCGGTCGCCGTCGGGATCGGTGCCGGGGCCGGCGCCGGGATCGGCGCCGAGGATCGCGTGGCCACCGGCGCTCCGAAGCCCCCGCATCCGGTCGCGTCGGTGCTGCGCGACCTGCTCGAGGGGTTCCGCTTCATGGTCGTCACGCCGTGGCTCTGGGCGACCCTCGGCTTCGCCTCGCTCGCCGTACTCGCGATCATGGGGCCCTTCGACGTGCTGCTGCCCTTCGCGATCAAGGACCACGCGGGCGGAGGTCCGGGCGACCACGCCTTCGTGCTCGGCGCCTTCGGGGTCGGCGGGGCGATCGCCGCGCTCGTCGTCGCGTCCCGGCCGATGCCGCGGCGCTATCTGACACTGATGATCCTGCTCTGGGGGTGGGGCAGCCTGCCGGTCATCATCCTCGGCGTGACGTCCTCGATCGCGGTCATGGTCGCGGCGGCGTTCGCCGTCGGAGCGACCTTCCAGGCGGCGACCGTCATCTGGGGCACGCTCCTGCAGCGGCGGGTGCCGCCCGCGCTGCTGGGGCGGGTCTCGAGCCTCGACTTCTTCGTCTCGTTGCTCTTCATGCCGATCTCGATGGCGCTGGCCGTGCCGGTGAGCAGCGTCATCGGGCTGTCGGGGACTTTCGTTGGGGCCGGCGCGATCCCCGCGGTGCTCGCGATCGTCTTCATCGTCGTGGCGAAGCTGCCCGCCGACGAGATCGCCCACCCGCTCGACACCGCCGTGGCGCCCGAGCGCGAGCGGCGCTGAGGCGCCATTCGGCAGGTTCGCCGCGGCCGTTCGTCACCGGGCGACACGGTTCGTCACTCCGGAGTGACGAACCGTGCCTGCGGCTGACGAATGGCGCCGACGCGACGGGTCAGCGGCGGCGTAGGCGGTCGCGCACCCACCGCGCGAGCGTCGGCACGGGCTGCGCGCGCAGGTCGTCCCACGCGCCGTTGGGCAGCGAATACCGGAAGACCTTGGCCCACACCGACGCGAGCTGCACCGGCATCGGCCCGGTCGCGTAGGGGAGGTCGTACCGCGCGAAGATCTCCCGGACCCGCGGCGCGATCTGCGCGTAGCGGTTGCTCGGCAGGTCGGGGAACATGTGGTGCTCGATCTGGTGCGAGAGGTTGCCCGACATGAGGTGGAGCGCCGGGCCGCCGGAGATGTTGGCCGAGCCGAGCATCTGGCGCAGATACCACTCCCCCCGCGTCTCGTCCTCGATCGAGGCCTTCGAGAAGGTCGCGACGCCCTCAGGGAAGTGGCCGCAGATGATGACGGCATTGGTCCACAGGTTGCGAGCGAGGTTCGCGGTGAGGTTGGCCGTCATCGTCGAGCGCGTCGAACCGCTGACCAGCGCACTCGCCAGCGGGTGGAGCACGTAGTCGCGCAGCACGTGGCGCCCGGTCTTGCGCGCGACCCCGAGTGCATCGCGACGGAAGCGCTCCCGCTCGGCGTCGGTGTGTCGGCCGCGGCGCTTGAGATAGCGGGCGAGCTCGAGGTCGTAGAGCGCGATCGAATACTGGAAGACGACCGCGTTGAGCACGTTCCACACCGGCTGCGCGAGGTAGACGGGGTGCCAGCGCTGGTCCTCGTCGACGCGCAGGATGCCGTAGCCGAGGTCGTTGTCGCGGCCGATCACGTTCGTGTACGTGTGGTGGATCTCGTTGTGCGAGTGCTTCCACATCGCCGCCGGGGCCGCGTTGTCCCACTCCCACGTGCTGGAGTGGATCGCCGGGTCGCGCATCCAGTCCCACTGGCCGTGCATGACGTTGTGGCCGATCTCCATGTTCTCGAGGATCTTGGCGACCGAGAGGCCCGCCGTGCCCACGACCCAGGCGCCCTTGTGCTTGGAGAAGAGGAGGACGAGCCGGGAGCCGGCCTCGAGGCCGCGCTGGACGGCGATGATCCGGCGGATGTAGGCGGCGTCGGCGGCTCCGCGTGTCGCGAGTACCTCGTCGCGCAGGCCGTCGAGCTCGGCGGCGAGGGCGTCGATCTGCGCCGGGGAGAGGTGGCCGGCGGGGTCGGGGTCGCCGCTGGGCTTGGGGACGAAGTGGCGGACCTCGGTGTGTGTCGCCGTGAGGCGGGCCGGGGTGCGGGTCGTCGGGCGAGCCGGCGCATGGTCGGTGCTCGTGGTCGGCGTCGGTGCGGTGAGGGTCATGGGTGGCTCCTTGCGGTGGTGCGTCAGAGGATGCGGTGCCGGGCGCCCCGAGGGCGCGGCAGAGGTCGAGCGTCGAGCGTCAGGCGTCGATCTCGCACGGCCCGGCGGGGGCGGTGATGCAGGTCTGGATGACGACGCCGTCGCCGGGCTCGGCGGTCGTCAGCTCGCCGGTGCGCAGATCGCGGACGGCGCCGAAGGTCAGGGGCACCGCGCAGCCGAAGCAGATGCCCATCCGGCAGCCCGAGGGCATGAGGGCGCCGGCGTCCTCGGCGCTGTCGAGGAGGGGACGATCTCCCTCGGCGTCGAGCTCGAGGCCCTGGCGCGCGAGCGACACGTGCCCGCCCTCGCCGGTCGCCGCCACGACGGGCCGGAACCGCTCGACGTGCAGCACCTCCCCCAGTCCCGCGGTGTCCCAATGCGATTCGGCGGCGTCGAGGAGCCCGGCCGGCCCGCACACCCACGCCTGGCGGGCGCGCCAGTCGGGCACGAGGGCGTCGAGTTCGGCGAGGTGGAGGAGCCCGTCGGTGTCCGTGTGCCGCTCGATGAGCCGCACCCGCCCGGCCGCCGCGAGCGCGCGCAGCTCCGGCCCGAAGACGACGTCCACGCGCCGCGGCGCGCTGTGCACGAGCACGACATCGGCGAGGTCGGGGCGGCTGCGTAGGATCCCCATGACCGGCGTGATCCCGCTCCCGGCCGTGACGAAAAGCGCCGACGGCGGCGGTCCGTCGGGGACGACGAAGTCTCCGGTCGCCTGGTCGAGCATGACGAGCTGCCCGGGCCGCGCAGCGTCGACGAGGTGGCCGCTCACCTTCCCCCCGGCGATGCGCTTGACCGTGACGGCGAGCAGATCGGGGGCTGGGCGGGATGTCACCGAGTAGGCGCGCCAGTGGCGCACCCCGTCGACATCGACGCCGAGCCGCACGTATTGCCCCGGCGTGTGCGGCCGCCAGCCGCGGCCGGGTCGGATGAGCAGGGTCGTCGCGTCGGCGGTCTCGGCGCGGCGGCCGATGATCCGCCCCTTGAGGTCGGCGCCGAGAGTGAGCGGCGCGACGAGCCCCAGGTAGTCCGCCGGTAGGAGTGGCGTCGTCAGGGCCCCCGCGAGTCGGCCCACCGTCGCGAAGCGCTCCGAGCGCGCCAGCTGCGCCACCCCGCGCAGGCCTGCGCGCGCGAGGGCGCGAGGACCACCGGGGCCACCGAGGTCGTCGGTGCTCCGGTCGAGCGGGGCGGGTGAAGAACGGCGCAGCAGCGCCGGGACAGAATGAAGCACGATCTCATCCTGTTGGACCGAAGCACCCAAATTCTTGACCGGGTACGGTGAATCGACCCTCGTTCTTCATCCTCAGGAGACAAATGTCGACCGACCCGGAGCAGTCAGGCGACGAACTCCCCCGCGCCGCAACGCCCCCCGAGACCGCGCCAGAGGCCGCCCCCGCCACCGCACTCAGGTCGCTCGACGTCGGGGAGGACGTGCTGGCCCGATTGCGTGCGGGCCTGGGGCCCGTCGCCGACGAGGCGGTCGCGGCGATCGTCGCCCAGGTCCCCAGCTACGCCGGCCTCACGGGCCGCGACGGGGTCGTGCTCCGCGAGACGGTCGTCCTCGCCCTCGGTCACTTCTTCACCCTCGCGGCACAACATGCCGACGCCGCCATGCCGCTCGCCGCGAGCACGTCGGCGGCCTACGACCTGGGTCGGGGCGAGGCACGCAGCGGCCGGTCGATGGACGCGCTCCAGGCGGCCTACCGCATCGGGGCGCGCGTGTGCTGGCGAGGCATCGCCACCGTCGCCGCGGAGTCCGGCATGAGCGCGACCGAGGTCGGCTCCCTCGCCGAGCTCGTCTTCGCCTACATCGACGAGCTCGCCGCCGCGAGCGTCGCCGGGCACGCCGACGAGCTCGACACGACCGGCCGGGTGCGCGAGCGCCAGCGCGAGCGACTCGCGCGTCGACTCCTCGCGGGCGCACCCGAGGAGGACCTCCGGCGCGCGGCCGAGCGGGCGGCCTGGGAGCTGCCGGCGACGGTGACGTGCGTGGCGCTGCCCGCGCGGCACGCCGTCGCCGTGACCCATCAGCTCGATCCGCGGACGCTGCAGGTGACCGGCGACCTGCCGGGGATCCCCGACGAGCTGACGGTGCTCGTCGTCCCCGATGTCGCCGACGACGCGGGTCGCGCGCAGCTGCGGCGGCTGCTCTCCGGGCGGGAGGGGGTCATCGGGCCGACCGCGCCGACGGCCGACGGGGAGGGGTCCCTGCAGCGCCTGGCCCGTGGACATGCCCTCCTCGGCACGGCGCCGGACGGCACCCGGCGCTCTCCGGATGGGGTGCCACGCGACCGTGCCCCGGCCGTCGACCTCGACGACTGGCTCGTGGAGCTCGTCGTCCACGCGGATCCGCTGGCGCTCGCCCGCCTACGCGCGCGGGCGCTCGCCCCGCTCGAGGGCCTGCGGCCGAGCTCTCGCGAGGCGATCCTCGAGACGCTGCGGGCCTGGCTCCTGCACCAGGGCCGGCGGGCGGCCGTCGCGGCGGAGCTGCAGGTCCACCCGCAGACGGTCCGCTATCGGATGGATCGCGCGCGGGAGCTGTACGGCGATCAGCTCGAGGATCCCCGAAGAATCCTCGAGCTGATCGTGGCGCTGGCGACCCCACCGCGTTGAGAGTCGCGAGTCACGGGAGTCGCCCACCGAACCGGCCGCTGACTGGTGCGACGACGCCCGTCCCCACACAGCTCTGTGGACTCGCGCGTCATCCCATCGTGAGGGATCAGGGGCGGACCGGCAATCCGGCCGCCCGCCAGGCCTGAGCTCCGCCGTCGATGAGCTTGATGACAGGGCGGTCGCGGTCGAACGACGCGAGCTGCGCCGGCTCGATGACGGTCACGGCACGCTCGGCGGCGTCGCGCCCCGTCGCGCCCTCGATGAGCAGGTAGAGGACCGGTCGGCCGGCGAGCGGCGCAAGGTCGACGCCGGGGCGCACCTCGAGCGCGAGCTCCTGGGGGAGCCGCCCCTGGCGGGCGCGGGTCGCGTCGTCGCGCAGGTCGAGGATGAGAGCCCGGCCGTAGAGCGAGTCCTGGAACGCGCTACGCGCGGAGACCCGCTCGCGATCGGGGGCGATCTCGGGGCGCGGGGTCTCGAAGAGGTCGGCCTGCCAGCGCAGGTCGTGGCGCAGGACGCGGGCGATGTGGGCCTCGGCCTTGCTCGGGGTGGCCGTCGGGGCCGTGATCGGGGTGGTGCTCATGCGGGCTGGTCTCCTGGATGCGCCCGTGTGGCGCGGGGTCGTGTCGATCGGGTCCGGGGAGTCAGGCCGGACGACGACAACAGCGACCCGTCGCAACGCATGCTCGCGCGGCGGGCTCTGCCGGCCCGGCCCCGCGCATTCGCGTCTGCGACTGTGTCATGAGTCGATGAAAGCACGCGCAACACCTCACGCGCATCAATGCGACCAATAATCTCACATTATGAGTGGGCTCTTGGGGCCATCGACCTTCTCGGTACGTCGATCTACGCTGACCGGCATGTGCCGAAACATCCGTCAACTCCACAATTTCGAGCCCCCGGCGACCCCGGTCGAGGTCACTGCGGCGGCGACGCAGTTCGTCCGCAAGGTCGGAGGCGGCGCGCCGAGCAAGGCGAACGAGGCGGCCTACGAGACGGCGATCGCCGAGGTCAGCGCCACGGTCATGCGCCTGCTCGACGAGCTCGTCACCTCCGCGCCGCCCAAGAACCGTGACGTCGAGGCCGCCAAGGCAAGGGCACGCTCCGAGGCGCGCTTCTCCCGCCCGGCCTGAGCGGGCACGACAGCGTGACCGGGCCCGCGATGCCGTCGAGGTCGCCCGGCTCGGCGGGAGCGCCGACGTCGCGCCGCGCATCGACGGCCGACTCCGCGATGCCCGGGGCCACCACGTCGGCGCGGCCGTCGAGCCGGGAGGCCGCCGCTGGTCGCACGGGCGGCAGGCGGAGGGCCAAGGGGTTGCCGGACCTGCGGCTGCCGATCCGCCGGGTCGAGCGGTCGCCCTACGCCGAGCCGCCCCCGGCGAATACGTGGCCGGTCACGGTGCCGGCCGTCGCCCAACTCCTGCGCGACGGGCTCGATCTCGGCCCGGCGACGGTCTTCGTCGGTGAGAACGGCACGGGCAAGTCGACGCTCGTCGAGGCGATCGCCATGGCGTTCGGGCTCAACCCCGAGGGCGGCTCGACGGGCGCCATTCACCGCACGTACGCGAGCGAGTCGGGCCTGTCCGAGTGCCTCCTGCTGCGTCGCGGCGCGGCCGCCTCGAAGTGGGGCTTCTTCCTGCGCGCGGAGACGATGCACTCGTTCTTCACCTATCTCAACGCCAACCCCGGGCAGTGGAGCCGCGACCCCGACTTCCACGCGCTGAGCCACGGCGAGTCGTTCAACGCGCTCCTGGACTCGTCGCGCTTCCGGGGCGACGGGCTGTTCGTGCTCGACGAGCCGGAGTCGGCCCTCTCCTTCGGCGCCGAGCTGCGCCTCCTCGGTCAGCTCATGGAGATGAGCCAGGGCGGGACGGCGCAGATCATCCTGTCGACGCACTCCCCGGTGCTCGCATCGTTCCCCGGCGCCCGCGTCCTGGAGCTCGGCGACTGGGGTTGGCGCGAGACGCAGTGGGACGACCTCGAGGTCGTCTCCCACTACCGCGGCTTCCTCGACTCCCCCGAGCGCTACCTGCGCCATCTGCGCTGAGGCAGATGGCGCAGGCGGCGCTTCGGCGTGCGGCGACTGAGGGCTCTCGCGCTCAGTGCGCCTCGGGCGCGGCCGGTTCGGATCGCGGCGCCTTGGATCGCGACGCTTCGGCGTGATCCGCGGGGGCGGCGTGCTCGGCCGGCGCGGCATGCTCGGCCGACGCGGGGCGCCGCGGGAGGAGCGTCATGAGGGCGGCGGCGACGAGGTAGAGGCCGATCTGCCAGGGCAGAGTCGAGGCGAGGGCGTCCGCGAAGACCGCCGCGGATCCCGCTCCGGGGCCCGACGCAGCGGTCGACGAGGTGCCCGCGGCTCCCGACGCGAGGTCGGCGACACGGGTGAAGAAGACGGTCCCGAGGACGGCGACGCCGATCGAGCCGCCGATCTGGTTGACCGTCGAGAGCACGCCCCCGGCCGCCCCGGCGACGCGCGCCGGCACCGCGGCGAGGATGACGTTGACCAGTGGCGGTGCCGCGAGCCCGAGGCCGAGACCGCCCAGGAGCAGCGGCCCGCCGAGCTGCCACCACGTCGGGTCCGCGAGCCGCGTGACGACGGCCCACATCGCCGCGTGCGAGGCCGCGATGACGAGGCTTCCGACGATGAGTAGGGCCCGCCCGTGCTTCTGGCCGAGCGCGACCCCGATGCCGGAGGTGACGATCGAGCCGAGCGCGTACGGGAGCGTGACGAGCCCGGTCGCGAGCGCGCTACGGCCCGTCCCCTCCTGCAGGTAGACCGACAACAGGAGGAAGAAGGGGGCGATCCCGCCGAAGAAGGCGAGGGAGGCGAGGAGCCCGCCGCTGAAGGCCCGGTTGCTCAGGAGGTGCGGGTCGAGGATCGGCTGCCCACCGCTCGCGGCGAGCCGTTGTTCGACCGCCACGAAGATCCCGAGCAGCACGACGCCGCCCGCGAGGAGGCCCCAGCCCCAGCGCGGCCAGCCCCACGCCTGCCCCTGGACGACCGGCAAGAGGATGAGCACGAGCGCCGCGGCGAGAAGCACGACGCCGAGCACGTCGAGCCGCGCCCCCGCGCGTGCCCGCGACTCGGGCAGCACGCGCCACCCGATGAACAGCGCGACGAGGCCGACGGGGACGTTGACGAGGAAGATCATCCGCCAGCCGAGCCCGAAGAGGTCTGCGGTGACGAGGAGCCCGCCGAGGAGCGGCCCGGCGATCGAGGCCAGGCCCTGGACGCCGCCGTACGCGCCGAGTGCCTTGCCCATCTGCTCCGGGGACAGCGACGCGCGGATGATCCCGAAGACCTGCGGCACCATGAGCCCCGCCGCGAGACCTTGGGCGACCCGCATCGCGACGAGCACTCCCGCGCTCGGGGCGAGCGCGCACGCGGCGGAGGCGAGGACGAAGGCGGCGAGGCCGGTGAGGAAGACGCGGCGGCGCCCGTATTCGTCGCCGAGCCGGCCGCCCGTGATGAGCGCGGCCCCGAGGGCGAGCGCGTAGACGGCGATCATCCACTGGAGCTGCGCCGGCGAGGCGCCGAGGGAGCGCTGGATGTCCGGTGCCGCGACGGCGACGATCGTCACGTCGAGCAGATCCACGAATGAGGCGACGAGGATGACGCCGATGAGGGCGCCGGGCGAGGAGACGCGCGGCGAGGAGGCAGTCTGCGCGGAGGCAGTCGGCCGTTCGGCTCGGTGTGGTGGTGAGGTGTGCGCTGAAGTCGTCATATCCCTCACGCTCCGACCTAATCCGGTCACCGAGTGGCAGCATTGTCACGAACGCTGGACCCGACGCTGACCACGTTTCCTTCCGCTCATTAGAAGGGGGCGTATGTGCCCCCTTTGAATGAGCAGAAGCCCAGCGGGCACGCGACGCCATCGGGTGTCAGCGCCCTGCGCTCAGTAGAAGGGGGCACGTGTGCCCCCTTTGAATGAGCGCAAGGCCACCGGGGCGGCGAGGGCGTGAGGGATCGAGGCGAGGAGGAGCAGTGGCACGCACGGCCGGACGAGCGCTCGAGCTGCTCTCACTCCTCCAGACCGCGAACCGGTGGAGCGGACCGGAGCTCGCCGAGCGCCTCGGGGTCAGCCTGCGCACGGTGCGGCGCGACGTCGAGACCCTGCGCGAACTCGGCTACCCGGTCCACGCCGGCGGGGGCCGCGACTCGCGCTACTCCCTCGCGGCGGGCCGGGTCCTGCCGCCGCTCACGCTCGACGGGGAGCAGGCCGTGGCGATCTCCCTCGCGCTGCAGACCTCGCCGACGACCGTCCTCGGGCTGCGCGACGCCGCCGACCGTGCGCTGCACACGCTCGCTCAGGTCATGCCCGCGCCGTTGCGCGCCCAGGTCGACGCGACGCGGGTGACGACGATCCGCAACTACTGGGAGTTTCCCGCGCCACCGATCGGCCCCGAGGTGCTCAATGCGGTCGGCGACGCCGTCCGCAAGGGCCACCTCCTGCGGATCGATGTCCTGCGCCCCGACGGCTCCCGCCCCGCGCCGCGTGACCCGGACTTCGAGCCGCCGCGCGTCGTCGAGCCGCACCACCTCGCGCTCTGGGCCGCCCGCTGGTATCTCGTCGCCTGGGATCCGACGGCAGCCCGGCCCGACCAGCGATCCCCCGAAGGGGACACTGCCAACACCCCGCCCCGCACCAGACCCCGGCGAGCTCCCGAAGAGGCAAGCGAAGCATCACGAGATCCCGCTCCGGTGCCGGAGCACACCGGCTGGGTCGTCCACCGCGTCGACCGGCTGCACGCCCACGACCCGACGGGCCGCCCCTTCACGCGCCGCGATCTGCCCGGCGGCGATGTCGCCGACTTCGTCATGACGCGCCCGGACCGCGGCGACCTCCCCGCGCAGTGGCAGTGCCTCGGCCGGGCGACCCTCGCACTCCCGGCGCAGGTCGTCGCCCGCTTCGCCCCGGGCGGTTCGGTCATCGAGGCTCTGGCGCCCGACCGCACCCGGCTCACGCTCGGGGCCTGGTCGTGGGCGGGGATCGCCGGCATCCTCGCCACCTTCGACACCGACGTGACCGACGTCGAGCCGCGCGAACTCCGCGAGGCCTGCGCCACCCTCGCCTCCCGCTTCGGGCGCCTGGCGTGACCGGCCGACCCTCGCACGCGAACGCCCCACGGCCCACCGGGTGACGGTGGGCCGTGGGGCGTAGGGAACAGGAGCGTCAGACCTCGACGGCGCGCTCCCCCTCGCGGTGCTGGAGCTGGTAGACCGGCACGTCGTAGCGCTGGCGCGCCCGGTGCACGGTGTCGTCGCGCAGCCAGGCGGTGTCGGAGTCCGGGTGCGTCGCGATGACAATCGCGTCGGGCCCGAAGGCGGTGACCGCCGAGTCGAGCGCGGCGGTGACGTCGAAGTCGCCGACCTCGCCGTCGGCCCGATAGCCGCGCTCGCGCAGGGCCTCCAGCGTCGCGTCCAGACGCCGCTGGGCCGCCTCGCGGGTCGCGTCGTCGATATAGACGGCGCCGCTCGTCATCGCGGTCCGGGTCTCGACGGGGTTCGCCGGCACCGTGACGTAGAAGGTCGCGTCGTCGCCGGCGTGGAGCCGGTCGACCTCCTCGACGAGCTCGCGGGAGGCGACGTCCTCATTGGCGAGCACGAGCACCCGCTGGGCGACCGCGTCGTCGGCGACGACGGGATCCTCGCTGCCGTAGTCACGCCGCGAGCGCACGCCGACGAAGAAGATGACGAGGAGCAGGGCCCACGAGGCGATGCCGAGGATGATCTGCGAGCGCGCCTCCGGGTCGAGCCACATGAGCACGAGCACCCCGAGCATCGCGACGATGGCGAAGATCGTAAGGAAGGGGAAGGCCCACATCTTCACCGGCAACTCCGACACCGGGGTCCGGCGCCGCAGGATGAACTGGCTCACCGCGATGAGCAGGTAGACGAAGAGGATGACCGCGCCCGAGCTGTTGAGCAGGAAGAGGAAGACCGTCTTCGGCGAGAGGTAGGCGGCGATGACGCAGAGGAAGCCGACGACCGTCGAGGCGAGGATCGCGTTGCGCGGCACGCCCTTGTCGGTCGTGCGCAGCAGCGCCGTCGGAGCCTCGCGGCGTCCGGCGAGCACGAAGAGCATGCGGCTCGCGGTGTAGAGCCCGGAGTTGAGGCACGAGAGCACCGCGGTGAGCACGACGGCATTCATGATGTGGTCCGCATACGGCAGGCCCATCGTCTTGAAGGCGCTCACGTAGGGCGACTCCCCGAGCTCCGGGGAGTTCCACGGCAGGATCGTGCAGAGCAGGAAGATCGAGCCCACGTAGAAGAGGCCGATGCGCCAGACGACCGAGTTGACGGCCTTGGTCACGCCGCGCACCGGGTCGTCGGACTCGGCCGCCGCCACCGTCGCGATCTCCGCGCCGACCATCGAGAAGATGACGACGACGATGCCGGAGAAGAGGACCTCGGGGCCGTTGGGCATGAAGCCGCCGTGGGCCGTGAGATTCGAGAAGTCCATCGAGCGCCCCGGCCACAGACCGAAGACGAAGCACGAGCCGATGACGAGGAAGATGATGATCGTCGCGACCTTGATGCCGGCGAACCAGTACTCGAACTCGCCGTAGCTGCTCACCGAGAAGAGGTTCGTCGCGGTCATGAGCGCCATGAGGATGAAGGCGAAGATCCACAAGGGGACGTCGGGCATCCAGTACTGCAAGAGCTTGGCCCCGGCGACGGCCTCGAAGCCGACGACGATGACCCAGAAGTACCAGTAGAGCCAGGCGACCGAGAAGCCCGCCCAGTTGCCCAGGGCGCGCCGCGCGTAGTCGGCGAACGAGCCGGTGCTCGGGTTGGCCGCGGCCATCTCACCGAGCATCCGCATGACGAGGATGATGAGCCCGCCGGTCAGGGCGTAGGTGAGGAAGGCCGCGGGGCCGGTCTTGTTCATCACCGCGCCGGAGCCGACGAAGAGACCGGCGCCGATGACGCCACCGATCGCGATCATCGTGAGGTGTCGTTGCTTCAGGCCTGCATGGAGGGCGGGGCCGGCCATGGTGCCTCCTTCGCTGTCGCTGAGGCCGCCCGGTGCGAGGTGTCCGACGGCGAGGCCGCGCCGCGTTCGCTACGTCGTGCCCTGCGCGGAGACTAGTGCCGCGAATGCCCCCACGTCGCCCCCTCCGGCACAAGGAAATCGCGATGTAACGCAGTCCTTACAGGAGAGGGCGGATCAGCGCGCCGTCGACGCGTTCAGCGGTTCTGCCAGGCGTCGGGCTGCTGACTCAGGCTGACGACGTTGCTCGGCATTTCCCCGGTGCGCAGCTCCTCCAGCGAGGTGCCGTCGAGCACTTCGCGCAGACTCGCCCGCACGGCGACCCACAGGGTCGGCAGGTGCGTGGCCGCACCCTCGTACTCCGTCTCGTGGGGGCGCAGGCCACGGACCTCGGCCAGGGGACCCTCGACGGCGCGGAAGATGTCGCCGATCGCGATGTCGTTCGCGTCGCGCAGGAGGGTGTAGCCGCCCTTGGCGCCGCGCTTGCTCGTGACGAGCCCGCCGAGGCGCAGGTCGCGGAAGATCTCCTCGAGGAACTTGCGCGGCAGATCCTGCTCCGTCGCGAGCGCCTCGATGCTCACCGGGCTCGAGCCTGCGACCGCCGAATCGGCGAGGGTCAGCATGGCTCGGACGGCGTAGTCGGCACGGGCGGAGATGTCCACGCCGTGCATTCTCGCCCAGGTCACGCCCCCGCGCCCCCTGGTCGGGCGGATCCGCCGGCTCCGACCCGGCGCCGGCCGGGCGGTACCGGGCACGCGGACGGTTCGTCTACCCTGGCCTGCAGCGTCGCGTGCCGGTGTCCACCGCACGCAGGATCCGCCCAGCCGGGCGGGCCCCGCGTGCCCGACCGGCCAGGCATGGAGGCGCCGAACCGACAGGAGGATGACGCATGACGTCACCACACCTGTCGCCCGCTCGTGACTGAGCGCGGCGACCGAGTCATCGCATGGGCAGCGCAGATGCGCGCCATGCACCACCGCCTGCGGGACGCCCTCGAGGTGACCCGCGACGAGCTGCGCGCGGCCGGTCCGGCCCCGCCGCCCCTGCAGGAGCTGCTCCTGTATTGCCAAGGATTCTGTGCGGCCCTGGACGGGCATCACCGCAGCGAGGACCGCACGTTCTTCCCCGGCATCGAGGCCGCCCACCCCGAGCTGGCGCCCGTGCTGCGCCGGCTGGAGCAGGACCACTCGATGATCGCGCACCTGCTCCAGGGCCTGACGGCGGCGATGGAGCGAGGCGATCCACCCGAGGAGCTCGACCGACATCTCGAGTGCGTCGCGGCGATCATGGAGAGCCACTTCCGCTACGAGGAGCGCGAACTGCTCCCCGCGCTGGAGTCGCTGCACCTCGACGCGAGCATCGCCGACGCCCTCGGGCCGCTGTAGCGCTCGGGCCGCTATAGCACTCGCGCGCACGTGAGCAGCCTAGGTCGTTCGCCCTGGGTGCGATCCCAGCGCGAACGACCTCGTCGCGATCCCGTCGTCAGCCGGCCGGGCAGGTGGCGACCGGCGTCGCCTCCGCGATCTTGAACTCCGAGCGCTTGTCGAGCAGGAGCGGGATGAGCCCGCGCATCGACTGCGCCATCGGCACGAAGGCGCCGTCCGCAGTCTTCTTCACCGTGACGCCGTGGAGGTCGAGCACCTCGCGCAGGCTGCTGGCCTGCGCGGAGGTGAGGGCGTAGCCGCACATCGGCTTCGCCTCGACTTCGGCGGCCTTCGTCGGGATCATGTCGTCCTGCCCGCCGAAGTAGACGACCCCGGCGCGCGCCTTGCCCTGCGCGGCTCCGCGGTCGGCCGCCCCGGTCGTCGTCCGCGCGATCGCGTCGCGGCGCTCCATGATGAGCTCCGCGCTGCCGACCGAGCTCGCGTACTGCACCGCGACGCGGCGCCGGTTCGTCAGCGCGGGGTCCTTCTTCTCCGCCGCGGTGACCGGCTCGTTCGCTGCCTCGGTGAGCTGGCCGACGATGTGCCGCAGCCCGGAGTAGTTGCGCAGGATGCGGCCCTGCCCGTCGCCGGCGACCTGCTGGAAGGGCACGCCGTCCTTGACGAGTTGGCCGTAGACGCCGTCGGCCATGCCGCCGGCCTCGATGCGCGGCGAGGTGTAGCGCTGCACCATCGCCTTCGCCTGCCGGTAGACGCGCTGGTCGATATTGAGATTGCGCGGCCACAGGGTGAGCGACTGGGTGTCGTAGAACTCCCGCGGCCCGTATTCGTGGAGGTCGTTGAGCACGTCGGGCTTCCAGTCGCCGATGACGCGGACGAGCGTGCGGGCCTCGCTGCTCTTGAGGTCGAGGAAGTCGCGGTTGACGTCGATGCCGGCCGCGTTCGTGCGCGTGTTCGCGACCCAGCCGTCGGGGTTGATGTCGATGAGGAGCACGGTCGTGCGGGCGAGGAAGCGCTGCCAGTGCGGATCGGTGGTCGTCGCGAGGTCGCGGCCCATCGACATGCACGACTCCCGGCCCGACGGCTCGTCGCCGTGGATCGAACAGTTGAGCAGGAGGACCGAGCCCTTGGCCGCGCGCTCGGCGGTCGGCGGGGCCGGGTGGCCGATCGTGACGAGGTCGATCGGACGGCCCTTGCCGGAGCGGCCGACCGTGCTCACGCGGACCCGTTCGCTGCGCGCGTCGAGGTCGGCCCAGAAGCTGCGCCACTGCGCGAAGCTCGTCCATGTCGCCCCGTTGCTGCGCTCGAAGGGGGTGCGCAGCGGCTCGGCGGCGCCCTGGAGGGAGCGCTCGAGGTCGCTGTCGCCGGAGGGCGCGCTCGCGGTCGCCGAGGCGTTGGCGGGGGCGAGGGTCGGGGCGGGCGCGGCGAGGGCCATGGGGCCGGTGACGGCCGTGACGGTGAGCGCGCTGAGGACGGTCCACAGGGTGGTGCGACGGTGCATGACAACTCCTGAGGTGAGAAGGGATACCCCCGTCCCTACCCAACGACACCGGGGAGTCACAAGAGCGAGAACCCTTGACATTCAATGGAATTGTCCGGATAGATCGCGCTGCCGGGGCCTCGCGGCCGGTCCCGTGCTCGTCTGCGAGGTCGCTTCGGAGAATTCCTTCGATGAGGGAACGATCTGCGCGTCGGGCGCGTCGAGGAACACATGCGCCGGATCGTCCACCGTTGTGTGGCAGGGGGTTTCATGACTGTCCTCGGCCTCGGCATGCTCAGCGCCTGCGGCGACGGATCGACTCCTTCGCCCGCGACCTCGGCCGCCGCGCCGCCGACGACGGCGACCGGCTCGGCCTCCCCGATGCCCTCGGCGACCGGTTCCCCTTCGGCCGGATCGTCCGGCTCCTCGACCTACCTGCCATCACCCGAGCCGGAGCTCACCGTGCCCGCCCGCCCGGGCGGCCAGGTCGAGCGCATCAGCGGCGTCGTCGGTGAGGGCGTCGAGAGCGGCTGTCGTCTCCTCACCCCGGACGGCACCGCCGGCGCAACCACCGGGCGCGCCCTCCTCCTGCTCAGCACCGACGAGCGCCTCACTCCAGGAGCCCGCGTCACCGTCGAGGGCCACCGCAGCGAGGACACCGCGACGACGTGCCAGCAGGGCCTGCCCTTCACCGTGACCCGCGTCGTGACCGTCCGATAGCGCGTCCCACCGACCCGGCCGTCCTACCTTCGGGGGGTAGGACGGCCGTTTCACGCCCGGGACCGCCCCAGATCCCCGAGTGACCCACCGGTAACAGTCAGTTCCGCAACGGTCAGCCGTCGCGGAACTGACTGTTAATTCGGCGCAGACGGGGCGAGCCTCGCGGACGGACCGAATCCGGGCGACCGGCGCCGGCCCTGGGCCCGAATCTCCGGGGGGCGGAGCGCGGACGGGCGGCGACAAGGCAGAGTGCGGGGGTGCCGACGACGATCCTGTGGCTGCGACGAGACCTGAGACTGCACGACCTCCCGGCGCTGACGGCAGCGGCCGAGGCGGCCGACGGCGGGACGGTCCTCCCCCTCTTCGTGCTCGACCCGACCCTCTTGCGGGGCGCGGGGGCCGCGCGGCTCGGGGCGCTGCGCGACGCGCTGACCCGGGCCCAGGCCGACTACGACGGCGCGATCGTCATCCGCACCGGCGACCCGGCGACCGTGCTGCCCCAGGTCGTCGAGGAGGCCGGCGCCGCGAGCGTGCACGTCTCGGGCGAGTCGACGCCGTACGGGCGGCGACGCGGGAAGGCCGTCATGACGACCGTCGGGGACGTGCCGGTGATCTCGGCCGGCACGCCGTATGCGGTGTCGCCGGGGCAGATCCGCACCCAGGCCGGCGAGCCCTACCAGGTGTTCACGCCCTTCTCCCGGGCCTGGCGCGACCACGGCTGGGAGCGCCCCGAGCCCGCGCCGAGCGGCCTGCGCTTCTGCCGGCAGGTCGACTCCGAGCCGCTCGAGATCCCCGGCGCCCCCGACCCCGACCCCGACGGCACGCTGACCAGCGTCGACGAGCAGTGGCGCGAGTTCCTCGAGGACGGCCTCGCGACCTACGGCGCGGAGCGCGACCGCCCCGACCTCGACTCGACGTCGCGGATGTCGGAGCACCTCAAGTACGGCGCGATCCACCCGCGGACGATGCTCGCCGACATCGCCGACCACCCCGCCGCCGGCACCGACGCCGCGGGGCGCTTCGTCACCGAGCTCGCGTGGCGCGAGTTCTACGCCGACGTGCTGTGGCACCACCCGCGCTCGGCGTGGCACGACCTCAAGCCGGCGCTCGCGGGCCTGGAATACGACGACCCCGAGACCGATCCGCAGGTCGCGGAGCGGGTGCAGGCGTGGCGGGAGGGCCGGACCGGCATCCCGTTCGTCGACGCGGGGATGCGCCAGCTGCTGGCGCAGGGGTGGATGCACAACCGGCTGCGGATGGTCACGGCGTCGTTCCTCACCAAGGATCTGCACGTGTGGTGGCCACACGGCGCGCGGCACTTCCTGACCCACCTGCGCGACGGCGACATCGCCTCGAACAACCACGGCTGGCAGTGGACCGCCGGCACCGGCACCGACGCGGCCCCCTACTTCCGGGTGTTCAACCCGGTGACCCAGGGCGAGCGGTTCGACCCCCAGGGCGACTACGTGCGCCGCTGGGTCCCCGAACTGCGGCATCTGACCGGCCGGGAGGTCCACGCGCCGTGGAAGGCGGCCGACGGATACGCCGACGGCTACCCCGAGCCGATCGTCGACCACGCCGCCGAGCGCAAGGAGACCCTCGCCCGCTACGAACGCGCCCGCGCCTGACGCCGTGCTCGGCCGTGGGCCCTGACAGAGCCGAGGCCTCCGCAGGCCGTGGGCTCACGAACGGAGCCGGCCACCCCCACGCGAGGGGTGACCGGCTCCGGCGCGAATCGCGTTACGGCTGCGGCGGACTCGTCGGCGAGGCCGTCGGGGACCCGGTCGGGGAACCTGTCGGCGACGCGGTGGGTGAGCCGGTCGGGGAGGCCGTCGGCGACGGACCCGCCGGCGGGACGACGACGCGACCGCGCCCGAGCACCGCGCCCTGCTCGCTCACGACGAGCATGTCGCCGACGAGGCTGCGCCCGGCCGCGGCGGAGGCCTTGACCGTCACGGCACCCGACACCTTGGCGGTGCCGCCGTGCGGGAGCGTCACCCGCGTCGACTCGGCCGACACGGCCCCGAGCGTCGGGCTCGTGAACATGTCGAGGTAGTCGAATTCGGTGGCGCCGGAAGGCACCTCGTAAGCGTCGACCTCGACGGTGTAGGTGCCCGCGGGCGGCGAGGCGATCCGCACCGACTCCTCGGAGTCGCCGCGACCCGACACTCCGACCATCTCGCCGGCGGCGTTGTAGACGTAGAGGTCGAGGTCGGAGCCCTTGTCGCTCGTCGCGCCGATGGAGGCCTCGAGCGCCGCAGCACCCGCAGGCACGACGACCTCGTATGTCAGCTTCTCGCCGTCGCGGATCGTCGGCCGCGCCTGCTTGGCCGAGCCGAGCGGGCCGCCCTCGGCGTGCGCGACGACGTCACCGAAGGCATTGCGCAGCGACCACGTGACCGGCACCGCCCGTCCGAGCGGCGCGGAGATCGTCTGCGTCGCCGGCGTCACCTCGACACCCTGCGCGGCCGCGGTGAGCCGGTAGGGGTTGCGCGTCGTCGGCGTCGTCCGCTTGGCCTCGACCTGCAGCTCCCACAGCCCCGGCTCGGGGTCGGCGTAGGAGCGGGAGGTCGCATTGCACTTCTTCGGGTCGGACTTGTCGTTCGTGTAGCACGTGATCTTCGAGGTCGGCTCGTCCGCGGGCACGCCCCACGGGTTGATCGCGACCCAGCGCACCTGCGACCCGGCGGCGATCCCGGCGAGCTCGACCTGGAGGTTCTTCGCGCCCTTGGGCACGTCGACGAAGTAGCTCGTCGTGCGCACGCGCTCGACCGACCCGCGGAAGTCCCGCGTGAACGGCGTCTTCGTCAGGTCCGAGGAGACCGCGACGGCCGCCATCATCCGCGCGTCGACCAGCGGCGTCGCCGCCGAGTCGATCGACAGGTAGGCCGAGTGCAGCGTCTTGCCGCGCGGGCGGACCGTGACCGGCACCTGCACCGGCTTGCCGAGCGGCAGGTCGACCTGGGTCGCGGAGGAGAACGTGCCGTCGTTGCCGACCCAGCTCAGCTCGTGCTCGACGTCGCCCGCGGCGCCGCCGGTGCGCGTGATCGTCACCGCGTAGGTGCGGCGCTCGCCGTCGAACTGTCCGCCGGCCGTCGGCGAGCACCGGTTGTAGAGGCCGCGCCCGCGGTTCTTCGTCGACAGCATGTCGGACAGGGGGGTGCAGACCGGCGCCGAGATCGTGTAGCGCTGATCGGTCGGCGGCTCCTTCTTCAGCACCTCCCACGCGGCGACGACGTCGATCATGCCGGTGCCCTGCGCCGCAGCGCCGAGACCGGGGATGAACTTCGCTGTCGTGGCAAGGGATTCGCGCAGCTGTTCGGGCCGGATCGGGTGGTCGGTCGCGCGCCCCGCCGACAGGAGCAGGGCCGCGGCCCCGGTCGCCTGCGGCGCCGCCATCGACGTGCCGTTGAACATCGCATACCCCGGCGGCAGCGTGTAGCTCACCGTCGGCAGCCCCTCACCGGTGACCCACGAGGGGATCGTCGAGATCGCCGATCCGGGCGCGACGACGTTCGGCTTGAAGCCGCCGTCCTCGGCCGGCCCGCGAGAGGAGTAGTTCTGTGCCCACAGGGGCGCGGTGACGTCGGCGCCGTAGTTCGCCTTCCACGTGTCCTTGGAGGCGGCCGCGCCGACCGAGACCACCGAGGGCGCCACCGAGGGGTCGCCGATCGTGTTGACCCCGGGGCCCTCGTTGCCGGCGGAGATGAAGATCTGCACGCCGTAGGTGTCGATGAGTCGGTCGTAGAGCCGGGCCCGCACATTGTCGCCGTCGTTGAGGGCGGGCAGGCCGCCGATCGAGATGTTGACGACGTCGACCTTGCGGTTCGCGACGAGCTCGATGAGCCCCTCGGACATCGCGACGGTCGTGCAGCCGCCGGTGAGCAGGCACGCCTTGGCCGAGACGATCTGCGCGCCGGGGGCGGCCCCGTCGATCGCGCCGAAGAGCTTGCGACCGGCGGCGATGCCGGCGACGTGCGTGCCGTGGGAGCCGGTGACGATGCCGATGTTGACGAAGTCGGCGGTCTTGCCTTCGAGCCCGGCGGGGGTGAGGTCGACGTCCTTGCGGAACTCCACGACGAAGGGCACCCGCTCGGCGACCGGCGTCTTGGCGTCGTCGCTGCCGAAGTGCGCGACCTGGAACTTCTCGGCGTAGGGCCGCAGGGGCGTCTCGTCGGTGAAGTCGTGATCCTGATCGAGATCCACCCAGACGTTGTTCGTCCGGTAGTCGTAGAGCACGCCCCACACGTCGGTCTTGTCGCCGTCGCGGTTGACGTCGCCCTTGAAGTCCTCCTCACCCGCGGTGACGGACTCGCGGAAGACGTTCATCGCGTAGTCGCCGGCGCCGGTCGGCAGCGTCCACGTCGCACCGCCGTACTCGGCCTTCGGGCCCGCGACCCGCGAGATCATCGCGCGCCACGTGCCGTCGCCCTCGAGGAGGGGGTCGGTCGCGCTGAACCAGTCGACGATCTTGCGCTGCCCGAGCGTCGTCGTCTTCAGCGCCGGGTGTTCGAGGTCGACGCCGGAGTCGAGCACGCCGATCGTCACGCCGCGCCCGTCGAAGGCGGGGTTCGCCTTCTTGAGCGCGACGGCGCCGGTCTCGTCGGTCGGCAGGTAGGGGTTGGCGGCCGGGGTGTCGTCGCCCGGGCCGGTCCACGGCGCGGATCCGGTCACCGACGCGCGGGGGGTCTCGACCTGCGGGTCGGGCACGGTGAGGGTCTCGTCGAGATCGAGGGCCTGGACGCCGGCGATGTCGGCGGCGGCGCGCACCTTGCCCGTCGGGAGCCCGGCGCGCACGTAGCCGACCTTGTCGTGGCGGTAGCCGACCGTGCCGCCGAGCGCCTTGAGGCGGGACGCGACCTGCGCGGTCTTGCCGGGCTGCGTGAGCGCCATGACGGTGACGCGCTTGCGCCCCGCGCGCTCGGCGGAAGCGAGCAGGCCCCGGCTGTGCGACGAGAGCGCCGCCCCGTCGGAGTGGCCCGCGCTGCGGGAGGCCTTCTCGGGCTTGGGGGTGGGCAGAGGATGCGGATCGGCCGCGCCGGCGGGGGCTCCCCCGACGGCGGACAGCCCGAGGGCGAGCGCGAGCGCGCACCCCAGGCTCCTGGCACGTGAAGACACGGGGCACCTTTCGCGACGGCGGTCGAGGATTGGGTCACCCTAACCTCAGCTTCGTTGCGCGCCGGGGACATTCGCCCGTTATGGCGCAGGCGTCATCGACTCCCCCGGCGCCCGGACGTCCAGCGTCCTTCGGCAGCGATGCGGCGTCGAGTAGCGTCGCGGCGTGGATCCCCGCGATCAGCGCCCAGTGCGCCTGCACCCCCTATGGGCCGGGCTCGCGGTCGGAGCGGGCGGGCTCGTGGGGACGGCGTTGCGGTATCTCCTCGGGGTCGGCTCACCGACCGCGGCGGGCGCGTGGCCTGCTGTGACGCTGGGGATCAATCTCGTCGGGGCCTTCGCTCTGGGGCTCCTCCTCGAAGCCCTGACTCGGATCGGCCCGGATGTCGGCGCGCGCCGGATCGTGCGGCTCGGCGTCGGCACCGGGCTGCTCGGGTCGTTCACGACGTACAGCACGCTCGCGCTCGACGTCGTCCATCAGATCGAGGCCGGGCACGTCGGCGCCGCCGCGGCCTACGCGGCCGTGAGCCTGCTCGGCGGGCTGGTCGCGGCCGGGGCCGGCGTCGCCCTCGGGGCTCGAGCCGAGCGCTGGCGGGCGGCGTCGCGGTGAGCCCGGCCCTCCTCGCCGTGGGCGTGGCGATCGCGGGCAGCCTCGGCGCGATCGCGCGCTACGCCCTCGACACCGGGCTGAGCGCCTGGCTCGCCGATCGCGCTCGGGCCCGGAGCGGGGGCAGGGGCCGGACGAGCGCCCTGCCCTGGGCGACGCTGCTCGTCAACGTCTCCGGCTCGCTCCTGCTCGGCGCCGTCGCGGGCCTGAGTGCCCGGCACGGACTGCCCCACGACGCCCTCGCGATCGTCGGCGTCGGATTCTGCGGCGGCTACACGACCTTCAGCGCGGCGAGCGTCGGCGCGGTGACGCTCGTGCGCGACCGCCGCTACCTCGCCGCCGCCGGCTACGCCCTCGGCACCCTCGCGCTCAGCGTCGCCGCCGCCGCGCTCGGGGTGTGGGCGGTCTCGAGGTAGGCCGTCAGGAGGGCGCCGCGGCTCACGACACGAATCACGCCCGGGGCAGGATTCGGGGCCCATCTCACCGCGCGAGTTGTCCCGCGAGGTGGCCAAACCGATATTCTGTGACCTCCGACGACCACCACGGGGGGAGACCGACGCGCGTGATCGCCCTCATCGTCGCGCACCTCGTCCTGGCCATCGCCGCACCCTTGCTCGTCACGCGTCTGGGCGCGCGGGCCTTCTGGCTCCTCGCGATCCCGCCGGCGCTGACCGCCGCCTGGGCCACCGCGCAGTACGGCACGATCGCCGCCGGCCAGGTCGTGACGCAGACCGTCGCGTGGGTCCCCTCGATCCACCTCGAACTCGCCTTCCGCCTCGACACCCTCGCCTGGCTCATGACGCTCGTCGTGAGCATCGTCGGCGTGCTCGTACTCCTCTACTGCGCGGCGTATTTCGACGACGACGAGCCGGGCCTCGGGCGCTTCGCGGGCTGCCTCCTCGCCTTCGCAGGGGCCATGCTCGGGCTCGTGACCAGCGACGACATGCTGGTGCTCTACATCTTCTGGGAGTTCACGACCGTCCTGTCCTACCTGCTCATCGGGCATCGCCCCGAGAGCCGGGCCGGGCGGGCCGCCGCGATGCAGGCCCTCGTCGTCACGACCTTCGGCGGGCTCGCGATGCTCATCGGCATCATCCTGCTCGGCGAGCAGGCGGGCAGCTACCGCCTGTCCGAGGTGCTGACCCGCGTCGAGCCGGGCTCGGTGACGATCGCGGGCGTCGCCCTCCTCCTCGTCGGCGCGGTGAGCAAGTCGGCGCTCGTGCCCTTCCACTTCTGGCTGCCCGGCGCGATGGCCGCCCCGACCCCGGTGAGCGCGTATCTGCACGCCGCCGCGATGGTCAAGGCCGGCATCTACCTCGTCGCGCGCCTGGCCCCGGCGTATTCGGAGGTGCCCGGCTGGAGCCCGATCGTCCTCGGCCTGGGGTGCACGACGATGATCGTCGGCGCGATCGCCGCCCTCCGCCAGACCGATCTCAAGCTGCTGCTCGCCTACGGCACGGTGAGCCAGCTCGGCTTCCTCGTCGTGCTCACCGGGGCGGGCACGCCCGATGCGGCGCTGGCCGGCATGACGATCCTCTTCGCGCACTCGCTCTTCAAGGCGTGTCTCTTCCTCGTCGTCGGCGCGATCGACCACGCGACGGGCACCCGCGACCTGCGCAAGCTGAGCGGGCTGCGCGCCCAGATGCCGGTGCTGTGCGGCGCGGCCGTCATCGCGGCGATGTCGATGGCCGGGCTGCCCCCGATGCTCGGCTTCGTCGGCAAGGAGGCCGCCTACGGCGCGTTCGCCTCGGGCAAGCCGGTCTACGCCGCGATCGCCCTGCCGGTGCTCGTCGTCGGCTCGGCGCTCACGCTCGCCTACAGCATCCGCTTCATCCGCGGCGCCTTCTCGAATCGCGTCGTCGACGGGGTGCCCGTCGAGCCGACCCACGTCCACCCGCTCGGGGTGACGATGCAGGCCGTGCCGGCCGTCCTCGCCGCGCTCACCCTCGCGCTCGGGCCGGTGTCCGCGCTGCTCGAGGGCCCGCTCGTCGCCTACGCCGACACCGTCGGGCGCGGCGGCGTCACCGCCCACCTGGGCCTGTGGCACGGGTTCAACCTCGCGCTCGGCCTCTCGGTCTTCACGTGGGCGCTCGGCTTCGGCATCGACGCCGCCCGCGGCCGGATCCCCGCCCAGCGACCCGGCGAGGTCGGGCTCGGCGAGTCCTCCTACCGGGCCGTGATGCGGCTGCTCGACCGCGGCTCCCTCGAGGTGACCGGTGCGATCCAGCGCGGCTCGCTGCCCCTGTCGCTCACGCTCATCCTCATCGTCTTCATCACCCTCTCGGGCGGCTCGCTGCTCCTGGCCGACGTGCCGTGGACGGCGCTGCCGGCGCGCACCGCGGACAACGCGGCCCAGATCGTCGTCGCCGTGCTCGTCGCGGTCGCCGCGATCGTCGCCGCCCGCTCGCGCCGCCGCCTGCGCGCCGTCTTCCTCGTCGGCGCCACCGGCTACGGCTGCGCCTACCTCTTCCTCCTGCATGGCGCGCCCGACCTCGCGCTGACGCAGATCCTCGTCGAGACGGTCTCGATCATCGTCTTCGTCCTCGTCCTGCGGCGGATGTCGGGGCGCTTCGACGACGACGCCCGCAAGATGAAGCGCGGGCTGCGGGCCCTCTTCGGCGTCGTCGTCGGGGCCGTCTTCGCCGGTCTGGCGTATGTCGCGCCGACGGTCCGCACCCAGCCGCCCGCCTCGGTCGGCATGGGGCAGGAGGCCTACGACTTCGGCGGCGGCGCGAACATCGTCAACGTGATCCTCGTCGACATGCGCGCCTGGGACACGATGGGCGAGCTGTCCGTCGTCCTGGCCGCCGCGACCGGCATCGCGAGCCTCGTCTTCCTCAACGAGGAGAACGTCGCCGGGGCCCGCGCGAAGCTCGGCGAGGTCCGCTCCCGGCTCGCAGCTCGCGCGCAGACGTGGGGTCCGCCCGGGCAGCGCTGGCTCCCCGAGGCCGCGACCCTGGCGCCGGAGCGCGGCTCGGTCATCCTCGAGGTCGTCGCGCGTCTCGTCTTCTACCCGGTGATGATCTGGTCGGTCTACCTCCTGCTCGCCGGGCACAACGCCCCCGGCGGTGGCTTCGCGGCCGGTCTCGTCGCCGGGCTCGCGCTCACCGTGCGCTATCTCGCCGGCGGCCGCGACGAACTGCGCGCCGCCGCACCGGTCATGCCCGGTCTGCTGCTGGGCACCGGACTCTTCCTCTCCGCAGGCAACGGGCTCGGCTCGATGCTCGCGGGCGGTCAGGCCCTGGAGACGTGGCACGCCTACATCGACCTGCCCGTCGTCGGGGAGCTGCACGTCGTCAGCTCGGTCATCTTCGACGTCGGCGTCTACCTCGTCGTCATCGGCCTCATGCTCGACATCCTGCGCAGCCTCGGCGGGGCGCTCGACCGCCAGATCGAGGAGGAAGGCGCCTCCGAGCCGGCGTTCGACGCGACCTACGGCCCGTGGGTCGAGTCGGCCCCGGCGCACGCGGGCGCGACCCTCGCCGATCCGGACTCCGGCCGACCCACCGCCAAAGGGGAGGCGCCGCGATGACGACGAATCTCACGCTCTCCCTGCTCGTCGGGGTGCTCGTCGGCTGCGGGGTCAGCCTGCTGCTGTCGCGGGCGATCATCCGGGCCTTCCTCGGCGTCGTGCTCATCAGCAACGGGATCAACCTGCTCTTCGTCATCGCCGGCGGCCCGATGGGGCGCGCCCCGATCTTCGGGGTCAATCCCGAATCGGAGATGAGCGACCCGCTGCCGCAGGCGATGACGCTCACCGCGATCGTCATCACGCTGGCTCTCACCGGCTTCGTCCTCGCCCTCGCGCACCGCTCGTGGCAGCTCGACCGCTCCGACGTCTTCACCGACGACGCCGAGGACGTGCGCATCGCGGCCAAGGCCCTCGACAACGAAATGTCCGACAGCGACTTCGACGAGGACACTGTCGACACCCCGGATCCGGACGACGATCCCGACCCAGGAGGCTGCTATCCCACCGGCGAGATGGACATCGTGACCCCGCAGGAGTTCACCGCATCGGCCGGTGAGGCGCGCTCGGGTGGCCCTGGTGGCTCGGGTGGCCCTGGTGGCTCCGGCGAGGCCGCGGGGGGTCGTTCGTGATGGACTCCGCGACCCTCGCCTCGATCCTCGTGCCGCTGCCGGTCCTGCTCCCCCTCGTCGGCGCCGGCCTCACCCTCGTCGCCGGGCCGCGCGACGGCTGGCAGCGCGCGGTGAGCATCACCGTGCTCACCGCCGTGCTCGTCGACTCCTTCGCGCTGCTCGTCCTCGCCGACCGTCTCGGCCCGCTCGTGGTGCAGGTCGGGGGGTGGGCGCCACCGCTGGGCATCGTGCTCGTCGTCGACCGGCTCGCGGGCCTCATGCTGCTCATCTCCTCCGTCGTCACCCTCGGGGTCCTCCTCTTCTCCGTCGGCCAGGGGCGCTCCGGGGAGGACGAACGCGACGGCGGGGCGCCGCTGCCGATCTTCCACCCGACGATGATGGTGCTCATCGCGGGCGTGAGCACGACCTTCATCGCCGGCGACCTCTTCCACATCTACGTCGGCTTCGAGATGCTGCTCGTCGCGAGCTTCGTGCTCCTCACGCTCGGCGGCTCGATCGAGCGGGTCACGGCGGGGGTCAACTACGTCTTCGTCAACCTGCTGTCCTCGCTGCTCTTCCTCTCGGCGATCGCGCTCGTCTACGCCTCGACCGGCACGGTGACGCTCGCGCAGCTCGCCGGGCGGCTCGACGAGATCCCCGACGGGGTGCGGCTCGCGCTGCAGCTCACGCTCCTGCTCGGCTTCGCGATCAAGGCCGCGATCTTCCCGATGTCGGGCTGGCTGCCGGACTCCTATCCGACCGCGCCCGCGCCGGTCACCGCCGTCTTCGCCGGCCTGCTCACCAAGGTCGGCATCTACGCGATCATCCGCACCCAGACCCTGCTCTTCCCCGACGGGCGCCTCGACAGCCTCCTCATGTGGGCCGCGCTGCTCACGATGATCGTCGGGATCCTCGGCGCGATCGCGCAGGACGACGTGAAGCGACTCCTGTCCTTCACGCTCGTGAGCCACATCGGCTACCTGCTCTTCGGCGTCGCGGTCGGCAACCAGGCAGGTCTGTCCGGCGCGATCTTCTACGTCGGGCACCACATCATCATCCAGACGACCCTCTTCCTCGTCGTCGGACTCGTCGAATGGCGCTCGGGCACGACCTCCCTCGCCGAGCTCGGCGGGCTCGCGCGGACCGCGCCGCTCATCGCGATCCTCTTCTTCATCCCGGCGCTCAACCTCGCCGGCATCCCGCCCTTCTCGGGCTTCCTCGGCAAGATCGGGCTCATGCAGGGCGGTGTCCAGGCCGCGACCCCGCTGTCCTACCTGCTCGTCGCCGGGGCCGCGCTGACGAGCCTGCTCACGCTGTATGCCGTGGCGCGGGTCTGGGCGCGGGCGTTCTGGCAGCGGCCGGTCACCGATCTCACCGAGACCGACTCCGCGACCGCCGGGCCGCTGCCCGAGCCGGCTCCGCGCGCCGCCGCCGGACTCGTCACCGGCTCCCTGCGACTCGAGCCGGCTCGGCTCTTCGAGCTGCAGGACCTCGCCGACCGCCTGATCCCGCGCGGGATGCTGCTGCCCGCCGCGGGGCTCGTCGTCGCGAGTGTCGCGCTGACGATCTTCGCGGGGCCGCTCTACGGCGTGACCGACCGCGCGGCGCACGACCTGCTCGAGCGCAGCCCCTACATCGAGGCCGTCTTCCCCGGCGGTGTGCGATGAGTTCGACGCGCGTCACCCGCGCTCAGGAGCGGGCCCGCAAGTGGCGGCCGCGTTTCCACCCGCTGACGCCGGCGCTCCTCGCGGTCGTGTGGATCCTGCTGTGGGGCGTGCTCACCCCGGCCGCGGCGGTCGGCGGCTTCCTCCTCGGGCTCGTCGTCGTCCTCGTCTTCCCGCTGCCGCGGCTCTCGCTCGGCGTGCGGATCCGGCCGTGGCCGCTGCTCGTGCTCATCGGCTACTTCCTCGTCGACCTCGTCAAGGCGAGCGTGCACGTCGCGATCAGCGCGAGCACGCCGTGGATCCGGCCGCAGGGGCGCATCCTCACCGTGCCGCTGCGCAGCGATCACGACCTCTTCGGCGTGCTCACCGCCGAGCTCACCGCGCTCGTGCCCGGCTCGATCGTCATCGACCTCGACACCTCGCGCCGCGAGATGGTCGTCCACGTCTTCGATGAGAGCGCCGGCGACGACGCCGCCTTCCGGGCGCAGGTCGCCGCCCAGGAGGCCCGGGTGCTGCGGGCGCTCGCGCGGGACGCGGACGCGATCCTCGCGGGGTCGTCGTCCGACTCCGCCGATGCCGGTCGGGAGGTCGCGCGATGACCGAACAGATCGTCGTCTGGCTCGTCAGCGCCGTGCTCGCGGTCTCGGCGATGCTGTCGCTCTGGCGGATGGTGCGCGGGCCGAGCATCGTCGACCGGGCGGTCGCCAACGAGGTGCTCATGGGCGTGATGATCTGCGCCCTCGGCGTCGAGGCTGCCGTGACCCGGCACGACACGACCCTGCCGATCCTCATCTCGCTCTCGCTCGTCGGCTTCCTCGCCTCCGTCGCCGTCGCGCGCTTCGTCGGCGGGGATGCCGCGCCCG
>RRZU011950038.1_pt1 | contig 46252 bp, 40 predicted proteins | sample 2165561 | NCBI WGS metagenome assembly RRZU01 (sample SAMN10456909, study PRJNA506462) | wastewater metagenome | isolation source: wastewater sludge | place: USA: Moscow, Idaho | reverse complement strand
GTTCCCTATCGTGTCAAGGGAATGATACTATTTTTTCTTAAAAACTTTATAGGAAAAAGGAGACCATAATTAATTGATCTCCTTCCATTGTACTAACAATATTCAATTTTTTCTATGCCTTTACCTGAAATGTATATTGTTTTGATATATTTAGCTACTACATCTTCAGTAAGACTTTCTATAGTTCCACTTTCTTTCAGTTCCTTATCAATAACTTTTATACGTTTATTATTCTCTTCAGCGGATTCTTCTAATTGATCTTTTAAGCCTATAAAAGCTTCTCTTGAAATCTTACCAAACTTATAATTTTCAAATTCTATTCTTTTCTTCTTTAAAAGTTCATCATTCTTATCATAGAGTTTTTTCTGTTCCTTTAGGAGTCTTTCTTTTTCTGCCTTATCTGTGTGAAACCTATCTTTAAGAATTTTAAAGACATCCTCTTCTAAATCCTTATAATGAGGCAACTTTTCTTCCTGGTCTAGCATCCTGCAATAATAACAGTAGAGATTTATACCTATTAACTCTTTTCCATTGGAACTTTTAAGAAATCTTATTTTATAACCGCACTTGTTGCATCTTACAAAGGGAGCAATAGGACTGTTTTTATATTTGCTCTTTCCACCATAGAATTTATTTTTATGCCTTGATTTTAGTAGTTCACTTACCCTATCAAAGCTTTCTTTGCTTATAATGGCTTCATGGTTATTGTAAATCTTTTCCCATTCTTCCTTAGGATGATAAGTAACACTACCACCATCAAGCTTGCTTTTACTTGTCTTATTAAAGACGAATGTTCCAGTATACACTTCATTCTTTAAAATCCTTCTAACCATACTATGAGACCATATTGTTTGTTCTACAGTAGAAAACCACCTGTTAGAATATGAATCATAGCCTTTAATCTGCTTTCTTCTTGCTCTAGCAGTAATAACACTTTCATCATTAAGGATTTTCGCAGTTTCATTTAGAGTATATCCTTCAAGGATAAGTTGAAATATATATCTGACATTATCTGAAACCGCTTCATCAATGATAAGCTTGTACTTATTTTTAGGATCTTTCAGATATCCATATGGTGGTGTTCCGGTAGTATATTTCCCTTGCTTTCTAGCTGTGTAAAGAGCAGTTGTTATCTTTTCTGAAATATCTCTACTATAATAGTCGTTAAGAAGATTTTTAAATTGAATCTCTAACTCTGTACCATCATAGAAAAGTGAACAAAAGCTCGCTTCCTTCCTTGTCAAATGATATATAACCGAGTTCATCTGCTATTATCAAGTCGTATTTCTCGAATTTCTTCTCAAGGGTGTATAGTTTCTTTTCACTCCTTGTCTCCTTGAGTTCATTTATCAATGAGGCCACTGTTGAAAAGTAGACCTTGTATCCCTTGTTGCAGGCTTCTATTCCTAGACCTATTGAAATATGCGTCTTCCCTGTTCCAGGGTTTCCTGCCAATATTATGTTCCTACCTTCTTCTATGAAGTTTAAGGTTTTCAGTTCTTTTATCTTTCGCCTGCCATCTTCAGGTAAGTACTCTACCCTCAATTCGTCCATATGCTTTTTGTAGGGGAACCTGGCATTTTTGATTCTATTCTTTCTGCCGTTTTCTTTCCTCATATCATAGGCTTCTGAAAATATGTCTAGCAAAAAGTCCTCATATGACTGGTCTTGGCGGTATGCTTCCTCTATCTTTTGTTTCAACCCTTGATTTATACCAGGAATCTTTAATTCTGATACATATCCCTTTATTTCCTGCAATGTCTCTTTCAATTTTCATACCTCCCCATTGATTCAAGATTGAAAAGATTGTTTAACTCTTGTATTTGCTTTGTGGATGATTCGAAGATCTCTACATCTTCACGCTTTATCCTTAAATCTTCTCCGGGGAGCTTGTAGACTATGTTTTTTATGTTATCTGTGGTTACCAGGCTTTCCTTTATGGTCTTGAGTTCCTTAATGGCAGATAGCACTGTAGTTGTGTCTTTTTCTTTTATTAGCTCTAAAAGCTCTATGAAATCCCTTGGATTATTGGTATAATATCTTTGATATGTTTCTTGAAGCTCTGGACTTAGCTGGTGTCTGCCAACACTGGAATGCAATGCTCCGGGCTTCTTTTTTAATGTATGGATAAAATGATTGATATCAATTATCCATTTATGGTTTTGAAAGCTTCTTATGTGCTCCGCTATTCTTGACTCCTTGTAGTAGCTCTTGATCTCTTCAGGGTATATTTTCACCTTTACAAATTTACCTACAAGGTAATCGGGAACTGAGTATTTATTCTGGTCAATGTTTATGACACTGTACTTATTAACTCTTGACTCTGTTCTCCTTTTGGCAGTGGTCATAAGTCCCATTTGGAATGTTAGCATCTTTCCACCGATGGTTAATTTAACTTCACCCCAGTCAAACTCCATGGTTTCTCCCAATTGATACTCCTGTCTTACGTAGGCCTCCTTGGTATTATGGTTGTCTCGGATGTAGTTACAGACGGTTGTATATCCAATGTCATAGCCTTTTTCAAGAAGCTTTTCATGTATGTCGGTGTTTTTCATCAACTGCTTATGTCTTCCTAGGGCCCGATTATTTTCATTGCTTAGGAGCATGCTTTTAATTTCTTCAATTATGTCTTCTGTCAGCTTAAGCTTTGTTCTGCTACTGGTATCATATTTTGGCTTGGATGCAATTTCTTCTATCAGAAGGAGGATTTGCTCCCTGTGTTTTTCCTCATTATGGCCTAATTGATCCAACTCCTTAAACTTGGCATTCACTTCACCTATGTATTTTCTTACAGTTGTGCGCGAAATTTTCAAGTCATCACTGATTTTTCTCTGTGAGTCACCATCTCTAAAATGTCTCATTAGAATTTCTGCTTTCTGGTCCAATCTAATCAACCTCCATCCCCCCTAAAGTTCTCTTTAAAGGGTATTATATTTTATTGGTGGACCAGTTTTCAATTAATATGGTGGTACAGTTTTAAGTTAACACAAACATGGGCTGATTTCCATTAAATCATCATAGGAAAAAAAGGAATCTTGTCGTATAATCATATTAGGATTTCCTCCTTAATGTGAACATATAGTGATTCGTCTTACTATATATATTCGACATTTTGGGGTGAAATCCTTTTTGCTGGCCAAAAAAAGTTAGTTATTTCAACAATTTTAAATTATGCAATTAACTCAAATAAAAAATGCTTGCTAGACTCAGTCTAGCAAGCATTTTTCCTTGTTTTACTCTTGAATTTTTTTGCCTCTTATGGTCAAGCGATCTTCACTTCCCACAGTACCGTCATAGGTGCATGTAAACAATGTCAAATCCCATTCCCCGCTTTCCATACCTTCAATATCTACATCCTTAATTATCTCTATTTTATCTACAATATAGTGAAACTGATTTCCATCTATATCCGTAAAGATTAGCTCTTCTCCTGGTGATATTTTAGCTAAGCCTCCAAAATGGCTCCTATAGTTATGACCTGCAATGATTATATCATCTGTATAAACTGATCCTTTATAGCGATTAGGAGAGATTTTTAATTTTGATGCACTCCAATCACTCATTATAGGCAAGGATAGTTCTACTTTCGGTACATTTATTACTCCTATATATTGGTTTTCGTCGATGGTTTTTGTAGGCATTTCCATATTGGGATTTAGTATATAACTAGGTATAGTTTCTTCTTTTTTTTCTTCTAGTTCTATATTTTCTTCTTTTTCTGCTTCTACATAGTTCATCTGCTCCAATATTTTATTAGATATAGCACCAGCTTGTTGTTCTTGCCATAGGTTGTAGATTACTAGGCTAATGGAGGCTCCTATAAGTAGAAGCCCCATTGCCATAAGGATTTTTCCTTTACTAGTTTTTTTATTCATCATTCTTTCTTTTTTTCTTTTTATCACTATTTAGACCTAGTCCAAATATGGTTATACCAGATATTGCCAAAATGTAAGCTGGCCACCAAACCATTCCCGTTTGTGGTAAAGTAGTTCCTTTACTTGGTCTGCTCGGAGTACTTGGTCTACTCGGTCTACTTGGAGTACCCGGTCTAGTTGGCCTAGTTGGATCTTGAGGATCTTCGGGAACTACTGGAACCTTAGGATCTTCTGGGTCTTTCGGATCTTCTGGATCTTCTGGATCTTTTGGATCTTCGGGATCTTCGGGATCTTCGGGATCTTCTGGGTCTTTTGGATCTTCTGGGTCTTTTGGATCTTCTGGGTCTTCGGGATCTGGATATTCCGGATCTACTGGGTCTGGATATTCAGGGTCTACTGGCGTTGTAGGTGGCGTTATCGGTCTATAGGTGTTATTAAACACTAGCTCATCTACACCAATATATTCTACTTCTGCCGTTAAAGTCCCTACTCCATCATCAGTTACTCTTACAAGAATTTCATATACTTTATCATCATATGTCATTCTTCTTTGAGAACCTCTTATTTCCCTAAGGGTATATCTATATTCTCCAGCTTCACTATAAGTTATTTCATCAAATATAATTTGACCCTTTCTATTATTTGTTCCTCTTTGAATTAGATTTCCTTCTGAGTCTCTTAATTCAAATGTGAATTGGCTATCCCTTAGACTTTGTCCTCTTAGGGTTTTTCTAGCTTCTATTACTATAATATCTGGATTAGGTGTATAAGTGTTAGTAAATACTGCTGGCCCATTTGTATATTCTTTAGTAGCTAATAATTGTCCTTCACCGTCATCTGTTACTGTCACTGTAACTTCTATAACTCTATCATCATAAGTTACTCCACCTTGGGAGCCTACTACTTCTCGAATAGTGTAATAATATTCTCCTACTGAGTTATAAGTTATTTCTCCAAAGATGATTTGGCCTTCAGCATTATTTTTTACTGTTTCAAGGACATTTCCATTTGAATCAACTAGTTCAAATTCGAATTGACCTGTTGTTAAGTTTTGTCCTTCTAATACTTTACTTGCTTCTAGTACAATACTATCTGGAGCTGCTTCGTAGGTGTTTGTAAACTCTGCTGGCCCATCAGGATATTCTACTGTTGCTGTTAATGTTCCTTCTCTATCATCTGCTACCTTTACAAGAACAGTATATACAGCTTCATCATAAGTTATTCCACCTTGGGTGCCTTTTACTTCTCGAATGGTGTACTTGTGTTCTCCTCTAACTTCATAAGTTATTTCATCGAAGATAATCTGTCCATCACTATTGTTTGATTTTGTTTGTAGGACTTCTCCATCTTTATCTACTAATTCAAAGGTGAATTGTCCATTTCTTAAGTTTTGTCCTTCAAGGATTTTCTTTGCTTCTATTACAGCACTATCAGGATTTGGAGTATAAGTGTTAGTAAATACCACTGGACCTTTGATATAGTTAGCTTCTGTTACTAGACTTCCTTCTTGATTATCTGTAACCGTTACAACAACTATATGCTCTTCACCATCATAAGTCATTCCACCTTGTACACCTTCAACTTCTCTTATAATATAGGTGTGTTTACCTACTGAATCATAAGCTATTTCTTCAAAGATGATTTGACCTTCAGCATTATTAGTTGCTGTTTGTATTACTTGGCCTGATTCATCAAGAAGTTCAAAGGTGAATTGACCATCCCTTAATTCTTGGCCTTCTAGTATTTTCTTAGCTTGAAGAACTATACTTCCTTGTGCTGCTTGATAATTATTAGTAAATACTGCAGGTCCATTATCATAATTAGCTGTAGGAACTAAGATACCTTCTCCACCATCTACTACGGTCACTGTTACTGGATACTGAGCTTGGTCATAAGTTATTCCACCAAGGTTTCCTAGTTTTTCACGAATTGTATAGTTATAAGTTCCCTCTTCACTATATTCAATTTCATTAAATATTACTTGGCCATTAGCATTATTCTTTACAGTTTGAATAACTTCTCCATCTTCTACTAATTCAAATTCAAACTGGTCATTTCCTAATACTTTACCTTCTAGAATTTTTTCAGCTTCTAGGACAATTTTACCTGGTCCTGCTGTATAAGTGTTAGTAAACTGTACAGGTCCTTCTACATATTTTGTAATAGCAGAATGGAGCTGACCTTCTCCATCATCTGTTACTGATACGGTTACTTTGAATTCTCTTTCGTCATAGGTTATTCCACCGAGATTTCCCTCTACTTCTCTAATGAAATAATCATATTCTCCAACTTCATCAAAGTTAATAGCTTCGAAAGTTATTGTTCCGTCAGATTTATTTTCTACTGTTTGAATAACTTCTTTATCAGAATCTAATAGCTGAAATTCAAACTGTCCTTCTCTTAAGTTTTGTCCTTCTAGTATCTTACTAGCTTCTATTACAGCATTAACTGAATTAGGGCTATAAGAGTTTATAAATTCTTGTCCGTCTAGATAGTTTACTTCTTGAACTTCTAGTCCATTAACTCCTTGTACAATTACAACCTGAATATCTAATTCTCTAGTATCATAAGTTATTCCACCAAGAGCTCCATTAACTTCTCGAATCTTGAAGTTGTAAGTTCCTGGCTCATTAAATGATTGTTCAGGAAACACTATATTTCCATCAGCATCATTTTTAGCTCTTGCTACAACATTGCTACTTCCATCAAGTAGTTCAAATTCGAATTGTTCTGATTTTAAATCTAATCCTGTTAAGGTTTTATTTGCTTCGAATCCTTGGGCAGTAACTTTTTCATAATTATTTGTTACTGTCAGGATATTGCCATTTGCTCTTGCATTAGGATTAGATCCTGCTGTCCAATTAGAATTCATAATGGTAATCTGATAAACGTCTGGAGTTTGAGTATATCCAACTGCAAAGTATATTGGGTTTAATTGTGCATATCCTTCTGGTGCTGCTGTTTCAGTTAGGATATATCTTCCAGCACGGTAATCATTAAAGTTAATAGTGTTCCCTGCAGTAGTAATATTGTCATTTACCACAGTTCTAGTACCATTAAAATCTACACGTTCAAGTTTAAATTTAGCTCCACTTAAGGATGATCCATTAGGTGTTACTTTATTAAACCCGAAGTCTAATACTCTACCGGATCCTCCACCACCGTAGAACCATTGTTGGGAACTAGTAGTTGTTTGTGTACTATCAAGTCTTTTCTCCTCTGTTCCACCTGTTAATACAATATCATTTGTTACTTGATAAGTTCCTATTAGGTGTGCATTTAATCTTGTTGAATATGATATCTTATATGGTTCACTTATTGTTTCATCAAATTCAATTGTAAAGCTACGATTATTCTCAGCTACAGTAAGTGTATAGCCACTAGCTATTTCATCGCCTTCAGAATCCATAACTTTTATTGTATCTTTAATATATTGATGGTGGCTTGATAAAGTATCTATTACCTTAGGATTATTGATAGTTAATCCTTCTGGGTTAATAGTTACTTCATAATCGATATTTTCTGTATCAGGGTTTTGTTCTCCTGTTTTTGCTGTTAAATCATTATCTACACCATCATAGTAACGTATCCACGCATCGTCTTTAGCTTCTTGTTTTAAACTTTCATTCTTTGTTTGGTTCGTTAGTATCGTGTAATTTTCATATCTATCAAATTGTAGTGCACTTACTGATGGCATTTGTATTATTTCAGTCTCAAAGGTTACATTATATTGATAGGGTCCATCTAGTAAATTAATTGAGAATGAATTATCTGTAGATGTTATATTTGATTGATCTGTTACATCTGTTCCATCAGCACGAATAACTCTAATCGTATCTGCTAGTAATCTTTGATCTTCTGGAATAGTGTCTTCTAATACAGCATCTACTAAATTTACATGCTTATTTTTTGAATCCGTATTCGCTTGGATAGTCCATGAAATTCTAGGATTTCCAGTTCCTCTTTCGATACTATTAGCTTGTTTTTCTACACCTAGAGTTGGGTTTGGGATAGTTTTTTCTACCTTATTTGATCCACCTCTATAAGTTGCTGTGGCAGTGTTTTTAATTTCCCCTCGTTCTTCTTCTGGGGACAAGGTTGTGGAATAGGTTAGCTGATATACTTTAGCATCTAATCTACCTTGATCTTGATTTGTTGTTATTTCAAAACTCCCACCAGTTCTTTCATCACTAATATTAAACTGATTTGTTACATCTGATTCACCAGTTGTAATTTTAATATCACTTACAGTTGCAGTAGCTGGAGAATAATTGTCAGTTAGTTTAAAGTCATAAACAACGTTTCTATTAGTGTTGAAGTTCACTGTCCAATTAACAGTTTTACTTCCGTCATCATTTATAACAACATTACCCGACTTATTTATGCCCGCATCACGTTTACCAACTGTAGCAGTATCAGTTTCTGTTCCACCTTGCCAAGTAAGTGTTGCCTCATTAGTCTGTGTTTCATTGCTTTTATCATCTGCAGTAGTTCTGAACTTTATTTCATATTTCGCATTTGTGTCTTTATTTATTTTAACTTCAAATCCATTATCTGTATTTTCTAGGACGAATCCAGTAAATGATTGATCATTTTCAGTCATAGTTAGAGAATCTGCTACAAATTCATAGTTTCCAGATTTAAAATCATCTCTAATTACAGGATTTTCTAATAAAATTCTACTTTTGTTAAAAGTAATCGTCCATTCTATTTCTTGATTAGTATCGTCTAGACTGGTTACATATCTACCTGTTTTAGTGATCCCAGCTTTTGGACCATCTAGGTCAAAATCAACACCAACTGAATCTCCAATACCAATTCCACTCCCGTCTTTAAAGACAAGTTCAGCATGGTTTGCTAGTTCTGGTTGTTGCATACCTAGGGTTGTATAATAGGTTCTGTATACGAATTTATACTCATGAGGTCCTGCATCTGAAATTTCTAGTTTAAATCCTTCTCTACTGTCTTCATGTGTATAATCAGTAATTGTAAAGTTTGTTACTTCTTCACCATCTCTGTATAGTTCGTACAAGTCACTATCTTCCCTATTAAATTCTAAATACTCCTTATTAAACACATCTCTAACGGTAATGGAAGGAACATCCACCTTATTAGAATTCATGGTAATGGTCCACTCAATATACGGTCTACCATTTTCATCAACCTGTTGTTCTCCAACTTTCCCACCTGTTGGGATTGTGTTGACTGGTACTGATGCATTGTGACTATTAGGTTGAGGTAGATTATCAGAAATAGTATTAGTAACATCTCCATTTAATCCTACTGGAACTGTTGATGAAAAAGTAATATAGTAGGCTTTTCCATTAGCATCTAGATTTTCTAAAGTCATTTCATTAGCAGTTTTTACTGGTGTAACACTTACTTCAGTTCCCTCTCCAATAATATTTCCATCAATGTCTACATTTACTTCACGTACTATTACAGTACTTAAATCTACTTCTCCATGACTTAATACATCAGTTAAAGTAACTGTTCCTAAGTCTTCTTTTCCGAAGTTATATTCAACCGTCCAATTGATTACATGTGGATCATCTGAAAGCTCACCATCTTTTTCAATAGTTGGTAAATCACCTGACCAAGTTCCTGTAAAGTTATCACTAACATTATTTGTGTTGCCACTTAAAATAATTCTTGCATTATTATTTATTTCTTTCGTTCCACCACCATCTGGGCGAATTATTCTAGTTGTATAAGTGATATCATAGGCATCTTCAATATCCCCAAGGTTTAATTCAAATCCTGTATCTGTAAACGTCGGTGTTACATCTACTGTCTCACGACGAACTTCGTCGTTATTATAATTACGAATAATTCTCTCTACTACAAAACTATCTTCAACAATCTCTAAGTTTTCACCTAAATCGTCTATTACTGTAGCACTAGTAAAACTTCCCATAGAGTCATTTACTCTAACTGTCCAGTCTATATGGGTAGGGTTTCTGTCCGTTGTTGTTTTAGAGCCATCTTCATTTAATATATAAGGGCTTCCTGCTTCTTTTTTATCTGTTCCATCATAAGCCTGTTGTTCAGGGCGAATAGTTACCCTATAAGAAGATCCATCACTAAAAGGTACTTGAACTACTACTTCTTCTTCAGTTTCAAAGATTTCTGTATTAAAGCTGCCTGAAAGGTCTACAGACATCTCTACATTATCAAAATTATTAGCATTTTCATTAAAAGTAATAGTTACTTGACCATCAACAATTGAATAAGTTGCAACTTGAGTTTCACCAATGTTAATAGATTGATTTTCTACACCACTTCCGCCATAAATCAAAGGTAAATCAATAGTATAAGTGTCACCAGCTTCGATCTTCATTCCATTAGGTTTGGTTAGCCCATACTTCATTTGTACAGCATTGAGGTCATTAATATCAACTTCTAAATCTTGACCATCTTCTACTTTAATCCAATCACTACCACTTTTGTCATTATAAGAAAATTCAAAGCTCGTAACTAAGTTACTTAGTTCAGCAAATAGTTGATATAAATTCTCTTCACCTTTATCTTGAAGATCTATTTCATATTCATTATCCTGATCTTCTGCATCTTCAGAATCTGCATTTTCAGAACCTGTATCTCTAGAAACTTCTGTATTTTCTAAATCTTCCGAGCCTTCAGAACTTGATTTATCATCTTCTCCCGAAGTTAAGTTTTCTGGTTCTTCAGGATCTAAAGGTTTTAGTTCTGAAACCGTTTCCTCCACCTGGGTAGTTTCACTAATTACTTCTACTACTTCATTTCCTTCTTCCAAGACTTTCGTACCATTATCTTGGACACTATTATCAGCTAGTACTACTACTGGCATAATTACCTGTAGTATTATTGTTAATGCTAATACTAGTGAAATATTTCTCCTGATTCTTTTCATTTAATCATCCTTTCATATTGAATAAATTACAAGTTATTAACTATAATATGTTATGGATATACAATATAAGTATAACATTTTAAGAATAATATAACTACCCCTTCGTTGTCTATTTAGGCCCTCTTTATTTGACATAGTAGAAAACATTACCATAACCATAGGTAGCAGTAGAATCAAAGGAATTCAAATTATCTTATAGTGCCAAAGGCTGTCCCTATGACAATGCCTGTATAGAAAGCTTTCATGCAGTATTAAAGAAGGAATGTGTATATTTAAATACCTTCATAGATTTCAACCATGCTAAATTAGTGTTATTTCAATATATTGAGGGCTTCTATAATAGAAGAAGAATCCATTCCTCAATCAAATATATGACACCAGATAAATATGAACAAATATGTAGAGCAGCATAGCTTGCTTTAGATTTTGAGCCTAAGGGGATGTTAGCCACCCCAACGGGGCTTGCCGTTGATAATCCAATAAAGAAATGCTACAATTATCCTCCACGAAGGCAATAATTAGCTTGCTTTGAGTTCTTCGCCTTGGGTAAAAACCATTGAGCATTTATGTTTGGATTGTCAATGGTGGCGGAGATTAATAAAAAACCTAAATTTTTGTCCAAAGTATTGACATAGATCCAAATAGCTTCTGTGCTATTCTTAGCCTTTTATCCATAAAAGAAATCCATTTTAAATGTATATATGCATCTTCTTTATCTACAAATTTATCATCATACATGAAATCATTATTTCCTGTATTATATGGAGGATCTATATATATAACATCAATATTTCCTTTATGAGTTTTCTCCAGTAAATATAAGCTATGAAGATTATCACCTTCTAATAAAAAATTATAGCCATTTTTATCTTTTGTCTTTAATTCTTTTTCTTCTATCTCTTTAAAAACAGGTATTTTACTTTCCAACTCTTTATCAACTTTTTCTAAATGTTCTTCCCAAACTAATCCATATTTTTTTCCATCAAAGCATTTTCTATTTTATCAATTTCTTTTAAAATTTCATCATCTTCGTTCTTTTTTCTTAATTTATCCAAAAATCCAATCATCTGATTTCTTTTTTCTTTTGAAATATTACTCAATGTATCATCCCTTTCTCTTAAGTTTTTTATAGAACTTTATATTTAGTATCTACACTCCTACCCACTTTTTCTATAAGATTTTCATCTATAAGCTTATTCAATAATCTAATAGATTTATCCTTACTAAAACCACTTAATTCTTCAACTTCAGCCCTAGATACTTTTCCTTTGTCTTTTAAAATATTAAAAACCAACTCCTCATCCCTTCCTAAGAAGTTTATAGACTCTGTATAGACTGGTAAAGTAACTCTTATACTATTTTGAAATATATCATAAGTAGGTTTTACTAGGCTATCTTTATAGGCTTGATTTATTCTCATTATGCCTGTTCCAAATTGTTCTATAATATTAAGCCTAAAGAAAACACCTGCCAAAATAGGATTTCTCAGTAGAGATATTTGACCATTCAAATATTCTTCCTTAGATATTCCTAGTGGAAGTCCTCCTGGTGATATAATCTCTATTTTATCCTCAAACATGGCTACTCTTACACTGGAATTTACATCCCAATTCCTATGAACAATTCCATTTGCCAAAGCCTCCCTAAAGGCTTTTTCTGGTATCTTTTCTAACCTTTTTCTACTGGCTCCTTCTATAATCTCATATGTATAATTATCTCTAAAAATCTTTAAGGCCTTATTGAAAGCTTCCACTAAAGATACTTGACCTAATCTATCTCGACTTATAAAAATATCTATAGTATCTCCAAATCTAGCTAAATCAATCATTTCATATGAATTTTTGTCTGAAAGTATTTCCCCAGCCCTATTATATCCATCTTCATGACTATATAGGCCTAGTGTTTTTAGAATATCTAAATTAAGCTCCTTAATATTCAGTTTTTCCTTAAGCTCTTCTTCTAGATATTTAAAACTTAAGTCTTGATTAAAAGCTCTTAGGTCTTCAAAGTTTTTATTAGAACCCTCTAAAATTAATCTATTTAGCTCTACTCTATCTACCTCTACAGTAGAAGAGTCGGCCCGCTTATAAGTTTTTCCCTTATAGTAGTAGGGCTTATGGATTCCCTCTCTTATTAAAAGCCTTATTATTTTCTTTTCCTGATCTATCTCTAGATTATAGTCAGGCAAGGGGCTAATATTGTCATTTACCTTATTCTCTATATTTAGGGCCTTTTCATTTAAATTATTCAAGCCTACAATTTTTCCATCATCATCTAATCCAAATATGACCTGACCTCCACCATAATTAGCAAAGGCTGTTATAGTTTTTAAAAATGTATTTGTAATATCCAGTTTGTACTCTAGATTATTAGTTTCACGCTCCTTCATAAAATCACCTCTTACTTTATTATAGCATTTATAGTCTCTTTATACAACGGAAGTAATTGCGTTGTATAAAGCGTTGTGTTATACAACGCATCCTAAGAATCTCAATAAAGATTCATATTCTCCTACTAAGATAGATCCTTATGGTTAGTATTCTTCCTGACAGTTTATTTAAATATATCTAATTTTGTAAACAAAAAAACAAGTAAACTTATTTGTTTACTTGTTCCCTCTGTCTCCTAAGTAAGGTACTCCTACTAATGCCCATAATATCAACTACTTCATTATAACTATAGTCCCCTCCATTGACAGTAAGCATAGAAAGGGCCTGGTCTATAGTCTTTCTATTAAACTTCCTAGGTCTTCCCTCTTTAAATCCTGGCTTTTGTTTAGCTATAGCTTTACCCTGCTGAGTTCTCTCTATTATCATAGACCTTTCAAATTCAGCAAAGGCCAGAAGATTAGTCACTATAAGCTTCCCCATTGGAGTATCTTCTATAAGTCCCATATTAAGTATATGTATTCTAATTCCCCTATAAGCCAGTTTATCTATTAGTTCCAAGCCTTCCTGAGTAGTCCTACAGAATCTATCAAGTTTAGTTACTATTAATGTATCATTTCTATCTAGCTTATCCAATAGCTCATTAAAAACAGGTCTATCCATACTAGATCCTGTAAACTGCTCCTTATAAATCTTTGCATCAGGATATCTTTCTAGTATTTCCTTTTCTTGTTGTTCAAAACTATTATTTTCTAACTGCCCCTTAGTTGACACTCTTATATATCCAAAATTCACCGTAAAATCACTCTCCATTATGATACTAAGTTTTGACACTGCTCTATGTATTGATTTTACTATATCCATCTAACGGTGTCAAAACTTAAGAGAAATGAAACCTCTATTCTTAAATATATTTAACTACATCATCATAAGATCCAATTTTAAGATCTCCATCATTAAAGCCCATATCATTTAATACATATTTAAAGGCTATCTCATCTATACTTTCAGATAAGTCTAGTAAGAATTTTAAGAATGATTCTCTAAAATTATAATAATCTTCTTCACATAAAATAAGTTTAAAAGATACTAGTAAAGTATATAATGATGTTTCTTGTGTTCTTATACCATTAAATCCATTAAACTTTACCGTATATCTATATCCTTTTCTATTTCTTGCCTTATATGAGTAAAATGTCTCATCATGAGCTAACTTATTCCTATATATTCTCATCATCTGTAGAATATAATAAAAGTGGTTTGGATCTATTCTAGTTGATTTTTCCAAAGTCCTTACTAAACTATGCTTATCTTTTTGAGTTAAATATTTATAGTATAAGGTCATATCTCCAAAGGTAATTGCATTTGTTAGGACCCATAGTGGAACATACTTATGTTCCGTTTTATAATGCTTTATATAGGGTTGGCAATCCTCTTTATCAATGTATTGATTTAATCTTTCTATTAGTTGTAGTAATTCTCTTTCTCTTTTATTATTCAAGTTATCAGTATCAAAAAAACCTAACCTTAAGTATACAGAATCTTTATGAGCATCCTCAGTCTTAGAAGAAATAACACTAGATAGAATCGTTTTTATTTCAGATTCTATTCTAAGAATAACTGGGAAAATAACTCCACTTATATTTTTATCAAATTTATACAAACTATATAAATCTTTTAAATTAACCCCATCTCTATACCAATCTTCTTTTTTCTCTCTAGTTTTTTCATGATCTAAAAATGGCCTTTTATAGCCATTTATTAAATTATAATAATTAATCCTTGTTAATAGACTGATTGCTCTTTCTTTATCATCTATTGTTAAATTTCTCTCTTCTTCTAAAATTGTAATTTGTTCTTCTGGTTTTTTGAATAATTTTTCTTGTTTTTTTATATTCAAAATTTGACCTCCTGCTTATTGACATAGTACTAATTATATTATATCATTAATTTAACAGATTAAGCCTAGTGTCCTGCGGGACCTAGGATTTTTTTGCTTTAAATAAATACTTGAATTAAAATTAAACTCTATAACAGTATTATTAAGCCTATTATGGCCATGTTCTTTAAAAAATCATTATAAGTCCAAAGGGTTGTTTGTAAACAATATTACAAACAAGTTTTTATTTCACTAAATTTACTATTCAGTTTAGTAATTCTTATAAAAGATGTATAATGTATCTACTAATAAAATTGTTTACTATGAACAGGAGGATATTAAGTGGAAGGATATAACTATGAAAGCAGGTCTGCTATTCATAATGATGAAGTATTTGATGATATAAAGGAATCCATTGGATTAAAGGTTAAAGAGTTAAGATCTGAAAAGCAGATTACTCAACAAGAACTGGCTGATATATTTGGGTTATCTAGAAATCATTTAGCACAGGTTGAAACAGGACGTACTGCACCCTCTTTAAAGATGCTCTATGACCTTGCCCTATACTTTGACTGCTCAATGGATTACCTAGTCGGATTATCCCCTGTAAGACAGTCTAAAGGACTTCCTAGTGCCAATGTATATGAAATTATAGATGAGTATGATGTAAGTTTTGGTGAAAGGCATATTGCTGAGGATGAAAAGGATAAGATTAAAGAATTTATAAAAGACTCTTTGAATATAATGGATAAGTATAAGTAGTATATATAAAAATCTATAACGTGTATATTTTGTATTAAATATAGGTGAATATATAATTTTTTCAAAAAAATATTGTCTTATAACAGGTATGATTATAAATAATCAAGAACATACCTGTTTTTTGTTGGATTATGATTTAAACTTACTTTAAAGTACTTACTCCTAATCTTTATAATCTTTTCAAGATTATCTATCTTAAATATATAATCATAATAATTTAATCTTATAGCTTTATACTAATATGTATTTAATATATCTAAAAAGTTCTAGTTTATTAATCATACTTCATATATAAATTTAATTTAAGTAGGTTTTAGATTTATTTATGAAAATTTTATATAATTGAGAAAAAAATAAATTAATAAATCTACTTTATATTTTAGTTACCAATCCATCAGTTATTTTATTGTCAAGGATTTCATTTGTTTCTTAGTAAAATTATAACTATCTTTATTAGAAATTATTGAAAAATTTTCACTTAATGAATTTTCTTTAAGGTCTATTGTTTTTACAATAAAATTTTTTTCATAAATTCCCAAGACAACCATTCTATCATCAATTACAGTAAAATCTTCTTGATTATATGCATAATAAATTCCTAGACTATAGGATAGCAGAGCACTTAAAAACATTAAAATTATAAGTGTAGGAATTAAAGGAGCATGTTTGGAAACTAAATTATTGAGTGAATGCTTATATTCATCAACAGTATAATTTTTTTTGTTTTTTTCTATTTCAGCAATTAATTTATTTTGGTAACCTTTTATATTTTTTTGAGTAAATAATGGGATAATGAAATCTAATGCTACCACCATAAACATACCAATTCCTACAAGCAGAAATGATTTTACATCAATTTTAATGTTAGAAAATGGACTCGAAAGTATTATAATGGTAATGTAATACAAATTTATGACTATATGTTTTTTTATTAATTCAACTATCCTAATATCAAGATCATTAGGTATCATTTTAGTAAACAAATTGAGTATTATATAAATAGCTAAAATAAAACTAGCTATAGAAAAGATAGAAAAAATAATATTTTCCAAGGTAACTTCAATTAAATAAATAGGTAAATTAAAATACCTATATTTACCTGCAAAATATAAGTAAGAAACAAAGTAAGAGTATGCAGTTAAAAATAATACCAAAGTTGCATCAGAGATTTTAGTTTTTTTCAAATAGATTCCTCCCTATTTTTCTATAATATTACCCCATCTACTTTTTAAAGTCTTCACTTAATCAGTCAGGTTTATGCCCCTCATAAGTTTTATATTCTCTATATTAATATAGTAAGTATAGAAAAACCTTTAATATGATTATATACTCGTATTTAATATCTAATTTTTATAACTCTTCTTACTAAAGTAACTTCTTTTTTATAGGTCAAACTTTCTAATTTTAGGTTTGTACATACAAACCCTTGTCTGTCTTACAAATTTTATAAAATTACAACGTGTCAACTTTCTAGAGCACCTGTTAATTCTATAAATTCCTTTTTGAATCGCTCTTTTCCTTCTCTTTGATATTTGTTGTATTTTTCACTATACCTTTCCTTTAAATCATCTTCTGATATTTTCTTGATATTTTTAACATCTTTTATAGTATTACATATGTTGCTATCTTTTATTAAATATATAAGATATATGAAACCAAATATTTTTAAGAAGTTAATTAGTAATCTATTAGTTTCTTTTTTACCAGAAATTAAGTCAATAAGACTTAAAACATTAATTGCTGTGGTTACTATTAGTTTACATGAATGTTTTGTAACCTCTACTTTGTGATGTTTTCTTATCTTTTCATTAGCATAACGTATAGACTTATTTTTTATATAAATTTTTTGCTCTTCTTTTTGTTTTTTTATTTCTTCTTGATGTTGTTCAATCAAAATATCTTTATCCTCTAATTCTTTTTTCAACTCTTTCTCTCTATTAAGTTTAACTTCTTCCATTATTCTAATTATATTTTTATGTGATAATTTATCTTCTCGACCACAAGTAGCTTCCATTAGCTCAGCTTTACTTAATTCATATTTTAATAATAATGTATCTTCCTTTGTTATTACTTTTTCTTCTGAAAGTATATTTACTTTTTCAATATAAGAATCCCAAAATTTCTTACTTGGTTGTTGTAATGAGTAAGCATCTGCTATTATATTTTTTTTAGGTAAGTTTGGATATTTAGTTGGTGATTTCAACCAAGCTATTCCTGTTAAGTTAATATCTGTTATTATAGGTGGAAACTGCTTACTTAAAGTCTTTTCATTCTCATCTATAAAATGCTTAACTTCTCTAACTAATTTAGCATTAGTAGTCATGAAAACAGCTCTACAATCTTCAATATCCGTAGTATATCTACCCTCTCTTATTCTATAAATAGAAGATACTGATTCAACATCATTTCTTATAGATATATCTGCATTTTCTCCACTATATCTTATGGTACTTTTTAAGTGTTCTTCCAATTGTCTATGATCTATATAAACATTGTCTTCTTTATATTCTGGAGTTTCTTCAACTATAATATTTAATTCATATAAATCTTCCTTTAATGATGATTTATATAATATAATGGTTGTTGATGTTACTTCATTTTTTATAAAGTAATCAAAGTCATATGCCTTTTCCAATTCTCCCTTATCATATAAAATTTTGTAAGCATCAAGTATATTTTTTATTTCATTTACAACGTGAGGATGAACTTTTAGTTCTGCTCCTAATTCAATTAATAAATCTACTAATTCAATACATGATTCTTCTAACTCTTTTCCTCCATATCCCAATGCAAAAAAAACAAAACTTGTATCTAAATAAATAGAAGTTTCTTTAAACTTCATTTTAGATTTGTTTTCATTTATTTTTTTCTCTTCATCATTATATATTGAATTAGCTATTAAAAATCCCTTTATTATTTTTTCTAAGCTTTTATATACAGATTTTTTCTCTTCCAACAAATATTCTAAAAATTTACCCATAATATAATTCGAGTCTTCATCTATATTTATTTCATCTATATTTATTTTTAAAAATATATTATGACTATACTTTTCTAAATAATTTAATACGATTTTTTCAGCATCTTCTCTAGTATAATTTATACTTAGTTGATTCTTACAGTAGTTTATAAACTCATCTAATATCTTTTCCTGCTCTTGTATATGTTTTTCTCTAGTTTCTATAAATGGCTCTACTAATTTGCTTAAATTATATCCCGTTTTATATTTATAAGTATCTTGATCTTTAATTATAATTTGTTCTTTTACAAGTCTATTTAAAACTAAATCTATTATATTTCTAGGTATAGAAATCCCAAAATTATCTTCTATTTGTTCAGCAATATCACTTATAGATATAAGTTCATACCTTGGAGGATTTATAGCATATATAACAAAAGGTTTTATTAAATCTATAAAATTACTATTCTTTTCTTCCCAGTTTACAGAAATTAATGCAAAACTTGATAAGTTTTTCAATTTGTTCATTTTATCCCCCTATCCCCTAAATATTTATACTTATAAGTTATTTTTAAATTAATCTTTTATATTATCCCATCATAAATTAAATCATTTTGTATTTTTAATTCCATATCAAATATTGAAGTATATATACAAGTTGCCAAATAATTGATTCTATTGGTTATTTTTTGTTGTTTTGATTGTTCTTTAAATATTTGTATGCCCATCTCTATATGGAAAGAGTTTAATTCTAATAGATCCCTTCTAATTTTTGAAGGAGGAATAGACATACCATTTATATTTAAGTTTACATTTCTATAATATAAAGATTCAATTGCTCTTTTAACAGGGTAATAATTATCTTCTAAATATATTTCTTTTACTTCTGCCTTGTTTAGAATCATTTCCAATTGTTCTAGATTTCTATCTATATTTTCATTCAATCTTTCATTCTCTTTTTCTTTTTGAATGAATGAATGAGTGTCATTAAACTCAGTTTCATTAAACTCAGTATCATTACATCGTACTTTCTTCGGGTCTAGAGTCGTACTTTCTTCGTTTCTTGAATCGTACTTTTTACGATTCTCAGAATCGTAGTTATTACGAGTCTTAGTATTTTCAATGCTTTGACCTTGTGGATAACTTTCTTCTGGTAAATCAAGATTATTATCCTTTTTATATGTATCTGCTTCAGAATAATCTGGTTTTAGTATATAAAGTCTATTAGGTTTTCCCTGTCCTAATCTTTTTTCAAAGAGTAAATTATATTTAGCTAACTCTTTTTTATATTTTGTAGCAGTCCTATCAGATATATCTAAAAGCTCACATAAGTTTTCAATTGTAAAAATAAGGTAGATATATCCATCTTTATCTACCCAGTTATTTTTGATAGATAATTCTTGTCTATCTCTAAGTATAGAATACATAGCTTTAGCTCCTAGGCTAAGGCCCTTATATTTTTCATCTGTAAAAAGCACTTTTGGCATTTGGTAAAACCTCAATTGTTGTTCATCTTCAATTTTATGGAATTTTAAATTTGTCATAAAAAAACCTCCTAATAATTTTTATTAATTATTAGCAGGTACAACTATCTTGAAAGTCTCTTATCCTTATGGTATCATTTAATCAAACTTAAAAAATAATAACTTTAAATAAAGTTATACCATGTGTATGATTCATTGTACCTAAAAATTCTAATTTTATTAGAATGATAAATAGGATTATAATGATTATCAGGATAGTCAGGATAAAATTGACTTTCGCAATGTATTGTACCAACTTGAAGAGATCTTGTTCCCAGCAAGGTCTCTTTTTCGTTTGCTAATATTAAATTTTATTTTCATATCTCTACTTACATATATAGTTAATATTCAAAAATCTTACTAACATAAATTATAAAGCATTAGTTTAAAACTTACCAGTAATTAGGTAAAAGTTAAGTACTTTGTGAAACCCTGGTCAAAACTTGATGAAGAATAATAGAGTTACCTAAACTACTTTAATTTAATCATAATGGAAAGAGATGAAAATATCAAGATAAATATATCTATAAGGATATATAATTATTGTATTGATGATATATAGCCTTAATGTTATAATAAATAGAGCTAAGGGAGGTTTTTGAATGAAGAATAAAATTAAAGATATACTCAAGGAAAATAGAATAAGTATTATATCTTTAAGCGAAGCCATAGGCATGAACTATGCAAATACACATAATCTAGTAAATCGAGAAGACTTGGGAGATACCAAGCTCAAGACTTTAAAGGCAGTGGCTGATTATTTGGAGATGGAAGTTACGGATCTTTGGGAGGATTAATATTACCAACTTGTTTACAAAATTACAAGAAAACAAACATGTTAGGGGGATGAATATGATAATAAGTGTTATAAACCAAAAAGGTGGAGTAGCAAAGACAACTAGCACTTTTAATATTGCAGGCAATTTAGCTGGTGAAGGCTATAAGGTTTTACAGATAGATATAGATCCACAGGCAAGTTTAACCATAGCAAATGGAATAGAGCCAGAAGAAATAGATAAGAGTATTTATGATGTACTTTGTGAAGGTGCAGATATAAAAGAGGTAATCTATGAAGTTGGAGATAATTTAAGTCTAGCAGTATCTAATTTAGACTTGTCAGTGGCAGAAATATCTTTAGTTAATATGATGGCTCGTGAAACAGTCCTTAAAAAAGCTCTAAAGGCTATTAGAGAAGACTTTGACTACATACTAATAGATTGCCCACCAAACCTAGGACTTTTAACTATAAATGCTTTATGTGCCTCAGATAGGGTTTTAATTCCAGTGTCTACTGACTACTTATCTTTAAGAGGAGTAGATCTTTTAGTAGGAACAGTTGATAAGGTTAGAGATAACCTAAATGAGAACCTAGAAATATTAGGCTTAGTTGCTACAATGTATGATTCCAGAACAAGACATAGTAATGAGATATTAGATATATTTAAGGAAAAATATAACTTACTAGGAGTAATAAGTGAAAGTGTAAGGGTTAAGGACAGCATATTAGCCAGTGTACCTTTAGGAGAGTTTGATCCTGGACACAAGACAGCTAAAGAATATAAAGAGGTAACAGATAAAATAATAGAACTTACTAAGTAAGTTTAATTGCAAATAATTATGTTTACAAACAAGTAAGATTGTAAGTAATACTATAAATAGGGGGAAAATTATGAGTAAAAGAATATCAGTTGAAGATAGATTAAAGAAGGATATAAAAAGACCTGTAGATAAGTTATTTGAGCCTACTACAGAAGAAGTAAAAGATAAAAATGAAGAAGTAACTAAAAATACTAAGGGAGCTTGGGATTTAAGAAGGCAGACCTACTATATACCAGAAATAATAATAGATGCCTTACAGTTTAAGAAGGCTTTTGAGAATAAGGATATAAGTGAGATAGTAAGAGAGGCTCTTATTGATTCAATAGATGATAAGTATTTGACTATGGCAGAAGAGAAACATAGAAGTAAGCAATAAAATTAAATTTAAAGATTATTAGATATAATAGTATTTAAATATAAATTAAATTCAATAATATTAGGAGAGATAAAAGTGGAAGACAAGAAAATACAAGATTTGAAGAAAAAACTTTGGGATACAGCTAACGACCTAAGGGCCAACAGTGGCTTAGAGTATTCAGAGTTCTCAGAGCCTATACTGGGCCTTATATTTTTAAAATTTGCTGATAATAAATACAGTAATTTTGAAGCTGAAATACTAAGGGAATATGAGGAACTAAAGGGTGGTAGAAGAGAAAAACCTATATCAGAAATAGCCAAGTCTAAGTGTGGCTTTTATCTGCCAGAGGAAGCCAGATATAAGAATCTCTTGAATCTACCAGAAGAAAAGGACATAGCTGATGCCTTAAAGGAAGCCATAGAAGGGATAGAAGCCTATTCCGAAGAATTTACTGGAGTAATAGACAAGGACATATACTACAATCTTTCAAAGGAAGATAATAATAAGCTTTTAAATAGACTTTTAAGAAATTTTAATGATATACCAGTAGATGTGGATAATGATGTATTTGGGGAAGTATATGAATTTTTCCTAGAAAAATTTGCCCTAGGTGAGGGTCAGGGTGGAGGACAGTTCTTTACACCTAGATCTGTAGTTCAATATATGGTAGAGGTATTAGAACCTAAGGAGGGAAGAATACTGGACCCTGCTTGTGGTAGTGGAGGTATGTTTGTCCAGGCTGGTAACTATATTAAGAAGAAAAAAGAAAAGCATGGAAAAGATCATGGCATAGACCTAAGGGCCTATGGAGTGGAGAGAGTAGGTAAGACTGTAAATCTGGCTAAGATGAACCTGTTTTTAAATGAAATAAGGGGAGAAGTAAGGGAGGCCAACTCCTACTACTCAGATCCCTATAATTCCATGGGGAATTTTGACTATGTAATGGCCAATCCTCCTTTTAATGTTACGGGAATTGAATTGGACTCTGTAAAGGATCAGGAGAGATTTAATAAATACGGGGTACCTCAAACCAAGGGAAAAAAGCCAAGTGTTCCCAATGGAAACTATCTTTGGATAAATATGTTTGCTACAGCCCTAAATGAAAGAGGAAAGGCAGCTTTGGTAATGGCCAATTCAGCTTCTGATGCAGGTCATAGCGAAAAGGACATAAGAAAGAATTTAATAGAAGATGGGATAGTATCTCAGATGGTGGCCCTGCCTTCAAATATGTTTATAACAGTAACCCTACCAGCAACCCTTTGGTTTTTTGATAGGGATAAGAAAAATAAGGACGAAATACTTTTTATAGATGCTAGAAATACCTTTACCCAGGTAGACAGGGCCCTTAGAAAGTTTTCTGAAGAGCAGATAAAAAATTTAGGCATAATAAGCAAGCTTTACAATGGAAATAGCCAGGCCTACTTTGACCTTATAGAAGAATATAAGGAAAAAAGAGACTCTGGAAGTGAAGAAGAGAAAAAATACTTCCAAAAGCAGATAGACTGGCTGAAGGAAAGATTCCCAGAAGGAAAGTACCAAGATGTAGTAGGCCTTTGTAAGGTTGCCAGCCTAGAAGGGGAAGATGGCATAAAGGACCAGGACTACTCCCTTAACCCAGGTAGGTATGTAGGAGTGGTTATAGAAGATGACGGAAAGACAGCAGAGGAATTTAAGGAAGAGCTTTTCAGTCTAAATGAAGAGTTTAAAAGCTTGAATCAGAAGGCAAAAATCCTAGAAAAGCAGATAGAAGAAAACCTAGATAGCCTGGTGATAGACTATGAGTAAATGGAAAGAGGTTAGATTAGGGGAAGTAATCATGCTTAAGAGAGGATATGACTTACCTTTATCAAAATTTGAATTAGGTAAATATCCTGTTATTGCTGCTAGTGATTTAAGAGGTTATCATTCAGATTTTAAAGCTTCACCACCTGTTATAACTTTAGGGAGGTCAGGTTCTATAGGTGATGTGCAAATTGTATTTACGGAAGCATGGCCGTTAAATACAACTTTATATGTAAAAAAATTTAATGGGAATAATGAAATTTTCATCTATTATCTTTTAAAGACAATAGATTTTAAGAGGTTTAATTCAGGTGCTGGTGTTCCCACATTAAATAGGAATCATTTAAATAAACTAAAAATCAAAATCCCCGATCTAGAAACCCAGAAGAAAGTAGCCCAGGTCCTATCCAGCTATGATGAGCTGATAGAAAACAATAATAGGCGAATAGAGCTCTTGGAAAATATGGCAGAGGAAATCTACAAAGAGTGGTTTGTCAGAATGAGGTTTCCAGGCCATGAGGAAGTAAGCTTTGAAAAGGGAATCCCGGAAGGCTGGGAGGTTAAGAAGATAGGGGAATTAGGAGAGGTAATAACTGGGAAAACTCCATCAACAAAAAACAACTTATACTATGGAAATGATATTTTATTTGTTAAAACACCTGATATGCATAATAATACTTTTATTAATGATACAGAAGTAAAATTATCTTCATTAGGGAGCAAAAGTCAAATTAATAAATTATTACCAGAAAATAGTATAATGGTTAGCTGTATAGGTACTGGAGGAATAGTATCTATAAATTCAAAAAAAGCACATACAAACCAACAAATTAACTCTATTATTTTAAAAGATATAAAACTTAGGGAGTGGGCATACTTAACTTTGAAGTCAATGAAAGGAACTATAGAAGCATTTGGGTCAACTGGTGCAACTATGACTAACTTAAGCAAAGGAAAGTTTGAAAACTTAAAAATATTATATCCTACAAAAAAACTATTATTAGAATTCAATTTGTTGAATGAACCTATATTCAGTAAAATATTAAAATTAAATAAACAAAACCAAAACCTAATAAAACAAAGGGATATGCTACTGCCAAGGCTGATGAATGGAACTATAGAAGTAAAATAGGAGGGGAGAAGATGGGAAAGGTTTTAACTGAGGACATGATAGAAAAAGCAGTTATAGATAGGATGACCAAGGGGGGCTACTATGACTTTATAAATGCCTATGGAGAATATGATATAGCCAGCAATAGGGAAAACATAGGGGCTCTAGGTCCTAGGGGAAGTGGAAGAAAAAGTCTGAAGGAAGTAGTTCTTCCAGATCTAGTTTTCTCCTCTTTAAGAAAGCTAAATCCGGATATACCGGCAAGTCTTATAGAGGATCTAGTTGAAGACCTAAGGACCAGTCTACTTTCCAAGGATTTAAAGGATCTTAACTATGATAACTACAGGCTGATAAAAAATGGTCTGCCAGTTCAGTATGAAAAAGATGGAAGGAAGCATTATGAAACCTTAAAATTGATAGACTTTAATAAGCCAGAAAACAACAACTTTACCCTTATGAGCCAAATGTGGATCAAGGGAGAGTTTAACTATAGGAGGCCAGATTTAATTATCTTTATAAATGGACTGCCCCTTGTATTTATAGAGCTGAAGAATTCAGATGTTAAGGTAAAACAAGCCTATGATAGAAATCTTCAGGACTATATAAGGGACATTCCACAGTTATTTTACTTCAATCAGTTTTGTGTTCTTTCTAATGGAATGGAAACTAGACTGGGAAGCTTTACAGCAGGCTATGGGCATTTCTTTGAATGGCTTAGGAATGATGAGGAGGATAGGGTAGATAGGCAGGAGCTTGAGAAGAAGAAAAATAGTTTGGAGTATTTAATAGAAGGACTTTTCAAGCATGAGGAACTTTTGGACTATGTGGAAAACTTTATACTTTATGAAAATAAGAGGGATAAGATTATAGCAAAAAATCATCAATATTTAGGGGTTAATAATGCCCTGGAAGCCTTTAAAAACAAGGAAGAACTAGATGGTAAATTGGGAGTGTTTTGGCATACACAAGGTAGTGGAAAGTCTTATTCTATGGCCATGTATGTAAATAAAATAAACAGGAAGATTGATGGTAACTATACATTTTTAATGGTTACAGATAGAAAGGATCTGGATGACCAACTTTACAAGAATTTTTTAAGGACTGAGGTTATAAGTGAGGAGTATTCCAGCCAACCTAAAAACAGTAGTGAACTTAGGGAAGTTTTAAAAACCAATGTGGATTTTATCTTTACTCTTATTCATAAATTTAGGTATGACAAGACCAAGGACTACCCTATACTTTCTGAAAGAGATGACATAGTGGTTATTGTAGATGAGGCCCACAGAAGCCAATATAAGGATTTGGCAGAAAATATGAGAAGAGGCCTTCCTAATGCCCAATATATAGCTTTTACAGGTACACCACTACTGGGAAGCGAAAGACTTACCAATCAATGGTTTGGAGACTATGTAAGTGAATACAACTTCTCCCAGGCCATAGATGATGGTTCTACGGTTCCTCTTTATTATTCTAGAAGGGTTCCTAGTGTAGAGCTGATAAATACAGATCTAGATGATGACTATTTAGAAATTATAGAAGATGAAAACCTAAGCCCTGAAGAAGAGGAAAGGCTTTCTAAGAAATATGCCAGGACCCAGGAAGTTTTAAAGAGAGATAGCCGCTTAGATGAAGTTGCAAAAGATATAGCCAAGCATTTTCCAAGTAGGGGATACTTGGGAAAAGGAATGGTAGTATCTGTAGATAAGTTTACAGCAGTTAAAATGTATGACAAGGTCCAAAAATATTGGTATGAGGAACTTAGAAAGCTTTATGAAGAAAGATCTAGAGCTAACCTACCTAGCGAAAAAGAAAGAATTCATAAGAAAATAAAATATATGGAAAATGTAGAGATGGCTGTTGTAATAAGCCATGAAGATGGGGAAGTAGAAAAGTTTAAAAGAGAAGGTCTGGATATTAGTAAGCATAGGGAGAGAATGAACCTTATAGATGAAAACGGCCATGATATAGAGGATAACTTTAAGGATCCTAATCATCCCCTATCCTTAGTTTTTGTTTGTGCCATGTGGTTGACTGGTTTTGATGCTCCTGCTACATCAACCTTATATCTAGACAAGCCTATGAAGGGTCATACCTTGATGCAGGCCATAGCCAGAGTAAATAGGGTTTATCCTGGGAAAAATTCAGGACTTATAGTTGACTATCTAAACTTATTTAAGTCTATGAAGAGGGCCTTAGGAGACTATGGAAATCCAGATACTGGAGATGAAATGCCGCTTAAGGATATAGATAATCTTTTGGCTCTTTTAGATAGGACTGTAGAGGAGATAAAATTTTTTCTAAAGTCTATAGCTATTGACTTAGACAGGGTTTTGGAGGAGGAAGATGATCTTAAAAAAGTTACTATATTTGAGGAATTTTTAAATATTATAGTGGATAAGGATGAGACCAAGGAAGAGTTTAAGGTCTATAGCAACCTTTGTAGAAATATATATAAGGCCAGTAAGCCAGAAGTTTTTGAACTGGGCTTTGAAAATAAGTACCTATCACCAATATTTTATCTAGATGATATGGTTAAAAATATGGTTAGGGATTTTAATGTGGATAAGGCTAAGGACAGATTGGATAGGACTTTAGATTATAGTGTTAGTACAGATTCTTTAGTGAAAGATGGGCCCGGGGATTATGGTCTTACTGTTATGAAGACTTTAAAATTAGATGAAGTTGATACTAGTGAGATAAGGAAGGTTATTAAAGAGTCTGAGTATAAGAATATAGAAATCCAGGAGCTGAGAAACTTTATAGAGAAAAAGCTGGAGGCTCTTTTAGAGGAAAATAAGACCAGAATAAGTTTTTCAGAGAAGTACAAGTCTATAATTGATAAATACAACTCTGGTAACTCGACTAATGAAAATTATTTTGAAGATCTGGTAGACTTTGTAGATGATCTGAGGGAAGAGGAAGCGAGACATATAAAGGAAGGCCTAACAGAGGAAGAACTGGAAATATTTGATTTGTTAATGAAGGATGGTTTAACCAAGGAAGAGGAAAAGAAGGTTAAGTTATCAGCCAAGAAGTTATATGAAAAAATAAACAGTAAGGATAGCAGTACCAAGACTGTTGCCTGGTACAGAGACCCTAAACCTAAGAGAAGGGTTAAGGATGAAATTGAAGAAGTTCTAGATAAATTTTTACCAAGGGCTTATAGTAAGGATATATTTGATAGAAAGACAGATTTAGTTTTCACACATATATTGGAAGAGGCCATGGTTAGAAACAATTCTTATCGTATATAAATTATTAGTATAATAAATAATTTAAAGTGTTATGAATGCTAGGCATTATATAATGTCTAGCATTCATTTTATTTATAAATATAATTCCTCGAATAATGTTGACTTATAATAACTATAAGTATATAATGTTATTTAAATATGGCAAAACTAAATAAGCAAGCACCGACTTTGTGTACACAAAAGTCATAGCTTGTTAGGGCAGAGCCCTAAGACCCCAAAGATATTTAGGGATACTCCCTAAGACCCTTTCTACAAAAAATGTAGATTGGAGGATATCGTTTGGCTTATATTGATACGAGAGATAACAGGACTAGAAAAAATCGTATAGCTTTTTATCTATCAGATGAAGAACTAGATTTGATTGAAGAAAAGCTAAATCATACAAATTATACAAACAGAAGTGACTTTATAAGAGAGAATCTACTTAACAATATTATCCTGGTTAATGATTACAAATATTTAAGAGATCTTGTAGGAGAGATAAATAAAATAGGAGTTAATATTAATCAGATAGCAAGGGTAGTCAACACAAACCAGAGTATTTACAAGGAACATATTGAAGTTTTATTAGTAAAGTTAGATGAGATTTGGAAACTTATTGATGAAAAATTTTAAGATTGTGAGGTGTAATTATGGCTTATGTAAAGAGAATACCTATAAAAACTAGCTTAAAAAATTCCCTTAAGTATATTTTAAATCCTAGTAAAAACGAAGAAGGTTTTTTAGTTAGTGGATCTAATTGTCCCATTAATGGAAGTTTGGCTTATAAAATCATGGAGAAAACTAAGGAAGAATACAATAAAAAAGATAAGATTCAGGGCATTCATTTCATTCAAAGTTTTAGGCCTGAAGAAAACATTACACCTCAAATTGCCCATGAAGTAGGAAGAAAATGGGCTGACAAATTCTTAAATTCTTACGAATATCTTTTATCTACTCATAAGGATAAGGGACACATTCATAATCACATCATAATAAATTCTGTAAGTTTTGAAACTGGAAAAAAGTATCTGAAGAACGACAGGGAGCTAAGAGAAATTCGGAAGCTTTCTGATGAAGTCTGTAGGGAATATGGACTGGATATTATTGAACCAAAGAAAGAAAACAGAAATAAATCCTATAAAGAATGGAAATCACATAAAGAAAATATATCCTGGAAAGACAAAATTAAAATAGACATAAACGAGACCATAGAAGAGTCAAAAACCTATGAGGACTTTTTAGAAAAAATGAAATCAAAAGGCTATGAACTTAAGTATGGTAATCTGAAATACAATAGCTTTAAACATAAGGAAATGGGCCGTAGTATTCGTGGAAAGACTTTAGGCGAGGATTACACTGAAGATAAGATAAAAGACCGTATAGAGGAATTTAAAAGGTCTAAGATTATCTATTTAAGTAAGTATAGGGAAGATAAGAATTTATGCTTTAATGAAGATAAATTCTACAAGGAAAGTTTCTCTAACAAGGAGATTATCAAAGGAGATATAGACCTGACAATACAAGAGGTAGGCTCCTATGAAGAGTTTATAGAGGAGATGAAATTAAAGGGCTATGACCTTAAGTTTGGAAATGTAAGGCACAATAGCTTTAGGCATAGGGATATGAAGAAGGCTTGTAGAGGAAGGACCATTGGAGAAGACTATACAGAAGAAGCTATTAAGGACAGAATAGAAGTTTTAGTTAGGCTTAGGGAATCCTTTAGAAAGAAAGATTCTATAAGTATTTCAAGGAATACTTATTTTGATAAAAGATATCTCAATAATAAGTTTAAGTATATGAAAGAAAATACAACTAAGAATACTAATAGGACTAAGGAAGAAAAGGAAACTATTGATGCATACTTTAGCTCCTTAAGAAGCTTAAAGCTTGAGAATAAGGTCTACGATCTTTTGGACAAGTATTCTATTAAGTCTAAGGAGGATTTAGGGGACAAGCTAAGGCTAATAAGTAGTGCGGTAGGATCTAAAAAGTCAGAATATAATGACAGATTAGAACTTATACAAACTTATAAACTTGTTTACAAACAATATAAGGAAATAGGAATTTTACCAGATAACTTTAAAGACATAGAAGATTTTGAGGAAAGGTTTATCTATCAAAAAGAACTACTAGATGAGAACTTAAGGGACTTTGAAAACTATAAAAAGGTGGAAAAAGATTTGAGGACCATAGTCTATAAGTTGAAGGATAGGGAGCTTGATAGATAATATATTTTTTATTTACTTGTTTACAAACAAACTTATAAACTAACAAACATAGTAAAGGGAGGGAGCAAATGAGTTTAACAGATCAAAATACAGAGGAAACTCTAAAGATTACAGGTACCAGTTTAAAGTATCTATATGAATTTATTAGGGATACTCAAAATGCCCATATGGAAAAGATAAGTCGGGAGAATATGAAGGAGCTGGAAAAGCACCAGCCACAAAAGGTTAAGCTTGCAGATATTCATAAGGAAGATATAGATAAGTTTCTTTTAAAGGCAAGGGAGAAGAATATAAACTGTTTTGAGATAGAGGAAGTAAAGGATACAGATAACTATAATCTTAAGTATTCTATTGATGATGAATACAAGATAGTAGAAGCCTTTAAGGAGATACAGTTAGAAAAGGAAAAAGCCTATGAGTATAGTGATATAGATTTTGAAAAATTGAAAGAGGATTTAAAGAAATATACAGGTAAGGATATAAACAATGAAGATTTTAAAAAGGCTGTAAAGGATTTAAGGGAAAACAAGTTAAAACCTAAGGATAAGGATACGCTAGAAGAAATTAGAAGGCAGGTTGAGCCAAAGGTTAAGGAAGAATTGGAAAGAAGTCAGGAAGATAAGGTCAAGAAGAGAAATAGAGGAAATATAGAGAGGTAGAATATGGACTACTTTATAATTTTAAAGGTAATTTTAGCCTTATATAGCTTTTTGTTTGTTATATCTGTAAAGACAGGTTTAGTCTTTCCATTAGTTTTAATATTGATAGTTTCCTTTTTAGAGAAGTTAGGAGTTTTAACTAATCATCTAATTAAGGGAAGTATAGGCTATTATGTTTTTTGGATTTTATTTAGTTTATCTTTTATCCCTTTTATAAGGAATATATTTAGGATTATTAAGGGGATATTTGCAAAAATAAAAAATATCTTTATCAGTTAATGGAGGTGTAGCTTGAAAGAAGAATATCTAGATAGAAAGAAAAAACTCTTAGATGGGAGGTTAAAGACTGAAAACTACTTAGAAGATGCAGAAGAAAATTTAGAAGAGAATCTGGAGGAAGAACCAGGTCAGAATTATAGACTTGAGAAAAAAGATATAGAAAGGAAGAGGATAGAAGAAATAGAAGAGGAAATAGAGGACAAGCTGGAAGATAAGGAAGATAAGAGAACTAAGGGGAGGAACTTAGAAAGATAGCCCTTAAGGGGGAGATTGTTTGAATGAGGAGGAAAAGAGAAGTCGGATAAAGAGGGAGAATATGGTGATATTCCTAGTTCTTTACCTGGCATTATCCATATTTATAATCAGGCTTTCAATGCTTTTAAATAGTGGTCATGAGCTAAATTTAGAAATTCTAGAAAAGACCATAAGTTCCCTTAAGGCTAAGCCTTTTATACTACCTAGGACCAAGGCTGATTTAAAGGTTTTTATGCTATTTAGCTTTGGTTATGGAATATTTATTTTAGATAAGTTTACTAAAAATGAAAAGTACATGGTAGGTAAGGAATATGGAAGTGCAGAATGGGGAAAGTCTGGAGACTTTAAGAAGTTTATAGATAAAGATGATGATAGGAATATTATCTTAACTAAGACTGAGAAATTCTCTATAAACTCAAGAAAAACCATGAGAAATAATAATATTTTAGTAGTTGGTGGAAGTGGTACTGGAAAGACTAGGTTTGTTTTGAAGCCTAACCTAATGCAGATGCATTCATCTTATGTAATTACAGATCCTAAGGGTGAAATCTTAAGAGATACTGGGAATATGCTTGAGAGAAATGGATATAAGATTAGGGTTTTAAACCTCTATGAGTTAAATAAATCCAATAAATATAACCCTTTTAATTACATAAGAAGTGAGAAGGACATTTTAAAGTTAATAAATAACCTTATAAAAAATACTAATCCAAGTGGAAGTAGTGGTGGAAGTGATCCCTTTTGGGAAAAGTCAGAGACAGCCCTCTTACAAAGTTTATTTGCTTTTATATGGAAGTATGTAGATGAAAGTGAGCAGAATTTTGGAACAGTCTTAAGACTATTAGAGCTAATAGAGGTGAGGGAGGAAGATGAAAGCTTTAGGTCGGAAATGGATATTATAATGGACCATTACAATGAAAAGGACCCTAATAATTTTGCCTATAGGCAGTGGCTTATATTTAAGCAGGCAGGGGGAAAGACAGCCAAATCAATACTTATAAGTACAGGAGTTAGGCTATCAGTCTTTAATATTTCAGACTTAGAGAATTTAACCAGTAGAGATGAACTGGAACTAGATAAGATGGGAGATGAAAAAACAGCCCTTTTTATTCTAATATCAGACAGTGATTCAACTCTAAACTTTTTAGCTTCAATGCTCTACCAACAATTATTTGAAGAGCTTTACTTCCAGGCTGATTTTGTGAATGAAGGGAGTCTGAAGTATCAGGTAAGGTGTTTAATAGATGAATTCGCCAATATAGGTCAGATTCCAGAGTTTGAAAAGAAGCTGGCAACTATGAGAAGTAGGGGGATATCTTCCACTATAATAATTCAAAATACAGCCCAGCTGGAAGCCCTTTATAAGGACCACTGGAAGACTATTATAGGTAACTGTGATACATTCCTATATTTAGGGGGAATTGAACAGTCTTCCCATGAATATGTAAGCAAGCTTTTAGGTAAGGGAACTATAGATAACAAGACTAGGGGAAGAACTAAGGGAAGGCAAAGCTCTACTAATGAAAATTTTCAAAGACTGGGGAGGGAACTTTTAATGCCAGATGAAGTAGGAGCCTTGGATAATAAGAAGTGTATCTTGTTTTTCAGGGGATTAAGTCCCTACCTATCAGATAAATTTCCACTGGAGAAGCATAGGAGATATAAGGAACTCTTTGATGAAGATACTGGGAAGAATAGATTTAACTTTGAAGTACTGGGAGCTGATAAGTTAAGCTATGAAAATTTTCAAAAAGAGTATAGGGATGATCTTTATAAAATTGAAGAAGGAATAGGAAATGAAACACATGGTATAAGTGAAAATCAAGGGAGAGATATAAACAAACTTGTAAACAAATCACAAAACAAACTTACAAATAAACAAGTAAACAAGATAGAAGAATTAGAGGAGAAACTAGAGTCTAAAGCAGATGAAATAGAGGGATTGAGTGATTTAGTAGACCAGGTAGATAACTATGAAGAACTATAAGGAGGATTTTATGAAAAGAGAAATTAAGAAAATAAGTAGAAGAGTTTCAGCCTTGGCATTAAGCCTATCATTACTTCCAACAGTGGCTTTTGGTGCAGATACTGCCAAGCTAGATAATCTAGTTAACACACAAATAGTGCCTTGGGTTCAAAAAGGTGGAATGGTTATAGCCTTTGTAGGAGGATTAATGTTTGCAGCGGGCTGGAGAAATGATGATGCAGATTCTAAGGCTAGAGGGGTTAACACTTTAATTTCAGGATTTATGATAGCGGGGGTTGCAACGGCCTATTCAGCATTTGCCTAGATAAGAAGTGCCTGGTCTTTTTAGGCTAGGCACTATAAAGGAGTGAGAAGGTGCTAGATTTTATAAAAAGTTGTTTTGAACTAGGGTTTACAAGGGACTATGTAGGAGAACTTAGCTCTTTAATTAGAACTGGAGAGATAGTAGGAACTGATTTAATTTCAAGACTTACTTCTGTACTTATACCTATAGGACTTTCTCTAGTGGCTCTTTTTTGGACCTTGGAACTATTAAATAAGACTATTAGATTTAAGGAAGGAGGTTTGGGCTGGGAGCATATATTAATGCTTATAGCTAAACTTGCTTTAGCCATAGGAGTAGTCAGGGGAGCACCTGGAATTATAGATGTACTAACAGATTTAGGGGAAACAATTTTAACAAGCGTTGGAACAGTTGCATCAGAAGCTTCACAGGCTAATTTTGATGCCTTATGGACTGAAGTAGAGGGAATGGGAGTTGTGAAACAGTTACTTATGGTGGTCCAGCTATTACCTTTAGGATTAATATCTATGATCCTATCTCTCTTAGTTAGGATTGTAATCTATGGAAGGGCAGTTAAGTTAATTATATTTTCAGCCTTCAGTCCCCTACCAGCATCAACAGCTTTTTTTGAGGACTATAGGGATATATTTAAGAGGTTTTTACAGAACTATTTAGCTGCTTGTCTCCAGGGAGCTGTAATAATAATGGTAATAATGCTATCTAAACAGCTTCATTCAGTATCTATACTTGGTGTTTCAAGTGATATTTCAGTGGCTAGTGTAGTAGATGTACCTAAGGTATTTGCTAGATATGCTTTTATAAATACTACCTTGTTATTTTGTTTAATTAAGTCAGAGTCTTGGGCTAGTAAGATTATTGGATTATAGGGAGGGATTATATGATAGAAATAAAAATACCTAAGGAAATTAAGTATTATAAGGAGAAAATTGCCTTTGGCCTTACTATAAGACAGCTAATATCTGTAAGTTTAGCCTTGGGAATCAATATTCCTCTTTATATTTTTGGAAAGGATATTATAGGTGAGGATTTAATGAGTTGGCTGGTTATTATAATTGCTGTACCCTTGGCTATGATAGGCTGGTTTAACTATAATGGTATGAACTTTGAACAGTTTTTAATCGCAGTATTTCAAGCAGAGTTCCTCTATCCTAAAAAGAGAATATATAAGTCAGAAAATCTATATGAAAATATACTGGATTATTCTTTAGAAGAAGGTGGTGAAGCAGATGATTAGTTTATTTAAGAAGAAAGATGTAGAAGAGTATAAAAGGGAAATACCTAAGTCAGTACAGAAGACCATTCCATATTTAAAGGCCTTTGAAGACGGTATATTTGAGGTAAAGAAGGGTTATTTCTCTAAGACTATTGAGTTTCAAGATATAAATTATCAAATAGCTAGGCAGGAGGTCCAGGAACAATTTTTCTTAGATTACTGTGCCTTTTTAAATAGTTTTGATAGTAGGATTGATTTTCAAATAACTATAATGAACTCCTCTATAAATATAGAAGATTTAGAGGGAGATATTTTAATAGACTCTAGAGGAGATGAGTTTGATCTATTTAGAAGTGAATACAATGAGATGCTTAGAGTGCAGATTGAAAAGGGAAGGAATGATATAAAGACTAGAAAATTTATAACTATTTCTACTCTAGCCAATGATATATCAGAAGCAAAAAGGATTCTGGAAAGAGTAGAGCAGGAGATAGCCTTATCACTAAAAAAAGTTAAATCAAATTCTAAGGCTCTAGATTTAGAAGAAAGACTTCAAGTACTTCATAGTTTTTATAGGGGAGAGGACGCCTTATTTACTTATAATCCTAGGGAGTCCAGGAAATATGGACTACTAACCAAGGATTTAATAGCCCCTGATGGATTGGAATTTAAAAGGGACTATATGATGGTGGGGGATAAGTATGCCAGGTCCATATTTCTTTCAGATTTACCTAGTTTTATATCAGATAAGATAATATCAGAAATGATAGATTTCAATTTTGATATGGTACTTAGTTTAAATATTAGATCTTCAGAACCAGAAAATGCCTTAAGAATTATAAACAAACAGATAACAGGAATGGAAAGTGATAAGATTAACTACCAAAAAAGGTCTGTTAAGAATGGATACTTTGATCCCTTCATACCTAATGAGCTTAAGAATAGGTTGGAACAGGCCAATGAACTTTTAGAAGACATAACTAATAACAATCAAAAACTATTCTTTGTATCTATTTTAATGACCTTAAAGGCGGATTCATTAGAGGAGCTAAATGAATATACTGATCTAATTGATTCAGTGGCTAGAAAGTACCTTTGTCAGACAAGGAAACTAAACTACCAGCAGGAAGATGCCCTAGCTTCTAGTCTTCCTTTTGGTTTAAATAGGCTTAATATATCCAGAACACTTACTACAGAAAGTACTGCTGTCTTTATGCCCTTTACATCACAGGAGCTTATAGACAGCCATGGAATGTACTATGGCCTTAATGCTGTTAGCCGAAATATGATTATGCTTAATAGGAAGAAGCTTAAAAACTCCAGTGGCTTTATACTAGGGACACCTGGATCCGGAAAATCCTTTTCTGCTAAGAGGGAGATGGTTAATGTACTTTTAAATACAAATGATGAGGTACTTATAATTGATCCAGAGCGAGAATATACAAGGCTAGTAGAGAATTTCAAGGGAGAGGTTATAAAAATCTCTGCTGGTAGTAACCACTATATCAATCCTCTAGATATGAGTGAAGACTATGCAGATGATGAAGATCCTCTTATCTTAAAGTCTGACTTTATCCTATCACTTTGTGAGGTTATTTTAGGTGGTAGACATGGCTTAAACCCTATACAGAAATCCATAATAGATAGGTCTATGAGAAAATCCTACCAGGATTATATAGCCAGTAACTATGATAAAAATAAAATTCCTACTCTAAAGGACTTCCATAGAGTTGTATCAGAACAGCCTGAATCAGAAGCCAAGGATATAGCAGTAGCCTTAGAGTTGTATGCTCTAGGTAATCAGTCTGTCTTTGCCAATAAAACCAATATAGACATTAATAATAGATTAGTCTGCTTTGACATTAAAGACCTGGGAAAACAACTTAAAACCATGGGTATGTTAATTGTTTTAGATGCTATTTGGAATAGGATAACTGAAAACAGAGATAAGGGTGTTAGAACCTGGATCTATATGGATGAAATCTACCTTTTATTCGCCAATGAGTACTCCTCTCAGTTTCTCTTTGAACTCTATAAAAGGGCTAGAAAATGGGGAGGTATTCCAACAGGGATAACTCAAAATGTTGAAGATTTATTAGTATCAGATACAGCTAGATCCATGCTGGCCAATAGTGAGTTCTTAATGCTTTTAAATCAAGCTCCTACAGATAGAATAGAGCTTTCTAGGCTCCTAAACCTATCAGAACAACAGTTATCCTATGTTACAAACTCAGGTGAAGGAGAGGGTGTATTAGTAGCTAGTGGTAATGTAGTTCCCTTTGTAGACAAGTTCCCAAGTGGTACTATGCTCTACAAAATGATGACTACTAAAGTAGATGAAATTCACAACTAGAGAGGGTGAATATCATGGGGATCAAAAATAAGAAAGAAAAAGCCATATTTAAAAAGGAGAAATCCAAACCACTAAAAACTAATAGCTCTCTTTCATATAAATTTGCAAAGAGAAAAATAATAGAAGATAAGGAAAAGAAGAAAGAATCAAAAGTTAGGGAGCTTAGGAATAAGCCTATTAAACTATCCAAGGATTTTATAGACTTTAAAGATACTAATGACCTAGCTTGGAATCTGATTCCAGATAAAAATATAGTAGGGAGTAATAATCTAAATGAAAGTATACTTGTAAGTAATCATCTAAACAAATCACAAAGAAAACTTACAAGTAAGAAAACTAATAACAAGGGCCTAGATATTGGTGGCAAAATTAGTAATAAACTAAGAAAAGAAACTCTTATAAAGTCAATATCTAAGCCACCCAAAGTCCATAAAGTTAGTAGCTCTAATCCAAGGCTTAATTATCATAAAAATCACAGTCAAAATATATTAGTAGAAGAAACTGAAGATGATTCACCAAATAGACAAAATCTAAAAGCTAAAGAAAAGAATATTCTCCTAGAAAGTCTAAAAAAAGAAAAGGTATTAGATCTTAAGGAAAAAACTAAAAATAGTAAAGGCAGTAATATAATAGTTGCTGGCTTTCAATCTAATATAAAGGGAAAAGTTGAAGCTGGATCTGAAACAGAAGATATTGGTATAAAGTCTATTTCTGATTTAAAGACTAACCAGGAAAATATCCAGTTTATAAGTAGTAGGTTAATAACTAAAAGAAAAGATTTAATTAATTCTAGGGTTCAAAGAGACTTCAAAACTCAGAATATAAAGACTAAATCTAATCCTAAGGACCTTGGAAAAAATAGGCTTATTAAGGCTAAAAGGAAGGAAGCTATTATTAAAGATATCCAAACCAATAAAAGAAAGGAAAGTATCTATAAGACAAGCATAGATAAATTCAGGGCTAAAATATTCCAGTTTAAGGAGCTAGGTTTCTCTAAGTTATTAATAGCTTTCCCCCTGTTTTTTCTACTTCTTATGACTCTTTTAGTTGTGGGAAATGGCAATGTAAGTACTTCACCTTCTTTTATAATCCTAACTATAGATGAACAGAATGAAGCTTTTTTAAATTACTATGAAGAACTTAAAACCGACTTAGAAGATGAAATTAAAAATCTAATAGCTAATTCCACCCATGATGATGTAGTAGTTTATGGTCTAGGACCTAATAACAAGCTTCATGACTTGGATTTTACTGAATGGCTGGCTATATTAGCTGTAAAAATAGAACAGGACTTTAAGCTATCCTCTTTTGAATATAGCTATTCAAAAGAGATTTTCCAGAAGATGATCTACTATGAAACCCATGTAAATCTTACTAGGACTAAGGACTCTGATGGAAATCGGGAAACTAGAACCACCCTAGTAATTACAGTAAATAATAAGTCCTATTTTGATATTAAAGATAGTCTAGGCTTTACTGATGGGGATCTGGAATGGACTGAAAGGCTTATAGAGTATGACAGCTTAAAAGATAGAATAGAAAATATTCCTACAAATGCAAGTTATATTGTAAGTAGCGGTTCCTTAAGTCCAGAGGAAATTGAAAAATATGGAGGGCAAATGGTCCACCCACTTAATGGTCTAGGTCGAATCAGTTCACCCTATGGTTACAGAATCCACCCAATAGATAAGGTTAGAAAGTTCCATAGTGGAATTGACCTAGCCATTGGAGCTGGTACTCCAATTTATGCATCTCAAGATGGTAGGGTTATTCATTCTGGAGATAGAGGAGGATATGGAAAAACTATTATTATAGACCATGGTAATGGACTTACTAGCCTATATGCCCATTGTAGTGCCCTAGTGGCCAAGTCTGGTCCTATAAAAAAGGGAGACCACATAGCAAATGTAGGTACTACTGGTAACTCCACAGGTAACCACCTTCATTTTGAGGTCAGAGTAAATGGATCTACTGTAAATCCCCTGAATTTTATAAATCACTAGGAGGTACTTATGTATAAAAAAATCATTTCAACAACTATATTGTTTGTAATATTGTTTACAAGTATGTTTGTTTATGCTTCTTCTAACCAAGTTGAAATTGAGTATTCAACTAAGCATACCTTAATACAAAGGGATAAAACCAAGCTCTATTTAGAGCTTGATAAACCTTTAGAATTTAGGGTTAATCAAGATACGTTTATCTTTCCTAAGGATAAGAGTGAAGTTTTAAAATCTTTTTCAATAGAGTTTATAGAAGGTAAAAAGACTACTGACGATTTAAAAACTACCATAGAAAATGGGCTTATATTAATCGAAACTAATTTGGGAGATATCCTATTCGATGATGAAGGAATCTTCTTTTATAATGAAGAAGCCTATAAAATAGTCGAAAAATTAGAAGTTAAGGAAGACTATAAACTTAAGTTTAAAGAAGAATTCAAAAGACTAGTAGAAATAAAGAACTCAACTGAAAATATAGATTCTAAGCTTACAGATTTAGAATATGAAATTAAGGAGCTAAAAAAAGAAATTCTAGAGAAGGAAGCTAATCAGTCTAAGGACCAAGACTTTCATAAAGAGAAGCTAGAGCTTCAAATAAAGGCCTTAGAAAAGGAGTTAGTGTCTGAAAGAAATAAGAAGCCTAATCTATCTAGCTCTGGCTCTACAAGTCACTCTGAACAAACTGTCCAGCCTAATATTTATAGGCCTAAGGGAAGTCTTCAAGTTATAGGAGAAGTTCCCAAGTCCTTTGAAGACTTAAAGCAGGATATCTTTCTTGAATTAGCAAGAGGAGACTCAGCAGGAGACCATGAAATCTTCTATTTATCAGGGAATAATGGCTTTAAAAATACTAATCAGTTGGAAGTAGGAGATTATTTTGTTAAATCTATATATTTTTTAGATTCCAACCTTAGGGATAAGTATGAATTCCATCATAACAATATGGTTAAGGTCTTAGATAATGAAACTACTTATTTTAACTTGAGTCTCATAGAAACTGAGCCAGTCCTGGAAAATCTCTTGTTCGAAGAAGATAAGGAAGATGATTTAGATATTCTAGAATCAAGTCTAGAGGAAGACCCTATTGAAATGGAAGCCAAAAAGAAGAAAAGTAAGAAGTCCCTATTTATATTTATAATAAGTATTCTAGCCATTTCTGGAGTGTTAATTTGGAAGTTTGATTTAATCAATAAGATTATATATAAGGAGTAGGAGGGCAAGATGAATAGTAATAAAATAAAACAAATTGAAAACCGAATACAGAAATTAGAAGAAAAAATAGCCAAGGATCAGGAAAAACTTAGGGTAGAAAAAGAAAAGCTTCAGTCTGAAATTGAAAGGAATAAACTTAAAAAAGTAGACGAACTCCTAATATATTTTGATGAATTAAACATTGATCTTAGTCTAGATGAGTTGGTTAAAAGAATAAAGAATAATGATTTAAATTTAGAAAACTATATTAAAGACCAGGTAAAAGTAAAATAAAATTATTAAGCATGGTTTAAGTAGAAAAAAGCATATAAAAAGTATAAAGTATAAAAAGAAATAAAAAATTATTCTTAGAAAAAAACAGCCTTTAAACCGCTTTAATTTTAAGAGTTTTTGACTTTGTTTATACTACAAGTCAAGTATTATGTAAAAGCTCTATAAAGCTAGTTATAAGCCTTAGAGAGCTTTTCTTGTATATTGATAGCCTATAACCTTTAATTTAATGAAGGGGGATGAAAAAATGAAATACCCAATACTTAAAAACCAGAAGAAACATATTTTAGATGATAGTAATATTACTGAAGTTCTCAATAAGGTTAAAAATCTTATTGGTAAAAATTTTGAAGTAGAGCTTGAGACTGATGATGATCTAGTACTATTTTTAAATAAGCCAGAAGTTTTTATTGAGGATGAAGAAACTGTAGGCTTAATTAAGGAGCTTAGGGAACTACTAGAAATTATGGGAGAGGTTTATCATGTCTAGTAATAGAGCTCAGGTATTTACAGATATATTCTGTAAATTAACCCTTATTCCTAAAGAAAAAGTAGAAGCCTATTTGGAAACAGGTACTATTGGAGCAATGATTGAACATCCTCAAAGTCTAGATATTACTAAAAATCAGTTAGAAAAAATAGAGATTTTAAGAGATATATACAAGTTCTACGAAAGAGCTACAGCCATGAAATATTTTGATATTAATCAGACTAAAACTATTGCAGACTATCTAAGAAGTCACTTTCCTAGCCTTTATGATAAGGAGCATATGATAGTGGGTTTCCTTGATAATAACTATAGACTTCTCGGTGCTGAAGTTGTCTCAACAGGAACCCTTAATGCTTCCATAGTTCATCCAAGAGATATATTTAGGGAAGCCATTAAGTATGGTAGTTCCAACCTAATACTAGCCCATAATCATCCATCTGGAGATACTAATCCCAGTAGAGAAGATATATCTGTCACCTATAGATTGGAAGAGGTAGGTAAGGCCTTAAATATAAAACTATTGGATCACTTGATTGTAGGACCTAGTAAAAAATATTTCTCCTTTAGAGATAATGAACTAATAGATTTTAGGGCCCAGGTTAAAGATGAAAATATATCTAAAGAATACAGTATTCAGGAAAAAAGAGAGTATAAAAAAAGCCTTGAACAAAAGGTAGAGCTTTTAAATAGGATAACTAAGATACCAAAAACTAAACTGAAGAAGTTAATTGAAGATAGTATAGAAAGCATTCACCAGGTCTTTAGGAATCCTGAAAAGTATGACTTAACCCCTGACGAAGTAGGCATTATAAAAGATTTAAATACTCTTAGAGCTGAAAGCTACATACACCAAGATAACTACCACAATAACAAGTTTAAAATTTCCAGCCCTATGAGTTTCGAAAAATTTTTAGATACTCGTTTCTCTGATCTTGATTCCTTTAAGGGAGTGGCCTTTTTAGACACCAAGAACTCTATAATTGACTGCTCTTTACTTAAGGAAAATACGTCAACTAAATCTGCACTTAAGGATGTTCTAAAAACTGCCTTTAATTATGACTCTAACTCTATTATTATCTTTGAAAAAAGTGATAGAGACCTGATGACTGACATAATACCTGAAGTAATAAAAATTAAATCGGCCTGTAACATAGGAGGTATAAGTCTACTGGATAGCTTCTTTATAGACTCAAACAATACAACAATCTCCCTAAAGCAAGAAGACTTATTAGATTCAATGGAAAGACCATTTGACAGACTTATGGGCAAGAAAACTATTAGAGAAATTACTAGTATTGCTAAAGACCTTACAAGTTCTGAAACTATAAAGAATAATCCTATAAAATATAAGTCTAAAGAACTTTAGTAAACTTGTAAACAAACAAGTATATTTGTAAAAGGAGGATCTATGACCTATAAAAAATATAAACAAGGAAACTATAAAGAAAAACAAAAAGATACTATGGATGAACTATTTAAGAAGATAAAAAAAGGAGTTAGGGCTGTATATAGTTCTGATAAGTGGAAAAAACACCTGGAAACTATCTCTAAATTCCATAACTATAGCCACAGAAATATACTCCTAATCGAATTGCAGAATCCAGATGCATCTCTAGTAGCTGGCTATAAAAAATGGCAGACAGAATTTGAAAGACAGGTTAAAAAAGGAGAAAAAGCTATTAAAATCCTTATGCCCATTAAGGTAAAAAAAGAGCTTACCAAGTTAGATGAAAAAGGTAAGCCTCTTAAGGATAAGGATGGAAATATAGAAAAAGAAGAAAAAAGTTTCCTAAGATTTAAGTATGTAAATGTCTTTGATATATCTCAAACCGAAGGTAAGGAGCTGGATCTATTTAAAATAAATGAACTAGATTCTTCAGTAGCTAACAAGGATAATATCTTAAAATCCATAAAGAATATAGCCTATGAAAATGGCTGTGATTTTAAGTTTGGAGATACAGGAAATGCCAAGGGATATTATTCCAGAGCTAAGGAAGAAATAGTAATTAAGGAAAATATGTCTGACTTACAGACCTTAAAAACAGCAGTCCATGAATTGGCCCATAGTTTAATCCATAATTCCACTAAAAATCCAGACCTAAGTCTAGATGATATATCAAATAGGTCCAAAAAAGAAATAGAAGCTGAATCTGTTGCCTATATTGTACTAAGCCATTTAGGCCTTGATACTTCAGACTATAGCTTTGAATATATAGCTGGTTGGGGAAGTAATAAAAGTGAAGATGAACTTTCAAGTGTATTAGAAAACATTAAGGATGTCTCTTCTTCTATAATAGATAAGATTGAAGAGAATTTAGAAAAAGAGAAACATTTAAACTTACAAACTTGTAAACAAACAAATATAAAAAAAACTTCACTAAAAGATATTATAAAAGTAGCTAAATCAAAGGAGCCAGAACCAATTACAAGAAATAAACCTATAAAATCTCGTGAGATTGAAATCTAGTATGTATGTAAGTTTGTAAACAAGTATGTATAATTGTAAGGAGGTTATTATGAAATTAAGCCAAGAAGAACTATTTCTATTAAGTCAAATTTATGAAAAAGGTATGGCTAAGAAAAGTGTCATTGAGGAATTAAATAGTATAGATGAGGAAGGTGATTTTTTAAAACAGCTTATAAAGAAAATAAAAACTTTAAGTGAAGAAGATTTTAAGATTGTATTGGAAGAAGGGATAGAGTCTCTTAGCTTTAGTTTAGAGGATATATAAGAGTAAAAAAGGGGCCTAGACCCCTTTTTTATCAATTTCCTAATAAAAATTATTTTCATTCATTAATTTAACATTATTTTATATCTAACTATATATTAATATTCAGACCACTTTACCATTATAAGCTTCTCCTTAACTCTACTAATTGAGACGTATAGTAGATTTTTTTCTTTACTTATTTTCTCATAGTCAATAACATAAACAACATCAAACTCTTTCCCTTTTGATTGATGTATATTTAAAACATAAATACCCCTTGGATTTTTAAGGGAATTAATTTGCTGATATTGCAAGAAATAACTCATTATTTCGCCATCACTTATTTTTTTATACTTCAATATTTGACTTAATAAATTAAATTTATCCCAGTCTAATGAATACCCATATTTTTTTACTACCTTTAAAGATCCTAATATCATATCTATAAAATTTTTTTCTTCAAATCTAGTTATTATTGCTTCTTTTATCTATTTTAATTCATCCTTTCTTGCTCTTTTATAATTACCAAAATCTATATTATTAATATTTTTTTTAGAAATTGTACCAATTTGAACTTCAAATATTACTTCAAATATAAAAAAAATAATATAATTTGATACTTCATCTAAACTCATATGTTCCGCATTATCTAAAAAAATGAAAGTTGAACTATTAAATCATGTTCATCTTGGCTATTATTAATACATTTTATATAAGTTCCTTTCTCAATAAGTCCTTTTCTTAAGTATTTTACTAACTCATTGTTCCTACATAAAATACCTATTGATTTATATTTATGTTTATACTTTTTAATATCTCTTAGTAAAAAAAACTTTAAATCTGACCACATTTTATTCCTAGCCTGAATATTATATTCATCATTATCCTTAACCTTCAATACTTTAATCTCTATATTATTTGTATGTTTAATCTCTATATCATTGTTTTCTCTAACTGATTTTATTAAACTTGTAAGATCTTCCTTATCTCCAAATCTCATAAAGTTAGATAATCCAAGTTGCTTTATATTTTTATATTCTTTTTTCAAGTCTTGAACTCTTTCATTAGATGCACCTCTCCACTCATAAATCATCTGCTTAGAATCAGAAAAAAATAAAGCATTTCTATTTCCTATTATTAATTTCATTATACTATCTTGAGAGTCTGAAATATCTTGATATTCATCTAAAACTACTAAGTCATACTTCTCTCTAATTATTTCTAATATTAACGGAGACTTTATAAGTAAAGTATTCATATAATAACCAATATCTGAAAATCCAATATAACCTTCTCTATTTTTTTCTTTAATTTGATCTATTATGAATTCTTTATGTGGTAATAAATTTTTAACTGACTTTGATATATTTCCTCTCTTTTTAGGAATATATTCATCTTCTAATAGTGAGTCCATCCATTTATATTGATCTGCATAACTCTTTTTTTCTATTTCATATCCTTTAATATCTTTGCAAATATCATCATATATTCCTTTAGCCTGTTTTGAAGATACTATATTCAGTGTTTTACCTAAATTCAAATATTGACTATATGCCCAAACATATTTTTTAAAAAATGAATGATAATTACTAACTTCTATGTGTTTAATATATTTTTTATATTCTGGACTAGATAAAATCACTCTATCTATTTGATTATTTATTTGTCCTCTTGCATTTTTCGAAAAAGTTATAATTAAAGCTTTTTTATTATAATCCAAATTAATATCTTTTTTATTTCTTATATAATTAAGACATGTCATAACAGATGTATAAGTTTTTCCTGTTCCCTATCGTGTCAAGGGAATGATACTATTTTTTCTTAAAAACTTTATAGGAAAAAGGAGACCATAATTAATTGATCTCCTTCCATTGTACTAACAATATTCAATTTTTTCTATGCCTTTACCTGAAATGTATATTGTT
>RRZU011121687.1_pt1 | contig 46337 bp, 38 predicted proteins | sample 2165561 | NCBI WGS metagenome assembly RRZU01 (sample SAMN10456909, study PRJNA506462) | wastewater metagenome | isolation source: wastewater sludge | place: USA: Moscow, Idaho | reverse complement strand
TGCCGGCTCAATGGAAGAAAAGAAACGTCAAGGCTACTTTTAAGGAATCCGCATCATGAGTCATCAATCTGAACTAATCAGCCAGGATATCCTTGCCTATCTGGCTCAGCACGAACGCAAAGAACTGCTACGTTTCTTAACTTGCGGTAACGTCGACGACGGCAAAAGTACCTTAATTGGTCGCCTGCTGCACGACTCGAAAATGATTTACGAAGACCATCTAGAAGCCATCACCCGCGACTCGAAAAAAGTCGGCACCACCGGTGAAGAGGTTGATTTAGCGCTGCTGGTCGATGGCCTGCAAGCGGAGCGCGAGCAAGGCATCACCATTGATGTGGCCTACCGCTATTTCAGCACCACTAAACGCAAATTTATCATTGCCGATACCCCAGGCCACGAGCAGTACACGCGCAATATGGCCACCGGTGCTTCGACTTGTGATCTGGCGATTATTTTGGTCGATGCCCGTCACGGCGTGGAAAACCAAACCCGTCGCCACAGCTATATTGCGTCGCTGCTGGGTATTCGTCACTTAGTGGTGGCCATTAATAAAATGGACCTCAAAGACTACGACGAGCAGGTCTATAACGAGATTAAAGACGATTACCTCGCTTTTGCTAAGCAAATCAATCTGGATACCTCGTCCCTGCATTTTGTCCCCATGTCAGCGCTGAAAGGCGATAACGTGGTCAATCGCAGTGCACACACGCCTTGGTATGCGGGGCAAACCTTGATGGAGATTCTGGAAAGCGTCGATGTCAGCGGTGATTTAAACCATCGCGATATGCGTTTCCCGGTGCAATATGTCAATCGTCCGAACCTGAATTTCCGCGGTTTTGCTGGCACTTTAGCCTCGGGTTCGCTGCGTAAAGGCGATGCCATTACCGTGCTGCCATCCGGGCGCAGCAGTCAAGTCAAATCCATTGTCACCTTTGATGGCGAACTGGAACAGGCCATTGCCGGGCAAGCCATTACCCTAACGCTAGAAGATGAAATTGATATTTCCCGCGGCGATTTAATCGTTAGCGCGCAAGATACCGTGTGCAGCAGTGATCATTTTGACGCCATGTTGGTGTGGCTCGGCGAAGAGCCGCTGCTGCCCGGCAAACGTTATGATTTCAAACGTGCCACCAGCTATATTCCGGGCAACGTCTCGGCCATTGAGCACCAAGTGGATGTGAATACGCTGGCACACAATAGCGCCAGCAGCTTGCAGCTCAATGAAGTGGGCCGCGTTAAAATCAGCCTCGATGCGCCGCTCGCACTGGATGATTACCAAGCCAACCGCACCACCGGTGCCTTTATTGTGATTGATCGCCTGACCAACATCACTGTGGGCGCGGGGATGATTATTGCTCCAGATAGCGCCTCGGGCGGTAAGCGGGTGATCGCGAAAAGCCGGGTTAGCCGTGACGAGCGCACTTTGCGTCTGGGTCAGCAAGCGGTCACGGTATTGTTCAGTGGTTTATCTGGCGCGGGAAAAAGCACGCTGGCTTATGCGGTTGAACGCAAGCTGTTTGATACCGGCCGCGCGGTGTATGTCTTAGACGGGCAAAACTTGCGTCACGATATCAATAAAGGCTTGCCGCTGGATCGTGCGGGACGTGCGGAAAACTGGCGTCGCGCGGCACAAGTGGCACGTCAATTTAACGAAGCGGGCTTAATTACTCTGGCAGCTTTTGTTGCCCCAGATGCGGAAGGCCGTGAGCAAGCTCGAAGCTCGATCGGTAAAGAGCGCTTAATTACCGTATATGTGCAAGCCTCGCCGCAAGTCTGCCAAGAGCGTGACCCACAAGGTCTGTATGCCGCGGGCGAAGACAATATTCCTGGTGAGTCCTTCCCCTACGATGTACCGCAGGATGCGGATTTAACCATCAACACGCAAATCAGCACTGTCGAAGAAGGCGTTCAGCAGGTGCTGCAACTGCTGCGCGAGCGCGAATTTATCTAAGGCAAAATCGGCACGGCGGCGCAAACCCCGTGCCGAGCTGTGGACTGCCACGTCGCTACGCTCCTCGCAGAGACAGAATCAACAGAGCCGTCTCTGCGAGACTTTAGACCAAACTATCTTTGGGGCCTTTACGCCAAAACCGCCACCACGAGACTTTAGACCAAAACAGTCTCTGCCAGACCTTCAAACCAAAACCCTCACCGCGAGACTTTAGACCAGAACCGTCACTGCCAGATCTTCAAACCAAAACCCTCACCGCAAGACTTTAGACCAAAACAGCCTCTGCCAGACCTTCAAACCAAAACCGTCACCGCAAGACTTTAGACCAGAACCCTCTCTGCGAGACTTTAGCTCAAAATTGTCTCTGCGAGGCCTTTAGGCCGCGGCAGTCCACCCTGGCAAGCACCAACACAAACCTTACTCACCCTGCAAGTCGGCGCAATAATCCTGTTCTGCTACGGCTGGGGTGTACCAGACAAAATCTGCGCTTTTTGCCTCAATAACCTGATCGGCCTCGGCGAAAATAAGCACCCGTTGCGACAGCTCTGCAGTGTCTTGCAGATCAGCTAAATGCAAGGGCACTCCCAAGTCATAACGCACATGATAAGCACCGGCTAGCAAAATTGTGGGCTGCGCGGCGCTCAAGATAACTTGCGCCATACTGCGGTCGCGCTGCTGCTGAACCGCTAACATCGCCGGCAACTGCGCTTCTGGCAATGTATTGCAGTGTGCTTCACGGATATGCGCATGCAGACGCTCGGTTACCTCAGTGCCCGTGGACTGCAAGCCGGTTAAAACAGGCGGATCACGGTAAATGCTCATTAACGCCGTGCGGTCTAAATTCCCCGCCAGCAATGGATAAGGCTGCGCCAAGATATAGCTCACCAAATCACCATACTGCTGCCAATCCCAGCCTTGATGCCATTCTAAAGCCTGCGGCAAGTCCCTCGGTATCTCACCCGTGCGCACCTGCTTTTGCACCGCGCTAACAGTGGGCTGCTGATTGACCGTTAACATTTCCAGCACCACACTGCCCTGCGCACGTTGCTCGCTCAGCGCCTGCAACAACCACAACTGCAAAGCATGGTGGTCGGGGTTGTCATGCTTCTCTCCCAACAAAACCACAGGCGCAGCGGCTAATTCAGTCAGTAACTGCGCTGGGCTAATCTGCGCGCCAGTGCGCAAGTCGATAATCTGCCCAACCCGCTTATGCTCACGCTCGCGCGGACTCTGCCACTCAGGTAACGCAGGTGGTAAAGCAGCATCTTGCGCTACTGCAGTGACTGGCGGCTTGCCAACCACCTGACAACCCGCCAACACACCCAGCAACAACACAGCAATCCAGTTCATAAGCAACCTCAAAACAGTTCATTTAGCACCAGCCACAAGCAACAATCAGCGGGCAATAATCAGTGGATGATCACGCTCTGGGTGCTTCTGCACCAACACTTCTAAGCCAAACACCTCTTGCAAGATATCGGCGCGCAATACCTCTGTTGGCGTCCCCGCAGAAAACACTTTGCCTTGATTGAGCAGCAACAAGTCATCGCAATAACGCGCGGCTAAATTTAAATCATGCACAATCACCAGCACTGCTCCGCCCTGCTCAGCAAAGCGCCGCACGGCCTGTAAAATACTGTGCTGATGCAAGGGGTCCAACATTGAGGTGGGTTCATCCAATAATAAAACCTGCCCTGCGCCACCGGGCCACAACTGCGCCAGCACCCGCGCCAAATGCACACGCTGACGCTCACCACCGGACAACTGCAAATAACTGCGCCCCAATAAATGCTCGCTATCAGCCGCGACCAAAGCTGCTTGCACTATCTGCCTATCCATTTGCCGCCCAGTGTCATAGGGCAAACGGCCCATGGCGACCACTTCTTCCACCCGAAAACCAAAGTTCAGGGTTGATTGCTGCGGTAATACCGCCAAGTACTGCGCGCGCTGCTGATCGGGCCAATCCAGTAAAGCACGGCCATTAAGCGCAATGGCACCGGCGGCAATGGGCAACTCGCCACACAAAGCCGCTAATAAGGTACTTTTTCCGGCACCGTTAGCTCCCAGCACACCGGTCACCCGTCCTGCCTGCAGTTCCACATCCACCTCACGCAAAATCGCACAAGGACCACGCCGCACCTCTATTTGCCGAGCCTGTAACATTAAAACCCACTCCTAAACTGCAGAAAAACTCACGCCGCTGCGCAGCTAAAAACCAACTACTGGCGCTCAAAAACGGCTTTTCAGCAGCAAATATAAAAAGAACGGCGCACCAATTAAGGCCGTGACAATCCCAATCGGCATCTCAGCCGGTGCCAGCACTAAACGGGCGGCCAGATCAGCAAAGAGCAATAAGCTCGCCCCGGCTAAAGCTGCCGCTGGTAATAACACCCGATGATCCGGCCCCACTGCCAAACGCAACACATGGGGCACCACTAAGCCGACAAAACCAATCATACCGGCCGCAGCCACTGCCGCACCGACCCCCAGCGCAGTACAAAACACCAGTTCACCCTTGAGTTTCTCCACGGAAAAACCCAAGTGCCGCGCCTCTGACTCACCCAGCAACAAAGCATTTAAAGCTTTAGCACGGCGGGGTAACCACAACGCCACGGCACAGGTAATCAATAACAGTGGCCATAAACGCGCATAACTGGCGCCATTTAAACTGCCCAAGTTCCAGAACGTTAGGGTGCGCAAGGTGGCGTCATCGGCTAAATAGGTGAACAAGCCAATCGCCGCACCGGCTAAAGCCGTTAAAGCAATACCGGCTAATAACATAGTGGCCACATGGGTTTGACCGTCACGCCGACCTAAGCGGTAAACCAGCGCGGTTACTCCTAAACCACCGGCAAAAGCACATATGGATAAGATATACGGACTCAAAGCATCGGGAATACCGCCCAACATGGCCCCACCGACAATCGCCACCGCCGCGCCCAGTGCTGCGCCGCTGGAAACGCCAATTAACCCCGGATCAGCCAGCGGATTACGGAACAAACCCTGCATCGCCACGCCGGTTAATGCCAGCACCGCACCAACCGCCAAACCGAGCAGCGCGCGCGGCAAGCGGATTTGGCTGACAATTAATTGGGCTTGCTCTAATGCCGGGGTGCTGTCCACGCGAAAGCCCAGATTGCGCCCCAGCACTTTCGCCAAATTGTCCAGACTGATACTCACCGGCCCAAGCGCCAATGACAGCGCCACAGCAACGAGCACCAGCATGCCCAGCAGGACAAATAACCTGTAATTGTTATTCAACATTAAACATATTCAACTTTTAAGTAGACCAACCCAACACACAGCAATGCGCCAACGCACTGCAAACCTATCCAGCCCAGCAGCTCACGTTAATCTTGCCGCGCCAGCTGGTTGGACAATTGCGGATAAAACAGCGCCATAAGCTGCGCCACTTGCTCAGGAATACGCGGCCCTAAACCACCCACTAATAAGGTGGGATCAATGGCCAGTACGCGTTTCTGTTGTACCGCTGCAGTATGCCGCAAAGCCGGCGCACTCGACAGCATAGCCTCTAATGCTTGCAGCCCCTGACTGTGGCGATCAGCCACAATAATCACTTGTGGATTTAAGGCCAGCAGCGACTCCGTGGATAAGGCTTTAAAACCTTCGTGCACAGCTAAGTTGTCACCGCCGGCCTGTTTAATTAACCAATCACCCACGGTGCCAGTGCCTGCTGCCAGCGGATTGCCCTGCCCAGCAGAAAACACCAAAAGCACCCGCGGTGCGGCGCTGTGTATGGCGGTTAACTGCTGTTGCTGCACGGCCATGGCCTGCATAAAGTCTTGCAAAGCCTGTTCTGCTTGCTGCTGATGCCCAGTTAATTCACCCATGCGCCGGACACTGCTGCGTAACGCCTGAAGATCTGTGGCCACCGCCAGCGTTTCAATGTGCACACCGGAGGCGCGCAATTGCTCCAGCACCGTTGGCGGTCCCATCTCTTCACTGCCAAATAAAATTTGCGGCTGCAAAGTCAACACGCCCTCGGCGGCTAACTGGCGTTGATAGCCAATACTGGGCAACTCTTGCAAAGCCGCAGGATGCAAGCTGGTGGTGTCCACTCCGACCAATTGCGCCTGACCACCCATAGCCACTAACCACTCAGAAATCGAGCCGCCGGCACTGATCACCCGCTCCACCTGCGCTGGCACTGTAGCTACAACGTCGCTGGATGCGGCAGTGCGCGGCTCATCTGCCCAAGCCAAGCCTTGCGCCAGCATGAGCAGGGTAAAAAACTTAATCTGCTTGATCACCTTGTGCCTCCATTAAAATTTGTGTGTCATCAATGCCTAAGGTTTGCAGCAAAGCCAGCAGCTGCAAAAACTTCTCCAGTGGTGCGTGCCGGTGCAAGGCCAAATCCACAGCCTGCGGTGGCTTGGCTTGTAACGCGTCCTGCAAGTGCTGAAAGTCAGCTTGCGGCTGGCCAGCAAAACGCCAAACACCTTGCTCATCCAGACGTATCACCATGCGCTCCGCCGGCGCCTGGCTGACTGCGGACAACCCTGCGCTACTCTTGGGTAAATCCAGCGGCAGCTCCAATAACGGCTGCTGCGCGGTCAGCAAAAAAAACACCAGCACAATAAAAATCACGTCCAGCAAGGGCGTCAGATCCGGCAGCAAACTGGCGCTGGGCACAGCGCTCTGCGGCAAACCAATCATGCCGCCTCCCATTGCAGGTTTGCTTGCTCTGGCGCGCTGTCGAGCAAGCCCAGATCCAAGCCGTTAAAGGCTAGATGGCAACGGTTGAGCAAAATCTGCACCCGCTCCAAATAGCGCTCAGCCCAGAAACTAAAGCCCTGCCCCGCCGCCAGCGCTGGAATGGCAATCACTAAACCCCAAACTGTGGTGTACAAGGCTTGCCATAAGCCATCGGCCAATAAAGCCGGCGTCACTGGGCTGTTTTGTTCGGCAATTCCGGCAAACATAGCCACCATGCCCAACACCGTACCCAGCAAGCCCAGCATTGGCGCAAGCACTCCAACCATTTGCAAAACCCGCAAATGCCGGTTCAAACGGCAGCGTTCTTCTTGCAGCCAGCAGCCCAAAACTTCTTCACGTTGCGCTGCGGCCAAGCTGGCATGGCGCTCCAGCAACGCCAAACCGTAGCGCCAGCCTTTCGGGCGCTTATGGCAAGGCTGCTGGGTGCATGTCAAACACACTGCGGCACTGTCAGTCAGGTTTTTTTGACTGATGGGTTGCAGCTGTAAAAACACACTCAAGCGTTCAAATACCAGCGCCAACGCCAGCAATGAACACAAAGCGAGGGGCCAACCCAGCGGCCCCATACTTATAAACCAGGCAGGCATGTTAGTCCTCCAGCAAGGTTAACGCAGGAAAGCTCTCAGCCAGCGCGCGCCAGTTTTCACACTCGGCCAGCCCTGGTTTACGCACGCCATACAGCTGCACCACTAAGTTGCCCTGCGCATCGTACGCCTCCCAACTGGTGATCACGCCGTCCGTGGTGGGTTTGCGCACCCGCCATAACTGGGTAATTGCATTGGCTTTTAAATGCATGCTGAACTCAGGATCAAGCACATTGAACCAATCCCCAACCCAGCGCAGGTTGGTCACTGTGCCGCTGTGAATCTGTACACAGTGGTCATTGCCAACAAACACCATAATGGCTAACTGCTGATCTGCCGCTTGGGCAAATAACTGTGGCAAGGCGGCTGTGGATAAACGCTCTGCCCATTCGGCACCAGCCAGACGCAAAGCTTGCGTACGGGTGGTGTGCATTTTTTTCAACAAGGCAAAAAAGTGGTGGGTATCTTTTAATCGCGCCCAGCGCGCCCTTAGGCTATCCACATCAATTTCACTGTCAGCCAACTCCGCAGGCTTTTCTGCAGCCGGTTCCAGGGCCAGCTCGGTCACTTGCTCAGGTGCCGCAAAGCGCGTCAACAATGCCGTCCACGCAGTTAAGTCGCTGTTATCTGTGAGGTACACCTTGTGCACGGCAACCCCTTGTCGATCAAAAAACTGCAGGCTGCGCTGCGTGCCGCGCTGGCCTTCTTCGGTCAAGGCAAAGGCGCTGTGCCAACCACTTAAAAACAAACGCAAATCAATATCTGCGGAAACCACAATGCCCATTTTGCCGTTGGCCATAACCGTGGTGTCACGGTAAAAACCATGGCGTTCATGGACACAATGCTCATTGCGGGTCAGCACCATCACTTCACCCAAGCTCAATAAAGCCGGCAGCAACTCTGACCAATCTGGGCGCAATAACAGTGCATCCTCGCCCACTCGGCAAGCCAATAACTCTGCTTCACTCACGGATAAATGCTGCGCAGCGTTACGTGCTCTTAAGCGGGGCTGCTCGTTACGCAACACTTGCCAAGCCACATATAAATCACGGCTTGGCAGGGTTGCCGGGTTGTTGCTGGTTTGCTGAATGGTCATGCTCGTCATGGAATCACCTTTTACTGGGTCAGTAACGTTGCGCCGCAAGGGCGAACTCAACGGGAATATGCACACGGCTGGCGACTGCCACACCATTGTGCTGTTCGGGCAAAAACTGCCACTTTTGTACCGCGGCAAGCGCGGCCTGATCCAAACTCTGCACCCCTGAGGAACGCAGGATTTGGATATCGATTTGTTTGCCTCGCGCATCCAGCTCCACATCCAGCCAGACCGTGCCCTGCTGCTGGCGACGTCGAGCTGAGGCAGGGTAAATAGGCGCGCTGGGCTGCCGGGCAAACCGCGGTTGTTTGCTGATGATTTTTTGCTGCGCACTCGGTGCTACTGGAGTGGCTTGTGGGCGCGGCGCTGCAGCCGTTGTCTGGGTTGTGGCCACACTGGCCGGCTGAAGCGGCTGAGTCTGACGCGCTGCTTGGCGTGATTCTGCTGGTTTAGTGTGCTGAGCTGCGGCGGTGCTGGGTGCCGGGCGTGTCTTTGCCGCAGTTTTTTGCACTGCTTGAGCCTGGGTGCGCGCAGGCTTAGGCATTGCCGGCGGCTGAGATTTGTCTGTGCTACCGGACGAGGCCGCGGGCTGTTGCACCACTTGAGTCACCTGCTGTTGTGCAACCTTGGCAACCTTTGCCTCTTTTTCCACAGATGTTGACGGCGCAGCCGAGGGCGTCTTTACCTCAGGCTTAAGCGCTTTTGTTGCCAACTTGGGCAGCGCCAATGTTGGCCGCTCAACTGGCGCGACAGGCACAACCGTCTGCCCAGCAAATTGTTCAGCTAAGAGCGGAAATACTGCAAAAAAATGCGCGGCCAACGACAGCCCGAGGTAAAGAAGCAACCTTGACATAAATCAACTAATCCAATTAACGAGACGCTATTAAGAATCATTTGCATTTAATAGTCAACATCATTTAGAGTCGCCAACTCACCTTAGAGAGCGTCTTAATTTTCCAGACAATTGCTCTGCCAACTAAAAAAATGTCACGGAGTTGTTATGCAAATGTGCTCACCCTTCCCAGCAAAACCGCTGGTAATTGCGCTGTTAATGGCCAACACAGCGGCCATCGCCGCGGAAAAACCTGCCACCAAGTTTGATGCCATCACTGTCACTGCCACCCGCAGTGAACAAAAACTCAGCGCCGTGCCCAGCACCGTATCAGTGCAAGACGAACGGCAAATTAATCAGCAAAATATCAATAACATCCAAGAATTGATTCGCTACGAACCCGGGGTGTCGGTCTCCGGCGGCAACAGCCGTTTTGGTTTATCGGGCTTTACCATTCGCGGCATTGGCGGCAATCGAGTGCTCACCCAAGTGGACGGTGTCAGCGTGGCTGATAGCTTTTCCTTTGGTGGTTTTTTAAATGCGCGGCGCGATTACGTGGATATTGACACCATCAAACAAGTGGAAATTATTCGCGGCCCGGCCAGCTCGTTGTACGGCAGTGACGCCATTGGTGGTGCGGTGAGTTTTATCACCAAAGATGCGCAGGATTATTTAGATGCCGAACATGATGTTTATCTACGTCTCAAAACCGGCTACGACGGAGCCGATGACAGCTGGTTACGCAGTGGTACTGTGGCTGGACGTTACGCCAACTTAGACACCCTGCTGCACATAGGTCGGCGCACAGGGCATGCCAGCCGCAGCGATGGCAATCATGGTGGTAGCGGCGCTCAGCGCACCCGAGCCAATCCGCAGGATTACACCCGCGACAACCTGCTCACCAAGTTTGGCTGGGACATCAGTGCGCAACAACGCCTGCAACTCACCTATGAAACCATGGACAATGACACTGACACTAAAGTCATGAGCAACTACGGCGCCTCTAGTTTTGGCACCACCACCCTCAGCCAGAACGCTAAAGATAAGGTTGACCGCGAGCGTTACTCGCTGGCCCATAGCTTAGAGTTTGACAGCCTGCTCGCTGATCGCATCCACAGCCAACTCACCTACCAAGACAGTAAAACCCGCCAGCGCACCTATGAAAGTCGCTTTGCTGCCGGCCAAGCACAGCAACGGCTGCGTGACTCTGATTACCAAGAAAAACTCTGGGCGCTGAACAGCATGCTGAGCAAAGCATTTGCTTTAGGTCACAGCCAACATGAGCTGACTTACGGCATTGATGTGAAGCGCACTAAGGCGTCTGATTTACGTGCTGGCAGCGACACCATCCTCAGCAGCGGCACGGTCAAGCATGTTAAGCCCACCAGTGATTTCCCCGACCCCACCAGCACTGAATACGCGCTGTTTGTCCAGGATCAGATTCAAATCGGCCGCTGGACGTTACTGCCCGGATTGCGTTACGACTACTACAAAATGCAACCGCATGTGACTCGCAACTACCTCAACAGCAATGCGGTGGACCATAACCCCAGCAATTACAGCGACTCTACCGTTTCGCCAAAACTGGGCATCACCTACCAAATTAATGAGCAGCACAGCGTCTACGGCCAATACGCCGCCGGTTATCGCGCCCCACAGGCGGTGGAGATTTTTGGTGAATTCGAAAACCCAGGCATGTACCGCACGCTGTCTAACCCCAACTTGAAAGCAGAAACCAGCGACAGTTACGAGCTGGGCTTGCGCGGTCAATACAGTGCCGGCAACCTGAGCGCAGCGCTGTTCTACAACAGCTATGATGATTTTATTGAACAAGTGAGCCGCCCTTCCAGCAAGCCTGGCTACCCATTTGGGGAGTTTCAATACATCAATAAAGACCGCGTAACCATTCGCGGTGCGGAAGTGAAGGGCGAGTTATTCCTCGACTCGCTAGGTCTGGCACAAGGCTGGCGGGCACTGGGTAATGTTGCTTACGCGCGCGGTAAAGATAAAAAAACCGGCCAAGGCATCAACAGTGTCGACCCATTAAAGGGCGTATTTAGCTTAACCTACAGCCAGCCCAATGGCCGCTTTGGTGGCGATTTAAGCTGGACACTGGTGGCCGCGAAAAACCGCATTGATAAAAGCCAAACCGCCAATCAGTTTGCCACTGCCGGTTACGGCACTCTGGACTTCAACAGCTGGTGGCAGGTGGACGAGCATTTCTCCATCAATGCGGGTTTATATAACCTCGCGGACAAACGCTACTGGAACTGGGCGGACGTGCAAGGCTTAAGCAGTAACGAGCCAGGCCTGACCCGCGCCAGCCAACCGGGACGACACGCAGCGGTGAACTTGGTCTGGGAGTTATAGTATTTATCCTAGCAAGCCTGCTAGGCTTACTTAGCTAAGACTGTACCTGAGTAGGCTCTATCAAGCTTACTCTCAACTCGGCAATGGGCTGCATTATTAATCATGCAGCCCATCCAAGGAAAGCTAAGGAGTAAAACGTGCTTGATGTGCCCAATATCACTTTTTTTGCCTTAGGCGGGACTGTTTCAGCCCATCACCCTGACCGCATAGAACTCTGCGACTATCGCTCTGGGTATTACCGTGCGACGGATTTTCTCGAAGCGCTTCCTGAGCTGACCACTGTGGCCAATATTGATTGGGTACAGCTGCACAACGTTACCAGCACTGCCATTGATACTGCGCACTGGTTCGACTTAAAAGAACGCATTGAACAATGCCTGCTGCAACAAGATGCGGTGGTGATTAGCCAAGGCACCAACACCTTGGAAGAAACTGCTTACTTTTTACACCTGACCTTAAACACCAGCAAGCCTGTGATTATTACCGGGGCGCAAAAACCTTTCTCAGCCCTTGGCAGTGATGCCTATTTTAATTTGCTCAATAGCTTTCAGGTGGCAGCCTGCCCGCAAGCTGTTGGGCAAGGGGTGCTGGTGGTGATGAATAACAAAATCTACTCAGCGCAAGATGTGAGCAAAACTCACACCTATCATGTAGAAAGTTTCCAAGCCGCTAACACCGGGCCTGTGGGCCGCATTGAAGCCAACCATCAGGTTCACTTTATGCACAGCTCACTCTCTGCGCATACGCTAAACAGCCCGTTTCGGACGGTCACAACCCCTGCGCGCATACCCTATGTGCCGATTATCTATTCCCACGCGGGTGCTGACCATCAGCTGTTAGAAGCCTTATTGGCGCAGACACAATTGGATGGTGTGGTGATTGCAGGCACTGGGGCGGGACGTTGTTCGCCTGCGGAAGAGCAAGCCGTGGCCAAAGTTCGTGCTCGCGGAATTCCCGTGGTCATGAGCTCACGGGTGGGCGCTGGTGCGGTGCTGCCAATTGAATGTTACCGCGACTTGGATTTACTGACCCTGGGTGATTTACCCCCGCAAAAAGCTCGAATCTGGTTGTTATTACACCTGCTCAGCCAAGCGCAAGCCGCTTAAACTTGCGCTTGAGTTTGGCGTAAACCGCGCACGCAGTTGCTGAGAGTACGCGGTTTTTTTTGTTAAAGCATAAGTCTGCAGAAACTGCCGCCTAGTCAATAATTTGCCACTGACCGGAGGTGTTCTTTTGCAAAGGCACTGCTTCGACCGTGGTGGCTGATTTACCAGCGGCCGAGATTTTGGCCTCAACGTCACACACATAGATATCGTCTTCTGCGGGCTTACAATCTTTCACTGAGATAATTTCAATTTCCGGCATAATGCCCGCCAGCATTTTTTGTACATCTGCCCCTAAACTGTCATCAATCAGGGCTTTTTGCTCGGCGAGCGCGGTATCAAAAGCCTTACGCACATCCGATTCTGAAGGCCCACTCCCACACGCAGTCAGAGCTGCTGTGAGTGCCAATCCGAGGCCCAGTTTCGCTACATTTTTTACTGCGTTCATACGTGCTCCTTGTGTGGCACCCCATGTGCCGTTTTGGTAAAACTATCAATACGCGGTAGTGCGTTGTGTGTATAGCTTTGCTGTGTTTTATTCACAACTGCTGTTGGCCAGCTCTGCTGCCGCTTGGACAAAAAAGTCATCAATCTGCGCGATATCTTGTGAGCTATAAATGCGCCCGCCGGTCAGTTCTGCTGCGCAACTGGATAGCCCATTACCGCTGACATCCACCACATTTATTTTTAATCGAGGCTGCTGCTGTGCAATTTGCCTGCTCAGGGCGCACACGTTTTCTCCGCAACCATCTTCCCCATCAATAAATAAGATAATAATGGCTTCTTTATCCACGCCATCCACACGGGCGGCTGCGTGTCTTAAGCTGGCGGCTAAAGGTGTGCCTTGGTCAGCCGGTGTATTGTTCAGTGTTGCCATTAATTCTGGGCGCTGCTTGGCAGTAAACACCCCGTGATCCACCAAGGCTGCGCAGCCATTAAAGGTCACCAAACGCGTATCAATATCAGGGTGCAAGTTACTGAGCATTTGCCCATAAGCCTGCTTGGCGACATCTTCGCGGGTTGGTGCACTAAAAATTCGTGTTTGCCGCGCAAAATCAATTTCGCCCTCAACTTGGCGGCCAAACCACCATTCTTCATCGGCCGCTGTAGCATTAATATTGAGGTTCATCGAACCTGAGGTATCAAAGACTGTGACAAAGTCAGGCACTGCTTGGTTTTCCTTGGCACTGCAGGCGTAGCGCGTCAAACCACTGCTATTGTCTGCAGAGGCGGCGGTCTCATTGCTAAAGAGCGGCGCTTTACTCTGCCACCACCACCAAGCTAAAAGCGCCGCAGCCAACAGCAACAACAATAAAATCAGCCACGGCCAGAGGCGACGTTTTTTAAGCGCAGCAGTAGTCGCCGCAGGTGCAATGGGTGCTACTGGTGTTTTGGGAGCCGCAGCGGGCTTTTCCACAATATAGCGGTGCCAGCCAACGATGACTGGCTGGTTATCAACGCTATAGACTTTAGTGAAGTCGGTGTCGCGCATAATCCAGCGGATGGCATTGGCACTCTCATGGTCCTGTTCGCCGTCGAGGTGCTCGGCAAACGCCAGGAGCGACTGCTTGCGTTGCTCAAGAAGCGTAAGAAACTGGGCTTTTTGCTCAGCCTCTAAGTCTGCCAAGGCAATGGCTTGCCCGCCTAAGGGTGTCCACCATTCCATATGCCCATCGCTGCCTTCGCGCAGGGTGGCAAACATATTAGCCAAGTGTGGCGGACAGGCGCGATTGAGTTCGCTATTAACCTTTCTAGCACTGCTATTAAGCGTTGCAAAGAGCACATCAGTGCGGACAATTCGTTGCATAACGGTCACGCCACTCAATAAAAAAAGCGGCAAACACTGAGGGTTGCCGCGTTATTGGAACTGGGGTTAATACCCCAAGCTCAATTCTAAATGGCTGATTTTACGCTGTAACTCAACCAACTGTTGCTGCTTAGCGCTGATCACATCGGGATCATTACTGTTGCTCTGCTGTAAGCTTTTGGCTTGCCGCTCCAGCTCAGTAATCTTCTGCAAGATGTCTTGCTTGCCGGCATATTTCTTTTTCAGCTGGCTGAGCAAGTTATCCAGATTGCTTTGCAACTTGGCCATATCTTGCTGCTGGCCAACTAAATCTTGCCGCACGGCTTTGCGCTGCGCGTCAATATCGGCGTACACCGCGCGAAACAACTCATTTTGCGCCCGTGCATCGAGCACGTTCTGTTCGCCTTGTTGGACTTGACGCTGATAGCCACCGCCAACATCGCAATTGAGTTTTTCGAGCATGCTTGGGTCTGTCTTAGTGGAGTCGCACTGCACCTGACTTGCACAACCACTGAGCAAGGCCAAGCTCAACAGACAACCACGCAGAACTAACTTGTTCATCGTCTTATCCTAAAGTAATGGCTGAGCGCTGGTTGTATAAACCATCGATTTCAGATTCCAGTAAGGCCACTTTTTGATTCATCCGATTGATTTCTTTATCCATCAGATCAACTTTATTACCCGCCCCTTCAGCACGCTCTTGCTCTGCAGCTTTGGCATACTCTGCCGCCTTACTTTTCATGTTGGCTAAGTCTTTATTGAGCAAAGCAATGTTGCTGTCCACAGTCGCTAGATCTTTATTGGCTTTGGCGATATCCAGGCGCTTGCTGGCCATATCCCGTTTGATTTGCGCCAGGGTGGCTTGGTCATCGGCCATCACACGCTGGGCAACTTCGGTGCGCTGCACTACACGATCCGTGTCTTCTTGAATATCTTGGGTCATGGCTGCTAAGCGCTGCGTCGTATCTGAGTATTTGGAGCGGCGGTCATCAAGGTAATAGTTGGCGCCCATGGCCACACCACACGCAGCTACCCCCGCAGCTACGGCGCATACCGCTTTATTGCTTGAATTGGACGCCAAGCACGCTAAAACACCAGCGCCAGCCGCTACAGCACAGGCTTGGTAGCCGGACTTGCTAAAAAACTTAGCCGACTCAGTGTTGGTTAAGCGTGGATCAGCAGAGTTATTGCTACCGAGCATGCCGCTGCCCGTATTGGCGCAACCGCTCAACAAAATAGCCCCAGTCATCACTAAACTGAGCAGCGTGGTGTGATTAAACAATTTTGTCTTGTGCATGGAATCGTTCCTTGGATGTGTTTTTAACGAACTGCTTTGCAGTTATTAAGCCATTGGCTGGTTTTTATTTGTTGGGTGTTGAAGTAAAACTGTTGGTTCTCCCAGTGCGTGTCCAGGTAGGGCTTGAGCTCTTTGAGTCTTTTATTGCGCTCAATCAGCTCGTTCATCACTGGCACTTGCGCCTTGATCGCAGACTGCCCATAGAGGTTGGCTGCATCAATCAAACTGCTGGCATAATAGCTGCCCAGTTTTTCTAAGCGTTCTTGCTGTTCAATCAGCTTGGCTTTACGCGCTGGACAGGTACTGGCAGGCTCTTCGTTCATACAGCTCATGCTGTAATTGTTTTCCAGAAATTCCAGATACTGGCCATCATCGAGCATTTTCGTACACAAGAAGGCCCCCAAATTCAGGCTGGCACGAATGGCTTGATTACGTGCTTCTTCTTGCTGCTGATTGCTGGCCCGCAGCTGGTTTTCAATGTCTTTGAGCTGCTCTTTCAGTGCCTTGTCTTCAACAGCGGCAGCAATTTTAACCAGCTCTGAGGTGGTGTTTTCACTGCCATCCAATGCGCTGCCACTGCCCAGCTGTTTCCAGCTTTCGCCAATTTTGGCTACGCGTTCGCGGGAGGTGAGAATCGGTGCCGTCAGCACTAAACGAAAACCAGTGGCCTTATTGCTTTGCTCGCCCGTCTCTGAGTAATAGGCTTCTTCACGGCGATTGGTGCTGGTAATGGCATCTTGCTGGCTGAGAAAGTTACCGCCGCGGACAATATAGCCACCGGCTTGCCCGTGGTTGCGGTCGAGTTTATTAAGGCGAAAGGATTCAAACATCATTTCTGAGGCATTGCCCAGCATATCGTGCAGGCCCAACGGGTTAGCCTGTAATAAACCACTGAGTTGCAGCTTGCCATTGGCCGATTGCGCGCCAGCAAACCACTCGTAGTTATTCATCCCCTCCGGCATGGGGTAACGGTTGTCACGAAAGTCGGCGCTGGCCACTTCTAGACCACCGCGCGCAGCAAACTCCCATTCCACTTCAGTGGGCAGGCGCACAAAACCCATCACGCCGTCTTCTTTAGGCAGTGCGTTCGCGGCATGTTCACGCAACCAAAGGTTGTACTGATCAGCGATGCCCATGGCGCTCATCCAGCTCATATCGACGGCGGGTAACCGCAGTTTATTCGAGGGCTTGACGCACTCACCAGCTTGCAGCGCACTGGACTGCAACTGGCTCACTTCATATTTGCCAATTAAGTAATAACGCGATTGTTGGTTTTTTTCGGAAAAGCTACCGGCAATAAAAGCCGGCCGGGTGTGCTCAACATAGCCCCACTCTTCGCTGTCTTGCCCTAAGCGAATCGCGTGGTCATCCATGGGGTTGCTCGAGGGAATAAACACTTGGCGAAAAGCCATGGCACCGCCACAGGGCATTGGTAAAATCACATCATCCGCTAAAGGCGCTGGATTGTAATATTTCTCATTCCAAGTGATCTCTGCTTGCGCCAATGATGCCAGGGACAATGCCGCAGTCAGTGCAGTTAAGTTCAGCCAAGATTTATAGTTCACGTAAACTCTCCGCAGGTTCAATTCCAATAGCGCGTAATGCACCAATACACGACACAACCACAGCAATCAGTAAGGCAAAGACTAAGGCATACACAGCGTGCATAAAGCTGATTTCACAGCTGAAGTTACTGGTGCTTTGGTTGCCGACTAATAACTGATTGAATAATTCACTGGCAATGGCGTACAAGCCCAGCCCGACAATGTAGGCCAAGACGGTAATCACCAAGGCTTGGATAATCACATACATTGCCACGGCAATATGGGTAAAGCCCAACAGTCTAAGCACAGCCAGATCTTTGCGCTTGCGGTCTATATTGGCTAAAAAAGCCCCCACTAAAGAAGCCACACAGCCCACTAATGCGGTAATGGCAATCACGGCAAAGATCAGGGTCAGCACGCGATTAATGGCTTTAACACTGTCAATTTCGGCCAAGCGACTGCTGCTTTCAATACGCTGCTGCGCCAGCCAATCACTCAAGGGAGCCACATCATCAACGCTGTGTGCATAGAGCCGTACTTTAGAGAAAGTAAGCGGTTGCTCGTGACGCTCAATACCTGTTGTTAAACCAAACTCAGGCAGTTTAAGCCCGTCACGAAACTGCTCTAAAGCCACCAACAGCGGTAAGCTCACAAAGGCTGCAGGACGTGAGAAACGTGCGGCATCCAACACCGCAACCACCTGCAACTCCAGCTCGCCACGTTCATTGACTTGATCCAGCTTGCGCAAGGCGCGCATCCGCACGCGATCGCCGGCTTTAGCATTTAAACGCTGGGCGGCACTGTGGCTTAAAATTGTTTGCCCTGCCTGCAGATCACTCATGGCTGTATTTAACAGGGGATCATTGGCGGCGGTGGGCACTATTTCTGCGTTTTCGACAAAATTGCGATTATCAACAATCAAGTCGGCTTGCGTGTTCAGTGAGCGCGTTTGACCAATGGCAAAACCGACACCGGGCCGCTGTTGCAATTGCTCAATCCAGTCCGCGCTATAATTGCCGCTGGCGAGCATTTTAATTTCAAGGTTGCGCGGATCGCTGAGCAGCTCTGCTTGCAGCTGATTGACCACACCGTGCTTTAAGCCAAACAACAACAGCAACGGCGCAATCACCGCAACCAAGGACGCCGCAATACAAAAAGACACCTTGCGGTCATGCCAAAGGTCAAAAACCGCAAGGCGCAGTAATAGCGAAAAACTAATGGTTGGCGAGCGCAAAAGTCGTCACTCCTGGCTCACTGTGAGCTTGCAAAATCGGTAAATTAAATTCTTGCACCAGCGCCCAGTCATGGGACACCACTAAGGCACTGAGCTGCAAAGCACTGACCATTTCTAGAAACACATCAAATAAACGTCTGGCACTGTGCGGATCCAATGCCGCTGTGGGCTCATCAGCCAAGAGTAACTGTGGCTCATGGGCAATGGCGCGCAAACACGCCACCCGCTGACGCTCACCAATGGATAACGCTTGCGGTAACTTATTCACAAGGTGCTCAAGCCTAAGGGTGGCAATGGCCTGCTGCAAACGCTCACTGTCTGCTGGCAAGCCTAAAATCCGCCGGGATAACTGAATGTTATCGCGCACATTGAGGTAGGGTAATAAGCCACCGCTTTGCAACACAAAGCCCAAATGCTGGGCTCGAATACGCGCCAGCTGGGTTTCATTTTGCTTAAGCTGCAGCTCGACAATATCAATCGCGGGCTGCCCCAACTGAAAGATATCCACCTGCTGCGGTTTTAGCAGTAAACCCAGTGCTTCGAGCAAAGTGCTTTTTCCGCAACCACTTTCCCCGGTCACCGCCAGCACTTGACCAGCGGCGAGCTCAAGCTGCGGTAAGTGCACACTGTGTTGCTGACTGCCGCTCCCTCGGGTTATTTTCAATCCCTGCACACTAAGCATTTAAGGCATCATCTCCAGCGGTACTGGGTACACATCTTCACGGGCATCAGCAGTTGCCGTGAGCTTTACCCAGCGATCAACATCGGCGTTGTAGCGCTGGTAGTGGCGCAGCTTGGTGCTGACATTGCGAATAAACTTCTCTTGGGCTAAACCATCCCAGCCTTTCCAAGTTTCTTCATCAAGATTAAGCACTTCACTTTGGTAAGGTAAGTCTTCTAAGTACTCCCCCATCACTCCCAGCTCAGCCAGCTTGGTGCTGTCTTTTTGTTGCAACTGGTTGGGGTCGGTGCCCATGGTGGCTGCCACTGAACGCAAGCGGTTGAACATTTCTGACGGGGAAATTAAACCTTCATTGGCCGCATTTAGGATCTCGCGCATAATGTCACTGAGGTCGCTCAGCTGAGCTTTGGTCAGTAATACCCGCACATCTGTGGTGGGGATATTCTGCTTCACCAAGTCACGGTCACTGACCCAAGCATTAAACTCAGACGGTGCGGTCGCGCCGGTTTTACTGCCTAAGTATTTCAGCTCCATGGCATGACCAATCAACTGAGCATCTTTGAGCAACTGCTCTTCTTCTGCAGTTTGTGCATAGGTTGCGCTGCCCACCGCCTCATCACCCAAGTACGCTGCTTTGACTTGGTTGGTAATCGCATTCGCTAAAGCATCCACTTTGCGACCAAACTGATTCACATCACCGGCATCAACCGAGTAATACAGCGAAGTATTGGTGCCACTGTAAGTTGACAGGGTTTGATACTGGTTTTGCGCACGGGCGTGGTCATGTTTACCCTGCGGCGTTTTCAAGTGCAGTGTGTAAATGGCCACGCCGGGTTTACTGGCTTCAATGCGCACCTGCTCTGCACCTAAGCCGGTGGAGCTTAAAACATCATCGCCTTCCATCGCACTGGCATCGGTAATCAAGACGATATAGCGCGCGCCAAACTCATTCCAGTTGACGTTATCCAGCGCATGCATCACCCCCGCATAGGGGTCTTCATACCAATATGCTGTTGAGACTTTAGCTTGATTGAGGTCTTTGATTTTATTTAAGAAGTCATCGCCACTTTGTACATCGTTAGGGTCGACATACATCTTGGTTAGATACTCCAAGCCCGGGCGGTCTTTCAAGCTGCTGCGAAATGAGATCAATCCAAACTTAACTTGTTTGCCTAGATTTTCCGCTTCAACCCGCTGATAAATATCTTTCACCGCCTGACGGGTACGCTCAATGTAGGGTTGCATGGAGATGGTGGAGTCAATCACAAACACCACCGCCGCACTAAACTCTTTGAGCTGCTTGCTGGTATCTGCTGCACTCAAATCGTTGCTGCTATCTTTTTCTGTGACTGAGGCAACATTGAGCACGCGGGTGCGAAAGCCTTCCTCGGTCATCACCTCTTCGCCACTTAAAATGGGGAGAAGATAAAACTCCTTTTGAATATCGACAAAGAGTGCCGGCTCTTGCGCCAGTACATTGTCTGCCGTTTGCTTGGCTTGCAAGGCTGCGCGCAATGGCTCAACGGCACTGGCTGGGTCTTCGGTATCTAATATATCTTCTAAGCTTTGCCGGTCTTTAAAAAACAACAAAGGATCACGGTTCGCCGGATTGGTAAAGGCTAAGGTGAGCTGCATTTTCCAATCCACTACGCAGTTAGCAGGTAACCAGCCAACGGTATTGCCATAGCTGTCTGGGCCAACTTTTAGCCACTCACTGCCACTGCTGTTATCTCGCTCATAAACATAAAAACGACTGAAGGTCGCCTGTTCAGTGCCCTGCAGCTGCCCCATTTGCTTGGCCAAGGTACAGCCCGGCTGAGTTAAGACGCGCTGATACAGTGTTTTTTTGCCTTCTTGCAACAGGGGTTTATCTGCGGCTAAGACCGCAGTGCTGAATGTCAGCACCGTCAGTGCGCTAACAGCCATACGGGTTAAAGTAAGTTTCACTGGTTTAACTCCTCGACACGCTGTGCAGCTTCAGCATTATTGGGTTCATTGAGCAGAACTGTTTCATACCAATACAAAGCGGTCTCGGTATCTGCTGCTTTAAAGCAGGTGTTGTCGGCATAAAATTGCGGGTCGTATTCTTTAGCGTAAGCCAGAGCAATCACACTGTCGCCGGACTGCGCACGGTTAGCATATAAACGCTGCGCAACGCCGCAATGGTTGTTGGCTTTAGCGTGTTGAATCACCGCCAGCAGTGCTGTGCTGTCTTGCGTTTCTTGCAGGCAGCTCTGCACAAACTGCAGCTCATCCACCGTGCCCATGCTTGCCAAGGCACAACCGCCGTTTGCACTCAGCCCATCGGCATTTGCTGCGTCGGCAGCCGTAGCGCCACCACTGACCAGACTGGGTAGTTTTTGCTGCGCCAACCACCAGCCCAGCGCAGCTAAAAGCGCGACGATAACTAGGCCAAGCAGCGCCAGCAGAATAACTTTGCCTTTACCTTTTTTGCTGGCAGGGCTCGCTGTTGGCGTTGGCGTTGGCGTTGGCTGTGCAGTTTGCGCACGCTCAGGGCTTGGCTCTGCGACCTCTTCTAACTCCAATTCCAACTCAGGCGTCGCTACAGGTTCGGCTTGCGCTTGCGGCTCAGGTGCTGGTGTGACCTGTAGCTCAGGCGTTGGCGCAGGTGCGGCTGTCGATACGGTGACAGGTTCTGGCGTGGCTAAAGCACCACCGGAGACCACTGCACTGTTGCTACCCGCGGCGGTACTGGGATACACATCGTCAGCGATACTTAGGGTGCAGGTACTTTCTTGGTTGGCGTCATGGGCACACAGGGATATTTTATAGCGCGCACCGGCCTCCAGTAACGGGTCCAAGATTGTTTGCCCAATGTGCACGCGTACCCACTCAGCATCTTGCTCCACAGCTTGCGGGTGAAACCAATACTCACTACTGCCCCACTCACTGCGCCCGCTGGTCTCGTTTAAATACCCTCGGCCACCATTGGCTTCAATTTTAAACTTTAAGCCGCCGGCTAAATCCCAGTTTCGAATCTGAATAACCGCTTGGCCTGGAATATTGGGCGTTAAAGCAACAATTTCAGCACTGATCCTTTTATTACTCATGCGATGCGCGCCTCAAATTTTTCTAAAACCACACCTAGAGCATTGTTTTGTTCTAGGGTGATTGCATTTTCGTCATGGCCACCAGCATTGGCGACCGTTGCCCGTATAAATGCAGAGATCCAATCAAATAACTCTTGCTCAACCTGCTTGTCTTCACTCATGGATAACTCTGGCAAAGTTGGTAAATCTGCAAACGTACTCTGGCTATAAAAGTCAAAGACCTGCCCTGCTCGATTAGCGCCCAGCAAGCGTTCTTCACGCTGCTCAGCAGGCTTGTCTAAGTTGCCAAACCAAGCGACAAAATCTTGTAAAGCCAGCTGCACGGTTAAAACGTTCTTCTCCACCGTTTGCTCACGGCGATTAGCCATTGTGCCTTGATACACCAACAAAGACTCGGTGAGCTTATCTTGGAGCTTATAGCGATAACTGGCTGAAATAATTTCATTCACCAGCTTCTCCGCGATCTCAGGCGTTAGCACCAAGCTGGAGGTGGATAAAGTAGCCAGTAACTCTTTACGCTCAGCAAAGGCTTTGAGATGGCTGATCCAGGCACTGATCGCTGCTTTGGCAAAGAAGTATTCTGCTGTGTGCGTATTGCTTGGAACTACAGGTGCAGTAACTACTGTTTCTTGACTAAAGAAATCAAACTCAGGCTCTGCAATTGTTTCTTGCTCCTCAACACTGGCCTGCGCATCGACATTGTAAACACCACTTAAATAGATATTGCGCAAGGTGTGATCGGGCACTTTCATGTGATGCAACAGTTCACTGATAGAGCTGATGTTCTCTTTTAAATAACCACCCACTCGGTTAGCCACGGCTTGCTTTTCTTTCAGTGCATCACTGCCTTCTTTTAGTTGCCAGTGCTGCAGTTTAGTCACTAGTTTGTGCTGCAATTGCTGCCATTGTTCATCAATGCGGGTGAGTTTAAAGCTGATATCAGCGATGCTGTTGAGGTGTGCACTAAAACGTCCGATACCGCCGTCATTGAGCGCCAATACGGCATCAAACGCTTCGCCCGGACTGGCAATATGCTGAATAACGGTATCGGTGCGCACAAACTCTTCACGGAACAACTGCAGCTTTTCAACTTTATTGCTTCTGACCTGAACTTCGTTGCCGCGCGCGTCCATATCAATAAAGGTGTTTTCAATACGGGGCTTACGCACCAAGAAAGTATTATTAAACGAACCCCGTGTATCCCACTCTTGCATCCAAGCTAAATTACCGAACCGTTCAAGAATGGTTTTCTTCATCAAGCCTTCGCAAGAGGCGGCGATATTGTCATCATTGCCCGCTAAAGTGGTATCAATTGATTTATCCATTTTGGTAATCGCCCAAAATAGACCGCAGCGGTTATCACGCTCTTGTGGGGTTGCCCCTTGGGTTTTATTCACCCACTCTGTGAGCACACCACCCACGGTATTCACTTCACTTTGCATATCTGAAGTGGTGCACATCACCAAGGCGCTCATTTCTTGCGATACGGTGTAGCGTTCAAATAGGTAAGCCACTTTACCGCGTAAAAACAACTGGACGATTAACTTACTGTTATCCACCGCGCCCTGTTCGTCCTGATATGCAATACCGCGCAATTGCTGGCGGGTGCGGTAGCCGGGGAAGTCTAATAAATCAATTTGCTTAACAATTTCATTTTGCGGCGTGCTGGCTAAAGGGAAAATCATCTCTGCAGTCAGCGCTGCCAGCTCTGCGGTGGACACTGCCACAGCATTCTGTAATTGGCCATCTCTGCTTGGGCGCACCTGAATCAGTGGATCCTGCGCCGTGGATAACAAGTTCAAAGTGTTGACGTTCATGATATTGAAGTCTTTACTTTGCTTGTAATTGGCACCGTCTTTTTCTTCAACCACAGCACTGATCGGTGCATAGGCCGTTTGTGCGCCGCCAAGCGCGGCCAGTGTTTTACCCAGTTGGATATAGGTGTTGCTCAGCAATGGCTGCTTGCCCCAGAGCACGGAGAACACATCAGCACGCTCTTCTAGGCTTAAATACGGGATAATTTTAATTAAGCGTGGCCAGTAGTAAGCCCCCAATTTGCTGGATATTTTTTTCGAAGTGGCATTCATATAGTCTAAAAGCGCCACCACATCCGCGGCACTCACCGCGGGCCGTTGCGGTTGTGGCTGCTGCGTATTGAGCTGCTCATAGCTCGACAGGGTTTGCTCAATCACTTCTTCAGTAACTTGGTACTCAACATGCTCTTGGTCAAAATCATTGAACCAAGCATTGGCCAAAATCATGGCAATATCAATTTCGCGAAACAAGCGTAATTGCAGCGGGTAGCTCGGGTCTTTAATGGCATGTTCTTGATAGGTAAAGCGCGTCACTAAACCTGTGGCTTCAGCCCCTTCACCAGTGGGGTTAAAGTGGTCAATAAAGTTTAATCTTTGTTTACCATCCACCTCGGTTTCTAACTGCCCTTGCCCATCAGCGGCCAGCGATGAAATCAAATAGGATTTACCCGCCTGCGACAGACCAAAAAAGCCCAGCGCCATCGGCGTGCTGGCCACATGTTCAAAGCTGCGCGCCAAGTTCAACGCCTGATACAGCTCAATATTTAAGCTGTCAGCTTGCGCATCAACGGTGGCCGCGCTATCGCGTACGCTTTCAATCCAGTTGAGTGCTTGCTCTGAACCTTGGTAAATTGCTTTCCACTTCGCTACAAGCTCATTTTGCTTGGCGGTTAATGTCTGTGTGCTCATCGTTTCACATTCCCACTATCAAGCCAGTAACTGGTTACATTCATATCCGTATCAAGCAGCGTATTGAGCTGTAACTCCAAATCGTCGGCATCAAAACCGCTGACAGTGCCCTGGACTCGATCAATCACCAGTTGATCGCTGGGCACGGCGTGGTATTTGCCTTTTTTCTCGATAATACTTTGCTCGGAGTCGTCACTTTCAATCTTAAAGCTGACATGCAAGGCGATATTGCCATCACGTGTTCTTAGCTTGGCTTCGTTGTATTTATCATTACCGGCTTTAGTAAAGCCTAAACGGTATAAAGGCGTGGCGGGCCAACGCTCAAGGGGAAATTGCCGGAAGCCTAAGATCAACAAGCTGTTTTTAAACGTCAGGGTAATGGGCTTTTGCTGATCTGGGTTGTCAGAGTTTAGATCTGTGGTGGTGGGTAGTTTTATCTTCCCATTCTCCGGACGCGTATCAATATCGGCATACAGGACACTGTCGTGAGTAATGCAGCGATCAGCACCAATCACCCCAAAGTAACGCATGGTCGAATAGGGTTTGAGCATCAACTCGTTAAAGGAGAAGTTAGCCAAACTGCCATTTTTCGCCTGCATACACAGCATCGCCCCCACCGCTGCGGTGGTTTTTGGATCTTCAATTAAATTGTTTTTATTGAAGGGGTACCAGCTGCCGGTATGGTAATTGTGCATCGGTAACACCCGTCCCGAATTGAGCGGCAAGTAGCTGCGAATCAGCGCTTGTACGCCCGGCAACCGCGAAGGACGACCAGTGAGTAAAACCATATCGCAGGCGTACTTATCAATTACTTCACATAGGCCTGCTAGAGCACTATTAATGCTCATTTTTAAGTTTTTGCCTTTATTAAAAGGAAACTTGTTGCTGACGAATAAACCATGCAAGTGCAGTAAGTTGAATTTAATTTTCACCGCATGCAAATCAAATTTTTTCAGTGACCTGCTGGAGCTCTGCACCTCACGGCTGACAAAATCCAATACGGGCTGGGTCGCTGGCGCCGGCATTAACTCACCAAAGGTGTAGCTTTGCTCGGAGTGAGTCTCAGCAATGTCAAAGTCTTCGTAGTGCTTTAAAATATTTAACGCAATGGGCAAAAACACCTGCAGGGTTAATTGCTGGCGATAGATTTCATCTTGCGCATTGCTGTTGGAAACACCGTATAAGTGCGATTTAACTGTTTCTATATCGGGCACATTGTAGTCGCTAAAAGCCTGCTCCAAGCTGGGCAGCACGAACTCTTTAATGACATCCAAAACAATATCGTCACCGGCGACTTTAAAGCTTTCACGGAACAACTGTTTGGGCACGATTTCAACATTACTGCCGCTGCTGTGCTGGGTATTGAGCTGGTATTCATTCACCACCAAGTCTGTGGTGCCACCGCCAATATCAATTGTAGCTAAGGTTATTTTTTGCTGATCTGCACTGAGCTTTTTATCTGGCCGTGCAATGGCTTGGAAAAATTGCTCAGGGTGACCGGAGAAGTGTTGGCTCACTTCAGTAAACAAGTACACCAGCTGACCACAAGATGCTTCATCCCACTCAACACTGGTGGTGGGTAACGGCACTTTAGGCAGCGGATTGTCGGGGGTTGGGTGATCCACAGCATCATGGGGATTTTCATCACCGGCATGCCACTCGAGGCTTTTCCAGACAATGGCAATCGCATCTTCTAAGCGCTCATTTAAAATAGCGCGCTCAACCTGCGGCATACCTGGCGGCACAGTTAAAATCACACTGTTGAGCTGGCGGGGAATATCGGTGTGACCTTGGCGAGTACGCTGCGCAATACTGTTGATTTGATTGAGCGCCTGCATCAATACTTCGGCCAACATAAAAGCCATCAAGGAGCTGCGTGAGTATTTGTTATCAAACACACTCTCGCGCGGTGGCTCGCCCGGTTTTGTTGGGCGGTATAAAGGCACGCCGGCATCATCAATGTGATTACAGAAAGGTTCGGCGAAAGCAAAGACTTCGGTGTCTTTATTGGAGTTAAAGCGCCAGTTTAGAGGGTACTCTGACTTATCCCACAAGTAGCGCTTCGGGCTTGATAAGCCAGTACGGCCCTTGGTGGCTAAACGCCGCCCGGCTAAACGAGCAGCTTCAGACCCCACTCGCACGATGGTCGGCCACTGAAAGGCATTGCGACGGCCACTTTTGCCGGCATAAAAGTCATCACCAAAAGCCGCTTGAGTGAACTCAACACGGCTGTCAAAAGGCTCGCTATACACATACTCAGGTTGCGACAAGTCACGCAGTTGCAAGACATAGTTTTTGCTTAAGCGACCACCCCCCTCATTCAGGCCTTCCAGTAAAATACCGCAGGTGCGCGAATTACCCACGTCGAGCACCAAGTCCACCGGAATCACTTTATCAGTGTTGTAATCAGCGCTAATCAAACGCACTTTTGGCAACTTGCCTTCCAGCGAGGGCTTTGTCTCACTGGTATGCAGTGTAGTGGGGGTAATTAAACTTAAAATATTGAGTAAATGCGCTTGCGATCTAAAGTGGGCCAGGCCTTTTTCTAGCCCTTTGGCATCAATTTGATCTTCACCAGATTGCGCCAGCAGTGCTTCTTTTAACACTGCATCCAACCAGTTAGTCACCCACTCCTGAGCAAAAAACCAACTGGTCTGCTGGGCACAGATGCTTAATTTGAACTCAACGCCAGCCTGCACATCATCAGGGCTGGGTGCTAAGTATTTAACATGTGGGTTATACGACATTAATCGCGTATCAAAGGCTAAGGTCACACGGTAGTTGTTGCCATCACGATCGGGCGTGTCGAGCTTATTAATATAAAGGCGCGCCCAGTTTGCCGGCCCCTGATCATAGGTATAAGGCGGCGTAAAACGCAGAAAAGGCACCGGTAACCACTGCCCACTGAAGACACTTAAACTTTCTTCCAGCGGCACTTTATAGCTGGGTGGTGTGCTGACAATATCGGCAATATTAGGCTCGGCGGTTTTATCAAAATAATACACCCCACTTTGCTGCCCTTTGGCCAGTCGCGTCACGCTACGATCGGTGACTTTATAAAAGTAGCCATCATCGTGGTCGTCAACATCGAGCTTAAGCCCAAAATCAACAAACTGGATACCTGTTTCTTTCACCAGAGTAATAGTGTCTTCAAATTTTGTCAGTTCAGGCAACATTATTGATCAGTCCCTAATTTATTGAGCATTGCGCATAGATATTGGAAAACGCGTGTCAGCATAATTGCCGATGCAATCAGCAGCCGATGCCGCACCAGGCTTACAGGTGATTTCTGGCATATCAAAGCTTGAACCATCGGCACACAGGGCTGGGCCTAAGCTTTCAATGCGCATTTGGCCGCCTTGGACCTGCGCATCCACATCACCGGTACAACGCATACCATCTGCTGCTTTTACCGTCACTTGGCCTTTACCTTCGTTAAACTCATACTCAAGGCGTAAAGGTTTACCAGTATTTTTATCTTGAATACCAGCACCGGCTTTCCATTTACCATTTAAAAAGTGTGCTTGTCCGTTGGGAGCATCAGGGGGAATTTGCAAGTTTTCGCTGGGTACTTCCGGCACAGCAGTAGCCTCTGCCTCAGCCTGCTCATCAGGTATCTGCGGTGGAGTGAACGCTGGATCATCTGGCTCGCTTATATCTGGCGGCGTGAAGTCAGCGGGCGACTCAGGGTCCACAGCAGGCGGCTCAATCCCCTGCGCAGGCATCTCAGGCGCCTGTGCAGGATCTGCAGAGTCAGCCATATTGGCAGTGTCGACCCCGTTCGGCAGGCCTGGTAAATCTGGCTGCCCCAAATTAGCCCCAGCCACATCTGCGCGGCCAGCAGCACCATTAAAAGCGGGGATCTTTGCTTTACTTAAGCCGAGATCGGGAAGATTCGGCAGGTTGGGTCGCCCAGGCATAGAAAGCTCTGGTTTAGTAAAGGAGAAATCAGGCACGCCCAGCTTATTCGCCATATCAGGGCGGCACTGGCGCAAGCCAAACAATAAGAGCAGCAACAGCAGGAGCAATAACAACCACCACAACCAACGTCGCCACCAAGGTTTTTTTACCACTGCAACTGCGGCTGGCTGTTCGGCAATCACAGGTTTAGGGGTAACAGTTGCAGTCACAGGTTTAGGGGTAACAGTTGCAGTTTGCGCTAAGGGGGCTGCCGTGGCTAACACTGGCGCAACTGCTGGAGTGACTTTGGCGTGCTCAAACAAGTGCCGTAAAGGGTCGGTTGGCACCTGCGCTTTTGGGTAAATAAATCCCCAAAAAGTCAATACAGCCAAGCCATTCACGAGATAAATATGCTCGCTATCGGGGGTGTAGAGCATTTGCAGCAGCAGTTTATTAATCAGTGTTTCAGGAACAAAGTCTGCTGCCTGAGTATCGCTGCCCGGCCCTTGCTCACCCCGACAATGCTCTAAGATTTTACTCTCTAATGTGCGCAATTGTTGGCGCGCGCTATCGCGTTCTTGCTCGGTGGCTGAGCTCCAAGGAATAACATCACCTGGGTAGCTGCTGTACCAATTAATCACATCGCCGGCGCGGTCAATAACAGGTACGGCAAAATGCTCTGCGTAAGATACGCCTGGTAAACCGTCAATAGTCTTCAGCTTACGGCGTACTATGTCTCTTAGTTGACTGGCGGTTTTAAAGACTTGGCGCCCACCGCTGCCTAAAAATTGGTATTCGCCAATACGCCCAGAGCGTAATAACTTGCCTGTTAACTGATTCAGCTCAGAGCTTGACATCACCACTCCCTAGGACGTTATAAGCACAACACAAGCAACTATTGCGGTTGCCGAGGTTTAAATTTCAGACACACTCAATCTAAGCGTGCAACTATAACTATTTTTATAACTTTAACAAATCAAATCACTGCATAAATAGCAGTATTGCATTTGCCCAATGGAACTTTATGACTTGTCACATGGTTTAGCAGCACTGGCCTGTAGCAGTCGCAATTCTCGCTTACGCCCGCGGCACAGAAGCTTTTTAATTTTATTTTGGCAAAAAAAAACCCGTTAAGCATAAACTTAACGGGTTTTCGTAATATGGCGCAGTGGACGGGACTCGAACCCGCGACCCCCGGCGTGACAGGCCGTGCCAGCCAAATGTTCTCAATAGCTCTAGATTACTACTAATTGATCTAAATAGCAATTTTTACCGCTTACTGCCCAAAACAACCGAAATCAGTTAAGATCAATTAACGTATAATACTTGGTCACGGTCACCATAATCTACGTTTTTGACGTCCGGTTTCCGGACAGTTTTTTTGCACCTAACATTCTGACCAGATCTCACCCTAAAACACAAGACTAAAACTCCACAGCGATTGACGCTGAATGCTTGGGTCTACAAAAAGACAAACCACTGCCCCAGCAAACAGCCAGCTCTAAATAGGTTTTTGTTGTGCCACGTATAATTGTCAGCTCTACTAAAACACAGATTAGCATCCATCCAGCCGCTCTCGATGCCCATCTTTGGGCTAGTGAAATCCAGCGACTGTTTGATCGAAATGCTCTTCCCCAGCCGTTACTATCAGCACTAGCCAAGCAGCCTCTGCAGTGCATCATAACTGACGCACCCTGTCTCCTGCTCTACGCTCCACTGTCTACATCCGTTCTTTGGCAAGAACAACAACCACCGGAGCACACGTTAATAATCTGCCATACCCCGGAAGAAATCTCCGATGAAGATATTTGCAAGGCAGCTTGGGCATCCGTACTGAGCGAAGTTTTTAATAGCATGCATTCACAAATGCTGCCTGATCTGCGTGACAGTCTTTCGGAGCACATGCCACAAAGTTTGCACTACGATTTTTTCATGTCAAAAACATTCAGCGACCCTATGCTGTGTGCACTCACCGGCATCGCACGCTCCACACTAACCGACCAACGCCGCGCCAAGAAACCTATCAAAGCTGCTGCTGCCAAACCTCCCCAAGAGCCAAGCCCAGAGGAAGTACTCCAACAGTTATTACAATCATCGCACAGCAAGGATTAGACAGATATCGTATGGACAAGGTCCCAGACAAAGCCGAGCTTCTTAGCGCTCTTGCGCCCTCGACTCTCCCAGAAACTGTCCGTAGTGCAGTCTTACATCGACTACAACAGCTCTGCCTCCCCCACTTACTCGCATATCAAGCACAAGGGTACTTTGCCAACCTCTCTGCCGACTATTTTCAAGTTAGCGAGCTAATCGACACCACAGCTGATACGCAAGACATATCTGATGCTTTTGCTTCGCTCAAAACAGGAAAGATGCTGACCCTTTCTTTCTTCGCCTCTGCACTCACCGCTCCCCTGCAGGAAAACCATGAATTAGATACCGAAAAATTCGATCAGTGGCTTGCCTTGGTCGTGCTCTGCTGCTGTAGCTTGCAATTGGCTGGCGACCACAATAACGCTATCGAGTCAGCACTGCGCGAAATTCGTCTGATAGCAACAGATGACAAACATGCTCCTGTTCTCAATCTACTTCCGAGCACCCCGCAAACGAAAAGCCTGAACGAACTGGACGGTGAGCTCGACGCAGCTCGTGAACGCAGTTCAAATCTCGCCCCGCTACTACAAGCTGGCCTTGCTCGGGTCTCAGTAGTAGTCAGAAGCGTTGCCCGCAATCGAAAAGGAATCAAACGTCGGCGCATTGATAAACCAGTTAACGACTCAAACAATTCAGAAAATCAATCAGGCCAATACACAGCAATACTGACAGTTGCAGACCAAGATGATGACCCCTCTTCCATCACGGTAGAAAGGTTAGAAAACCCGTTTGACGACGCAGCAGACGAATCAGCAGAAATCACACCAGGCGCTGTTCTTCGCGTCCAAGACAGCCAACTTAGAAGAAAGGAGCTGGCACTTCAGGCTCTGCACGGCAAGCGCGTCACCGAGCAAATGCTTGTGCGACAAAAATCGCTGCCAGCTTCATTTGAACAAGCCTCTGAGTGGGATATCGAGCAGCTCATTAAGCATGCTTATGAGGCCCATGATGCCGACTGGCAAGCTGCAAACTGGTTGCTGCTATCTTTACTTACCAGCCGTGATCCCACTTGGCTTGCGAAACAGTTCATTTCTTTACAAATCAAGCAAAAAAAACCACTGTTTTGGTTAGCGCACCAAGTACCAGCCGGAAATCAGGCGGAACTTTTAGAGCCTGTACTGCCGAAAATCATCGAAAAGCTACACCTCCCTTTGCCCAGTCACATGCTCAACTGGGTACTTTCAAACCCTCTTTCCAATCCACCACCTGCTACCGAAGAGCTCCGCGCATGGCTGGCTAAAATTAACCAGCTAAAAAACACACGACTGACAATTGGCCGAATCAGCCGGTATCTGGAGCACTGGATGCTAAATAAAGGGATAGATCAAACAGTAATATCCTTGGTCAGAGGACAATCACATAAAGAGCGCCCTACATTGTCTTACATGCACCAAAGCCGTAAAAACGTATTTCAGCACTACTGCCACTTCGTCAACTCAATTTACCAAACAGCTAATCTCAACGCAGATTTGCCAGACTTCAGAGGAGCCTCCACGGCCTTAGGAAGCAGGCTGCACTTCCCTGAAAAAGTACTTGGCAATTTTTTTGACTTGCTGGCTTCTCCCCTTACGGATATCAGCGATCCTGTCCAATTTCATAACCACTACGTGATCTACACTTGGAACCTGCTAGCTTTCTCTACGGGGCATCGAGACGTAAACGCACCTTTAGGTCTTCTCGGGGACTTTAACCCCTACCAAAAAACCTGGTGGATCAGCGATAAAGAACGACGGCACAACTTGGCAGCGCGGACACTTGTCATTCCCCCTACGGCCATACAACAAGCAAAGCTGTATAAAAAACACCTGAAACAGGTGGCCCGTTTTTACCGTTTAACCGCCCCAAATATAGCTGAACACTGTGAAGAGCAAGTTCTAAAAAACAACGCCAACTTACTATTCTTTCTGGAAGAGCTGGACGGTCACCTCAAGCCCATCGATCTAACATCAGGCCAAATTGACTCTTTTTTGGGCAACCGATTGCTCTGGGCGAAAAACTGGGCGCGGCACCATTTGCGTACAGAACTTAGCTTACGATCAATAAACGCTGAAGTTATCGACGGCTGGATGGGCCACGAAGAACTCGGCGAAGAAGCGTTAGGTCCTTTTAGCATGATTAGCATCTATGACTTTCAAAACCTTGCAAATAAGATCGAAGCGATCCTAATTCACCACCAGATTGAGGCCCTTCCAGGATGGAAAACCCGCTGATTTTCACACCTAACGACTCAAGCCAACCTGTTAGAACTGGCCGGGACAGCCGCACACAAAACCGGAGAAAAAATGATGAGTTAATCATTCGTAAAGGTTTAGGCATCCTGGAAAGCATCTTGCCAGAAATACTGCTGCCAACTCCTAACGCCCAGAATTTCAACCAGCGCTGGCCCGAAATAGATCAAAAACTCAGAACCGAACTGCCCAATACGACTGCTTATCGCAAGGCATATGCTTGGATCAGTAAGCAACTTGAACTCGGCAATCGAAAAAACTTGTGGTCAGTCGAGGTACCACCACCATATATCACGTTGCGTACCAAGCATCCCACTAGAAACTTGCGCCGACATATCCAGGCAGCTACAGTTGCGCAGGCACACGCCGCTTGGATTGAAAGCCTTCCGCAAACCGAATCACCCAAGCGCTTGTTGGCACGTATTCTGATCAGTGCAATCATGCACGGCGGACTCAATCGAGCCAACCTTTGGCCAGAACTGCTCAACACGCTCCAACACCCCTATCCTTTACACGGCAGCCTGTCCGTCTGCTGGCTATCACTGCAGCCGCCTCTAACTAATGATCTTGCCAGCAATGTGTATGAGCAGGACAAAGATACAGGTGAGAAAGTTGCCGCCTGTCAGGTCAATTACTTCCCAGACATCACCACTCTTGGCCTGATCAGGCAATACCTAGAAATCAGGTCGAAACAAAAGAAAACCACCTCTTATCTGCTGGCAGACTGTATAAAACTGATTAATACGGAACTAAAAACCAGGTTTAATCAAAGCGTGCTGGCATGGGGAGGTATCACCATTGCAGAGTCTCAGCCAGGAATAGTGCTGCCTCAAGTACTTGCCGAATATGCTGCAGGGCGTGTCCTCAGCAGCAGCTTACCTCTGTGCTACTGGGAACGATTGATTCAGCCAACTGTTTTTCCATGTAATGAAAACAGCTATGAAAACTTTACCCGTTTTCCAGCCCTAGGTTTTACCTCGGGAAAAGATGCTACAAGCTCACAACAGCACCCCCATCTTTTACACGACCTAACTGAGATCCTTAAAGAGGATCGCGCCATAAGCAAATCCAAAACTGAGCGCATCCGTGAGTTAAGTTCGCTGGCCGATCTATGCCAAGAACCGTCCGAACAACTGCTAGTCAATTGGCTTATTAGCCATTTACGTGACCGTGGAAACGCGGTTTCAACGGCACGGCGCTATGTAGCCAGCATAGCTGCAGATTGGCTCATCGCAACCGACAGACAAGATGTTGAAAATTTTGGGCAAGAAGACTTTTTTGAGTTCTATACACATATTCTGAACCGTCCTCTTAGCCAAAAGGAGCTTCATTATCGAGCTGCCCGGCTAGAAGACATGCACCACTTCGGTGTACAAACAATGGACTTCCCGCCTCTTCCCGAACCGCTTTTGCAAGAAAGCTCCTCAGCGGTTATACCCCACATTAGCGCTGCCATTGTGGATGAACCACTTTTTACAGCCCTTTACAACCACTTCGCTTGTTTTGAAGACATTCATCCAAGTCACAAAATTATGCTGCAGAACTTTCTTATCATCGCGTACCGCACGGGTATGCGACCAGGGGAAATTGCCAAACTGCGTCTATGCGACATCGAACCTTCCCCTACTGCGTGGGTTTTTGTACGCTCCAACCGGCACGGCGGGAACAAAACGGCAGCAGCCCTGCGGAAAATCCCACTTTTCCCACTGCTAACAGATACTGAGCGCCCCTTCATAGCTGAGTTTATCCAACACAGGCGCATCAACGGTAATGCTAACGAACTTCTTTTCCACGAACCAGGCAACCCTTTTGAGCGCATTGACACAAAAGCCTTGTCTATCGCAGTAAGAAAAACGCTGTATGATCTCTCAGGTGGCCATTACTACACCCTTCATCACTTGCGCCATAGCGCCCTATCTCGACTCCAGCTTCTTTTACACCACGACACCCTATCGCTTCCTGCAGAACTTGACAGCCTACTGCCCTACTCACTAAAAGACAGGCAACGCCTCCTGTCTCAAATTTGCGGACAAGGCAGATATCGGGATCGATACTGGGGCCTTGCTGTACTTGCTGGACACAGCACACCAGCCATAACGCTCAGCACATATTTGCACTTTACCGACGTGATACTGGGACTTTACCTGAAGCTCAACTGTTTACCCCTCAGCGATGGCCAAGCCATAGCTCTATTGGGCTTGAGCCACAACCGTATAAAAAACATGCGTAAAGCCAAAGATGACATTGCCCCCGCTCATCTATCTGAGCATTTACATAAAAAAATTAAAAAATATCTAAGGAAGCCGAAAAAACGGCAAGCCACACAATCGATTTCAGCCTTGGAGAACCCAACACCTGTTATCCAGCACACCGCATATGAAAAAGCATTGGCTGTTCTGGAAAAAATCCAAGACGGCTATGACATTCGGGAAACTGTTTTTTTCTACAACATTAGAGAAGAACAGGTAAAAGCCTGGAAAAAATCCGCTGAAACTTTACGCGATCTGAAAACCAAAAAAAATGCTTCGCGACTGTTTCCGAAAAGTAGGATTCACCAGCTCTTGCCAGCTAGCCCTGTAGACAGCTCAGAAAAAAAGGACTTGGCTCTTGCACTCAAGCGGTGCCGTAATCTAATGAAAAACAATACAACCGCACCAACAAAAGCCGAATTGTGCTGGGCTATCCAGTACACACTGAGCAACGTGAATAGCTCACACTCTGGACTCAGCTTTAGCTCAGCCGAAACACTACAACGCTATATGGCACTGGTCAGCCAAATGATTGCTTGGTCACGTTGGCACCTAGAACTTAAGTCAACCGATCGCTCTGCTCTGGATGCGTGGCGTCTAGAGTCACTTAAAATGACCCACAAACCCATGAAACAACAGGGACGTTTTCAGCACGGCGTAGGAATTTTAAAACTGCGACATCCCGAGGAAAAACAGCGGACTGAAAAAGGTAAATCAGGCTACTCCTCCTCTACTCTAGTGACCCTGTTTCATCGACTGGCAATCATCTTGTTCACCCCAGAAGAAATTCTGTCATGGCAGAGCGACGAGTACGCTCAACCTGAAAATAATGAAAAACCTGAGCAGCACGCGCATACTGAGCAAGCCGAAAACACTCAAGAATCGGCAGTTACCACTACGCCATTGGTCGATGCAGAGCTTGATGATATTTTGGCCGAGCTTGACCCTCTGCTAGCTGATTTCCTTTCCGGGAAAAGCTAAAACCAGTTACACCATAACCAGACCACAACTGTAACTGCCGCGGCTAATCAAGCCGCTTATACAGCCGGCCATCTTGGGATGAAAACGCATACCAAAAGTAGTCAGGCATCCCTTCAAAAGCACTGCGTCTGCTGCACGCAGCAGCAGACATGCGATCGCACATTCTAACAATATCAGCTACCTGATAAGGATCGTGTGCACCCGCCTTAGCGATTGACAGGCAAGATGTCAACGCCTCAAATAACTGATGGGAAGCCTGACGCAGGCTTTCCAAGTGTCGTGCCAATAGAATAAAGCTATACGACTCATGCTGCCCCCCGTGACCTTGCGAGGAGTTATAAAACATCCAGATCTTGCCTAAGTCATGGAATAGGCCTCCCAAAAATGCTACCCAGGCAGCCCTGCGTCCCAACTGCAACTGGCTACACATGATAGCTGCGCACATAGCCACCTGGTAACTATGCGCCAGCAGACCACCTGGTTGATTGTGGTGATAGCTACCGCTTGCTTTAGCAGTACAAAACGGCAACATCACTTGCTCGTCACTCAATACTTCCAGCAAAAACGCTTGCAAAGCAGAATCTTCAATGTGCGCCAGCATGGTCCAAATATTTAACAAGAAAACCCGATTTTCTGACTCCAGCCAACCAAGCTGTTGCTCAAGCAAACCTTTCTGGATACCTGGAGGCAAACAGCGCAAATTACGCACTTGCCAGGAACCACTATCCGCCACCAAATGCCCGAGAACCCACTGTCCTTCTGCCTGGTCGTCACTCAGTGGCAGCGAGTCTAACTGCGCATAAAACCCAGATTCTAAACTGCTGACAGCCCACTCATTGCTCTCATGCAAACGCTCAGCCCACAAAAGCTGAGCCTGCCCCAGTCTTTTTATAGAGTACATTCTTCATCCCCCAGGGTGGTCTCGTCTTCCAGCAACTGCTCAAAAGCCCTACCATCTTCCTGCATCAGGTTAGGAATGTAGCGAGAGTACACACGAAACAACATGCTAGTATTTGAGTGGCCCAGCTGACGGGCAATCCACTCTGGATTTTCACCAGCTGCCAACCACAAGGTAGCTGCGGTATGGCGGGACTGATAAGGGTTGCGCTTTTCCAGTCCCAGATACTCAAGCAATGGATACCAGACCCGGTTAGTGACATTACGATGATTCAGGGGCTTTCCGTTACGGGCACAAAAAACAAATTTGCTCTTTTTACCCGTCAACTGCCACTGCTCAACCAATGCGTCATGTACCTGCTGCGACATCAGTAAAGTACGATACGAGCTTGCCGTTTTACATTCCTCAATCTTGCCGCGCACCAACGCCTGGCGAATATGGATTTGTTTGTTAGCAAAATCCACACTATCCCACTCTAGGCCATCAATTTCACCGGTGCGCAGTCCGGTAAAAAAGCGGACAGTATAATAAGGCTTGAAGTCATCCCTAACCCCTGAAATGATTTTCATCACTTCTTGCAGTGAAAAAGGCTTAACTTCCGCCCTGGGCATTGGCAGGGCCTTAATATTACGCCATGGTGTTTCATAGCCGAACCGGTCTGCCGCCTCATTCAAGATCATGCGCAAAGCGGTCATGATGTGATTAACTCTGGAAGCCGAAAGGCGCTTACCCGTATCTTTATTGGGTGCACACAGCCTCCCCCTGAAAGCCATGATGTCAGCTTTGACAATCGCACCAACGGGTCGGTCTTTAAAAGCTGGAATCAGATGCACCTGCAAAATACCATCAATGGTTTCAATGTGACTGTCCCGCCATTCGTAGCGCTTCTCCTCAAACCACGCTACGGCAAACGTCTCAAACCCCATGTCTCCTTCAACAGCATTTTGTTGCTCCATGATATCAAGCTGGCGAAAGTGCTCTGCTTTGGGACTGTCCGGAAAGTGTTTTGCATAATCAAAAACTCCCGCCTTAATTTCTCTTTCAATTTGAACCATAGCCCTATTCAAAATTTTTCGATTCGCCGCTGTGTCTGGCAACCTAGTATGTTCCCGGCAGCGGACACTCCGGTAGCGAAAGTCCATATACAAGCGCCCGCTGCGTACGTTGATGCTTCCCATATCAACCCCCTAGCGCGCCGAGTTAATTATGCTATGCGCTGCCGTACCGGCCAGCATCGCTTCTTCAACTCTTTCCCAAATGAAAAGAATCTTGCGGCCACCAAATGGGCGAATGTAATGGATGCCGTCATGCAACACAGTATCCTTTAGGCACTGACGAATGGTGCGCACGTCATACTTGATACGAGCTGAAAGCTCTTCTGTTGTCAGGTAGGTATGTGTCATAATCAAATCCTCTCTTTTTTCTCTTGACGAGCCACAAATGACCCACAGGAGAGAATTTAGCACACACAGGATCTATTGCAAGTAATTTTTCACTACTGCAGGTATTTTATCACCAAAGGAGGCGTTTATGATCAAGTGCCATCTGTCTAGAATCCTTGGCGAACGTAAGCTGAAAGTCGCTGAAGTCGCTAGAGACACTGAAATAAACAGGAACACACTGCACCGGCTTTATAACGAAACCGCTACCCGTGTTGACCTGGAAATAATTGAAAAGCTGTGCCGTCACCTGGATATCCAGGTTGGCGAACTATTTGAGCTGGTAGACAACGATGAGTCAGATGAATCCTGAACAAGCAGGATTATGAAAAAGCCTTGTCCATGATGGATAAGCTGATAGACCACTAGGATATCAACCGCACACTGATCGACACTCTGTCAGCAATCATTGAAGAGTGGGAAGCTCTACAGATGCGTTTACAGACATCGCTGCTATCACTAGCAGGACCGCTTTGTCGTACGGCAAAATCATCGGACATCCAGCAAGTTAACTCTCCATCCTTCTCCTGCTGCTCACAGTCGAGCGCAGTACCTAGAGGTTGTGTGATCAATTCCCTTAAACGCTCATTACTTGATGCGGGTGCTGTGTGGCTGAGCATGTTTGTGCTGGGCAGCGGTCTTGGCGTAATGGTTGCCAGCAGCGGCCTCCCTTGGTGGGTGGCATCCCTGTGTGTCAACATAAGCCTGAGCCACCTGATTTTGAGATAACATGCATATCAGGGCAGCCAGGAGAGTCAAAATGCCAAAACCCACCACTATTGAGCCTAAGATTGAGCCAAAGCCAGAGCTGGAAAAACGCACCCGTAGGGTATTTACACCGGAGTACAAGCTATCAACCCGCCTTATTCACGAGCCTTGACTAGAAACAAAAAAGGCGAGCGGTTTATTCTTTAAAATCAATATGTTCCTGACAGAACTTGATTAGAGAGGGCCGCTCACCATGGGTGAAACCATACCAACCTGGAAACCGACCTGCAACAGTTCTGTTTCCGTCCAGCTTAGCAACCGTCAAACCAGCAGTGACAGCGGTGCTTTGTTGTTGCGCGAAGTGCTGGATCACAGTGGGGTGATTGAGCAACTGGAAGACCAGTTGGTTGATTCTCGGGATCCGGCACGAGTGAAGCACAGCCTGGCCTGTCAGCTACGTACCTTATTGATTCAGCCTGCCCAGGGCTGGGACGATCTGAACGATACCGAAATTCTCCACGCTGATCCAGTACTCAAGCTGGCCTGTAGCGAGCAGCGCAGCACAACCCCGCTGGAGCAATCGCGTCCTTCCCAGCCAACCCTATCGCGCACCATCAACCTGTTGGCTGAAGATGCAAACCTGCCAGTCCTGCATGAAAGCTTGCTCAAGCTGACAGCCTGGCGTCTGGCAACCATGCATAACGGCAGGCCGCCTAAAACGTTGACTCTGGATGTCGATGGCTTGCCCATCGAAGTGTTTGGCCAGCAGACCGGGACGGAATGGAGCGGATATCTGGGCTATCGTCATTACTCGCCGCTGGTGGCCTCCATCGCTGAAACCGGTGACATGGTGGGCGGCTTATTACGTAGAGGCAACGTAGGCAATGCGGCGGAAGCAGATCACTGGATCCCGCATCTGGTTCGCAGGCTAAAAAACACTACGGGAAGCCAGGTACGTGTGCGTTTCGATGCCGGCTTTACCGGCGATCGAACGCTGCGGGCACTGGAAGAAAAGAACATCGAATATGTAGGCCGCATTACGGGCAACAGTGCGCTGCAACGTCTGGCCGAGCCCTACTTGCGCAGACCGCCTGGGCGGCCACCCACTGAACCCAGGGAGTGGTGCCACGAACTGTATTACAAGGCCACCGACTGGAAAGAGCCGCGTAAAATCATCCTGGTGGTCCGTGAAGTACCGGGTGAACTATTTTTACGTTATTTCTTTCTGGTGACCAACCTGTGCTGGAAATCTTATCCCCGAGCCAGGATGTTCTGCGGCTCTATCGCCAGCGTGGTAAGGCAGAGGGACACATGGGCGAGCTGAAATCCACGCTCAATGTCCACCTGTCCTCAACCTGCCGGGGCGCATCGATCGTGCAGCAAGTCATGGCACGCAATCAGGTCAACTTGCTGCTGAGCCTGTACTCGTACCAGCTGATGCATGCCTTGCGCTGCTTACTGGAACGTCAAACCTGTAGCGGATGGAGTATCCGCCGTCTGCGTGAACAGGTCTTGAAAACAGCCGCAACGGTTGCGGTGCATGCCCGGAGGATCACTGTGCACCTGAGCCAGTCGGCTGACAAATGGTGGCCTGCCTTGCTGGCTGCTTTACCGAGGCTCAATGTAGCTGGTCAGCAGTGAAACCGGAACAAAAGCAACGAATCGGCAGAGGTCGAGGATTAACCGTGTTCCAAAACTGCAAAAAGGCAAAAATCGGCTGGAAAAAAGCGCTCATTTGACTGCGAAATACGGAAAATGGGTGGCATTATCTGAGCCTGTCAGCCAAAGACGGGAAACAGGAAAAGCTTTACAAATTTTATGCCGGTTTTCTTGGTTTGATGAATAAGGCGGGATCAATCATACAACAGGCCGCTGCCTGTAAACATGGCGAGATCGGGGAGCTTCTACGGCGTGAAAAGCTTTATTCCAACCAACTTTCCCAGTGGCGTCGTGAATTTGCTAAAGAAGGTGTTGCCGGTATAGAAAAATCGGCACCTGGTCCTGCTTCCAAAAAAACATCTGAGCAAAAACGCATTGAACAACGCCGTTTACAGCACCACTATAAAAGCGAAGACGCTCGTCCCAGCTTCGAGTCTGTTACAATCCAGACTGCCCATGGTCTGCTTGAGTGTAAAGAATTTACTGATAGCAGATATTTGCTAGGACATGTTAACGCCTCATTGTAAGGCACTGATATCAAAGGATACTTACAAATTTAGCGAGCTTTCTTATTTCTATTTTAATCAACAGGTTATAGCCAAACATCAACAAATCCCAGTAAAAAAACACCATCAGCTAAAAGCTGCCATTGGGTGTTTAAAGGTTCAGTTCCAAGTGTTCATCGCCGTGGTGTGCGTCTTTGTTCAGTCCGCCCATCATTTGAAGGAAGTCACGAGCCTGATTCATACTGCGTTCACAGCGAAGCAGGCCAAAGCATATAGATACCGAAGCAGAGGGATGTGATGGCTACTAATCAGCGTCAGATTTGGTGCGTTGTAAGACTGGTAACCATAAAAAAAAGACAGAGCCCCCTAGGTAGACTGTTATTTGCAACCGTCACTGAGTTGGCTCCAAGCAGACCACCACCAGCGCGAATGCGAGGTGTTGAAAATATCGGTCTTAAAAAGAGCGGAGAAAGGTTGTATTTCCGCCGGACCCTTCTATCGAAAGAAGACGCCATCAAGTGGTACAGATCCCTGAACGAAGGCGAACAGTTCACACCTGTTCCGACCCGAGAGGAAGACCGCGAGCCAATGGATGGCTTGCCAATCCAGGTACCTAAACTGGATGATGTCCAACCCTGGCCTGCCTTGGGCCTCCCCATTAGCGAGGAGCCTTTCTCTCGGACAAAAACACGCTCAATCAACCCAGCGCCCTTTATCGGCAGTGTGCCTGGGCGCCTTCACCGGCGCTTCGGTGATCGAGTAGGCCTAGAGACTTTCCTGGAGGACCACGACGCCCAAGCGTTCGTAGCTCGACGCATGCACGTCGACCTACTCGACTATCAGGAGTATCTCGGGAGCGTCGTCTATATCGCACCAGACCCTGTAGTCCGGCAGATCGACCATTTCATGGTGCCCGCCAAAGATGGGCACGGTGAGCGCATCATTTACCGCATTGTTCCACATATAGGCCAAGACCTAGAGAAGATACGTGTTACAACGTTCGACAAAGAGGCAGACCTCCTCACCAGCTTCCAGACCTATCAAGTTCCAGAGAACGGTATTCTAGAGGTGGAGAAAGGAACCTGTATGGGTGAGTACGGATATGTGGTGACCCACGAGCAACACGGAACTCTCCACTACCAACCTTCCTCGCACTTCCTTCGACAGATGAACCTCAACCTCCGGGTCAACTCGGGAAAGAGTCTCAAAGTGAATGCGCCTTTGGATGATTCCCCGAACTCGCCACGCGTGGAGTATCAAGCAGCGCCTGGCTGGGAAACAGCTTCCAATTCGATATTTGGGGAGGTTAAGAGTCCTGATGCTGGTTTGCGCATCGCTAACGAGGCCAGAAAAAGGGAAAGACTGGCGGAAGCCAAGCAGTATGGGCAACGCTGGTTTGATGAAGGCTCACGAGAAGAAGCAGTACGCCTAATCCATGAACTCCTTCGGGCTGCGCGTGCGAGGGTGATGATCGCAGACCCCTACCTAGGTGTAACACAGTTAGGGCAGTTTCTCTATGCGGTGCATGGTTCAGAAGTAAACGTGACCCTGCTCACAACAAATCTCGCCTTTCAGCCTCAGCGAGACTCCGGTCAAACCAGAGCTCATTTGTTGAGTTTCTTCGAGCAAAGCCTTGAAGAGCTAGCTAGGCACCAGCAGCTTACTCCGGACGTTAGGATTATCCCAGCGGCCAGTTTGCATGATCGCTTTCTCGTGATTGATGACGATGTTTGGTTTGTCGGCAATTCGCTCAACAGCCTTGGCGAAAAAGCATCGATGATCGTCAAGCTACCCGATCCGAACGAAGTTATCGAACGGCTGCAAGGGTTGGCAGCAAAGGGTAAAACTCTGGATGCGTACCTCAAGGAGATTTCCAAGGTGAGTACTTCACGGAGGAAAAAGGGTTGGCAGCAAAGGATAAAATTCTGGATGCGTGCCTTAAGGAGGCTTCCAAGACGAGTGCTCCACGGAGGAAAAAATGAGTAGTTCGGCTCAGCCCTCAAACTCCCTCCGAAGACACCACGCACGCCCTTAAAGACAGAGATTTTATGGGGATGCGAGGAAGGTGGGAGTTCTCGCTTTCCCAGAGATCTTAAGACTATTTACGCGCGCAAAAACTCCCCTAATCCGAGGCCTCTAGATGCCTTTCGCAATGCGGCAAAACAAGCTGCAGAGCGAATTTGGATAGTGGATGAGTACTTCCTAGCCCCGGACAGTCGTGCGAGCTTGGATAAGCGCATTCTTGCGATCTTGGATTGGCTGCATATCGACCTCGTCGCTAGCGATATCAAAATCCTCACTAGCCAGCACGATGAGGTCACGGAGATCGCGCTGGAGCTTTTTGAGCTCCAGGCGGAGGCGATCAATCACAGGCGAGGCCGGCAGCCTATGCAGTGCAGCATTCAGATAAATACCCGCCTTAAACAGAAATTCGATTACATCCACGATCGTTTTGCAATCATCGATAACGAGCTCTGGCATTTTGGGGCGACGGTTGGCGGCTTCCACACCAGCGTTAACGCAGCAAGCCGGGGCTGGGATGCTGAAGAGCTGGGCGCTATCGATTTTTTTGAAATGGTTTGGGATAAGTGCAAGGAATAATAACGATGCAATGGATCCGTGAACGCGAAACTGAATCTGACGGGGCTCAGTACTCGGAGGACTTCAAAACCTCAGAGGATTTCCTTCAGCTTCTGACACAGCTTGAACAGTCCGCTCCTCAACTGCTCGCTTCGCTAGCACAGGAGCTCACTGTGCCCAGCGAACCTCCAAGTACCGAGTCATTAAAGGAGCTACTCCAGGAGCGAACAAACCGCCCATTCGACCCAGACATGCTACTAACGGCGGCCTGTGCATATGCGCTTGAGAAAAGCCCACAGCTGAAAACCTGGAAGCGAATTAGAGAGATCGCATATAACTCTTGGCAGATCGAACACTGGTTGGGTGTGTCCATGACCGCCGCTGTTCAGAAGGATACCGGTACCCGAGAAGCCTATATCGAACTGGCGAAGCTGCTGTTTGAAAAGCTGGAAAGCGGATGTCTGAAGTCGGAATCGCAGCGCAGAAACGAGGCACGCAAAATTAACTGGGCCAATTGGCAGAGTGTTCCGTACCAACTCGATGAACTATTTGATGGCCTGCGGCATTACGACTTCATGGCCTTTGAAGACGAGATGCCGGTCTTCAAGCTACTTAGCGAGATTGCCCCAGCAGACATCCAGCAATTGGTTGCAGACTCGAAAAACCCGTTCCTTATTAATGCCGCACTGCTAAGTGCGGGAGTAGGAGCATTCAGTCCACGTTTTGCTCAGTGGAAAGCATTCGTCAGCACTGCACCACAAGCGTTCTCGCAGGATGGGGCCTGGACAAGCTCACTCTTACTGCCTTTGCTGATGGAACACGCAAGAAACGAGTTACTCGAGCCAAGCCGACAGACTCCTCGCTATGACGCGGATGAAGCCAATGTCGCCATACTCACCAAGCAAGTATCCGAACTGGTCGATGCCGTAGTAGAGACGCTCGCTGCCCGGAGCGATGCTTCTGCGGCACTCATGCGCTGGAGTATCTGGCTCATGCGACAGATGTTGCGGCAGAAAGAGAGCGAGTTCAACGATATCCGCTCCAGCAACTTTGTGGATGACGCTCTGCTCAAAACGATTGGGAAAACAATGCAAAGGTGGAAACCGATCCTGTCTCTCCCCAAGGATGCCGCACCGTGGGAGAATTGGTGCCATCGATGTGTACAATCGCTCTTCGCCTATGAAGAGTTCATAAAACCACCATCCTTTGATAATTTTGCCAAAGAGTGGCACCTCACTCCAGAGAGTTGGCATGAGTCCCAGGGGCGTAATTTATTGAAAAATGCTGAGCTCCATCTACCCAGGGATGATTACCCTAGTTTATCTGCAAACCTACTGGCGCTTCCCTTAGCATCTCGGAATGATTTTGCATCGAGCTGGCAGCAACTTTGGGATAGCACTTACCCCTTGCGAGAAGTAATCGAGTTCGGCTCGCCAGATGCTGAAGCAAACGTCTACTCAGATCGGGCAGATGCCAGCCATCTACTGCTGCTTCTGGGTTTTATTGGATTAGCCTGCTTCGACCAGACCGCCACCCGTTTTACTGAGGTAGAAGAAAGTCTGGTAAAGAAAATAGTCAACTTGCATGAGGCGCTTGCCGCAGCAGTCCAAGAAGTGCTGTACGTGGACGATACCCTAAACTATAAAAAATGGAAGTTATTGCTTCAGCACTTAGCTCTACGTCGGATCTACTGGGATAGTGCCTATACTGGCGATCATCGTGCCGCGCTTTTTTCTAAACAACACACTCCGACTATCCGGGACTATCTACAACACTTCCAAGCAGATCCAGGTGACCTGGTGGCCTTGCTGCATGCATGCATGCTCAACGAGCTAGACACATCTGTGTTGCGCCAGGAGCTGCGAGTGTAAATACCCCATTTATAACACAGTCATCTCGTAGAGAATTTATGCCGCATTTCGGTACTCTAACGGCGTCATGTCATTCAGTGAGTCGTGTGGTCGTTCAGTGTTATATAGCTCAATCCAGTTTTCGGTTATTTGCTTT
>RRZU011845809.1_pt1 | contig 46369 bp, 46 predicted proteins | sample 2165561 | NCBI WGS metagenome assembly RRZU01 (sample SAMN10456909, study PRJNA506462) | wastewater metagenome | isolation source: wastewater sludge | place: USA: Moscow, Idaho | reverse complement strand
GGTCAGCACCGTCACGCCAATCAATAACGGTTTCGCGCCGGTCTGTTGATCCAACACATTGCGGCAAGCTTGCAGCATTTTTAAACCACCGGAGCAATGCACATTCACCATCCACACCCCCAGTTCAGCAGCGGCTTTAACCGCCATGGCGGTGGTGTTGGGAATATCATGAAATTTAAGATCGAGAAAAACCTCAAAACCCAATTGCTGCAAATGCTCTACCACTTGTGGCCCACTGCGAGTGAAGAGTTCTTTGCCCACTTTAAGACGGCACTGCTGCGGGTTTAATCGCTCAGCAAGCGCTAAAGCTTGAGCGGCACTGGGAAAATCTAAAGCAACAATAATCGGGCTGGACATGACTTGAGTCTCGTATCAATAAAATCGGCGACATTGTAGCCTGACTTAACACAAAGTGCCCCACTGACTTAGCTCTAGCGCTATTTACAGCAAAGCAGAATGAGTGCCAGTTTTTCTACTGTGCTGAGTGCAATAAACCTACGTGCTGATTTTTATTACCTGCGTATAACACAGTGCCATGGCGGTTTTAGCAATAAAGATGTAACATTATTACCTACAAGACTTATGAGTCACTTTCTTTCCTTTGCGTTTAATGGAGCTACTCATGCCTTGGTATATTTGGATATTAATTGCTCTGGTGCTTGGTTCTATTGTCGGTAGCCTCTTATTGCTACGCAATACCGCCAACAAAATGCCCATCAGCAAAGAAAACTTAAAGATAATGCAGCAGCGCAATGCCGAGCTGGAAGCGAAAGAACGTCAGAAAGATAAGTAACTCTCAATTTATCGTTGGAGATTTTAGTATGTCCCGTACAGAAACTGATAGTTTAGGCGCCATTGAAGTTCCAGCTAATGCGTACTGGGGTGCGCAAACTCAGCGCTCCAAACTCAACTTTGCCATTGGCTCACAGCCCATGCCCATCAGCGTAGTACACGCCTTAGCGCAGGTTAAAAAAGCCGCTGCTCGAGTCAACTCACGCTTAGGCGAATTGCCTGAAGACATTGCCAAGTTAATTGAACAAGCGGCTGATGAAGTCATTAGCGGTAAGCTCGACGAGCACTTCCCCTTAGTGGTTTGGCAGACCGGAAGTGGCACACAAAGCAATATGAACGTTAACGAAGTGATTGCTGGACGTGCCAATGAAATTGCTGGCCAAGGTATTGGTGGAAAATCCCCAGTACACCCCAACGACCACGTTAACCGTGCTCAAAGCTCTAACGACTGCTTCCCCACAGCCATGCACATTGCCGCTTTACAAGCCATTGAGCATGACTTATTTCCAGCGGTAAAAACGCTCCGTGACGGCCTGGACCAACAAGCCAAGCGCTATGCTAATTTAGTCAAAACTGGCCGCACGCACATGATGGATGCAACCCCAGTAACCTTTGGCCAAGAGCTGTCGGCTTTTGTTGCGCAGTTGGATTACGCCACCCATGCCATTGAAGCGACCTTACCCGCAGTTGGTCAGTTAGCCCAAGGCGGCACTGCAGTGGGCACGGGGCTCAATGCCAATGCGAACTTTGCCGAAAACATCGCCCGTGAGCTGGCTTCTGCAACCAAACTAAACCTTACCAGCGCACCTAACAAGTTCGCTGCCTTAGCTGGCCACGAGCCGCTGGTTAGTTTGTCTGGCGGGTTAAAAACTTTAGCTGTGGCGCTGATGAAAATTGCTAATGACTTGCGTCTATTGGGCTCTGGCCCACGAGCAGGCTTAGCTGAAGTGCTCTTACCTGCTAACGAACCTGGCAGCTCAATCATGCCTGGCAAAGTCAACCCAACCCAGTGTGAAGCGCTATCCATGCTGGCCTGCCAAGTGCTAGGCAATGATGTCACTGTTAATATTGCCGCCAGCCAAGGTCACTTGCAGCTCAACGTATTTAAGCCAGTGATTATTCACAACATTCTTGAGTCCATCGAATTGATGGCTGATGGTTGTCGTAATTTCCAAGAGCATTGCGTTGCTGGCATGCAAGCCAATGAGCAACAAATGGCCGACCACTTGGAAAATGGCTTAATGCTGGTTACTGCACTGAACCGTCATATTGGTTATGACAATGCAGCAAAAATTGCTAAGAAAGCTTACGAGGAAAACCTCACACTGCGCGCAGCCGCCATTGCCTTGGAACTGGTTACCGATGAGCAATTTAGCGAGTGGGTGCGCCCAGAAGATATGCTGCATCCAACACCGAGCAAAAGCACCAGTGCAAAACCTGGCTCAACCACAGCCCGTAGAAGCTGGTCTTAATTGCTCTAACTAGAACAGATCAGCACCTTGCTGTTTAGTTAAGCAAACTAAAAGACCGCAAGTGGCACCTGATTAATGGGTGCTGCTTGCGGTCTTTTTTATTGCTGGGGATTTAACAGCTGCGCCATGTTTTAGAGCCAAGCGAAATATTTAGCTTCCATGATACGCAGGCTTACCCCCGTGCTGCACCATGCTAATATGCAGCACGGTGCGGCTGGCTAGGCAGTAACACGCAAAATGTTACTGGCGCGCTGCTGCGGCAACGATCAAAGCTTTCATTTCTGCCACTGCTGCAGGGAAACCGACAAAGAGCGCATGAGCAATAATTGCATGACCAATATTGAGCTCGTTAATGCCGTCAATCGCGGCAATTGGTTCAACGTTATGGTAGTGCAAACCGTGTCCCGCATTCACCACTAGGCCTTGCTTCAGGGCAAACTCCGCACCTTTACGAATCAGCTGCAACTGCTCTGCCTGCTCAGCAGGAGTAACTGCATCGGAGTAGTGCCCAGTGTGCAACTCAATGGTAGTCGCACCCACTCGCTTGGCAGCTTTAATTTGCTGCTCATCGGCATCTAAGAAAATCGACACATCACAGCCAACCGCCTGTAAGCGCTCAACTGCAGCGGCAATCCGCGCCTCTTGCGCGACCACATCCAAGCCACCCTCGGTGGTCAACTCTTCGCGGGTTTCCGGTACTAAGCAAATATGCTCTGGACGAATTTCTTCCGCCAGCAATAACATTTCTTCCGTGACACCCATTTCAAAGTTCATCGGTGTTTGCATCACCTCACGCAATAGGCGCACGTCACGCTCTTGGATATGGCGACGGTCCTCACGCAAATGCACAGTAATCCCATCCGCCCCGGCTTGCTCTGCATCGAGCGCCGCTTTCACTGGATCTGGGTAACGGGTACCGCGCGCTTCACGCACAGTGGCAATGTGGTCAATATTTACACCTAACAAAATACGCTTATTCAAATTCATCACATAGACCCTTTTTGCACTAAGAATAATTCACGGCTCATTAACGGACGCCCACCTAAGTGAGCCGCCAACGCCTGACGCATTAAACGCTTAGCCGTATGTAAAACACTGCTTTGCTGCCAGTCTGCAGCTGACAGCGCTAAAATATCTGCACCTAAAAACACCCCGGGACGCAGTTGTGGAACTGCTTGAAAACCACTTTCAGGCACTAGACGATACAACATTTGTGCCTGCAATGCCTGCCCGCTGCTGTCCACTTCAAATGAGAAGCCATAGCCCAGCTGCTCCAGCAAACGCCATTCAAAAGTACGCAGTAAAGGCTCAAGCGGCAAACCATGGGCCAAGCCCTGCACAGTAAACTGATAGTGCTCAAACAGCAGCGGTTGCGGATCATTCAGCGGCAATAAGCGCACCAGTAACTCATTTAAATACATGGCACAAAATAGCGCTTGCCCCTGCAAGAAATTAAACTCGCCAGCAGGCTCAATACGGCTGATGGTTTTTAACTCGGAACGGCCGCGCAACTCGATGTCCAACACAGAAAACGGTCTAGCCACGCTGCCCAATTTGCCCCGCGCACCACGTAGAACCGCGCGCAAGCGTCCTGCAGGAGTGAACACATCCAGCAAAGCGCTGGTTTCTTTATAAGGACGGCTGTGCAAAATAAACGCTAAGGACGACTGCATACTTCAGCCTCTAAGCAACACGCGCTCCAGAACAGAGCGCATGCCAAATAGCTATCAATACTCTTGATAACCCAATGAACGCAGGGCGCGCTCATCATCGGACCAGCCGCCTTTCACTTTAACCCACAAATTGAGCATAATTTTTGAGCCAAACATGGTTTCCATATCTTTACGGGCTTCTTGGCCAATACGCTTAATGCGCTCGCCTTTCTCGCCAATAATGATTTTTTTCTGCCCATCGCGCTCAACTAAGATCAGCGCATGGATATGTAAAATACGCCCTTCTTGCTTAAACTCTTCGATCTCTACGGTAATTTGATACGGCAGTTCCGCACCCAATTGACGCATGATCTTCTCACGTACCAACTCTGCCGCTAAGAAGCGACTGGAGCGGTCAGTGATCTGATCTTCTGGGAAAAAATGCTCACTCTCTGGCAAATAGCCTTCAACTAAGCGCTCAAGGGTGTCGAGGTTGTGGCCGTGCAAGGCCGACATCGGCACAATCTGTGCGTCAGGTAGCTTCTCCGCCAGCCACTCAAGGTGGGCTAGCAACTGACTTTTGTCTTCTAATCGGTCAGCTTTATTGACCGCAATAATCACTGGGCAAGTCAGATACTTAATACGCTCATAAACCATCTCGTCTTCATCGGTCCAGCGCATGCGGTCGACGACAAAAATTGCCACATCAATGTCTTTCAGGGCGGTTAAAGCGCTGCGATTCATAAAGCGATTAAGCGCAGTTTTACCACCAATGTGTAAACCTGGGGTGTCGACATACACCGTTTGCACAGCGCCTTCGGTTTTAATGCCGAGCATATTGTGCCGGGTGGTTTGAGGCTTACGCGAAGTGATCGCGAGTTTTTGACCTAAAATATGGTTCAGTAGCGTTGATTTGCCCACATTTGGGCGGCCAACCACGGCTACATAGCCACAACGGGTTACTTGTTCAGTCATGCTGATGATTACTCTCTAACCCCAAGGCTAACAGTGCTGCAGTCGCTGCCACTTGCTCCGCAATGCGTCGACTGGCGCCCTGACCTCGGGTTTTTTCATTAAGTAAGCTCACTTCGCATTCCACATAAAAAGTGCGGCAATGCGGTTCGCCTTGAATATCGACTACTTCATAGTGCGGCAGTTCAGTGCTGCGCGATTGTAAGAATTCTTGCAGTCGAGTTTTTGGATCTTTATTGGTATCAACCAGAGTCAGCTCAGAAAACTGCTGCTCAAGCCAGGCCAGCACACGCTCACGGGCAACGTCCATGCTGGAGTCTAAATAGATGGCGCCGATAATGGCTTCAGTGGTATCGGCAAGGATTGAATCACGGCGAAAACCACCGCTTTTCAACTCGCCAGAACCTAAACGCAAGTACTCACCAAGACCAAAGCCGCGGGCTAACACTGCGAGGGTTTCACCCTTCACTAAGCGTGAGCGCAAGCGTGATAACTGCCCCTCTTTGGCTTGATTAAAATGATGAAACAATGCCTCACCAGCAACAAAATTCAAGATTGCATCACCTAAGAACTCTAAGCGCTCATTATTGCGCCCAGCAAAACTGCGGTGGGTCAGCGCTAAGGTAAGTAAGCTTGAATCATTAAAGGTGTAGCCAATTTTTTTCTGTAAAATCAGTAATGGATCACTCACTGGGCACGCACACGGTATTCTTTGTCAAAAGTTACCACCAAATCAATATTCTTGATCAATGGCTCACGTTGTTCATATTTAAGGTGAATTAAATAATCATTATTAACTTTGTTGACAGTCATAATGTCATCAATTTTCAAATCGCGGATAGCGTTGACCTGCATACTTTTATTGATATGCGTATATAGATCACCCACCGTATCAATTTTATCGCCTGTGGCTTTATCTTTTTCCACTGCCATGATGGCTTTGTCTAAGGCGCGATTATCCATGTAGTGTGGAATCAATTTAAACGCAGCACTGGCAAAGAAGGCGATCAAGACCAAAATCACTAGCCAACTGAAGAAAGACATGCCTTGTTGGTTTTTAATATTCTGCATAGCAACCTCTGTTTTTTATTAATATTCGTACAGGCAGCCTACACTTCTCTGTGCAGGATAAATCACCACCACGCACTCGCACTCGCTCTTAATGGATTAAACCAACACGGCTAAAGCTCGGCAAGGAGGAAAATTTCGGGTTAGGCCACGTCAACCAAATGGCAAAGGCTTTACCGACAATATACTCATCCGGCACCATGCCCTGTAGCTCAAAAGGAATACTTGGATCATCCCAGTAGCGGCTGTCTTTGGAGTTATCACGGTTATCACCCATCATAAAGTAATGATCCGCTGGCACATGCCACTCGCGCTCTGGTTCGATGCGGCGACGGGCTTCTTTACGAATATAGTGTTCTTCAGCGCCCAGTTGCTCGGTATATAAACCGGCACTGCCTAAGCTGCCCGGCTCATCACCTAAGAAATGCTCTGCCACAGGTTCGCCGTTAACCAAAATACGCTTATCCGCGGTGTAAGTAATGGTATCGCCAGGTAAACCCACTACACGCTTAATGTAATTAATGCGCGTATCTTCAGGGTATTTAAAGACCATCACATCACCACGTTTTGGGTCATCAATCTCCAAGATCTTTTTGTCTAAGACAGGCAAACGAATGCCATAGGAAAACTTATTGACCAAAATGAAATCCCCTACTTCGAGGGTCGGTATCATTGAGCCTGATGGAATTTGAAAAGGCTCAACGATAAATGAGCGCAAGACAAACACCACAGCCAATACCGGGAAAAACGATTTGCCATATTCAACCAGCAGCGGCTCTTTCTCTAAGCGCGCGCGCACTTCTGAGTTCAGCGCTACTGCTTCTTTTTCATACTGTGCAATCGCCGCACGCCGACGTGGCGCAAAATACACCACATCCAGCAATGCTAAAAACCCGGTCACCGCCACAGCGATTACCAATATTAAGGGGAAATTCAATGTCATTAGTTAGTCATCCACTCTGAGCACGGCAAGGAAGGCTTCTTGTGGAATCTCCACGTTACCTACTTGCTTCATCCTTTTCTTACCCGCTTTTTGTTTTTCTAGCAGCTTACGCTTACGGCTCACGTCACCACCGTAACACTTGGCCAATACGTTTTTACGCAATGCTTTTACGTTAGTACGGGCAACAATTTGCCCGCCCAATGCGGCCTGAATGGCAACATCATACATTTGTCGTGGAATCAACTCGCGCATTTTCTCCACGAGTGAGCGCCCTTTGGAAGCGGCTTCATCACGGTGCACAATTAACGCCAATGCATCCACCGACTCGCCATTAATTAACACATCTAGGCGCGATAAGCTCGAGGCTTGGTAACGGTCGAAGCTGTAATCTAGTGAAGCGTAACCGCGGCTGACCGATTTGAGGCGGTCAAAGAAATCCATCACCACTTCGTTCATTGGAATTTCATAAACGACTTGTACTTGGCTACCCAAGAAGTGCATATCCACCTGCACACCACGCTTTTGCACACATAGGGTAATGACGTTACCTAAGTGCTCTTGCGGCACTAAAATAGTGGCTTTGACAATGGGTTCCCGCATTTCTTCAATCAGCGAAGGATCCGGCATTCGTGAGGGGTTATCGACATATAAAACCTCACCGTTTTTTTGTACGATCTCAAAAATCACCGTCGGTGCTGTGGTAATAAGATCCAGATCGTACTCACGCTCGAGACGCTCTTGAATAATTTCCATGTGCAGCATGCCGAGGAAACCAATGCGAAAGCCAAAGCCTAAGGCGTCTGAGCTTTCTGGAGTGTACTCAAGAGCCGCATCATTGAGCGTCAGTTTTTCTAGCGCGTCACGAAAATCTTCAAAATCTTCTGAGCTAACGGGGAACAAACCTGCGTAGACCTGCGGCTTAACCCGCTGGAAACCTGGCAGCATATCCACATCAGGCGTATGCGACAGGGTTAAAGTATCCCCCACTGGCGCACCTTGAATATCTTTAATACCGGCAATAATAAAGCCAACTTCGCCAGCCTTCAGCTCTTTAGTTTGCGTCAGCTTTGGGTTAAACAAGCCCACGCTGTCAACCTGGTGAACACGTCCGGTGGATTTCACCAAGACTTTATCGCCCTTTTTGATGCGGCCATGTTTAATGCGCACTAAAGAGACAACACCTAGGTAGTTATCAAACCAAGAGTCAATAATCAGCGCTTGTAACGGCGCATCAATTTCGCCTTCTGGTGCTGGAATGACTTGGACTAAACGCTCCAAAACATCGTCCACACCAAGCCCTGTTTTAGCACTACAGGTCACTGCGTCAGTGGCATCAATGCCGATCACATGCTCAATTTCTTCTTGCACACGAAGAGGGTCTGCCTGTGGCAAATCGATTTTATTGAGTACGGGCATTACTTCGAGGCCTTGCTCAATGGCGGTATAGCAGTTGGCAACAGATTGCGCTTCTACGCCCTGCCCCGCATCAACCACCAACAAAGCGCCTTCGCACGCAGCCAAGGAACGGCTGACTTCATAACTAAAGTCAACGTGGCCTGGGGTGTCAATAAAGTTTAATTGGTAGGTTTTACCGTCTTTAGCGGTGTAGTCCAAGGTTACGCTCTTGGCCTTAATGGTAATGCCTCGCTCACGCTCGAGGTCCATAGAATCCAAAACCCGAGATTCCATCTCACGCTCGGTCAAGCCACCGCACATTTGAATAAAGCGGTCGGCCAGAGTGGATTTACCATGGTCGATATGGGCAATAATTGAAAAATTACGGATATGACTCAGGTCACTCACAGAACATCACTCTACAATTAAGTCCGTCGGCCGACTGCCAACAGAACACAGAAAATAGCCAGTGAGTTTACCTGATTTATAGTGCTTAAGTCACCTATCTAGCGTGTAGCAGGCTAAATAATAGATCTATCTAGATAAAAACGGGAGAAAGCAATTAATCAATTTGCTTGCTCCCGTCTGATTATTTTCCCCAGTGCCCAGTAAAATCTGCGGCAACGCAGCAATACAGCTTAGCGCCCCATCAATGCGTCAACCCACTGCGGTACTGTGACTGCTGCGCGTCCATAAATGGCCCGTTGAAACTGTGAAGCATTGCTGCCAGCTTCTAGGTTGAACTCCACAGTGGGCAAGCCCAAGCGCCGAGCACTGGCGACAAAACCCGCTGCCGGATAGACATTGCCAGAGGTACCTATGGCGACAAACAGGTCGGCCTGATTCAATCTGTAATCGATTTCTTCAAGGTAGAACGGCATCTCGCCAAACCAGACAATGTGTGGCCGTAATGGCTGTGGGGTTGCGCAACATTGGCAGCGATCCGCAGTGGTTACTGGTTGACTACTGCGCCACCCAACCACCTCTTCACTTTTCACGCAGCGCAACTTGAGCAACTCACCGTGCATGTGCAAAACATTTTTAGAGCCAGCACGCTGGTGCAAGTCATCGATATTTTGCGTCACTACAGTGACATGCCCCAATGCATTGCTCGCGTAATGTGCTTCCAGTTCAGCTAGGGCAAAATGTGCAGGATTGGGTTTGATCTGCGGCTCAAGCAATTGTGCTCGGCGCTCATTGTAAAAGCGCTGCACCAGTTCGGGGTTACGCGCATAGCCTTCAGGTGTAGCAACCTCTTGAATATCATGGTTTTCCCACAAACCATCCGCTGCTCGAAAGGTTGCTATGCCTGAGTCAGCCGATATGCCAGCACCGGTTAAGATGACAATGTTTTTCGGCTGACTACTCTTCATGCTCTCAACTCCATTCACTTATGGCCGCTACACAAACACCAGCGCCGCAATCACTTAGCTAGTTTAAAGGTGATAAAACTTGCGCGACCTTGGCGTAAAACCCGCATAGACAATGACTTATCGCTGGGCAGCTCCTGAGCAATCTTAGCAAAGGTTTTTGCTGAATCAATGACCTGGTTATTTAAGTGCGTAATCACATCACCTGCACGTAAACCAATCATTGCTGCTGGGCCATCCTGCACTTCTTGGATAACCACACCACCTTGTAAATCAATGGCTTTTTTCTGCTCTGGCGTTAAATCACCCACCACAACACCTAGACGATTACTGGCGCTGGCACTGCTTTTATCACCGGCCAACGACATTTCTTCGCCTTCATTGGGCAAGGCACCCACTTTAACCTTTAAGGTTTTACGCGAACCATCACGCATGACCTGCAGTTTAATGGTTTTACCCGGCTTCACTGCGCCAACTAAGTGTGGCAAGTCAGCAGACATAATCACCGGATGATCGTCGATGCTTAAAATCACATCACCCACCTGCAAACCACCTTTAGCGGCCGGACCTTTTTCTAACACCTGTGCCACTAATGCACCTGCAGGCTTATCTAAACCAAAGGACTCGGCCAGATCTTTATTCACTTCTTGAATCACCACTCCTAACCAACCGCGATCCACTTTGCCGCTGGCCTTCAGCTGGTCAGACACATCTAACGCAACCTCCATCGGAATGGCAAATGACAACCCCATAAATCCACCGGAGCGAGTGAATATTTGCGAGTTAATCCCCACCACTTCACCGTCGAGGTTAAACAGCGGACCACCTGAGTTACCAGGGTTAATCGCCACATCTGTCTGAATAAAGGGCACATAGTTATCGTTGGGTAAGTTACGGCCTTTGGCAGAAACAATTCCCGAAGTTACCGAGTGGTCAAACCCAAACGGCGAACCAATGGCCAACACCCACTCACCGACTTTCAAATCCTTGGCTTTACCCAGCTTTACTGTGGGTAAGTTTTTACCTTCGACTTTCAGCAGAGCAACGTCAGTACGCGGATCGGTACCCACCAACTTAGCTTGCAGCTCACTGCGATCCGCTAAGCGGACAATGATTTCATCGGCATCGGCAATCACGTGATTATTGGTCAAAATATAACCATCATCTGAAATAATAAAGCCTGAACCCAAGGACTGCGCCTCACGCTGCTGCCCACGGTTACGCCCCTGCGGTTCACGCGGCATGGGTAAACTGCGCTCAAAAAACTCACGGAAAATCGGTGGTAAACCTTCCAGCTCTGGGAGCTGATGGAAGCCGCCAGCAGAGCCTTTGCTGGATACGTTTTGTCGTGTACTGATATTCACGACAGCAGGCGCGGACTCTTCAACCAAAGTAGTAAAGTCTGGCAGTTGTGCCTGCGCAGCGGGCATAGCCAGCAGCATAAATGCCATACAGGCACTGACAAATAGCGAGGTTTTTTTCTGCGACATAATAATCTCCATTATTAAATTCAAATTTCAAGCGCAGGATTTAAAGCAACCTGAGCCCGAACAACTTGTGGCTGCATTGCCGCTTCATCGAAATAGCGATGACTGTAACGGCGTACCCAAACAGCACCACCGAAAAAGCCAAGCGCTGCAGCCAAAATAATCCAAGGCTCAGACAGACTCAAGGTATTAGCAGCTAAGGCTGCAATAAACATAAACAGCAAAGGCAGCATATAAACGAACATAGCACTGCGTACTAACGACTGCTCTGAAATGGCCAGGGTCACCTGATCGCCTACACGCAGGTGCAAATCCGACTGTACTTTGATCGTGTGCGGTTTTTTATCGGCAGACAAAGCATTCAAAATACCTTGTCCGCAAGCAGCCTTAGCTGAGCAGCTGCCACAGGTGGTTTGGCGCTGCGTGGCCACCCAAACCCCATCAGTTTCAATAGCAACAACAACTCCAGGCTCTTCAATCATCGCTGTACTCCTGCTCCACCTCTGCTGACAGTGCAATGCGCTCAGCAGTAGCTATGGGGATTTCGCCGACCACGGTTACCATCAACACCTCGGCACCCTGCTCTACTTTACGTGAGACCACTGCGGTAGGTCCTAATTGGCGACGACTGCCATCAATATCAAGGTTATCTATGCTCTCAAAAAAAACGGAGAAACTGGCTAAGCCGTCTGAGTACATGCGACTTAAAACAAAGTTGCCACTGTCTGGCGACTGTCTATATTGACTTTTAACTAAGGTAAACCCAGCGGGTAGCCAAGCTACAGCCCAATCCACATCAACATCCAGCTTTGCAGTTGCTGCAGGCTGTGTTGCGGTTGCGCATTTAGCGCTTGGGACAATCTGCTCTAATTCAGCATCGACGGGCAGCAAGTCGCTGCCTTCTTGAAATTGCACAAACTGCAAACGCTCCAGCAACTGTCCTTGCTCGTTTAGCAGTAGGGTTTTAAGCGGCACATCGGTTGCTTGATCAACATAAATTTCTACTGGGTAGCGGTACTGATCTAAAGGAGAAAACAGCAACACTGAGGTCATTCGCCCGGCAACTCGTGTTTCTCCGAGCTCCATAATTGCATACTGTTCTTGTAGCTGCTGCGCTTCAAGATTGACGATTGGCCAGGCAGCTTCTGCAGCCAAGGGATCTGTCGCACTCGAACTGAGACAAGCCACTTGCCCATCAATGCGCAGTACTTCGTGCTCAGGCCCACTGAGCTGTACAAAACGCTCAATGACTTGCCCTTCTGGGCTAATTTGCCGCGAAATTTGATGACTGGTAAAGGCACCTTTGCGCTCATAAATAAAAGCGCCTTGATAGCTTTGTGTTGCTTGCGCAGTTTGCAAGCGCTGCAGCCACTGCTCGCTAGGCTGCATTGCAAAAGCACTGCCCACTAAGACTGCCCACACCGCTGCGCTGGAGCAAAGACCTTTAACCAGCATTCTTTATTGACCTTCCAGACTTGCAGCGCGCGCGTAAGACAGTCCACTCTCCGTATTGTTTACTCCAGCTTGCTGGGCATGCTCACGCAAATAGTTTGGCACCCGCAACTCATACCAAGAATTATCACCAACCTCTGGATCACTGGTTAATGTATCTTGCCCCTGCGCACTATAACTGGCGAGCACCACCAGACTGGTGTTTTGTGACTGTGTCATTGCTGGCAAGCGCTGCTCAGTTTGCGCCAACATAGCCTCTTGCTGCATAGCATCTTGATTATAAAAGCGCACCCCGCCTAACACCGCTAAAGTGACCGAAGCTGCTACGGCAACGCGACCAAGCCAAGGCGTACGCTTCGCTCTGACTGCCGCCGGCGCTGTTTCTGCTGCCCGTGACGGGGTCGGCTCTGCATCAATGGCAGCCATAATGCTGGCAGACAAATCCACTTGAACACTTAAAGGCTCGTTGTGCATTGCTGCACGAGCAACTTGATAACGCGACCAAGTATCACGCAGCTCTGGCTCATGACTGGCATTAAGAACTCGGCGCAGCTCAAGCTCATCCGCTTCGCTATCAATAAGCGCGGAGAGTGACTGTTTAAGATCTTGCTGACTCATGTTTAATTTCCTCTCGTAACTTGCGTTGCGCATCATTCAGCGTCTTGCAAAAGGGGCCGTAAAGCTTTATCAACAGCCTCACGCGCTCGAAAAATGCGCGAACGCACTGTACCAACGGGACACTGCATCACGGTTGCAATGTCCTCATAACTAAGACCATCAAACTCACGTAAAGTTAGTGCGCAACGTAAATCTTCTGGTAATTGTTTAATACTTAACTGCACCACATCATCAATTTCATCGCGCAACATCAGGCGCTCCGGCGAGGCCATATCTTTTAAAGCATGGTCACCGTCATAAAATTCAGCATCATCTGAATCCACATCACGACTTGGCGGACGGCGATTACGCGACACTAGGTAATTTTTTGCAGTATTAATGGCAATACGGTACAGCCACGTATAAAACGCACTGTCACCACGGAAGTTTGCTAAAGCGCGGTAAGCCTTAATAAAGGCCTCCTGAGTCACATCCTGAGCCTCATGAGGATCGTGTACAAAGCGCACAACCAAGCCCATAATGCGGTGCTGGTACTTTAAAACTAATAAATCAAAGGCTCGTTTGTCACCATTTTGCACGCGCTTAACCAACTGTTGGTCATCATCTGGCGTCATGCGCAATCCCCAACCAACAATTTCAAAAATTCACATCTAACAGCACATACTTTGTGCGCCATAGTTATATCTCCACATTAAACATCTTCAGCAGCCCAACTGGTGTCGTAAAAAAGACCCATCACAGTTGAGCGCTGCACCCACCCTACTTTAACGCCTTCCCGATTCTTTGTGCGTTGTTTAATGATCTAATTACTATTGAACCGCAAAATTTCTCAAAAGTTCCCGTACGTTGTGAGTATTTTACCGCGCAATCCAGCGTTATACTGCAAGGTGTCTTTCATCGCGGATGCAACCCATGAGCCAATCTTACTCCTATGACGTTCTCATTATCGGCAGCGGCGCAGCAGGTTTAACCACCGCCCTAACTCTGCCATCACACCTAAAAATTGCGGTGCTGAGCAAAGGCGATCTGGCTAGTGGCTCGACTTTCTGGGCTCAGGGCGGCGTTGCTGGTGTGCTTGATGATAGTGATACGGTTGAATCCCACGTACAAGACACCTTGATAGCCGGCGCCGGTTTATGCAATGAAGATGCGGTGCGTTTCACCGTAGAAAACAGTCGCAGCGCCATTGACTGGCTTATCGCACAAGGCGTGCCTTTTACCCGCAATGACGATCACAGCGCTGCTGAAGCGCATTTTGATTATCACCTCACCCGCGAAGGTGGCCACAGTCATCGCCGCATTATTCATGCTGCGGATGCCACTGGCGCTGCTATTTTTACTACTTTATTAGCTCAGGCACGGCAACGCAGCAATATCCAACTGCTTGAACAACAAGTGGCCGTTGATTTAATCACCAGCCACAAGCTTGGACGTGACGGCAAGGCTTGCCTTGGTGCCTATGTATTAAATACCCAGAGCAACGAGGTAGACACCTATGCAGCGCGCTTTACCGTACTGGCCACCGGTGGCGCGGCTAAAGTGTACTTATATACCAGCAACCCCGACAGCGCCTGCGGTGACGGCATTGCCATGGCTTGGCGCGCAGGTTGCAGTGTCGGCAACTTAGAATTTAACCAATTCCACCCCACCTGCTTATACCACCCGCAAGCGAAAAACTTTCTCATTACCGAAGCGTTACGCGGCGAAGGTGCCTTGCTAAAACTGCCCAATGGCGAACGTTTTATGCAGCGCTTTGATCGCAGAGCCGAACTGGCCCCCAGAGATATTGTCGCACGCGCCATTGACCATGAAATGAAGCGTCTCGGTGCGGAATGTGTGTACTTAGATATCAGCCATAAACCCGCTCAATTCATCAAAGAACACTTCCCCACTGTTTATGAGCGCTGCTTAACTTTCGGCATTGATATCACTCAAGAAGCCATCCCTGTTGTCCCCGCCGCACACTACACCTGTGGCGGCGTGGCGGTAGATCAACATGGGCACACTGATATCAGCAACCTCTATGCCATTGGCGAAACCAGCTTTACCGGTCTGCATGGCGCCAACCGTATGGCCAGCAATTCGTTATTGGAATGCTTTGTTTATGCGCGCTCTGCTGCGGCTGATATTGCCCAGCAAGATGCCCAAGTCAGCGCCCCCGAGCCTTTACCGCACTGGGATGCCAGCCTAGTCACTGACTCCGACGAAGATGTGATTATCGCCCACAACTGGGATGAGTTAAGACGCTTTATGTGGGACTACGTTGGCATAGTACGCACCAATAAACGCTTGCTGCGGGCTCAGCACCGCGTGCATTTACTGTTAGATGAAATTGATGAGTTTTATAGTAACTATAGGGTCAGCCGCGATTTAATTGAGCTGCGTAATCTTGCCTTGGTCGCGCAACTGATGATTCGTTCAGCGATGCTGCGCAAAGAAAGTCGCGGTCTACATTACACCCTCGACTACCCAGACTTGAGCGCGCAAGCCAAAGATACTATTTTACAGCCTGCCAACGTTGACGACTGAACTTCAACCGCACCCGTAAGCGCCGATGACTTTGCTGCTCTAAGCTGTCTGCAGCAATCAGCGCGCTGCGGTAAAACCACTGATGGGCATACCTATAACGCAGCAGCACTAGGCTTGGTAGCGCCATACTGTCTGCCCGCAACTGTACTGCGCGCCAGCCATGTTGCGGCTGCCAAACTTGCCAGCCCTGCGCAGTATGACGCACACCTTGGCGGCGTGCAGGTTGCTGTCGAAAGCACAAGCAGTAAAGCTGCCAACCCACTTGCCCACAAAGCAAGCTAAGTAAGAGCAGTTTTAATAATCCTGGCACAGCCGCCAACCACACTGCCACAGCAGCCAAGCCATGCAACGCAATAACAATGTATGACAGCCTTAAAGAAGGCTGCCAAAACCAACGACTCTCAAGCCTATTTAGGCTTAGCATGATCCAAAACCAGCTCAACAATGCGTTTTAAATCAGCATTATCCGGCTCAGCACGGCGCATGCACCAACCGAAAATATCTTGATCTTCGCAATCCAGCAGCAAGCGATAGCGCTCACGATCAGCGGCATCGAGCTTCAAATACTGCTCTTCAACAAAAGGCACTAACAACTGATCCAGCTCCCACATACCTCTACGACTGTGCCAATAGAGACGCTTCACTTCAATTTCCACAGACATGACACACTCCAAAAGTTTGTAATTTCAGTATAAGACAGATTTAACCCAGTGACATACGCTGACAAGTTGTCTTTAGCCCTCTATGATAGACGCAAAGATTATTCACAAGCGAGACAGTCATGACCGATTGTGCAAGTTTTACCCCTTTAACTCACGAAGGCGTTTTAGCCGTACGCGGCGCAGATGCTAAAAAATTTTTACAAGGACAAGTTACCTGCAACCTTGCCTACGTTAGCGATGAGCGCAGTAGCCTAGGCGCGCGCTGTACCCCCAAAGGGCGCATGTTATCAAGTTTTCGGGTACTTTTAGAAAATGACGGCTATTTATTAGCCATGGACCACGAAATCCTAGCCGCGCAATTGGAGGAAATGCAAAAGTACGCCATTTTCTCTAAATCAAAGCTTAGCGATGATAGCGCGCTCTGGGCCCGTTTTGGGCTCTACCAAGGTGATGCAGCATTGAGCGCTTTGGGCATTGACTTGCCCAGCGAAATCAACAGTACCGTGCATCACAACCAAATGATCGCCGTGCGCGTCTCTGCTGAATTGACTGAGCTTTGGGTACACGCCGATGAAGGCCCTTGCACCCGTAAACGCTTACTCAATTTACTCCCAGAAGCACCACTCAATGCGTGGTTACTGGGTGAAATACGCAGCGGTATCGGCCATGTGACCCCAGCTAACCGCGAACAGTTTATTCCGCAAATGCTCAACCTTCCGGCTTTAGATGCAGTCAGTTTCAAAAAAGGCTGCTACACCGGCCAAGAAATCGTTGCGCGCATGCAGTACCTGGGCAAACTCAAGCGCCACATGTACCGTTTTCAACTGGCTAGCACTGAAGTTCCTGCCGTTGGCACTCCACTCATGTCACCAGTGCACTCCAGCGCGGTTGGTGAAGTAGTGAGCGCTGCCCGCAGTGATTATGGTGTTGAGTTACTGGCAACCGCTTTAGATGACGCAGTCAGTGATGGCCGCATTTATTTAGAAAGTGATGAAAAAACACTTCTAGAGCAACTGGAGTTGCCGTATTCGTTGGACACTCAACGCGAAATTTTACGCTAAACATTTACGCAATTTAAAGGAACACGTGCATGAGCACACTGGCAGAAACAGTTCAAAACGAGCTGCTTGAAGCAATTGAAAATGACGATTTGGTCCTCCCGACTCTTCCCGAAGTCGCATTGCGCGTACGCGAAGCCGCTGAGGACCCCAATGTGGGCATCGCTGAACTGAGCAAGGTGATCGGCAATGATGCTGCTTTAACTGCGCGCTTAATCAAAGTGGTAAACAGTCCGCTATTGCGCACCAGCAAGGAAATCACTGATTTAAATATGGCCGTCAGCCGCTTAGGTATTAACTACACCTCGAACTTGGCTACAGGCTTGGCGATGGAGCAAATGTTCCAAGCCACCACTGATGTGATTGATCGTAAAATGCGTGATGTATGGAACAAAAGCACCGAGGTTGCGGGCATTTGTCACGTCCTCTGTCGCCATTTCACTCGCCTAATGCCTGACCAAGCCACCCTCGCGGGCTTGGTTCATCAAATTGGCGTGTTACCGATCCTAACTTACGCTGAGGAGAGCAATGCGCTCCTCAAAGACTCAATCAGCCTCAATCACATTATTGATCGCATTCACCCTATTATTGGTGAGCGGATTTTACGCGCGTGGGACTTTCCCGAGCAAATCGCCATTGTGCCGGGTAATTATCTAGACTTTAATCGCCAATCGAGTGCAGTGGATTACGTTGATATTGTGCAAGTGGCAACCCTGCAAAGCTATACGGACAGCGAGCACCCATTGGGCCAAGTTGATTGGAGCCAAGTGCATGCTTTTGCTCAGCTCGGCCTCGACGTACAAAGTCGCATCAGTGATGATGAAGACCTCTCAGCCTCCATGGAAGCAGCAACACTGATGCTGCAAGGCTAAGCCCCCACACCCCGCCAGCAGTGCGGGGTGTTTATTTATCTTTATGCTGCACAAGCGCCTGCTTATGCAGCTCTCTTACCCCTGCACTAGTTTTACGGCGCAGTACGCAAACCCAGCACCACAGCGCCAGTCATCCCCGGCACAATTGACCCCAGTCAAGGCCTACAGCCGCTAATCTGCTTAGATTGCATGAGTTAAACATGGATCTGCCACCTTCTGCATCCATACCTAAAATCAGGAGCTCACATGCAATTGGTTTGTCCTGCAGGCAGTCTGCCTGCCCTTAAAGCTGCGGTGCGCCAAGGCGCCGATGCAGTCTATGTTGGCTTTCGCGATGACACCAACGCCCGCCATTTTGCTGGCTTAAACTTCAACGATAAACAGCTAGAAAGCGGTATTGCTTACGCCCAACAATACAACAAACATGTTTATATCGCGGTTAATACCTACGCTCAGTCGGAGGGCTGGCAGCGCTGGCAACGCGCTGTAGATCAAGCCGTAGATTTAGGTGTTAACGCCTTAATTGCCGCTGACCCTGGTGTTTTAGCTTACGCCAGCAAACAGCACCCACAGCTCAATCTGCATTTATCTGTCCAAGGCTCAGCCACCAATGCTGCCGCTTTAGCTTTTTATCAAGACCGCTACAACATTCAGCGTGCGGTATTACCGCGGGTGCTGTCGCTGGCTCAAGTCAAGCAAGTGGCCAGTCAAAGCCCTGTCCCCATTGAGGTCTTTGCCTTTGGCAGCCTTTGCATTATGGCTGAAGGACGTTGCCATCTATCTTCCTATCTAACCGGTGAATCGCCAAACCTGTGCGGCGTTTGCTCACCGGCCAAAGACGTGCGCTGGAGTAACGAAGAAGGCGAACTCACTTCGCGCCTCAACAATGTGCTGATTGACCGCTACAGCGAAGGCGAATCTGCTGGCTACCCCACCCTGTGTAAAGGACGCTTTATGGTCAATGGCCAACGCTTTCATGCCCTTGAAGAACCCACCAGCCTCGACACCATGGACCTCATTCCGGAGCTAGCCAAAATTGGCGTTAGCGCCGTCAAAATTGAAGGCCGTCAGCGTAGTCCTGCCTACGTTGAGCAAGTTACTCAAGTGTGGCGCGCGGCCCTAGACAGTCACCGCCAAGACCCAGAGCGCTACCAAGTTGAGTCGATTTGGCGACAAACATTAGCTGGGCTGTCAGAAGGCAGCCAAACCACTCTCGGCGCCTACCACCGCGCATGGCAATAGGTGTAACTATTATGATGAAGCTTGCTTTAGGTCCTGTACTGTTTTTTTGGCAGCGGGATACGCTTATGCAGTTTTATGCAGAAATGGCTGAGCAGCCGCTGGATATTATTTACTTAGGCGAAACCGTCTGCTCTAAACGCCGCTCATTTTCGTTAGATGATTGGCTTGGCTTAGGCCGAGAAATGCAGCAACAAACCCAGGCACAAATTGTGCTTTCAGGTCTCACTTTAGTGGAGGCCGCCTCAGAGCTATCCAGCTTGAAACGCCTTTGTGCTAACGGCGAATTTTTAGTGGAAGCGAACGACATGTCCGCCGTACATTACTTAAGCGAAAATAAACTGCCGTTTGTCGGCGGCCCAGCCTTGAATATTTATAGCGGCCATACTCTGGCTGAGTTTATCGAAGCCGGGATGTTGCGCTGGTCGCCGCCGGTGGAAAGTTCTGCACAGATTATTTCTTCTGCCTTGACGCAACTGGATCAGCTGAAAATCCTGCGCCCAGAGGTTGAAGTGTTTGCTTACGGTCATTTACCGCTAGCCTACTCTGCTCGCTGCTTTACCGCTCGCTCAGAAAACCGCCCTAAAGATGATTGCGAACTGTGCTGTATTAAGTATGCAGAAGGCATTCCACTATTAAGCCAAGAAGGCCAAGCACTGTTTACCATTAACGGCATTCAAACCATGTCGGCAGAAGTCAATAATTTATTGGCAGACTTCCCCTCCCTGCAAGCCGCGGGTGTCGATATCGCCCGTTTAAGCCCCCGCGCCCAAGGTATGACTGATGTTATTGCCGCTTGGGACAAAGTGCGCCGCGGCGAACACGCCCCCTTAGCTGTACAAGGCTGTAATGGTTACTGGCATGGCCGTCCCGGCATGGTCAGCGTTGAGGAGGTTGGACTATGTTAGGTCGCGCAGCTCCTTTTTTGCTTTCAGTGGGTGACAAGGTTTTACCCTTTGCCAGCCATGTGCCTTTTTTCTTCCAACGCCTAACACTGCAGCGCAGTTTAAACCAGGTGTTTGCTGAGGCTATGCAAGATGGCTTATTTGACATACTGGAGCAGCGCTGGATGCGCCTAGAAGTCAAGGACTTGAATTTATCCTGGTGCTTAAGCAAGGCACCCAACAGCAATCGGCTGTTGATTCAAGAGCACGCACCGGTTGAGGTGACCATTAGCGGTAACTGGCGTGAGTTCTTACTGTTAGCCAGTCGTCAAGAAGACCCAGATACCTTGTTTTTTCGGCGGCGCTTACAAATTGATGGTGATACCGAGCTCGGCTTAGCGGTAAAAAACATGATCGACAGCCTCGACTCCGATGACTTACCCAGTTGGCTCTGGCGAACCATTGAAAGTCTTGGCAAGGAAGCCACTCCAGCATCCAGCTAAGCACTGTGTTAGCACCTTGAGCATTAGTCTGCGAAGCTCTATTATTCGTGTAAATATTAATGGAGCTTGGCAATGCAAACTATACTGCAAATTGATTTTCCTTTTGTTGGCCCTTTTGCTGAGGAGATGCACCAAGCCATGCAGGCATTGGCGGAATCAATCATTGAAGAGCCAGGCTTGATTTGGAAAATTTGGACTGAAAACCCTAGCACCCAAGAGGCCGGTGGAATTTACCTGTTTAGCGATGAACAATCAGCGCAAAACTACCTCGCGATGCACAGCGCGCGCCTCACTGCCAGCGGTGTCACTGATATTCGCGCCAAGCTTTTTGCAGTCAACGCCCCTCTTAGCCATATTTGCCAAGGGCCGATCCAATGAGCACCAGCAAACTCGATAAAATACTCGCTCAGTCTTACCAAGAGCGCGAAAGCGGTTATCGCCACAAGGCGTTAAAAATGTACCCGCATTTTTGTGGTCGCTGCAGCCGTGAATTTAGCGGCAAAGGCCTTAGCGAGTTGACCGTGCACCATCGCGATCACAACCATGATAACAACCCAGCAGACGGTTCGAACTGGGAGCTACTCTGCTTGTACTGCCACGATAACGAACACCAGCGCCAAGTCGATCTGCATTACCAAAAAGAAGAACTGGCTGGGCAAAAAGGCCCACAACAAACCTTTAAAGGCTTAGCTGGGTTGGCAGATTTACTGAAAAAACAAGACCCGCAATAGACTTTTATCCTCTATGCATAGACTGAGTTTTCTCAGTTAGCACAGCCTAACAAAACAAAATTATGCTGTGCTTCTCTTTTCCAGCAAATTAACACTTTGGATACTAGACACCACCGGTTAACAGGCTTACCGTGAACCGTCACTGTTGAGGTGGCAAATAAGTAATAAAAATTAATAGTTTGGTGATCTAAGGAAATTTCCCATGAAAAAAATTATTGCAGGTGTAATCTTAGCTTCCGCATCCAGTTTTGCTTTGGCTAACGCGAACGGTCCAGCAGGTTGTGGACTGGGTTCAACTGTTATTTTTCCTGATGCTAACAAGTGGTATCAGCATGTAATGGCAGCAACAACTAACGGTACTTCAGGTAACCAAACCTTCGGTATGACTTCTGGCACTTTAGGCTGCGAGTCTGCTAACGGCCCGTTAAAATCAGCACAAGTTTTTATGGATGAAAACATGGACCAACTGGCTGCGGATGCAGCTACCGGTCAAGGTGAAACTTTAGCAGCTCTGGCTGAAGTGATGGGTGTTGAAGCGGCAGATAAAGCAGCATTTAACCGTGCTATGCAGTCCAACTTCGACGCAGTATTTAGCGCTGATGCAACCTCATCGACAGCATTTGAAGCCATGACCGCAGTAATGGCAACCGATGCAGAGCTACAGAAATACTTAGGCTAATTCTTCCTTATGTATTTAAAGCCCGCTTTGGCGGGCTTCTTTTACTATCAACATAAAGGTTATTAGCATGATAGCTAGGTCTTTAATTGCTAGCTGTTTGTTTTTTTCTTACGCTGCAAGCGCGCAAAACGCCAATTTACCTGCACCTGAACAACTCGAGTCCTTGGCCAAAAATAAACAGTGGGCGCATCTACTGCATTACCGCCAGCACCCTTTTTCCGGGCGTTATATCAGTCAGAACGACAGCCCTAACTTCTTCTTAGCTAAAAATGGCAAAAGCTCACTTGTAGACGAGTTGCAAGCTGACTTGCAAGCATTTCTAAGCACTGACTTAGCTGACAATAGGTCTGCGCAATGCCAATTCCCTGCGCGTTACCATTGGCTCAAGCAGCAGCTACCTGACCTCAATTTTATCGATCAACCCTGCTCGGAGTTTGCGCAATGGCGCCAGCAACTCGACGCTGAATACCTCACCCTCATTTTTCCAGCCTCACACATCAATTCGCCCTCTTCGATGTATGGCCACACCCTTATTCGCCTCGATAAAAAAGACCCCACGAGCAATAAGCTGCTTGCGCACAGCGTGAACTTTGCTGCCAATGCCGACCCCGATGACAATGAGCTGATGTTTTCTTGGAAAGGTTTAACCGGTGGTTACCCAGGCGTCGTCTCGGTTCTACCTTATTATGCGAAAACCAATGAATACTCGCATATGGAATACCGTGACATTTGGGAATATAAACTCAATCTCAACAAAGAAGAAACTGAGCAATTTGTCCGCCACACTTGGGAAACCAAAGATACTTTTTTTGATTACTTTTTCTTTGATGAAAACTGTTCATACCGTCTCCTAGCTTTATTAGACGCCAGCTCTGAGCGCATTGATGTCACCGATGACTTCACTTTCACCGCCATGCCCGTGGATACCATTCGTGCGCTACAAAAGCGTGGCTTAGTAGACGACACTGAGTACCGCCCGTCTGCTGCCAGCGAGATGGAATACAAAAGCCAACAAGTCTCTCCAGCGGTTTTACAAGCAGCGCGTCAGCTGGTCGAACACTCTACAGATGTGCAAGCTCCCATAGGCGAGCTGAGCGAGCAAGAAAAAATACAGGCCTTAGAGCTTGCTTATGCCTATGCGCGCTACTTAGCTGTGCAAAAAAGAAAAGCCAACCCGCAATTGCGCCGGCGCACCATCGAGATTTTATCTGCACGGGCCAAGTACTCTAAGAGCGCAGGTTTTGCCGAGACGCCACGCCCAGATTACCGCGACGATCAAGGGCATTTAAGTCAGCGCGTGCAGGTAAAAGGCGGCACTACCCTTTCTGATACGCGTAGTCACTCCCGTCCCGATCACTTAGGCTTTATTGATCTAAGTTACCGTGCTGCTTTTCATGATGTGATGGATCCGCCGCAAGGTTTTGTGCCCGGTTCACAAATCCAAATGGGACACTTAAGTTTGCGGCTATGGGATGGTGGTGCAGTTAGAGTGCAGCAATTTCAAGTGGTCGATATTTTATCACTCAGCCAGCAAACCTACTTTCAACAACCCATTGCCTGGTCAGTAAGCGGCGGCTTAGATCGTTTTATTGGTGCAGATGCAGAACTTTACGGCTATTTACATACTGGCTTTGGTAAAGCGTGGTTAACCTCCGCTGGACGTTTTTATGGCTTAGCACAAGCGCAGTTAATGGCAGATAATCAGTTTCATAAGGGCGCCCAATTGAGCCTTGGCCCGCGTCTAGGCTGGTTATGGCAAGGACAGAAAATCCAAGCGCAACTCGAAGGCAACTGGCAAGGTTTAAGCTGGCTGGATAAAACCAAACGCACAGAAATCAAAGCCAACTTGGGCTGGAGACTAGCCACCAACGCTCAAGTAAAGTTAGAAGCCAAGAGTCAGCACTTTAAGCGCAATCAACACACTAGCGAACAGCATGAGGTGGGACTTGCTCTCAATTGGTATTACTAAAACAGGCAATGCTCGCAATTTAACGCTGCCCTGGGCTGTTTTGTCTAAGGCCATCGCCTGTCTCTGCGTTTTAGCGCTAAGCGGCTGCACGTCTCTCTCAACTTTATTTTTCTATCCACAAAAGACTTTAATTTCCACCCCTGCTGACGTGGGGCTCGACTATCAAGATGTTTGGTTAACAGCCGCTGACGGTACCCAGCTGCATGCATGGTGGATACCTGCGCAGGGCAGCACCCCAGACTCAAATAATATGGTGTTGTATTTACACGGCAATGCTGAAAACATTTCCAGCCATAGCCACAGTATTTACTGGCTCGCTAAAAGCGGGGTTAGCGTACTCTCGCTGGATTATCGCGGCTTTGGTGCCTCACAAGGGCGAGCCTTGTTGCCAGATATGCTGGAAGACCTTACAGCAGCAGCGGCATGGATGAAAAACGAGTACCCAGACAAAGATCTAATCGTCCTTGGGCAAAGTATTGGCACAGTGCTGGCCATTAATTTCGCTGCACAAGCGCCAGCTCAGCAACACATCAAAGCGTTGATTTTAGATGCACCATTAACAGCTATTGGCTCTGCCGCCCGCAGTAGCCTCAGCAGTAACCTCTTAGGTTGGCTGGTGTGGCCTTTCACAGTGTTTATTCCCAATCAGTGGGATTCAAGCAAACATATAGACAAAATCGATTTACCGGTGCTGATCATGCACAGCCCCACAGACAGCATCATTCCATATGCGCAGGGTAAAAAACTTCACAGCGCATGGCAGCAAGCTTACCCCGCTCAACAACTGTGCTGGCTAGATTCTCAAGGCCCGCATATTATGTCGTTCGCCTTCCCTGAGTTGAGAAAGGCCACTTTGCAGTTTATTGAACAGCCAAAGTGCCAGCCGCAAACCGCTACTGAAAACAGTACCAGCCTGAAGCGCTAGTTTGAGCATACACAGTTAGTGCAAACCTGCAGCGCGACAGACACTCAGAGAAACCGCTTAGGTTTGACTGTGCCGCTTAACCCGTTCTAAAAATCAGGTGTTCTTCCCAATCTTCCGGTGCCACCTCAAGCTCACTGACCATGCGCCCTAAACGGGAAATTTTTTCCGTATGAACGGCATCAGCGTTACCACACACCAAATGATGCCAATACAACAGGTCTTTACCTTCCGAGACTAGGCGGTAAGCACAGGTCGTTGGTAACCAGCGATAGGCATCGGCGTGACCAGGCGTCAGCTGAATGCAGTCTGGCACTATAGTTTGACGCTCTGGATAATTACTGCAGCGTGCAGTATCTAAATCCAGCAGTTGGCACGCAACATTGGTGTAGTAAATACCACTATCCGCTTCATCTTCGAGTTTTTGCAGACAGCATAAACCACAGCCATCACACAATGACTCCCACTCTTCCTGATTAAGCTCTGCAAGGGTTTTACGCTTCCAGAAGGGTTCAACTATTGCCGCCATATCCTGCTTACCTTTACTCAACGCTCAGCTGAGCCTGGGTTTAATTAAATATTCTGTTTGCAATCCACATTCACACGCATGCGAATCACCATGCTGCTGAAGGTGACCACTAAGTTTGCGGTTTCACCCGCAGCCAGGGTTGCCTGACGCACCCGTGGAACTTCAGGACCATTTCGAAAACGTACCCGACAAATTGTATCAACTTCACCGTAGTTGGTCAGTGTTACCGAAGCGGTATTGTCACCCAAATCAAGAGTTTGAATATTAATTTCAGTGCCGTTAAGTTCTTTTTCGACTTCAAATGGAAAAGCTTGCACAGCAAGGGGTGATAAGAGAGCCAATAGTGTTATAATTTTTTTCATTGCTTTATCCATCCAATTATTTACCGATACAGTGTAGCGCAACAACACGGCTAAACACTTAGTCAAACAACAAACTACACACAATTGCTTTATTTGCCTAGCGCATCGCTTTATTATCATCACCTTAAAATAATCCTGCCACGGTAGATTATTAAATATTCTGTTGTGCCTAGCTGCTCAGCTTATCCTTACCCCAGCCTTACTTAAGCCCTCTTATGTCCACAATCAGCAACATCATTACAGCCATCAATGATCTGGTATGGGGTATCCCCATGCTGATTGCTATTTTAGGCAGCGGTATTTTCTTAATGCTGTCGTTAAAATTTATGCCCTTGCGCAATATTAAGCGCGGCTTTCAAGAGATCTGGAGCGGCCGCGCCAAAGGTGATGCCAGCACTGGTGATATCAGCCCTTTTGCCGCACTGATGACCACTCTAGCGGCCACTGTCGGCACCGGTAATATTGCTGGGGTGGCTACAGCAATTGTACTGGGCGGTCCCGGCGCACTGTTTTGGATGTGGTGTACGGCGCTTGTGGGGATGGCGACCAAATACTGTGAGGTAGTATTGGCTGTACACTTCCGTGAGAAAAGCAGCAGCAATCACTTTGTTGGTGGCCCAATGTATGCCATCAAAAACGGTTTAGGTCATCGCTGGGCTTGGCTGGGTGCTTGCTTTGCGATTTTTGGTGGTCTTGCCAGTTTTGGAATTGGCAACATGGTGCAGGTCAATAGTATGGCCGCCAGTCTTGCTGTGTCCTTTGCTGTACCTGCCTGGGTTAGTGGTTTAAGTATCATGTTTTTAGTGGGGCTGGTTATTTTAGGCGGCATTCAACGCATTGGAGCAGTGGCACAAACCTTAGTTCCGTTTATGTGTTTAGCCTATGTACTGGCCGCGCTGTTTGTACTGATTACCCACTACCAAGCGATTCCCGCAGCCTTTGTATTGATTTTTGACTCAGCCTTTAATGGCCATGCCGCAGTAGGTGGTTTTGCCGGCGCAGCGATGATTGCCGCGCTGCGCTTTGGTGTGGCCCGTGGGATTTTCTCTAACGAAGCCGGCTTAGGTAGCGCAGGGATTGCACAGGCAGCAGGCACTAGCGATGATCCAGTGGTGTCTGGGCTGGTGGGGATGATGGGCACCTTTATCGACACCCTGATTGTTTGCACCATGACTGGCCTAGCCATTATTTGCTCAGGAGTGTGGAGCAATGGTCTCAGTGGCGCGGCGTTATCCTCTGCAGCCTTTGAAGCGGCGATGCCTGGGGTTGGCCATTACCTGCTAACCATCGCGCTGGTGGTCTTTGCTTTCACCACTATTTTAGGCTGGAGTTACTATGGCGAGCGCTGTTGGGAGTTTCTGTTTGGTGGCCGCGCTATTTTGCCTTTCCGTCTAATTTGGGTGGCTGCTGTGCCTTTAGGGGCAATAGCTCAGCTGGATATGGTCTGGCTTTTGGCCGACACCTTAAACGGCTTTATGGCTCTACCGAACCTAGTGTCCTTGCTGGTACTGAGCCCAGTAGTAATTAAACTGACTAAAGACCACTTTGCTAAAAACTAAAGCTCCGTATCTAATCTGTGCTCATATCATTCTTGGCACTGAGCGTGCTTTCCGGCACTCGCGACAAGACCACGTTAACCCGTCGATTCAAGGCACGATTGGCGGCGCTGGTATTGGGCTTTAGTGGATAGCGCTCGCCATGGAAACGCACCACAATTTGCTCTTCGGGAACACCTTGAGCGACAAAAAACTCTTTGACGGTTAAGGCCCGTCGCCGTGAGATTTCTCGGTTACTGAGGCGATTCCCCCAACTGTCAGAGTGACCATCTAGCTCAATTTGATTCACTGTAGGGTCCTCTTTCAAATAATCAACAATCGCTTGTAAGCGCCCTTGCGCAGACTCACTGAGCACCATATTGGTATCTTTAAAAGCAATTCGAGTTTGCTTAAGTTGCTCAAAATTATACGGTAACAAACCTGCAGTGCAGGTTAAATAACGCTGATACGCATCACTGAAATGGACGGGTAAAATCCGCACTTCAAGCGCATCACCCTGCCCGGTACGGTGGCGAATCAATGGCCCGCGCCCTTCTAATAACGCCGACAACAATCGTCCCGCTTGTTGCTGCGAGGCCTGCATGGAATTACCAGTTTGCGTAACCAGGACAATCCCCAGATGAATATCAGTTTGGTTAACCCGCCACGGTGCGGCAGCGGCCATCAAGGTTGCAGAACCACGACTGAGCCAAGCTTCTTGCGCTTGCAATTTAAAAACAGGATCTTCGCCGGCACGACGCACAAACTCACCCTGACCAAAACCTTTGACCGGCTGCGCTAAACGGCACTCAAAGCGATCGCCCTCCACAGTCCACTCAACATGCTCCAGCGGCGTTTGGAAAGTCAGCGCCAACGCGGGGGTGGCCAACACACTGGCTAAAAAAGAAAAAATACTCAAGCGCATTGCGCTCTCCCGTCACCTAAATGCTTATAAAGGGTTATCGGTCAGAGTTAAGAAAACTTTAAAGCAGATGCCCGCACCGCGCTTTTACGGTAGCATTCCAGCTATTGTATTTAAATTGAACGTAAATTGACCGACTGGAAACCTTCATGATTGACCGTCTTACCTTGCTACGACCCGACGATTGGCATATTCATTTACGCGATGGCGCGGCTTTACAACGTACTGTTGCCGACGCGGGACGCACTTTTGCCCGCGCAATTATTATGCCTAACCTTGTACCGCCCGTACGCAATACAGCCGAAGCCGATCAATACCGTGAGCGTATTTTAGCCGCGCGCCCAGCGCAGAGCGATTTTGAGCCTCTGATGGTGCTGTACCTCACAGACAAGACCAGCGCGCAAGATATTAAAGCGGCAAAAGCAAGCGGTTTTGTCCATGCTGCCAAGCTTTACCCAGCAGGTGCTACGACCAACTCAGATTATGGCGTCACTCAGTTAGAAGCCATTTACCCCGCCCTTGAAGCTATGAGCGCAGTGGGTATGCCATTATTAGTGCACGGCGAAGTGACTCACGCCGATGTGGATATTTTTGATCGAGAAAAGCGCTTTATTGATGAGCAACTGATTGATCTAGTGGCGCGCTTCCCAGACTTAAAAGTGGTCCTCGAGCATATCACCACTGCCGATGCCGCCGATTTTGTCAGTTCGGCCAGTGCCAATGTCGCAGCCACTATTACTGCACACCACCTGCTCTATAACCGCAACCACATGCTGGCCGGCGGTATTCGTCCGCACTTTTATTGCTTACCGATATTAAAGCGCAACACCCACCAAGAAGCGCTTCTAGATGCAGCCACCAGCGGCTCCAGTAAGTTTTTCTTGGGCACTGACTCAGCACCCCATGCGCAAAATGCCAAAGAAATCGCCTGTGGCTGTGCCGGTTGCTATACCGCTTATGCGGCTATTGAGTTGTACGCAGAAGCTTTTGAACAGCGACAAGCACTGGATAAACTGGAAGGCTTTGCCAGCCACTTTGGTGCCGATTTCTACGGCTTGCCGCGCAACCAAGACAGCATCACCTTGGTGCGCGAACCCTGGACTGTGCCGGATTCTTTCGCCTTTGCTGAGCAAGAGCTGATCCCATTACGTGCCGGTGAAACTTTAAATTGGCGTGTATTAGGAGCTCAAGCATGAGCAATAGCATTGAAGATTACGAATACGATTTCCCGGAAAACGCCAACACCGGTCAAGAAAAAAACAACAACGGCTTAAAAACTCCGATGGCACGGCGCTTTCGTGGTTATTTACCTGTCGTTATTGATGTCGAAACCGGTGGCTTTAATAGCGCTACCGATGCGTTATTGGAAATTGCAGCAGTTATTCCAGCCATGGATGATGAAGGCCTGCTGTATGCAGAGCACACTTTATTTTACCGTGTAGAGCCCTTTGCCGGCGCCAACATTGAGCAGGCAGCACTGGATTTTACCGGTATAAAACTGGATCACCCCTTGCGCATGGCTGTCAGCGAAGAGCGCGCACTGGGCGAGATTTTCAAAAGTGTACGCAAGTCATTAAAAGCCAGCGGCTGTAAGCGCGCTATTTTAGTGGGCCATAACAGTCACTTTGATTTGGGCTTTTTAAATGCGGCAGTACAGCGCTGCGGGATTAAGCGCAATCCTTTCCACCCTTTTTCCAGCTTCGACACCGCAACCTTAGGTGGCTTGGCGTATGGACAAACCGTGCTGGCCAAAGCCTGCGAAGCGGCGGCAATTGACTTCGACACCCGTGAAGCCCACAACGCCCGCTACGATACGGAAAAAACTGCTGAGCTGTTTTTTGGCATCGTTAACCGCTGGAAAGAAATGGGCGGCTGGGACGAGTTTGCTTAAAAAGCACCGTTAAACAGAGCTTATGGCAATAAAAAAGGCTGTACGCAATAGATTTGCTGACAGCCTTTTTTTATTAACGACAAATAAATTCAACCGACCAAGCCCACTGCTTTTATTTAAAACGGCGCTCAATCCCTTTCTCGACCAATATTTTCGCTGAAATTTCTTCCACTGAAAAATGTGTCGTATTAATAAACTTAATATTTTCCCGCTGAAATAAGTTTTCTACTTCACGCACTTCAAACTCACACTGTGCGTAGCTGGCATAGCGGCTATTGGGCTTACGCTCATTGCGAATTGCTGCCAAACGATCAGCGTCAATGGTTAAGCCAAACAGCTTGTCTTTGTATTTGCTTAAAGACGATGGCAGCTGCAAATGCTCCATATCATCTTCAGTTAATGGATAGTTGGCAGCACGAATCCCATACTGCATCGCCATATACAGACAAGTTGGGGTTTTACCGCAACGCGAGACACCCACCAAAATAATGTCAGCACTGTCGTAATGACGGGTCCGGCCACCATCATCATTATCGAGAGCAAAATGCACTGCCTCGATGCGCTCCATATAGTTGGCACTATGGGTAATTGAATGGGATTTGCCTACCGAGTACGATGAGCGGTCGTTCAGTTCTTCTTCGAGCGGCGCCAGAAAGCTGGAAAAAATATCCACTTTAAAAGCATTTGCCGTGGATAATATATCGCGAATTTCTGCATTGACGATGGTATCAAAGACAATGGGTCGCATCTGTTCGCTTGCCGCAACCTCATTAATTTGCTGTACCATGGCCTGTGCTTTTTCGACGCTATCGATATAAGGTCGAGTTAAACGGCGGAAAGCGATATTATCGAATTGTGCCAATAAACTCTGCCCAAGCGTTTCGGCAGTAATACCTGTTCCATCAGAAATAAAAAAAGCTGTACGTTTCATAATTGCCAAAAGCCTTAAGTCGTGAACATTTCTCGGTTATTATAGGCTGACTTTTTGCCAGACATTTTGTCGGGTGACATTGTGACCCATTTTCCCCAAATAAGGCCAATAGATTACACTAGCCTTTTCAATACAGACGTGGAGAGATCACCTTGGTTGAGTACGTAGTTCCCCTCGATAAGCTCGGTAACCATGATGTTGAGCGTGTAGGGGGCAAAAACGCCTCCCTAGGCGAAATGATCAGTAACCTTGCCGGCGCTGGTGTGTCAGTACCGGGTGGCTTTGCCACAACCGCCCAAGCTTACCGTGATTTTATTGATGTCAACAATCTAGATGCACGTATCCACGACTTATTGGATGCTTTAGACACTAATGATGTCAATGCACTAGCCAAAGCTGGCACGCAAATCCGTCAATGGATTTTAGAGGCTGATTTTCCCGAGCAACTGGATCGCGATATCCGTACCGCCTTTGCGCAGATGGCCAATGGTAACGACAATATGGCGGTTGCCGTACGCTCTTCAGCAACCGCTGAAGACTTACCTGACGCCTCCTTTGCTGGCCAACAAGAAACCTTCTTAAATATTCGCGGTGTGGATAATGTGATTCACGCAGCCAAAGAAGTGTTTGCCTCACTATTTAATGACCGCGCTATTTCTTATCGCGTCCACCAAGGCTTTGACCACCGTGAAGTGGCCTTATCTGTCGGTGTACAGCGCATGGTGCGCTCCGAAACTGCAACTGCAGGGGTGATGTTCAGCCTGGATACTGAGTCAGGTTTCCGTGATGTAGTATTCATCACTGGCGCCTATGGCCTCGGTGAAACTGTGGTTCAGGGTGCCGTCAACCCCGATGAGTTTTATGTTCACAAACAAACCTTAGCAGCCGGTCGCCCCGCTATTTTGCGCCGCAACTTGGGCAGCAAAGCGCTGAAAATGGTCTACGGCAGCGATGCCAGCGCCGGTAAATCCATCAATACTGTTGATGTTGACCCTGCTGAGCGCACGCGTTTTTGCTTAACTGATGATGAAGTCAGCAACCTTGCTCAACAAGCAGTGATCATCGAAAAACACTATGGCTGCCCAATGGATATTGAGTGGGCCAAAGATGGGGATGACGGCAAGCTGTATATTGTTCAAGCACGCCCGGAAACAGTCAAAAGCCGTAGCAACCTCAATGTGATGGAGCGTTACTTACTCAAAGAACAAGGCACTATTCTTGTCGAAGGCCGCGCCATTGGCCAACGCATTGGTTCAGGCCCTGTCCGCGTTATCAGTGACGCGTCGGAAATGGATAAAGTTCAGCCCGGTGATGTACTGGTTTCGGACATGACCGACCCAGACTGGGAGCCGGTGATGAAACGCGCCAGCGCCATTGTCACTAACCGTGGTGGCCGTACCTGTCACGCGGCAATTATTGCCCGTGAGTTAGGTATTCCAGCAGTGGTTGGTTGTGGTAACGCCACCGCATTGCTCAAAGACGGCCAAGGTGTCACTGTCTCTTGTGCTGAAGGTGATACCGGTTATGTCTTCGAAGGCGAGTTGAACTTTGATATCCGCACCAACTCCGTTGAAGCCATGCCTGATCTGCAGTTCAAAATTATGATGAACGTGGGTAACCCAGACCGTGCTTTTGACTTTGCTCAACTGCCCAACGAAGGGATTGGCTTAGCCCGTCTTGAGTTTATTATTAACCGTATGATTGGTGTGCACCCTAAAGCACTGCTCAACTACGACAGCCTACCTACGGACCTGAAAGACAGCATTGATAAGCGCACTGCAGGCTATGCCAGCCCAGTTGATTTCTACGTGGACAAGCTGGTGGAAGGGGTCAGTACCCTGGCTGCGGCTTTCTGGCCGAAAAAAGTCATTGTGCGTTTGTCTGACTTTAAGTCCAACGAGTACGCCAACCTCATCGGCGGCAAGCTTTACGAGCCCACTGAAGAAAACCCCATGCTGGGTTTCCGTGGTGCTTCACGTTACATCAGCGAATCATTCCGCGACTGTTTCGAGCTGGAATGCCGTGCAATGAAACGTGTCCGTGATGTGATGGGCTTAACTAACGTTGAGTTAATGGTGCCCTTCGTGCGCACTGTTAATGAGGCAGCGCAAGTGGTTGATCTGCTTGGTGAGTACGGCCTCAAGCGTGGCGAAAACGGCTTACGTTTGATTATGATGTGCGAACTGCCCTCTAACGCCCTACTGGCCGATGAGTTTCTTGAGCACTTCGATGGCTTCTCCATCGGTTCTAATGACATGACGCAGCTGACCTTAGGCCTGGACCGTGACTCAGGAGTGATTGCACACCTGTTTGACGAGCGTGACCCTGCGGTTAAAAAACTGCTATCCATGGCGATTCAAGCGTGCATTAAAGCCAACAAATACATTGGCATTTGTGGTCAAGGCCCATCGGATCACCCCGACCTTGCCCGCTGGTTAATGGAACAAGGCATCGAAAGCGTTTCCCTCAATCCAGACTCAGTACTGGATACATGGTTCTTCCTCGCGGAAAACAACTAAACGCGGTAACGGCCTGCGCACCTCACACTGGTGTGCAGGCTTTGCTTACTGTATCTGGCAACCTAGCACTGCTTAGTCCTGCCTCAATCACTCCCCACCTGTTTTAACACTGGCTATTCTGCCAACCCATCAACCAGCAAATCAGTTATAAAAAAGCAATTATATATAACTATATAGCAATTCATTACTTCTGCATAAAGGCCTGTTGTGCGATCATAAGCGCATAAATTAAGGAGTCATTGTTATGAAAGGTTTTTACGCCAGCTTGGCGTTTTTTTTGTGCTTGGTTTTTACTAATGCACAAGCGGCCAGTTATCAGCCTCTGCTCGAAGCACCGGAGTTAGCGGTTGCATTAAGTAACAACCCAGCATTGCAAATTATCGATATCCGCAGTCCCGAAGACTACGCTGCAGGGCATATCCCTAACGCCGTGTCTGCACCTTATGGCAAGTGGCGCGGCCCTGCAGATAACCCAGGAAAACTAGGCGATGACGCCTACTTTGAGCAATTTCTACGCGAGCTGGGGCTTACGCAGCAGCAGCCGATCATTGTGTATTCCAGCGGTGCTGATGAGACTGACTTTGGTGCTGCAGCGCGGGTGTACTGGACGCTAAAATATTTGGGCTTAACTGATTTAAGTGTGCTCAATGGTGGCTTTCAACAGTGGCAGCAGGCTGAGCAAACAATCGCCACCCAGAGCACCCCGGTGCAAGGCAGCCAAGTCACTGTGCAAAGCAACCCCAAACTGGTGATTTTCAAAGATGAACTCTTAGAAAAAATCACTCAGCAAGACGCCACCTATCAATTATTGGATGCGCGCCCACCGATTTTTTATCAGGGCAAAGCTAAAGCACCCACTGCCAGCACAGGTGGCACTATCGCCAGCGCACAAAACACACCCTTTGGGCAGTGGTTTAATGACAATGACACCCGCATTCGTCCTGTGGCGGAAATTAAACAGTTGGTCCGCAGCCAAGGCTTAGATCAAGCGCAAGAAACAGTGTCGTTCTGCAATACTGGCCACTGGGCCGCCACTAACTGGTTCGTGCTATCGGAGCTGGCCGGTGTCGACAATGTGCGCCTCTACCCTGCTTCACTGGCCGAGTGGACACAAGATAAAGCCAGTCTCCCCATGGCCAACACGCCAAGCCGCCTCGAACAAATTAAAGCGAAGTTCTCTAAGCTGGTGAATGACTAAAATGAAAAATCGTCTGGCGTTAACTGCTGTATTTGTAGCCTTTACAGTCTTTTTATTCTGGTTTGTATCAATCCGACAGAGCCTGTTGTTTTTAGTGGGTATCGGCTTAGGTGCGGTCCTCGCTGGAGCGCGCTTTGGCTTCACCACGGGCTGGCGTGATTTAATTGAGCGTCGTGATGCCAGTGGCGTTTTTGCTCAGCTGTTCTTATTGGCTGTGGCGGCGGCCTTTTCCATGCCGTTATTGGCCAGCTTCCCCAGCGAATTAAGCGCAGCCTTAGGACCACCCAGTATTAGCTTACTGGTTGGCGCTTTAGTGTTTGGCGGGGCCATGCAAATTGCCGATGGTTGCGGTTCTGGTACTTTATATAAAGCCGGTTTAGGCATTCCCTTGAATATGGCTATTCTGCCAGTCTTTGCTTTAGGCAGCTTCTTGGGCTCAGTCAACCTTGGCTGGTGGCTGGAACTCGGCCATGTGCAACCTGTGGGCCTCGTTGAAGAAGTGGGCTTAAGCGCTGCAATGGGCCTAACTTATTTGGGTTTAATCATTTTCGCCCTTGGTGCATGGTGGTGGTCAAAAACCAGCTCAGTATCACGCAGCCTGTTTAACAAAACCTTATTGATTGGTGCTGTGCTAATTGCGCTGCTGGCGGTGCTTAACCTTGTGATTGCCGGCCAACCTTGGGGCGTGGTCTACGGTTTTGGCTTATGGGCCGCAAAAATTGCCCAAGCAGGACATTTGTTTGATCCAGCGGCCAATGCTTTTTGGAGTCAACCGGTTAACGCCACAGCATTGCAGCAGTCGGTATTTTTAGACCTCACGTCGATTACCAACATTGGTATTTTGGCCGGTGCGTTATGGATTTTCTCCCGCAATAAAACCGGTAAAGCCAATAAGCTCAGTGGCAAACAGTGGGTGGTGGGTATTATTGCCGGCTTCTTACTGGGCTACAGCTCACGCTTAGCCTTCGGTTGTAACGTCGGGGCAATGGTCAGTGGTATTTCCACTGGCAGTGTTCACGGTTGGATCTGGGTGGTCATGGCCTTTTTAGGCTCATTGATCGGTGTTCGCATTCGCCGCTATTTTGGATTCTAAAATGAGTAAATTACGCATCCTAGTGTTTTGGACACTGTTAGTCGGCTTCTTTGTTTGGGATTGGCACAGTGCACAGCCGGTCAACTTACGTTTAGAAGCACCGATTATTGCCATCGGCTCTGGCCAAGCACCCTCAGGTGGGCATTGCGCTACTTTCTAGTAAGGCCAGCAAATAACGCTAACCCTAGCCGCAGATGCTTTGCCGTTAGTCATTCACAACACAGCCGCAGGTATCGATATCGGTACCTGCGGCTGTGTTGTTATTTTAAACCAATGCAGAGCAACTTATACCGTTCTACGCACGCCTGCGGAAACTTGCTTGCTATCAATGGCTGGCAATAACACACCCTCTTGATAGCTGGAAATAAACACTTCTGGCTCATCGGTGACTGCCGCTTGGATGACTAAGCGCACGCGCGTACCCAACACTTTAGCCTCAAGCAACTCCACCTGCTCATCATCAATCCAAGCCTGACCGCTGAGCATTTGAAAGGTTTGCTCCAAGGCCACACGGTAAACCTTGCCGCTGTCAGTGAGCCACTCCCAAGTCCCTTGTAGCGGCGCTGGCACCACCCACTTATACAAATACACGCCGCCCATGGCGCGCTTAGCATCTGGCTGCCAGCGGCCCATATTAAAGGCATGAGCAATAATTCGAGCGCCGGGCTTGAGCTCAGTTAAAATACGGGCTTTCAGCTTAACGTTCAGCGACGGCAACAAATATAAAGTAACTACAGTGGCATCACTGAAATCCACCGTGAGCAAATCGTCTTGAATAAACTGCACACGGTCTTCAACGTTGACCATTTCTGCCAAGTTATTGGCTTCTGCAATGCGGCGTGGATCCATATCCACCCCCACTGCATGAGCACCACGCTCCATGGCGGCAGCAACAACAATGCGCCCATCGCCACAACCTAAATCGTAAAGAATATCGCTGGCAGTGACATCGGCCATTTTTAGCATGGCCTCAACGACCAGTTCATCAGTTGGCACATAAATCACATCCAGCTCAGCATCCACTTTGGTAAATCCTTCTGCAAACGATAAGTCAGTAAACAATAAAAACACCTACAAATTAAAAGTAAAATCCATGCTCTAGCACTGGGCTTGGGCACTGTACAACCCGCTTTCGCTGCGCTGATTGTGCCGCCTATTGCGGCGAAGTCATGGGTTTAGGCACTAACTGACCTATTATACACTTAGAACAGGTTACGGCTGTATAAGCAGTGTATTGCATCCTGTGGCTGCGCTCTTAAAGAATATCTGCCAGTTGCGACACAATTAGTATACAAAAAGACATACTATAGGTATCTATTCACCTGCATCGTGCAGTGCCCTATGTGCAAACATGCTGCTACGGAGTTAAACATGAAATACATCATCTGGCTTAGCAAAAATCTCAGTCTGAGCATTCCACTGTTTTTATTGCTTGGCTTAGCTGTGGGACTGAGCGCACCAACCGAGCAGCTCAGCATCTTAATTGCCCCGCTCACTATTTTAATGGTCTACCCAATGATGGTCGGAGTTAAACCCAAGCAACTCTTAGTGCCCGGCGGTAACGCTGTGCAACTCTGGGCACTGGCGATTAACTTTATGTTTATTCCTTTTGTTGCTTACGCCCTAGGCCGAGTATTTTTTGCCGCACAGCCAGAGCTGGCCCTGGGTTTACTGCTAGCAGCTTTACTGCCCACCAGCGGTATGACTATTTCCTGGACAGGTTTCGCTAAAGGCAATCTGCCAGCGGCCATTAAAATCACTATTATTGGTTTATTTTTAGGCTCGGTACTGACACCCTTTTATGTACAGTTTTTGCTCGGCTCAAAAATCCCCATGGAACTTGTGCTGGTGTTTAAACAAATATTATTGTTTATCGCTATTCCTTTAGTGGCTGGGCAGATCACCCGCACCCTGTTGGTGCGCAAACACGGTGCTGAGGGTTTCCAAAAAAACTTTGCAGGCAAGTTTCCGCCCTTTTCCAGTCTTGGTGTATTAGGCATTGTTTTTGTTGCCATGGCGCTAAAAGGTCCAGATCTGCTGGAATCACCCAGCCTGATTTTGCGCTTATTTATTCCGCTGCTACTGCTGTATGGCATCAACTATGTCATCAGCACTTGGGTGGCGAAAAAACGCTTAAATCGCGGTGACGGTATAGCCTTGGTCTACGGCACCGTGATGCGCAACCTGTCCATTGCTTTGGCTTTATCCATGACCGCCTTTGGTGCAGCAGGTGCAGAAGCGGCCTTGCTCATTGCTTTGGCCTATATCATCCAAGTGCAGTCAGCCGCCTGGTATGTAAAGCTGTCTGAGAAACTGTTTCCAATGGAGCCGCACAAATAAACCGCCGTTATCCAGAAAGCTCTGATTAACGCACGCTTAGCCAAGCGAGCCTACAAACAATAAGCGCCCTTAACGAGCGCTTATTATTTAAGATTGCTCGGTCTTAATCACAGCTGTACAGCGGCTAAGTTAGGCGCTGCACAACTGTTTAAGCCAAGCGGTATACTTAGAAAGAGTCGCCGGGAATACGCACCCAACCTTCCATCAAGACACGGGCACTGCGGCTCATAATGGCTTTTTTCACCTGCCACTGACCATTTTCTTGCGCAGCTTCTGCACCCACGCGCAAAGTGCCGGAGGGATGACCAAAGTTCACCGACTGACGATCTTCACCGCCGGCTGCCAAGTTGACTAAAGTGCCAGGAATGGCTGCAGCAGTACCAATCGCAACAGCGGCGGTCCCCATCATTGCATGATGTAATTGGCCCATGGATAAAGCCCGTACCAGCACATCAATGTCTGCTGCTTTAATCTCTTTACCACTGGAGGCAGTGTAGTCTGCAGGTGGTGCAACAAAGGCCACTTTCGGCGTGTGCTGACGGGCAGCGGCTTCAGCCACATCTTGAATTAAGCCCATCTTTACCGCCCCATGAGCACGGATCAGCTCAAACTTGGCTAAAGCAGCTTGGTCACTATTGATCGCAGACTGCAACTCAGTGCCGGTGTAACCAATATCTTGTGCATTGACAAAAATAGTGGGAATGCCGGCATTGATCAAAGTGGCTTTTAAAGTAGCAACGCCCGGCACGTCTAACTCGTCCACCACATTGCCGGTTGGGAACATCGCTGCATCATCGCCGTCGCCATCGGCAGGATCCAAGAATTCAATCTGCACTTCAGCGGCTGGGAAAGTCACCCCATCCAGCTCAAAGTCACCGGTTTCCTGTACTTCACCGTTAGTCATTGGTACATGGGCAATAATGGTTTTTTCAATATTGACCTGCCAAATGCGCACAGTACAGATGCCATTTTCTGGGATTTTATCTGCTGCAACTAAGCCATTAGAAATGGCAAACGAGCCCACTGCCGCGGTTAAGTTACCGCAGTTACCGCTCCAATCCACAAAGGGCTTATCGATGGATACCTGACCAAATAAGTAGTCCACGTCATGCTCAGCTCGGCTACTTTTTGCCAGCAGTACTGTTTTACTGGTGCTGGAGGTGGCGCCGCCCATGCCATCGGTGTGTTTGCCATAAGGATCTGGGCTACCAATCACCCGCAAGAGTAAATTATCCCGCGCCGCGCCAGGCTGCTGTGCGCGCTCAGGTAAGTCATCAATACGGAAAAACACACCCTTACTGGTGCCGCCACGCATATAAGTGGCGGGAATTTTAATTTGTGGGACCTGACTCATAGAGGAATCTCCCTAATCTCGCTAAAAAATAACAGCGCCCGTACCAATACGGTCACTAGAAAATAAGAACCCGCTAAACAAGGAGTGCTCGCTTAGCGGGTTCGAGATTGCACTTAGGCGTACTTACGCATTAGCGCCTTCTGCCGCGAGGAACTCTTGGGCAAAGCGTTGCAACACACCGCCAGCCTCATAGACTTCCACTTCAGCAGCTGTATCTAGACGACTGAGCATCGGCACACGCACAATCTCACCATCACGACGGGTGATGATTAAGGTCATGGTGTTGCCAGGCTTGAGTTCGCCTTCTACATCGTAGGTTTCTGTTCCGTCCAAACCAAGGGTTTTACGGGTAGTGCCTTCAGCAAACTGCAGTGGCAACACGCCCATACCAATCAAGTTGGTTCGGTGAATGCGCTCAAAGCCTTCCGCCGCAATCACTTCTACACCAGCCAGGCGTACACCTTTAGCTGCCCAGTCACGGGAAGAACCCTGACCATAGTCAGCACCGGCGACGATAATCAGCGGCTGTTTGCGCTCCATATAGGTTTCAATGGCTTCCCACATGCGCGTAACTTTGCCTTCTGGCTCAATGCGCGCCAATGATCCCTGACGGACATTGCCCTGCTCGTCCAGAACCATTTCGTTAAACAGTTTTGGATTGGCAAAGGTCGCACGTTGCGCAGTGAGGTGATCACCACGATGGGTTGCGTAAGAGTTGAAGTCTTCTTCTGGCACACCCATTTTGTGCAGGTACTCACCAGCAGCACTGTCCATCATAATGGCGTTGGACGGGGATAAGTGGTCCGTGGTGATGTTGTCACCCAGTAGCGCCAATGGACGCATGCCTTTCATCGTGCGCTCACCCGCCAATGCACCTTCCCAGTAAGGCGGACGACGGATGTAGGTACTCATCGGACGCCAGTCATACAAAGGACTTGGCGATTGGGTGATTGAACCTAAGTCAAACATTGGGATGTAGACTTGGTTGAACTGCGACGGCTTCACGCTAGCAGCAACAATCTCATCAATCTCTGCATCGGTTGGCCACAGGTCTTTCAGAGTAATGGGGTTGCCATCTTTATCGTAACCCAGCGCATCTTTTTCGATATCAAAACGGATGGTACCGGCAATTGCATAGGCGACCACTAAAGGTGGTGAGGCTAAGAATGCTTGCTTGGCGTAAGGGTGAATACGGCCATCAAAGTTACGGTTACCGGACAATACCGCAGTGGCGTAGAGGTCGCGATCAATGATTTCTTGCTGAATCACTGGATCCAACGCACCGCTCATACCGTTACAGGTGGTGCAGGCAAAGCCGACAATACCAAAGCCTAACTGCTCAAGCTCTTCGAGTAAGTTGGCGTCTTTTAGGTACAGCTCAGCCACTTTTGAGCCTGGAGCAAATGAGGTTTTTACCCAAGGTTTGCGCTCAAGGCCTAATTCGTTCGCTTTACGTGCAACCAATGCTGCAGCAACCACGTTACGTGGGTTACTGGTATTGGTACAACTGGTAATGGCAGCAATAATCACTGCACCATCGGGCATTAAGCCTTCTTCTTTTTCCCACGCGCCAGCAATGCCTTTGCTCGCTAAGTCGCTGGTGGCAACCAGTGCATGCGGGTTGGAAGGACCGGCCATATTGCGGCCAACCTTGGAAATATCAAAAGTCAGCACACGCTCGTATTCAACGTCTGTTAAATCATCAGCCCAGAGACCGGCAACCTTAGCGTAGTTTTCTACCAGCTTGACTTGCTCTGGCTCACGCCCCGTCAAGGTTAGGTACTCTGTGGTTTGTCCATCAATATAGAACATACCGGCAGTGGCGCCGTACTCTGGGGTCATATTGGAAATAGTGGCGCGGTCACCAATGGATAGACTGGCTGCACCATCACCAAAGAACTCTAGGTAAGCACCCACTACACGCTCTTTACGCAAGAACGCGGTTAACTCCAGAACAATATCAGTGGCAGTGATGCCTGGCTGACGCTCACCAATGAGCTCTACCCCCACGATATTGGGCAAGCGCATCATCGATGGCAGCCCCAGCATTACGGTTTCTGCTTCCAAACCACCGACACCAATGGCCAGCACCCCCAGTGCATCAACGTGGGGGGTGTGACTGTCAGTACCCACACAGGTATCTGGGAAAGCCACACCGTCACGCACCTGAATCACTGGAGACATTTTCTCCAAGTTAATTTGGTGCATGATGCCGTTACCCGCAGGAATCACATCAACGTTTTTAAAGGCCGTTTTGGTCCACTCAATAAAGTGGAAACGGTCTTCGTTACGGCGATCTTCAATGGCACGGTTTTTCTCAAAGGCGTCTGGATCAAAGCCACCACACTCAACAGCTAATGAGTGGTCAACAATCAACTGAGTGGGCACCACTGGGTTCACTTTGGACGGATCACCACCTTGCTCAGCAATGGCGTCACGCAAGCCAGCTAAGTCAACCAGTGCGGTTTGTCCAAGAATATCGTGGCAAACGACGCGCGCTGGGTACCATGGGAAGTCCAAGTCACTTTTACGGTAAATCAGCTGCTTGAGCGCATCTGTAAGCTCACTGGGCTCGCAGCGGCGCACTAGGTTTTCAGCCAAGATGCGTGAGGTGTACGGCAGTTTGGCATAAGCACCAGGCTCAATGGCATCAACAGCTTCGCGCACATCATAATAATCAATGGCTGTGCCGGGTAGCTTTTTACGGAATTGGGTATTTTTCATTCGCTTAAAATCCCTCAGGTCAATATGGAAAGCGCTCAGGCCTAAACCGCAAAAACCAGCTGTGCATTACACACAGCTGGTTGCCGGATCAGCCTAAGCAAACAAACTTTTAGCGCTGCTCAATCGGTGCAACCGGACGCTCATCGTCACCAATGTATTCAGCACTTGGACGAATAATGCGGTTATTAGCGCGCTGCTCAAACACGTGTGCAGCCCAACCGGTAACCCGCGAGCAAACAAAGATCGGGGTAAACAGTTCGGTCGGAATACCCATAAAGCGATACGCAGAAGCATGGAAGAAGTCAGCGTTGGGGAATAAACGTTTCTCTTCCCACATGTAGCTCTCAATAGCTTCCGATACAGGGTAAATAACCGTATCACCGGCTTCATCCGCCAGCTTCTTGGCATACCCCTTAATCACTTCGTTGCGTGGGTCAGAATCACGGTAGATTGCATGACCAAAGCCCATGATCAAGTCCTTGCGAGCGATCATTTCACGCAGTTCAGCAACCGCCTCTTCTGGTGAACTGAAGCGATCAATCAGCTCCATTGCTGCTTCGTTAGCACCGCCATGCAAAGGTCCACGTAAGGAACCAATCGCACCGGTAATGCACGAGTACAGGTCAGATAAGGTTGAGGCACAGACACGGCCAGTAAAGGTTGAAGCATTAAACTCATGCTCAGCATAAAGAATCAGTGACACGTTCATCACTTCACGGTGCAGTGCGCTTGGCGACTTGCCATGCAGCAGCGCTAAGAAGTGGCTACCAATATCTGGCTCATCGGTCATGCAGTCAATGCGCACACCCTCGTGGCTGAAGCGGTACCAGTACAGCAAAATTGCAGGAAAGGTAGCAAGCAAGCGATCCACCACATCCAACTGCTGCGCAAAGCTCATTTCTGGCTCTAAAGTACCCAGCATAGCAGTACCCACACGCATCACGTCCATGGGGTGTGCATCAGCAGGAATACGCTCAAGCACTTCTTTCAGCGTTTGTGGTAAATCACGCATAGCATGCAAACGCTGCAAGTAGGCTTTAAGCTCAGCCTGATTGGGCAGATGACCGTACAGCAGTAAATAAGCAACCTCTTCAAAATGCTTACAATGTGCAGCTAAGTCGCGCACATCATAACCACGGTAAGTTAAACCGGCACCTTCTTTACCCACAGTACACAGTGCTGTTTGTCCAGCAATCTGGCCACGCAGACCCGCGCCGCTCAGTACTTTTTTCTTTGCTTCAGTCATCAGATCATTCCTTATACTTTTATTATTGGTCATCACTCTATGGGCGATTAACTCGAACTTAGCTTTTTTTCTGAGCAAACAAAGCGTCTAGGCTCTGCTCAAAAGCGTGGTAGTTGATGCGGTCGTACAATTCCATACGGGTTTGCATGGTATCGATCACATTCTTCTGAGTGCCATCACGGCGTACAGCGGTGTACACATTCTCTGCAGCTTTATTCATCGCACGGAAGGCAGACAATGGATACAGCACCAAACCCACATTGGCCGTTCTCAGCTCGTCCACAGTGAACAGTGGTGTTGCACCAAATTCGGTAATATTGGCCAAGATCGGCGCATTGACGCGCTCAGCAAACAGTTTGTACATTTCTAGCTCGGTAATGGCTTCAGGGAACACCATGTCAGCACCGGCTTCAACGCAAGCAGCAGCGCGATCTAATGCAGAGTTCAGACCTTCCACCGCTAAAGCATCGGTACGCGCCATAATCACAAAGCTGTCATCGGTACGTGCATCCACAGCTGCTTTAATACGATCGACCATTTCTTGCTGAGTAACGATTTCTTTATTCGGGCGGTGACCGCAGCGCTTAGCACCGACTTGGTCTTCAATATGGATCGCGGCAGCGCCGGCTTTAATCATCGATTTAACCGTACGCGCCACGTTAAAGGCAGACGAGCCAAAACCGGTGTCAACGTCGACTAACAACGGCAGATCACACACATCAGTAATACGACGCACATCAATTAATACGTCTTCCAGACCGGTAATACCTAAGTCAGGTAAACCCAGTGAACCTGCGGCAACACCGCCACCGGACAGGTAAATGGCTTTAAAACCAGCGCGCTGGGCTAATAAAGCGTGGTTGGCATTAATCGCACCGATCACTTGTAACGGGCTTTCTTCGACAACAGCATCACGAAAGCGTTGACCTGGAGTTGTACGGCTCATAACTTACCTCGTAGGGGTTGGACGGTGTCATTGGCACCTTGATAATGACGCTCAACATTACGCCGCGATGCAGCAATATGGCGGCGCATTAAGAGCTCGGCTAACTCACCATCGCCACTGGCAATGGCATCGAGTATGCCGTGATGTTCTTTAAAGGCTTGTTGTGGACGGTTAGGGGTTGTCGAATATTGAATTCGATACATGCGCACCAATTGGTACAGCTCGTCCGTGAGCAGCTTGACCAACATTTGGTTGCCACTGCCTTGAATAATTTTGTAATGAAAGTCGTAATCGCCTTCTTGCTGGTAATAACCCACCCCAGCTTGAAAGGCCGCATCACGTTCGTGGGTATCCAGTACCGCACGCAACTCTTCTATCTCTTCGGCACTCATCCGCGCAGCAGCTAAACGACAGGCCATGCTCTCGAGCGATTCACGGATTTCATAGAGTTCAATTAATTCGCTGTGGGACAACGACACCACGCGCGCACCCACATGGGGTACACGTACTAACAGGCGTTGCCCTTCTAAACGGTGGATTGCTTCACGCAAAGGGCCGCGACTAATACCATAGGTACGCGCCAGTTCTGGTTCGGAGATTTTACTGCCTGGGGCAATATCGCCACAGACAATTGCCGCCTGAATACTGCGAAACACCTGTTCCGACAGGGTTGCAGAATCTCCGCTTAACAATGCTGTTTCTTCAAGTAGATCTGGCACAGTGTCGACACCTTCATTCTTCTAATGCCTGAAAACTACCTTCGAGACCAGCACATGTCAACAATCCCCGAGCAATTGTCGACAATCCTCAGACCAAGGTCGAACACCAAAACAAACTGAACGTATTGCGCCAATTAACGTCTATTTAAGTCGTGAGCCCAGCAACTGATGTTTTACCCTGCAGTTTCATTCAGCTAAAACCAGACAAATAAAGGATTACATGGTTATTTTTAACGTTGCCCATTAGAATACGGCATCGTGCCCTGCCATAATTGCTTAGTTAAGATTGATTATGGCAGCCTCGTTTTGCCTCTTGGCGATCCCGGATAAATTCACTACTTTATTTTTGCGAGCATTATGAGATTTAATATTATTGCCCTGCTAACTTGCCTTGTTTTAATTCCGTCTATGACCACAGCCAACGAAAAGAATATTTACGGCTTAAATGAAGATGTGTATATCGCTGATATAGATATGCACATGTCAGCCAAGCTTGATACCGGCGCTAAAACTGCCTCGCTCAGCGCCCGCGACATTGAACGTTTTAAACGTGATGGTGAGTCTTGGGTGCGTTTTTACTTAGCACTCGATGAAGCCAGCGAGCATCTTTATGAGTTACCCTTAACCCGTATTAGCAAAATCAAACGCCGCTCAGGTGACTACGACCCAGAAGAAGATAAAAGCTATACGCCCCGCCCTGTGGTAGAAATGTCTATTTGTATGGGCCGAGCATTGCGCACCATTGAAGTCAATTTAACTGACCGCAGCACCTTTCAATATCCTTTTTTGTT
>RRZU013185447.1_pt1 | contig 46376 bp, 47 predicted proteins | sample 2165561 | NCBI WGS metagenome assembly RRZU01 (sample SAMN10456909, study PRJNA506462) | wastewater metagenome | isolation source: wastewater sludge | place: USA: Moscow, Idaho | reverse complement strand
TATTAAAAAAAATAACAGGTGGATTATCGCTTGTCTCATCCGTCTTAAACCCAAGCTTATCACGATAGAAATGGATCGATTGCGTCATATTCCGAACACCTAAGCAAATACAGGTTATTTTATTCATAAATCAATCCTCATTATTCGTATTATAAGCCTTTAGAAATAAATAAAAAAGTATCCTTTCGGAATACCCAAGAATGATCATATGGTGGAGCTGAAGGGACTCGAACCCTCGACCCCAACGCTGCCAGCGTTGTGCTCTTCCAGCTGAGCTACAGCCCCATCTGGAATATCCTAATTCAAAATGCAATGGCGCGCCCGACAGGACTTGAACCTGCAGCCTTTTGAATCGGAATCAAATGCGCTATCCAATTGCGCCACGGGCACATCAATGGTGGACGCTAAGGGACTCGAACCCCTGACCCCCTGCACGTCAAGCAGGTGCTCTCCCAACTGAGCTAAGCGTCCAAAGTGTGCGTTTTTAGTTTATCACGCGACACATTTTATTTCAATATCAAAACGAATTAAAGAAGGCAAACATTTCATCCATGACAATTTTCGACTCAGGATAAATGGATTTCAAGTTAAATACATGCGGTAATTGAAGTGATTCAGGGAAAATATGGAAACGGAAATTCACATGATATTTCATACAATCATCAATCAATAACTTCGTTTCATTATAGAGCGAATCCGCTTCAGAACTAATGATATAGGATGGGGTAAAATCATGATCCATTAAATAAGAAACGGATGATAACTTATATAAAGGATGATTCTCGAAATCCTTACGATTAAAGATGGTTTCCATCAAGGTATCTCTTAATGGCATTGGATTATCACCATGAACAAGTCGATCAAAATCATAGACTCCACAACTTAAACCACAGGCAAGAATATTACACTTCGTTTGTTTTAAATTGTATTGTTCTAAAAGGGTAGGATTCTTATGAATAATTGATGTTAGTGCAGAGAGATGTGCTCCTGCAGAATCACCAACAAGATATACTCGATTGATATCAAACTCTTCTACTTCTGCATTCTTTTCAATCCATGCGAGTGCAGAGAAGATATCTTCTACCATCGATGGGAAAGGATGTTCAAAGGCTAAACGATAATTGATTGTGACGACTGCATAACCATACTTTGACATTTCCATCGCATAGTAGCGGTAATAACTATCCTTATGTCCATATACCCAACCACCCCCGTGAATGTGTAATATAACCGGTAACTTACCTTTATGATTCTCAGGACGTGCGATATCACAGCGATGCATTGGATCATTATCTACATGATAAGCATGATCTAAACTTAAAACAGATTCACTTGGCATTTGTGCACTTCGGTAATAGTTTTCATCTTCTTTAGCAATCTGGTTCCAAATCATTCTTAATGCTTTTTGTTTTGCGTCCATATTCCACCTCTTTATCTTATTATACTAAACAAAAGGAAGCCTTGGCTTCCTATTTATGGTACTCTTTTCTTAATTCAGACACAATATCTCGAGCTTCTCCACAACCCTCAGTTAGTTTAGCACAACCTAAGCAGGAAACACTCTTACACAACTTCTTTGCGAGTTTCTGTTGTTGGTAGAGATATCGAAATGCTAATCCTAGGATAAGTATGATTGTTGATAATACAATGAAATCTCCCATCTCATCCTCCTTTAAATGCACCCTAAGTATAAAAAAACATCACCTAATATGCAAGTGATGTTATTTATAGATTAATTTGATTGATTCTTCTTAATTAAATATTGTACAAGACTATGAATGCCCCAAGTTGCTAAATACATTAAGAGAATGCTTAGCGCTAGTATAAAGAATATCAGATAACCTAAGGAGGTCCATCCTGATGGTTCTGTATAAGATGAATAGATAAACAAAGAAAAGAAGAGTAAATTCAAACCTAACGGTAACCATAAGCCATGAATGATCTTAAAATTAAACTTCTTGGACAATAGGTAAACAATAATGTAATAAACAAGTCCAATCAATGAATAGTAATAAAACTCCATTAACGTAGCTCCTGTTCTTGAGATGCGGTATAGATTTCATACCACTCTTCTAAACTTAATTCTACATCAAGCGCTCTAACTGCATTCTTTAGACGCTCTATCTTACCACTTCCACTAATCGGTAATCCTTTTGTCGGATGTTTTAATAACCATGCATATACAATAGTATCCATTTCTTCTTGGTGACGATCCGCAATCACTTTTAGAATATTTCTCACTTTAACTGCTTTTTCATCATCTGATGTAAAGATTTCTCCACCTGCTAAAGGTGACCAAATCATAGGGTGAACTTCATGTTTCTGTAGGACATCCATCATGCCCGAATTAAAGTGTTCAAAACAAAGTGGCGATATCTCGATTTGATTCGTAACGAGTTGATTATTTGTGAAGTGTTGTAAGGCTTCGAACTTGAAAGGATCAAAGTTAGATACACCATAGGATTTAATGAGTCCCATTGATTTCAAATCATCGAGTGCTCGTGCTACTTCCTTATGATCAATGAGTGGATCTTCACGATGAATTAAATACACATCTAAGTATTCACAATTCATGAGTTCGATACTCTTCTTACAGGACGCAATGATTTTATTATAGGTCGTATCATAATGCCCAATACGATAACCACGTTTAACACTCTTCATATTAATGCCTGTTTTCGTGATAATTTCAATTTTTGATCGTAGACTTGGATCCAGTTTTAACGCTTCACCAAAGACTCTTTCTGCCTCATAGTTGCCATAGATTTCCGCCGTATCAAAACTGGTAACACCTAGATCGATGCATTGGTATACAAAGTCGACAATTTCTTGTGAACTCATATTCCAACTCGTTAATCTCCATAATCCCTGCACAATACGTGATAAGCTAACTTCATGATTAAGTTGTAGTTTTTCCATAACTCAATAGTATCATAAAAAGAATGAGTTACCTCATTCTTATAAGCTTTCGATTTGTTCTAAGAAACGTTCGATTGGTTGATTACCTACGAGTTCAAGTGAATCATTGATAATGATTTTAGGAACACCTGTCACATTGAACTTCTCAGAAAGTTCATAGAAGGTCTGTGCTTCAATCATTTCGCCTGTCACATTCTTGTTTAACATCGCAAGTTTATGTGCCTTCTGAACTGCACCTGGGCAATGTGGACAAGACAAGGTAACGAAGACCTTAATATTAATTGGTTTATCAATCTTTTGAATACGTTCTAAGAGTTCTGCAGGAACTTCACTTTCAGCACCAGACATTTCGATAAGTGCGGAAATGAAAGAGTTGATTTCATGACCTGCAGGAATACCATTGAATTTTACACGGTGATATTCATCTTTGTGATCGAGTAATACAAAGCTTGGGGCCATTTCAATGTCATACTTCTTCGCTTCATCTGAATTGATGTCGTAAACTCGTAAATTTAATTTATCACTGAGTTCAGCGATTTCTGTTAATAAACTTAAGGTTGGTTCACAACTTTCACAATCATCTTCTGTGAAAAGAACCATGGTAACTGGATTAACCAATTCTTCAAATACTTGTTTAAGTTGTTTTTGCACATCTGCATTTAATAATTTTTCCATTGTTTATTCCTCCTAATGGGTATTGATATATTCATTGGCTGCGAGTGCTGCTTTAGCACCTTCTGCCGTTGCGATAATAATTTGTTTATACGGTGTATTTGTTACATCACCTGCGCTGTAACATCCTTCCAAGGATGTTTCTTGTTTATGATTCACAATGATTTCGTTACGATCATTGAGTTCTACTAAATTCTTAACTAAATCAGAATTAGGTATATTACCGATTTCAATAAAGATACCATCTGCTTCTAATCTAAATTCTGTATTACTTTGTTTATCTAATACACGAATTGAACGCATCTTTGTATCACCTTCTATTTCTAGAATCTGTGATTCCAAATAGACTTTGATATTCGCTTGTTCATTCATCTTATCAACTAAGATCTTATCTGCTCTTAATTGACTGCGATGAACCAGTGTTACGTGTTTAGCGATTTTTGCGACATCAATCGCAGCTTCTACTGCAGAGTTTCCACCCCCTGCAATAATCACATCTTTACCTTTGAAGAGTGGCGCATCACAGATGGCACAATAAGCAACTCCTGCATTTGAGAATTCAACTTCACCTTTAACGCCTAACTTACGTGGATTGGATCCTGTCGCTATTAGTATTGTTTTACTCTTCACAACACTTCCATCCTCTAAACTTAGGTAGAATACGTCTTTATTCTTATCGATATGAATCACATTCTGATCATTGATTTCACTGATATCCAATGTCTTTACATGTTCATGAAATTGTTCATACAATGCTTCACCCGATAATTCTTTAAATCCTAGGTAATTATCTACCGATGATGTATTCAATAACTGTCCACCCGGTTTCTTCGCAATAATTAATACATTTAATCCTTTGCGTTTTGCGTATAAACTCGCATTATAACTAGCAGGCCCACCACCAATACTTACTAAATCGAATATTCGATCGAGGTCTACTTTAGGTTTATTTAGATTTCCGATATTAAAGTTAAATGACATATCAATCTCCTTACAATATTAGTATACGGGGACACATCTTGAATTTCAAGTTTATTGCTCAACCGTATTGATAATCTTTGAGACGGATGATTCTGTTAATCCCAATACTTCTGCTAAGCATTTGAGGTTACAATCATATTTCTGTCTTAGATCTTTTATCCATTCATTACGTAATGATTTCTTCTTTTTGAACTCAACTAGACTTAACTCATTTGTTTCTAATAATTCATTTAATTGATTACGAACATTATCAACACTTAATGATTTCTTACTTTTCTCAGGTTGAACAAAGATAATAGGATTATACGGTTTTAACCAGTCATAACGTGACATTGATTCTGACATCATGCAACACGCTGAATAGTCTGTTCGATTCTTCTGAATTTCTTGGATAACCTGTTTAAGTTGATCCTCTGAGAAGATTGGTTTTGTCTTGAATCGTTGGGTAAACAGTTTAACTTCACTCTTACGATGCATGGAATATGCAATGGTAAGCGATTGAACAATCTTAGAAATGTTTGCGCCTTGTGTATCGATAATAATTTGGAATCGATCATTCTCTCCACAACAGAATGCTAAGATATGACAGTTATAGTTTGACTGAACTTTCTTTAACAAATCCAAGAAGAAAAGACGATCTTGTTCATCACGATACAAAAGAGCATTACAGTTTTGTGTTACGAGCACTAGATTTGATTGTAAAGATTTTCTTGCTTGTCTTGCCATAATTATCAAGTTCTGTCCCTATTGGTTGGTTAAAAAAATGCATTTCTGCATTAATCCACAATCTCATATGGCCAATCGATGATTCCACCAAAATCATAGATATTGGTATACCCTAGATCAACCAATTTATTTGCGGCTTGTCGACTTCGATTGCCACTTCGACAATACACTAATATCACCGCATCTTTATCAGGAAGTTCAGTTGGAGCTTCATTAATGGTTTCATTTGGAATTAAAATTGCATTCTCAATAAAGCCTTCGTCATATTCTTCTTGTGTACGCACATCCACAATAATGACTTCTTGTGTATCCATCATTTCTTTGGCTTCTTGTGCGCTTATTTTATGATAACTGCTTTCACTTGTACATGCACTCATGAGTAACGCTCCGATCAATATTAGACTTAATTTCTTCATACTTCACCTCAATACGCATAGAATAGTCGAATCAAACTCTCTTTTCAAGTTTAATGCTTATTTCCGAGGAAATGAGTTAATCCAAGATTTGAACAACATCTTCCGCACCTAATTGAACTTCACCCGCGTTTCTCTTTACTGTAAAGATTGTATTACGAGTAAATACAATTGGCATAATAGCTGGTACATTTCCCTCTTTAAACTTATTCAAATCCACTTTTACAAGTGTTTGTCCTTGTATTACTGAATCGTTTAATTGAACAAATACTTCGATTGGTTTATTTTTTAGTTTTATCGTATCAATCCCAATATGCATAAGAATTTCGATATCATCTTCCAGTAATAACCCAATCGCATGCCCTGTTGGAAACAGAGCACTTACAACACCATCCATCGGAGCGATAATCTCTCCGTCAAGGAGTTCTAAGGCAAACCCATCCCCTAATAAACGTTGTTTAAACATCTCATCAGGGACTTGTTCGAGGGTTAGAATTTTTGAATGGGCTGGTATGATAAATTTCTGATTCATATTACTTATTTTATCATGTTTTACTTATTAACTAATTATTTTAATTATCTCTTGACAAGTGAACATATCTGAATATACTGTATATATGTGTATATAAGGAGTGTTATGAAACTAATTATCTCTAACCGTAGTTCTGTACCGATTTATGAACAAATTAAAAATCAAATTAAAGACGCTATCTTAAGTGGTGAACTAAAAGAAGATACGGCTTTACCTTCTATTCGTCAACTTGCCAAAGACTTGAAGATTAGTGTTATTACGACAACTCGTGCTTACAACGATCTTGAAGTTGAAGGTTTTGTGGTAAACATCCAAGGAAAAGGTTGTTTCGTATTGCCACGAAATTTAGATTTGGTTAAAGAGAATGCGTATCGTGAAATTGAACAGTCCTTTGAACATATTTTAAATATCGCGCAGAAACATTCAATATCCGTTTCTGAAGTGTTCGATATTTTTAATAATCTAAGTGAGGAGTATGATGATGAAAACCGCAATTAATGTCTCTTCTTTAACTAAGCACTATCCTGATTTTAATCTAAACTCAATTTCGTTTAATGTACCATCTGGTTACATCACAGGATTTATTGGGCCGAATGGAGCCGGTAAAACAACGAGTTTGAAGTCGATCTTGAACTTAATTCAAATTGATGAAGGAGTTATCCAAGTTTTTGAGAATAATGAATATTCACATTCTGATATAGGAATAGTGATGGATATGCCTTTCTTTGTAGAGGATTGGAATTTGATGGATGTGGAAAGTGCACTTAAGCCTTTCTATCAGAATTGGGATTCTAAGATGTATGATTATTATCTATCTAAATTTAATCTAAACAAGCAAAAGAAAGTCAAAGATTTATCACGTGGTATGAAAGTTAAACTCATGTTAGCGACTGCACTTTCTCATCAAGCAAAATTATTGATAATGGATGAGCCAACCAGTGGTTTAGATCCTGTTGCTCGTGAAGAAATCTGTGATTTATTAAGTACATTTGTAGCGGATGAAGATCATACTGTATTCTTCTCAACACATATAACGAGTGATTTAGAAAAGATTGCGGACTATATTGTGTTTATTTTAAATGGTCAGATACTTTATTCTGGTGAGAAAGATGATTTGATGAATCACTATGTCTTAATCAAAGGTGGACATGATGATTTAGATTCTCAAGTAAAGAAACATGCGATTGGTCTAAGACAATATTCGACAGGGTTTGAAGCACTTTATTCTAAACTTGAAATTGATCAATTAAATTCATCCATTCTTATAGAGCCTTGTAGCTTAGATGAAATTATTGTCTTTATGAATAAGGAGTATCATCGATGAAAAACTATCTTAATTTTATTAAACTCGATTTAATTACCATTAAACCTTATATTACGATAAAGAATTTTCTAATCTTCGGTATATCCGCATTCCTCGTAATGTTTGGATCAAAAACAAGTGTCACAGCCTTAGGTATCTTGATGGGTTTTGGGACATTGTATGTGACGTATCCATTCGCAGTTGGAGAGAAGAATGGGATTGATAGTTTATATATTTTCTTAGGCATCAATCGTGAAACGGTTGTGATTGGGCGATATCTCTATGCACTTGTGATTGATTTAGCCTTCTGTTTATTTGGTTTCTTATTGACTGGAATGATTACACTTATCCTTTCTATTCCATTCAATTTATTAGAGAGTTTAGCTGTTATGTTAGTTCTATTTATATTCTTTAGCTTTTCACAATTAATTCAACTTCCAATTTATTTCAAGAATGGTTATTCCAAGGCACGTGTATCCGCTTATTTACCATTTCTGATTGTTCCTGTATTAGTTGTGATCTTTGGGCAACTTTATCCTGCATTTCCAGAATTATTTGATACAGTCTTAGGTTGGGTTACTCAGATGCCTATGATTCCTATTATACTAATCGTAATCATTTGGTTAGTAGGAATATTGATATCGATTAAACAGGCACAGAAACATTATCAAAAGAGAGAATTTTAAAAGGGCCCTTTTATTTTTGTTCCTGTATATCAACCTCTGTTATAGGTTGAATGCTTGGGATTGATTCAATCTCTGATTCTGTTTTATAACCATGTAAGATAAGTAATTCATTCTTGATTTGACGTATAACTCCATTGAAATTCGCATTTTTCAATCGTTGTACAACTTCATCACTCAAGACGAGCGACTCATCCACATCATATTCTTCTTCGATAAGGGAACTAACTGCTCGATTATAGTTCTGTAGATAGTTCATTTCTTTTGAGTACGCATTGAAGTTCAATAAATTGGGATCTGTACTATTCAATTTTGCCCAAGATTCAATATCCAAGGATTCAAGATGATAACTAAATCCTTCATTCTTTTTATATTCAAGTACACCTACATTCATTGGATAGATACTCATTGAAGATGTCACAATATCATAGATTGTATGATTCGTTTGTTCAGTTGATTTAATGGATTGTGCATGCATATGACCACTTAACACAATCGATAACCCTAATTCATCAAACACTGGCACAACCTCTTCACTGTTATTAATAACATATCCCTGATAGAGACGTTCACTGTGTTTAATTAAATTATGATGCATCACTGTAATAATTTGTGCATTCGCATCTCGTGCGATTTGTGTGGCTTCTTTTATCCATTCAAGCGTTTCTTCTTTAATGACTCCACCCCCTGTTGGCATATTTAACATGCCATATTTATTGGAATCGAGCATTAGTAGATATACATCTTCTGAAGGCGCAACTAAATAACTTAATCCATTGGGATCTCTTAAAATAGCTTCTTTATAACCATAATTCTTATAGATATCTTCAAAATCATCCTTTGTGATGGTTTCAGCTGTAACCCATCCACCTTCCGCATAATCTTTTGCGAATGGATTCTCTAAATCATGGTTACCCGGCACAACATATACACGTGTTCCATTCTTCTCTATTTCCTTGAGTTGAGCTGCCATCGCAAGATGACTTGCTTTCTCACCATCGTGCGTTAAATCACCACTTAGGATTAAAACATCAACTTCATTATTCTTAACGGTATCAGATAATGTACTCATAATCTCATTGGAATAGTGTACAAATCGACCATCCCCATATTCAAACACTTGTGCCATGAGTTCATCGTTTTTCATCAAGTCTTTGGATAGTAAATGGATATCCGTTGCGACATAAAAACGAAGATCTTTTCCAGATTCTATGGGTGCTGTCTCACTCGCACAAGCACTTAAAAGTAGTATGACTAAACAGATTAAATATTTCTTCATATTGATCCTCAATCGTAAACTTATTATAACCTAAAAAAAGAAAGAGATTGTCTCTTTCTAGTTCCCTTTGCCAGCGTTTTTATTCTCTTTGGGCAATACATTAGAATTACCACGCGGCTCAGTTATTTCTGATTCTTCATCCTCATCATCTTTTGGTTTTTGTGATTTGTTGTAATTTCTGGATTCTACTTTTAATTCAGATTGTATTTGTAACATTTGTTCATAATCAGCTGTTTCAAGTCTTAAACGATATTGTGTCACATCAAATCCATTTTCTTCTAATTGATTCAATGTTTCTTCTAATCGTAATTGTAGTCTTTCTTGTTTCTCTTCAGTTATATTTGAACGATTACGGATGGCTTCTTTGTTTTCTGGATCAGAGAAGAATTCTTTAGCACTTAAGAATGTTCCATCTTCTTGTAAAACATATCCATTAATAACATATAAACCAACTGGAACATTTTTCCCTTCCGCTTCAAACTTTTCACGTTGAGTTGCCTTGATTTGAACGATATTGAGGGATTGTAAGTATTCACTATCTTTAATCTTATCTTCAATCTCATCTTCTAAATCATCTTGATCATCTTCATCATCGATTAAGGATACCGATGATACGACAACATAATCTTCCTCTAAATCATCAATATTGATAAATCCAGCCTGTTCAGCTCTTTTGATAATTTCTTCTACGACATCTTCAACCGGTTGATCGAGTAAATCGGATACATCAATGGTCTTCGCATCATCATTTAATGCCTCAATCTTCACGACATTATCATTACGATTAACCGACAGTTCAAAACTTGGATTGATATCAACTCCAACAAGCAATACGACTTCATCCTTATCAATTGGTGTTTGTTGGTTTAATCCAAACCATACCGCAAAAATTAAGGTAAAGCTTAATGCTAGTATTCCAATGATCTTTTTCATAGGGGTTCCTCCAAAAAGTGTTTTGGACTTTAGGCCATATGTTTCACGTTGAATTTTTAGTAGCATCTCTTCTTGATTAAATGCATTTTTTTGAATGCTTTTTTCGAGTTTGTTCATATTTACCTAGTCCTTTCACTTATACAGAGTACTAATTTATTATTTTCGACGAAATTTATTTGAATTTATCTTTAAGTTCTTTTATCATCTTTTGGCAACGACTCTTAATTGTACTTTCAGGAATATTATATCGTTCTGATATTTCCCTGAAATTTAAACCAAAACGATAATAATCAATCAGAATATGTTGGTCTAGATTAGAATAACTTTGTATTTCTTTCCATATCTCATCTAATGTGATTCGATCTAATACATCGAACTCGAGATCAAACTCATCTTCAATTGTTTCGAGTAAATGATCTTCATTTAATAGAGTTGTCTCAAAAGTTTTATTCTTATAATAGTTTGATAACTTATTATTCGCCATTTGAATAAGATACGCTTGTACATTTTCTACTTGTTTCCCTTTTGAAATAATGTATTTATAGAAATCAAGATAGACTTCTTGTACTAAATCCTGAGCATCTTCCAACTTTGCGACTTTAAAATAGACATGCTTACTGAGTGTCTCAAAGGTTGCGTTATAGATTGTTTCAAATTCTTCTTTTGTATTTCTCATACTAATACTATAGAGTGTATTTTTTTATATTTCGACGAAAAAAGCAGAATTACTCTGCTTTTTGTGATTTTATAAGTTGATGAACTTCTTCTTCGGTTGGCAATGCTTCTTGAGCTCCAATCTTTGTTGTGGTAAGTGCTCCAGTTGCGTTCGCAATCTTAAGAGCCTCTTTTAATTCATACCCCTTTGCAAGGTGAGCAGCTAAAGCACCACTGAAAGAATCTCCGGCAGCGGTTGTATCAATCGCATTCACTTTGAAAGTTGGAATACGATCTTCTTCCTTTTCAGTCTTCATGTAACAACCATTGGATCCAAGGGTTACGACGATGTTCTTAACACCCATTTCTTGTAAAACAATTCCACCCTTTTTCGCATCATATTGGTTTGTGATGCGTAAGAGTTCTGTTTCATTTGGGGTTAAATAGGTAATCTTTGAGATTAACTCATCACTAAGTGTATTGGCTGGAGCAGGGTTTAGAAGAATCGGTACATTTGCTTTGTATGCAATATCTGCAACATACTCAACGGTTTCCATTGGAATTTCCAGTTGCATCATCACTAAACTTGCCTTCTCAATAACACTACAATATTTCTCAACATAGGCAGGTGTACAATCTTGGTTAGCACCTGGATAAACAACGATTGTGTTCTTGCCTTGTTCCGCTACATAAATCAATGCATTGCCTGTTGGTGTCTGTGTAAATTCAACACAGGACATATCAATGCCTTTGTTCTTCATCTTTTCGTATAAAGCATGTCCTGCTGGATCATCTCCTAAACAACCGACCATTAAGACATCTTTTGAGAAGATTGCGGCTGCCATTGCTTGATTCGCACCTTTACCTCCTCCAGACATCTTAAATCCCTTCGCCATGAGCGTTTCTCCTGGATTCGGTAATTCTTCTAATAGAGCCGTATAATCCATATTAATACTACCAACGATGACTATTTTTCCCATATTTCTCCTTTTTATAACTTCACAATTTAGAATTGTACTTTTGCTTTTCCTTTACCTCTTTCAAGTAAGTCATTTACACGAACTTGGACTTCTTGAATAAGGCTTTGTTCATCTACTTTTAGATGATAATCTTCTTTAACATAGTCTCCATTAATCATGACTGCTTTTATATTGGATGAATCACTGCTATAAATGATGGATGCTAGTGGATTATAGAGTGGTATGGTATTAATGCGATTTAAGTCCCAGACAATTAAATCTGCACTGTAACCTACCTTCAGTTTACCACTATTGAACTTAAATGCACGATGTCCGTTCATGAGTAGTTTCCAGATTGACTTAACATCGGATAATGTGGAATCTTGTTTCTCATGTTTATGTAGTAAAGCGAGTGTACGAGCTTGTTCTAATGGGGATAAGGTGTTGCTTGATGCGGCTCCATCCGTTCCAATACCATAATGTTCAAGATCTAAGTTATCCCATAGATACCCTGTTCCCATCGCTAATTTTTGATAAGTTTTTGGACTTAATGCGATCAGTGTATCATCGCTTAACAACTTAAATTCATTCGGATGGATGTATAATCCATGAGCAATGACACATGGAACATCTAAACAACCTGTTTCATAAACGATTTGTAAAGGTGATTTGCCATGCAATTTAATACTATCATCGACCTGTCTTTGGGTTTCAGATACATGTAAATGAAGTCCACAGTCTAACTTCTTTGCCCAATCACTCATTTCCTTTAATGCCTCTCTTGTACAGGTATAAGGTGAATGTGGACCGAGTCTTAAGTTGATATTTTCTTTCTTACTTGATTGTATGAGATTGATTGCTTCTTTGAGTTGTTCTTCATAACCTGGAAACTGACTAAACAACGTAATCGCAATATCAGCCTTGATGTTCATCTCTTCGGTTGCGTCAATGATTGATTTTGGATTAAAGTAATGATCCGCAAATGCAGTAACCCCATTGTTTAACATTTCCGCAATCGCAAGTTTTGTGCCTACTCTTACATCATCATCTAACATCTTACTTTCATATGGCCAGATCTCTTCATTAAACCATGCATCGATGTGAACATCTTCCGCAATCCCTTTGAAGATATTCATTGCGGCATGCGTATGACAGTTCACAAAGCTTGGTGAAATTATTAAACCGGAACAATCTTCCCCATCTATAAATTCATCGGTTATTCGTTCAATAATGCCATTTTGAATCACAATGGTTTTATCGCTGTATATATTTCCTTCTTCGTCGAGTAAGGTACAATGATTTAAGACTCGTTTATCGGTATTCATAGTTTCCTTTCAATAAAGGACAACACAAATCGTATTGTCCTTTTGTGATGATTATGCGTCTTTTTGTAATATTTCAATGAGTCGATCTACAAATGCACTATGATCTAATTTCATCGCTACTTTGACTAAGCTAGCATTAGGATTTGCTTTTGATCTGAAATCAGGAATGGTTGCGCCAACTGCAAAATGTCCACCCGTTTCAACATCCACATGTACGTCTACAAACTCAAATAATTCAGGGTCTGTAATCGCCATAATTGCGATTGGATCATGTAAGTTGCGATCATGACTCGCATATAATCCAAAGATATCATAAAGTAATTTACTATCTGCTTTACCAATCTCTAGAATACGTTCAAGTTCAGTTTGACTTAAACTCGCTTGGTCTGTGATATCAAGGCCTGACATCACAATGGGCACTCCACTTTCATACACAATTTGTGCAGCTTCTGGATCGGATAGAATGTTGAACTCTGCTGCAGATGAACGGTTACCATGGGCAAACGCGCCACCCATTAAACTAATACAACGAATCTTTGATTTGAGTTCAGGATACGCTGATAATAAACTCGCAATATTGGTTAAAGGTCCAATAGGGAATAAAACAACAGGTTCTTTTGATTCGATAAGCGTTTCTTTTAAAAGTTGAACTGAATTGGGATGATAGGGACGAGTACTCGCATTTTGCTTGTATGTTTCATATCGTCCACCAAATCCATCCGAACCATGTGTATCTCCCGCATCTTCTTTACGTACCACTAAGGCTTGTTTATGACCTAGAGCAACAGGAATTTCCTTAGAGATATAGCCAGCTAAGAGATGAGCATTCTTGGATGTGTATTGTAAACCTACATTCCCAAATACTGTCGTAATCGCAAGCAAATCTAATTTGGGATGTTTAGCTGCATATAGAATAGCAAATGCATCATCAACCCCTGGATCTGTATCAATAATACATGGAATTTTTTCGATCATACTAAGACCTCCAAGACATGTTTCTGAATCTCACTAAACTTAGGATGTGCGACATAAATCGCATTTGGTTTTTGTGCTCTTTCACCACGAAGATCGAAGATTGTCATACCGGTTGTATGAACACCATGGAGTTCTACCGCAATATGAACATCGATGAAATCAAACCATTCAGGATGATTAATCGCAATGAGAGTGATTAAATCATGTAAATAGTAAACTGCATTTGGATTAACATCGAGTTTTTCTTTCGCATCAATTATCTTAAATAGAAGTTGTGAAGTAGGATGTTTAGAATCCTTTAGTTTCATCATGAAATCACGATTGAACCCATAAGCCGTTGTTGTATCAAGAGGTACATAGTATTGTTTAACCCCAGAGTTAATCACAATCTGAGCTGCCAATGGATCAGCCGCAATATTAAATTCTGCAGAAGCGGTATAATTCCCCTTCACAATTCCACCACCCATGACATAGATTGCCTTGATGTATTGATTTACATCAGGATATGCCATGAATAATTTCGCAAGATTGGTTAATGGACCAATCGCCGCAATAATTACTGGTTCATCAAAACTCTTTAATAACTCATAATAAGCATCTGTTGGATTCTTTGTATTCGCATGTACTTTTAAGTTTGGTTCAAATTGATAACCACCTAAACCATTGGATCCATGCGCATATTTCGCAATAATGGGTTCTCCAACAATAGGACCTTCTGCTCCTCGATAAAGTGGAACATTAAGATTAAGTTCAGAGAGAATAAATTCTGAATTAAGGGTTGTCATTTCAATAGGAACATTTCCCGCAACACTGAATACCGCTTTTATATCAAAGCTATTTGAAAGATGACCATAGACAAGGGCAAAGGAATCATCAATGCCTGGGTCACAATCAATAATGATTGAATATTTTTGTTTCATAGTACTCCAATTATAAATAAAGGGTATTCACACCCTTTATTCTGCTTTCTGTGAAGCCAATATTTTTTTATTTAAACGTTTCTTTTCAGTCATTTGACGATAAGAAGAGAATGCGAACATTACGATTGTCGCAATGTATGGAATCATAAATACGAACTCATTAATTACTTTGAATTGTTGTAGGTTATTACCTAGGTTATCAAAGAAACCAAAGAGAGTTGCCGCAAAGAGTGTAGGAATTGGTGAACGTCCACCTACGTTAGCAGCCGCAATCGCGATAAATCCACGACCTGCAACCATACCACGTGTAAAGAGAGACATATAACCTAAAGACATGAAGGCACCGCCTAATCCAGCAAACATACCAGAAATTGCTAGACCGATGTATTTTGTCTTATTAACATAGACCCCTACTGATTCAGCTGCATGTTCATTTCCACCAACCGATCGAATACGTAATCCCATTGGCGTCTTAAATAAGAAGTAATTAAGTATGAATGTACTAATAATCGCAACATACACTAGAATATTTTGTCCATTGATCACTTGACCAATGAATGGAATATTATTTAAGAATGCAAACGATACTGTTGGTAAGACTAAGCTATTTAATGCGGATGAATTACTCTTATCACCTGTGAGTAAGAAGAGAATAAAGATGGATGCGCCTGTTGCGAAGAGATTCAACGCAATGGCGACCAGTATTTCATCTGCCATCATCTTAAGCTTGAAATACGCTAAGAATAATGCGATTGATATACCAACCAATACGGAAGCAAGTAAACCCAACCAAGCATTTTGGAAGTACCATGACGCAACAACCGCTGCTAGAGCACCTAAGGTCATACTACCTTCAATTGCCATGTTTGTAATACCAGAACGAGAAGCAATCAACGCTGCCATACCTGCAAAGATAAGTGGTGTACTTGAACGAATGAGCGAGAACCAGAACCCTGGATTTAGAAATATTGTAAAGAATTCCATGTTAGTTTGCTCCTTCACTAGCCACTTCGCGTGACTTCTCAACAATCTTCTTCTCTTTCGCTGACTTCATGAATGCTTTAGCCGCAATGAATAGAATAATGATTGCTTGAACGATTGAAACAATTTCTGGTGGAATGTTCGTCGAACGATTTAAGATATCTGCCCCAACACGAATATAAGCAATAAACAATGCCGCAACTGGAACAAACGCTGGATTTAACTTCGCTAATGTCGCAACGATGACACCATCCCAACCATAACCAGGACTTGCCGCAAATTTAAACGTATTATAAATACCATACATTTCTACAGCTCCACCAAGACCAGCGATTGCTGTACCTAAGACTTGAGCAATAATAATGATAAACGCTACTTTCGCTCCACTATACTTCGCAAACTTTTCATTTAATCCTGTAACACGAAGGACATAACCCCATTTAGTACGATATAGAATAATGTATGCTACCACTACAACTACTAATAACAAGATTAATCCAATATGAATACGAGTACCTGGGATAAAGCGATATAAACTTACCCCTTCAGGTAATGCATAGGATTGAATTGCATAGGAATCAGGATCACGAACAACATAGTTTAATAAATATTGGACAAAGAATGCCACAATATAGTTTTGCATTAATGAAACAACAAGTTCATTCGCTCCAAATTTATAGTTAATTAAAGCAGGAATTAGACCCAATAAACCACCTACGATAAACCCAGCTAATAAACCAAGAATAACCGTAATAAATGGTGGGAATGGTGAGTTCAATGCAACAAGAACCGCAACCATAGTCGCCATATAGAATGCACCTTCAGACGCTAGGTTGAAACGATTGGTTTTAAATACCATCGTAATCGCTAAACCTGTAAAGGTAAGTGGAATCATCAACTCAATAACATTCCCAAAACGACGAACGGATTGTAGAGGTCCAACAAGCAACTCACGAATAGCACCCAGTGGATCATCGGAAATTAACGCAATAATTAAAATAATGAGAAGCATCGAGATAAGTAAAGCAATTCCAATTCTAAATACTTCAAATCGCTTTTCAATATTCGATATTTCTTTGATGACATCCTTTTTTGCTTCTGGTTTCTTTTTTAACCAAGTCATACGGTGGCACCTCGAATTTCTTCATCAGACATCTTCTTAATTCCAAGCATATATTCTCCCAAGGTTTCCTGAGATAAATCTTTGATACTTTCAAAGTAAGCCGCAATCTTACCTTCATACATAACAATCAAGCTATCCGAAACATCCATAACTTCATTGATATCTGCAGAAACGAGTAGAACTGCAACACCTTTATCTCTCAATTCAACAATCTTATCGTGGATAAATGCGGCTGTACCGACATCAATACCACGGGTTGGTTGATCCGCAACTAAGATTTTCATTTCATTACTCATCTCACGAGCCGCAACCACTTTTTGCATATTACCACCCGATAACATTCTTACCAAGGTGTCTTTACTATCTGTTTTAATTTGATACTGTTTGATTAGATCATTGGATAAGGCTGTAATTGCTTTACGATCTTGGAAAATTCCTTTGTTTAAACTTTCTTGATCATAACGATTAGAAATGATATTTTCCATAATACTCGCTTCAGCCGCAACACCATAAACCAAACGGTCTTCTGGAATATGGTTCATACCATGTAATCGTAAATTCTTAACATTAAACTCCTTATGATCTTCTAAACCATGTAAGGATACTTTCCCTACAAAGGTTGTTTCTAAGCCTGTGATACAGTCAATCAATTCTCTTTGACCATTTCCTTCAACCCCAGCAATCCCAAGAATTTGACCTTGACGAACCGCAAAGTTAACATCATTCACAACAATCTTACCTTCATCATTAATGACTTTTAGGTCTTCAACCTTTAGGACAACATCTCCAAGATTTTGTGGTTTCTTTTCAATAGAACGTACGACATCACGACCAATCATTAATCGAGATAAATCTTTTACCGTAACATCCTCAATGTTGTAAGTTCCTTGATAAACCCCTAAACGCATAACGGTTGCACGATCACAAATTTCTTTAACTTCATTTAGTTTATGTGAAATAAAGACGATTGAGTGACCTTGTTTCTTCAAGTTTTCAAGTTGTTCAAATAGTTCTTCGGTTTCTTGAGGTGTTAATACCGCAGTAGGTTCATCCAAAATAAGGATTTTAGCTCCACGGATTAAAGCTTTTAAGATTTCAACTTTCTGCTTCTTCCCAACGGATAAATCCATAACCAGTTTATTTGGATCAACCTTGAAATTGTATTTCTCAGAGACTTCTTTAACCATTTCAGTGGCTTTTTTATAGTCAAGACTTAAACCTTTTTTAGGTTCCATGCCTAAAATAATGTTTTCAGTTACGGTTAAACGCTCATCTAACATAAAGTGTTGATGAACCATCCCAATCCCTAAGTCAATGGCTTCAAGAGGGCTTGTTACCTTAATTGGTTTTCCATTTAATAGAATCTCACCAGAAGTGTAGTGTTCAATTCCAAACAGAATTTTCATTAAAGTTGTTTTACCAGCACCGTTTTCCCCCAACAACGCATGGATTTCTGATTCTCTAACAGATAAATTCGCATCTTTATTAGCGATTACACCGTTAGGATAAATTTTTGTAATATTCTTCATCTCTAGGACGACATTATTCGACATGGTAATCCTCCATAATAGTAAAGTAAGCACTGAACGAATCAGTGCTCACTTTCAGTTTTTTTGTTTTTTAAATATTAAGGCTTAACAGCATCACGGATAGCAGTGATTTCTTCAGTTGTCTTACCATAAGCACTGATAACTTCAATTTCACCAGCAGTGACTTTTTCTTCTAAAGCTTTGATTTCATTACGAATTTCTTCAGAAACGTTTGCTTGGAAGTATTTGTTGTCAGCTAAACCAACGCCGCCTTCAACGATACCTAAAGTTTCGTTTGTACCAACAGCTAATTTACCTTCACGGTGTAAGCTAATTGCACGGTATAATGAGTAATCAACATTCTTTAAAACGGAAGAAACGATTGCGTTAGCAAAGTCAGTCTTACCAGCTGCGTCATAGATCATAGCTTGGTCAGAGTCAACACCGAGTGACCATTTTCCAGTTTCAACAGAAGCTTCGATACCACCAATACCAGTACCACCAGCAACGTTAAAGATAACGTCTGCTTTTTGGTTGTTAAACATCGTTAATGCTAATTCTTTACCCTTAGCAGAATCAGACCAGCTACCAGCGTAAGTAATTGCTACTTTAACATCAGGATTAGCTAATTGAGCACCTTGGATGTAACCAACTAAGAAGTCGGAGATAACAGGAATATCCATACCACCTAAGAATGAAATAACGCCTGTTTGAGATAATTTAGCAGCTAAGTAACCACCTAAGAAAGAAGCTTCATTTGCTTTATAAATAATACCGTAAACATTGTCTAGATTTCCTTTAGAGAAATCGATTTCTGTATCGAATACACCAAACACTGTGTCTGGGAATTCAGCTGCATGAGCTTCAACGAATTCTTGTAAAGTTGAGCTTGTAAAGATCATGTCATAACCTTTATCAGCTGTGTCTAATAAAGAAGATTCGTATTTATCTACTGCTGTACCGTATTCAATAATTTCAACTTCGACATCATCAAATTCTTCGTCTGCTTGTTTAACACCACGTGCAGCTGAATCATTAAAGGATAAGTCCCCTAATTCACCAACAAGTAATGCTACCTTGTAGACTTTTGTTTCTACAGGTTCTTCTTCAGGTGCTGCTGTGCCACATGCCGCAAGAAGAATGAGCGTTAGTAATACTAATGCTAATTTTTTCATTTATTGTTCCTCCTTGTTTTGAATAAATGATCGAGAGATTAATCTTTAAACAATACTCTGATAGAAATTAAGTAACCGCTTACAGTTTTTTTTATATTCCTATTTTGAGTGGATGTAGTTTTTAAAGATTTAAATCACTTTAGTTCATTGTATACGATTACATTTTTATATGTCAATCGTTTTAATGTGAATTTTTCAATATTTAAATCGATAAACTAAATCGATTTAATAAATTTAAGAAATTGACTAAAATCATTTGCATAATTAATTTGAGTTCAATAAGATAGTGATATATATGAAAACGCTTAACTGAAATACTATGCCAACGACAATCAAGAAAATCGCCCAACTTTCAGGCGTATCCATCACTACAGTATCAAAAATATTAAATGGCAAGGACCATGATTTAAGTCAAGCCACGATTGCACGTGTAAAAGCTATTATCGAACAAGAGAATTACTATCCTAGCATCTTGGCTCAAAGTATGCGCAACTCACAGATGAAACTCATTGCGCTCATGATCCCAGATGTACGTAATCCTTTTTTTACGGATGTTATTCGTGGTTGTGAAGATTGTGCGAATAAATATGGTTATTCATTAGTATTCTGTAATTCTGATAATATTCTAGAGAAAGAAGTTAATTATATTCGTTCCCTACAGTCTCGTCATATTGATGGGATTGTATTATCAGGTCTACAAATTGAAAGTAAAATTAAGAATCATCAACTTAAATTAAATGTTCCTTATTGTTTCGTAACTGGCAATAAGAAGAATTATATCAATGAATCAAAACTAAGTTTAAATAATGAAGGTAGTTATGTCGCAACTCAACACCTAATCGATCTTGGTCATAAAGAAATTCTATTTGCGACAGGTCCTAGTGTATACAATCATTCCAATCATGGACTTCTTGGATATCAAGAAGCACTTAAAGAAAAAGGTCTAACATTCCATACGAAGAATCGATTCTTTTTATCTGGTTTTAGTGCAGAAGCAGGCTATGAAGAACTTCTTCCAGTATTAAAGGAGACCAAGGCAAGTGCGATTGTTTGTGGAAATGACCTCATTGCTTATGGTGTATTAAAAGCATTACGTGAACTAAATAAATCTGTTCCTGAAGATTTCAGTGTTATTGGATATGATGATATTGATACCAACCAGTACCTAACACCCGGCTTAACCAGTGTGAATCCAAATCGATATGCTTTAGGTTGGGATGCGACAATTGAATTGATTGAGAAGATTGAGAATCGTAATATTGATGATTACACTGAGAATTCATTTGTAAAATTAATCATACGTGAAACGTGTGGAGAACCGAAACATGCGAACAAGAATTGAGAATATTACAATTTTATGTTGTGATAAGGATTTAACAACGTATTACAATAGTTCTCTAACATTCGAGAATGACCGTATTATTGCGATAAATGAGAATGTTGATTACGATGAATGCATTGATGGTAAAAACGGAATACTTATTCCTGGTTTTGTAAATACCCATACTCATTTATCCATGATTCCATTTAGATCCTTACAAGATGATCTCTATGATCGCTTACGTAAGTTCTTATTTCCACTCGAAAAGGAATCCATGACCCATGAGTTAGCTCTTACGAGCGCTAAGATTGGGGTGATTGAGAGCTTATTATCCGGTGTCACAACATTCATGGATATGTATTATTATGCGGATGGTTTAGCACAAACCTATGATGATATGGGTGTTCGAGCAGTTGTAGCTCAGAATATGATTAATCAATCCATGTGTGATGCGAAGGATGAAGTTGAAGCTTTTGAGTTAGCGAAGGAATTCTACTATAAATGGAAAGATCATCCTAGAATCATTCCTGCCTTAGGCCCTCATGGAACCACAACACTAACATCTGATACGTTAAAAAAGATAAGTAAGTTCTCTAAGGAAAATAATATATTAGTATCCATGCATGTAGCTGAGATGGATGATGAAATGGCTTATTTCAGAAACCAACAAACGACACCGATTCAATATTTAGAATCGATTGATTTACTTGATTCTAACTTTATATCTGTTCATACCATTCACCCTACACAGGAAGATATTAATATCTTACAGAAACACAATGTTGCTGTTGCACATTGTATTGGGGCAAATACTAAAGCAGGTAAAGGTATTCCACCTTTAAAAGAAATGGTTGAAGCTAAGTTACGAATTGGACTTGGAACAGATGGTCCATCCAGTGGTAATACCCTAGACTTGTTTGTACAAATGAATAGTGTGGCTAAATGTCATAAAGTACATAATCATGATCGTAGACTCTTCCCTGCTAAACAAATTGTACAGATGGCTACCTTGGGTGGTGCTTCTGTTTTACATCTCGATCATTTAATTGGATCACTTGAAGTTGGTAAGAAAGCCGATCTCGTGCTCATCGAAACAGATTCCATAAACATGTATCCGAATCATGATCCTTATTCTCTTCTTGTTTATAGTGCAAATCCATCGAATGTTGATTCTGTTTGGGTCGATGGAGTCTTAAAAGTAAGACATAAAAACTGTGTTGATATCGATGTTAAACAACTCAAACAAGAATGTATTGAAGCATCTACTCAGTTTAATCAAAGTATTGAACGTATAAACCAATCCATTAATTCTTAAACATTACAATTCGTAATGTTTTTGTTATAGTGAAAGAAAGAGGTAACACGATGAATCATTGGAAACAAAAACTTGAACAAGAGAAGATGTCTCTTGAGACGATGGAGTCTGTCTTATTTAATAACCCAGAACTAGGATTTAAAGAAAAGAAAACTCGAGAACTTATCTTAAAGTATTTGAATCAACACAATATAACCATTGATCAAGATTTTGGGGTAAGTGGTTTTTCCATCAAAGTTGGAAGTGGTAAGCCTCATATTGGATTGATCTCCGAAATGGACGCATTGGTTGTGTTAGAACATCCCAATGCAGGTCCTGATGGTGCAGCGCATGCGTGTGGTCATCATCTTCAATCGACGATTCTTTCACATGTCTTTAAGCTATGGAATGAGTACAAAGATAAACCTCAAGGAACATTGAGTTGTTACTTCATAGCTGCAGAAGAGTTTGTGGATTTAGATTATCGTTTACAGTTACAGGCTGAGAATAAAATACAATTATTATCGGGTAAACAAAATCTTATCTTACAAGATGCATTTAAGGATGTGGATTGTTTCTTATCTGTTCATACCATGGGAGAAACCAATAAACCATCGATGGAGATTAATGCATCTCTAAGTGGATTTATCTATAAGAAATTTCATTTCAAAGGTCAAGCAGCTCATGCGGCAGTTATGCCTCATATGGGAATTAATGCATTAAATGCTCAAATACTCACACAGAATGCATTCGCATTATTAAGAGAAACCTTCCAAGAAGATGATCGTATTCGACTACATCTCATCACAACCAATGGTGGACATAGTGTAAACTCTGTTCCTTCTGATACTGTTCTTGAAGGATATGTTCGCTCGATTAATCCTGAAAAATTATTAGAACTTAACGATAAGTTAAATCATATCGCAAGACATTGTTCAGAAGCTTTATTTGCTTCGGTTGAGATCGAAGATCGTATGGGTTATATGCCACTGATTCAATCAAGAGAACTAAGTGATTTATGCCTTCCTTATATCGAAGAATTAATTCCTTCAAATAATATTGTGGATCATCAAAAATCATTTGCGGCTGGTGATATGGGTGACTTATCCTTATTCAAACCAACCATTCAACTTGGTTTCTCAGGTTGTAAGGGACTGGTTCATGGCAAGAACTTCTGTATGGCAAATGCAGATGAAGCGCTTGTGTATCCTGCTTATGTTCTATTGTCTACGATTGAGGATATTATGCACAATCCAGATAAATTAAGTCGTATTGTGGATGCTTATCCTGTACAGATGTCTTTAGAAGATTATCGTAAAATGCATCATATTTAATACATAATGTTAATTATATGAATTGTTCTATACAAAAATATCCTTTAGTGATAGACTTTTTGTATGAACTATATTTATCTCAATAAAGAATTAAGAATGCCTTTGTATAAGCAAATACACCAAAGCATTCGTAATGCCATACTGAGTGGAGAACTTGAAAACAATGCACCTCTTCCGTTCGAAGAAGAAATCGCTGAATTTTATAATGTAAGCCGCATTGCAGTACGAATGGCATATGAAGCTTTAGCCAATGAAGGTCTAATTGTACGTATCAAGCGTAGAGGAACCTTTGTATCCAAACGTCCTACTTTATCCTTTAAAGATGTTGAGATTGTACGTATAAAACACTTGATTGAGAGTCAAGGCTATCATTATAGTCAACGCAACCTACTCATTGAGCGCATTCAATCCGATAATGTACAGTTTCCAGAACTACTGAAACCTATTCGAAAAGAGGCTCTTCGTATCACCCAACTGATACAACTGGATCATATGCCTTTTGCATTGGTTGAGTACTTTATTCCACATGAAGTTAATCTGTATCAATCAGAGACAATCTTACACAGTGATGATACCTTCCTAGCCATTGATAAAGTACTTCAGTTAAAGTTGAAGAAAGCTGAGGTTATCTATCGTGGTGAACGTGTGCGTGATATCTATGCTAAGTCATTGGGGATTGAACCAAGTTCTGCTGTGATTCACTATACGATTTGTTATAAAGATGAACAGGATCAGATTCAACTCTATTCCAGTATTGTGCTTTATGGTAAAACAAATAAACACGTCTACGAGTTCGAGGTGAAATCATGATCGAGAAATTGATTCAATTAGATAAACGACGTAATCAATCCATCGCAAAACAATTAGAGATGTCGATTTATTCAATTATTATGTCTAAGAGTTTCCCTGATGATTATGTTCTTCCAAGACCCGATGCCTTAGCTGAGTTTATTCAAGTTAATTCGAGTGAAACAATTGAAGCGTATCAATCTTTGATTAAGTTAAATGTAATCGAGAATTTAGAGAACGATTATTATATTCGTAAGAATATACTACCAACAGCTCAGAATTATGAACTTAAGGCGATTGTTCAAAGTATTCAGTCTATTGGTTTAGAACCTGAAATTCAACCGATTGATCAATTAATAATATGTGGAAAAGTATTGCAGAAATTAAATCTTGGGTTTGATGAAGATGATCAAGTTATTCTTGTGAAACGTATTTATACAGGTAATAGTCATCCGATTGTATACTTAAACGAATATTTATCTCTTAAGTATTTGCCTGAAATGGACAAACTCGATTTGAGTAAGTTCTTCTTCTACCCTTATATATTCGAGAATTATAGAGATACCTATAAAGTTTATCGTGAATTCAGTATCGAGAGTCTGCCTAAAGAGTTCTCAGTTCCTCTACAACAAAATGAAGGTGTACCTGCTCATCATACATTCTCTAAAGCATTTAATTCTACGGGTCATTTGGTTGAAGTATCTGAGATTTGGTCAGCAGCGGATTACTTCAAGTTCAAAGTCGAAGTTGATTTATAAACAACAAAGTTGTGGAAATTCCACAACTTTTTTAATACGTAACAGTATTCTTTGTGACTCCAATAGGAGCATCTGGATTATATCCTCTAGCAATCGAACATTTAAAGGATAAGATTTGAGATAGGACTAGGTTCATGATCAAAGCATTAAGATAATCGCCATCCGAATCAATTAATATCGAAGGGAAATTATTTGCTATCTCTTTAACATCCGTAAATACGATAACTTCTACTCCTTTTTGATGCATATCTTTCATTAATTGATAAACATCTTACTTGGTAAATGGATCTACAAACAAGATATATATTTATATATTATTTGACATGTAATTACATTATCATTTCATTGAGCTGCTTGTTATAAAGTCGATTACTAATTACTCTAATATAGTGTTTTAGTATATTGCGGATTTATCCGCATAATTTTCTTTTTATTGTTTTATTGCGTTTATATCCGCATTTTTATATATTTAATTACATTTATGCGGTTATATCCGCATAAATATTTACTTTTTAACAATTTTCATTTAGAATATCAATATGGAAACACAATTGAACAGAAACATTTATTTGGATAAGCTAATTGAGTTTAAAGATACTGACTTTATAAAAGTCATCACCGGAGTAAGACGATCGGGTAAATCTAGCATCTTAAGATTATTTGAAAAGTACTTACTTAGCGAAAACATTGATAAAAGCCAGATAATTTTCATAAATTTTGAACATCCTGATTTTCAAAATTATTTAAACGATAAAAGTTTGTATGAGTACTTACTTAAGTACACAGAAGTAAGTCAACGATATTATTTTTTGTTTGATGAGATCCAAGAAGTAAATGCTTGGCAAAAATTAATCAATGGATTGAGAGTAAAATTTGATTGTGATATCTATATCACAGGTTCAAATGCTAATTTACTTTCAGGAGAACTTTCCACTTATCTATCAGGCAGATATGTAGAAATCAAAGTTATGCCTCTTTCATTTAAAGAATTTTTGGTTTTTAAAAACTATAATGATCCCACTAAAGTTGATATGTATTATGAAGAATATATACGAAATGGCTCATTCCCTTCTGTCGCACTATTGAATAATGAGAGCATTGTAGATGATGTAATAAAAGGAATTTATAACAGTATTATTTTAAAAGATGTCATGTTAAGAGGTAATATAAAGGATGGAAATCTTCTTGAGAAATTAGTTGCGTTTATATTTGATAATATTGGTAATTCAGTCACAAGCAATTCGATTGCTAACACATTAAGTTCAAATGGTTTTAAGACTCGAAATGAAACAATTGATGCTTATTTACAATTACTTGAAAGCTCATTTATTATTTATAAAGCAAAACGATTCAATATACGCGGTAAAGAACATTTAAAAAGCCTACATAAATACTACTGTATTGATATTGGACTTAGAAATGTCTCAATTGGAAGAAACAGAGGTAATTTTGGGTCAATTCTTGAAAATATTGTATATTTGGAGTTAATTCGAAGAGGATATGAAGTTTCTGTCGGAAAATTGGATTCATTGGAAATTGACTTTGTATGTACAAAACCGAATGAGACTGTGTATTATCAGGTAGCATTTGATATTCCACACAATAGTAATCGTGAAACAAGTAATTTGCTTAAAATACCTGACTCATACAAGAAAGTTCTAATTACCGCAAATAGAATGGCAACCGGAAATATTGATGGCATTGAAATAATACACATAATTGATTTCTTATTAAAATAGACGGACTTTAAGAGTCCGCCTATTTTTTATAATTTCTCACCATTTGATGCAATAACTTCTTTATACCAATTAAAGGATTTCTTACGATAACGGTTGTATGTACCATTGCCATAATCATCCGCATCGACATAGATAAATCCATAACGTTTTGACATTTCGGATGTTGATGCACTCACAAGGTCGATACAGCCCCATGGGGTGTAACCCATGATTTCAACACCATCTTTAATGGCTTCTTTCATCGCTAGAATATGTTTACGTAAGTAATCAATACGATAATCATCTTCCACATAGAAGTTTTCATCTGGATTATCCTTAGCACCTAATCCATTTTCTACGATATACATTGGAACTTGGTAACGATCATAGAGTTTGTTAAGCGTAATTCTTAAGCCTAATGCATCAATTGCCCATCCCCATTCAGAATATTCTAAGTGTGGATTCTTTAAGCCAAATAACATATTACCATGTGTCATTTCGCCTTCTTGTTTGCGAGCAGAAACACCACTCATATAATAACTGAAGGATAAGAAGTCTACTTTACCTTCTTTTAGAAGTTTTTCATCTCCTTCTTCGAATTTTATGTTGATATTGTTTTCTTCAAAGAAACGAGCAGTATAAGAAGGATAATAACCTCTAACTTGTACATCTGTGAAGAATAAATTACTGTGATCCGCATCAAGTGCAGCCCATACATCTTCAGGATGACTGGTCATTGGATAGTTTTCCATACGCGCTAACATACATCCGATCTTAGAGCCAGGAATCATTTCATGACATAGTTTAACTGCTTTAGCACTAGCGACAAATTGATGATGAATCGCTTGGTATTGTGCTTCCTTCATATTCGTAATGCCATCCATTAAGATACCACCACTTAAGAATGCAGTCATGGATAACACATTGATTTCATTAAAGGTTAACCAGTATTTTACCTTAGAACCATAACGTTTAAATAGAACTTTACAATAACGTTCAAAATGATCGACTGTCTCACGACTTAACCAACCATTATGTTTGAAGGATAATCCAACTGGGAATTCATAGTGAGAAATTGTAACAAGTGGTTCGATATTATATTTTAAACATTCATCAAACACATCATCATAGAATTTCAAACCTTCTTCATTAGGAACAAGTTCATCCCCATTTGGGAAAATACGTGGCCAAGCGATGGATAATCTAAAGGTTTTAAAACCCATTTCTGCGAAGAGTTTAATGTCTTCTTTATAACGATGATAGAAATCAATCCCTCTACGTTTAGGATAGTTACCCTCTTCATCTGCCATTGCCTTTAATAAAGCTTCACGGCTTGTGCCCATGAATAAACTCATTAAGTTCTTTTCTTTATTGTCATCATGTTTCGCAAAATCAGCAGAAGAGAAACCTTTTCCACCCTCTTTAAATCCACCTTCACATTGGTTAGCAGCTGTTGCGCCTCCCCATAAAAATCCTTCTGGAAAGCCTGTTTGGTATTTCTTAATCATATATTTCCTTTCAAAGATTGTTAGTGTAATTATATCATTGAATGAGTGTATAGATGTATTCAACCATCACATTATAATCATCGGGATGGACTTCATGGCCCGCCCCAACAAGCGATAACAACTCCGAATTCTTAATCATTTTATGAAGCATTTCCCCGTGAATATAAGGAACTACATTATCCACTGTCCCATGAATTACAAGTGTAGGACAACTAATTTCATGAATACGAGTTAGATCATTTCCTGTCATTGGTGCAAATGAATGATTGAGTTTACTGTTATAGTCATTTGCTCGGCTAACATCAAGTTCAATCATTGGATAGATGTCATCGAGATTATAGTGTCGTTCGCTTCGATGGGTAGCTTGCCATTGTTTAAATGCAAAATCAACGGTATCTCTAAATCCTACTGGCTGATAATTACCATAATCATCAAAGAATTTCTTTACTTCAGGACTGAACATCGGTAATTTGTCTGCACCTTCAGCCCCATAGATCGATGCTAGTAAAACAAGACCACTCACTCGATTTGGGTGTCTTACCGCCACCATTTGAGCTAACATGCCCCCCATGGACATCCCCATAACAATACCTTTATCAATCTGATAGGCATTCAATATTTCAATCGCATCATCACTTAATGTTTCTAAACTATAGCCTGGTTTTCCCACTGGATAATGAGTTGATTTGCCTGTATCTCGATGATCGTATCGAATCACAAAAAAGCCTTTATCCACAAGCTTTTGACAGAATACTTCATCCCACCAGATTAAAGAACTCGCGGATCCCGTAATCATTAAAATGGTTGGGTTTTTCATATCGCCAAAACTTTCTGTATAAAGGCTAACATCTTTGAATTGTACTGTTTTTTGCATAATACACCTCTCTTGTATTATACCGAATAATTATTTATTGAGTTGATTTTAACTTCTTTTTTAACCCAACAAATAAGAGTAAAGCTAAACATTGAAATAAAATAAAAATAAATGCATCGATCAATCGTATTCCAACAAACGTATTCGTAAGCGTTCTTGCGAAGGTTAGTGCAGGATTAACAAAGAATGTGGAAGGTGTTATCCAATACCCAATCATTACAATACTTCCAATAAACATTCCTGTTTGATGATCATTCAATTCAAATGTTCTTAAAATAACGATGAGAAGGATAATTGAAGAAAGTAATTCACTTATCCAGAGTGTATACGATGAACGAATTGTCATTGAAGATTGTATGATGGCAAGATCAAATAGAAGATGCATAAATATTACTCCAACAACAGCCCCAACAACTTGTCCTAAACTCTTTAAGATTGCCTCAAGAAGAGAATTCTTTCCTTTTATTACTAATAGAAAACTAACCAATGGATTAAACTCTGCACCACTTAATGGTCTAAAGTATACAATTAAACTATAGAGACCAATGCCTGTAATAATACTATTCACTAGAAGTGAAAATCCAATATTTCCATTTGAAAGAGTATAACCAACATAACCTGAAGCACTAATAAGAAGCGATAGTAATCCAGTTCCTATCGCTTCATACATTGTTTTTTTAAACAGATTCATAATCACGAATAAATTCTTCTACCTTTAATTTAACTTGATCACGAATCTTACGGATTTCAACCATCTTTTCTTCCTCAGTTCCTTGTAATGCGGAAGGATCCGGTAAGTTCCAATTGAAATTATTCACTGTACCTGGGAAGATAGGACATCTTTCACCATTGGCTTGATCACATACCTTTATAACTGACCAATACGTTTTTCCTTGTTTATGGAAATCGAATACAGATTTGGTTTTATTCTGACTTAAATCATATCCAATTTCAGCCATTGCCTTCACAACAAGTGGATTCAAATTACCTGCTTCAATTCCTGCACTTTCAGAGATAAATTTTCCTTCACCTAAACGATTGAGGAATGCTTCTGCCATTTGACTACGTGCTGAGTTATGGATACATACAAATAATATATTTCTCATTGTTCTATTTCCTTATCACATATTGATGTTTATCTATATATTACAAAAGGATTCATTTTACTTCAATAAGAATACTTATTTATGAAGAAATCTTAACAAACTACTTCTAAGTAAATTCGCTTAAAAGCATTATATTAAAGCGTATTTTACTGATTCTCTATTTAAAAATTCAATGCACTAAGTTATTCATAATTTCTTTTTGATTGAAAATCATTCGTATTTAGTGAATAATAACCTATGATAAATTAAAGTGAGGAACTAGAAATGAAGTTTATATCTCCGTTAAATGGTCAACTCGTCGCAATCAGCGAAGTTAAAGACCCTGTATTTTCCCAAAAGATGATGGGAGATGGATTTGCCATTGTGCCAAGTTCCAATGAAGTTGTGTCTCCTGTTGATGCGACAATAGAAGTTTTATTTCCTACAGGTCATGCGATTGGACTTAAAACCAACGATGGTGTAGAAATCTTAATTCACTTAGGAATCGATACCGTTAAGAGTAAATCCAATAGTTTTAAACTCTTGAAACAAGTTGGAGACAAGGTCTCTGCAGGTGATGCGATTATCCAAATGAACTTAAAACAATTGATTAATGAGGGCTATGATATGACAACACCGATCATCTTTCTTTCAGGACAAAAATTAAAAGAAATGGATTCAAGATCTGTTCAACTTAAGGAACCGATTGAAGTTGAGTTTATCTAATGGAAAAATCAACTGAAGCCTTTAGGATTATTAAGATTCTAAACAACAGTGCGCTTCTGGTAAATGATTCTAAACAATCCTTTATCCTACTGGGCAAAGGGATTGCGTTCAATCGTAAAGCGGATGAAATACTTCCGGCAGGATTTGTCTATGAACAACGATTTGGATTATTACGTTCATCTCGTACATTTGAACAGTTAATCAATGCACACAAACCAGAGATTATTGACTTAGTGTTCAAGACCGTCCAAGAATTTATGTTTGATGAGAATCAAATTACCGCAGAAGCCTTAGTCGCATTTTGTGATCACATCGCTACGATGTATGATCGTGTGATTAAGCATGAATCGATTGAAAATCCATTCTTAATGGAAACAAAAACACTTTATCCTGAAAGTTTTAAATCTGCATCAATGTTAATCGATCAAATGAATAAGAAGTACCAAGTTGAGATTCCTGAAGCTGAGATTGGTTTTATTGCTTTGCATCTTCAAAAGATATCCACAAAGGATAAGGGCATAAATGTCAATGTCATGAATAACATTATCTTTACGGTTACGAATCTATTAACTGAAAAGTATCAGTATAACTTAGACAAAGAATCGGTTAAGTTTGCACAGTTTATTACCCATATTAAGTTCGTTGTTCTTCGTTTGGTTCGTAATGAATCACCGAATAATGAGATGACTGAAATTATCTTGAATAAGTACAGTCAGTTTAAACCACTTGCATCTGAGATTGTTAAGGTTATCGAATCTGAAACAAATAGTGAATTGAATATCGATGAATTAGCGTATTTGATGATGCATGTGAGCCGTTTAAATTAGGTCTTGACAAGTTATGCGCTTTCATTATAATGAGAGTATAGGCGTGCAATTCACAAGCAAGAGCCGAGAACTTTTTTGTTCTCGGCTTTTTTTACGCCAGGAAAGGGACATATTTATGGATGTAAGAGAAGTCGCAAAGACATTAATCGATCTCGTTGGATCAAAATCAAATGTCAAAGCTAACGCTACATGTATGACACGTTTACGTATTAGTGTCGTCGATCAAACTAAAGTCGATATTGAGTCGATTAAGAAAGTTGATGGAGTATTAGGAGTTGTTGAGGGAGAAACGGTACAAGTTATTCTTGGACCTGGTAAAGTTAGCAAAGTGGGGGAAGAATTTGCTAAGTTATCTGGATTGAATTTGGGTTCAGACGAAATGGGTGCTGAAGAATTAGCTAAAGAAAATAAAGCTAAATTAAAAGCTAAGCAACAAACACCTGTTCATGAATTCTTACAAAAAATTGCTAAAATCTTTATTCCGTTAATTCCAGGTATTATCGCTGCAGGTTTAATTAATGGTTTAACAAACGTTATTAACGTATCTACTGGTGGCGCATATAATGCATTCTGGTGGTATCAATTAATTCGTACATTAGGTTTCGCAGTATTCACATTCTTACCGATCTATGTTGGTATGAATGCTTCTAAAGAATTTGGTGGTACTCCAGTACTTGGGGCTATCGCTGGTGCATTATCCGTTTCTCATGCTGGTATGCCATTATTAATGAAGATTGCGGATGCGCCGATCTTAATGCCAATCACTAACGCAGCATATAACCCTGCAAGTGGTGGTTTATTAGCCGCTCTATTCGCTGGTATGTTCTTCGCGATTGTTGAAAAACAAATTAAGAAGTTTATGCCGGATCTACTTACAACATTCTTCACACCTTTACTAACTGTATTGGTTGGTGGATTCGTTGCAGTACTTGTTATTCAACCATTTGGTTCAATCTTAACGACTGGTATCTTCAATGCATTAGACTTTGCATATAATCAATTAGGTATCTTTGGTGCTTATATTCTATCGGCTGGTTTCTTACCACTTGTATCCATCGGTTTACACCAAGCGTTAACTCCAATTCACGTCTTGTTAAATAATCCAGAAGGTCCTACAATGGGTGTTAACTACTTACTACCTATTCTTATGATGGCTGGTGGTGGACAAGTAGGTGCTGGTTTCGCAATCTACTTGAAGACTAAGAATGCTAAGTTAAAACAATTAACACGTGACTCCTTACCAATCGGTATCTTAGGTATTGGGGAACCAATGATGTATGCTGTTACCTTACCATTAGGTCGTCCATTCATCACTGCATGTTTAGGTTCTGGTGTAGGTGGTATCTTAGCTTCCCTATTCCATCTTGGAACTGTCACTCAAGGTGTTAGTGGTTTATTCGGTCTATTGATCGTTGTTCCTGGCACACAATTGTATTTCTTAATTGCGATGTTAGGTGCTTATGTAGGCGGATTCGTCATTACTTACTTCTTCGGTTATGATGATGTTCGCGTTGCAGAAGTTTACGGAGAATAATTCGATTTAGGGTGGATTCTTTCCACCCTTCTTTTTTAAAGGAGGATGTATGCGATTAGGATTTTCACTTTATTTTAGTACAGGCGTTCAGAAGAATTGTGAGTTAATCGAACGATTTGCGAATGCAGGGTTTACGATTGCGTTTACCTCTTTGCATATTCCAGAGGAGAGTAATACCAATTACAAGGAAGAGATTAATCTAATCTTTGAAGCATGTAAAAAACATAATATCGAACTCATGGCGGATGTAGGTCCGCGTACCATTGAGAAATTGGGTCTAAGTTCTTTGGATCAATTGGTGGATACACCGATTCGTCATCTTAGAATGGATTATGGTTTCTCCTATGAAGAAATGGTTCGTTTATCCAAGAATTTCCATATTATCTTAAATGCTTCTACGATTTCATTTGATGATATCTTTGAACTTAAGAAGTTAAATGCTGATTTAACAAAGTTCTCTGCTTGTCATAATTTCTATCCTAAACCATATAGTGCTATTTCTCTTGAAAGAGCCTATAAGATGAATCGTTTCTTAAAAGATAATGGAATGCGAGTTCAAATGTTTGTGCCTGGGGATCGTGAAAAACGTGGTCCTCTTCATGAAGGTTTACCAACCATTGAAACGCATCGTTATCAAGATGTTCTATTATCGGCTTTAGAGCTAAAATACTTCTGTGATACCGATGATGTCTTAGTCGGGGATGTGGATGTGAGTGATCCTACTTTGCATCAATTATCCTTATTGAGTCAAAATACGGTAGAACTCTATGCCCATTTAGATGAACACTATCACTCATTCTTTGGACAAGTTCATCATGATCGTCCGGATAGTAGTGATTATGTCATACGTTCTCAAGAATCTCGTTTATATGCGACTCCAGGTCAAATTATTGAACCGAATAATCAAAAAGAGATTTATGCTGGGGATATCTTATTATCAAATAAGTATTATCTACGATATTCTGGTGAGTTAGAGATTGCTCGTTGTGATCTTCCGAAGAATGAGAAGATTAATACGATTGGTCGTGTCTGTGATGAATCCATTCCGTATCTTAAGTTCATTGATCGAGGGATGGGATTTATATTAAAGGAGAACCATAATGGAAGAAAAAATTAGTCATTTAACTACTGAAACACGTAATCCTAAGTCCAGTGAGTTAGATACCTTATCCAGTTTAGAAATCATTCAAATCATGAATGAAGAGGATCATAAAGTTGCCCAAGCTATCCAGAAACAACTTCCTCAGATTTCTAAAGCCGTTGATCTTATTGTTAAGCAATTAAATCAAGGGGGTCGTGTCATCTATTTCGGTGCAGGTACCAGTGGTCGACTAGGTGTACTTGATGCATCTGAATGTCCTCCAACCTTCTCAAGTACCGATGAATTTATTGGTATTATTGCAGGTGGTGATAAAGCACTTCGTGTTCCAATTGAAGGGGCAGAAGATTCTCTTACCTTGTGTGAAGAGGATTTAAAGAAATTAAATCTAAGCAGTAAGGATGTGGCGATTGGCTTAGCTGCGAGTGGTCGTACACCTTATTGTATCGGTGGATTAGAATACGCGAAGTCATTAGGTTGTCATACGGTATCGGTCACATGTAATCCTAATTCTAAGATGTCTCAGATTGCGGAGATTGGAATTGATATTGAAGTCGGTCCTGAAGTGTTAACCGGTTCTACTCGTTTGAAATCAGGTTCTGCACAGAAGATGGTCTTGAATATGTTATCAACGGCTTCCATGGTTCGTTATGGTAAGGCCTATGGAAACCTTATGGTTGATGTGAGTCCTACCAATGCGAAGTTGGTTAAGCGTGCGATTAAGATTGTTATGGATGCGACAGGTTGTGATGAAGAGTTTGCGGAAAAGAAACTTCATGAAGCGAATCTCAAACCTAAATGTGCGATTGTTATGATCATGAAGAATTGTTCATACGATGAAGCGCTTTTAAGATTAAAAGAAGCGAATAACTTCGTACGTGTTGCGATAAAGTAAAAAGGGGTTGTCCCCTTTTTTCATGCATTATCTCCAACTTCTTCATCACTTAATTCAAATAATTTTGTTAACCAGTCGTATGCTAAATTATAATCAATGAATGAATATTCTATTCTATCTACACTTTTATTCTTAAGTCCATCTAGATTATTTACATAGGCTTTGTGGATAAACTGACAGGCTCTAGAAAAGCCTTGATGGAATACTTCATAGTAATAGTTTGGACTCATCTTTTTAAAGGATTCACATCTTGACCCGAGTTGTTGGGTCAAGTAGTCAAGATCTCGCAGTTCTGACACACTTGGCTCAATCCCTTCATCTCCAAATTGAAGATTGGCTTCATTAAAATTTTGGTACAGATTATCTGTAATAACTAAGAATTCTTTATTCCATTCTTCATAAGCTTGAGGATAACGTGTCGTTGATTCAGGATCTTTTCCTAACTCCTCAAGTACAGTTGTGAAATCGAAGTTTCGTTCTTGAGAGGTTTTAAAGAGTACGGTCATATCATTCTCTTTATCGTAATACACACCATCTTTTTCTAGATCGACCACATCTATCAGAAATAGATTATATAAACGTGTTTGTGCAAACACTTCATCCACATCGATAAAATCTATATTAAGTTCTTTGGTATACGCATAGGTATCGTAGTCTCTTGTCATATTATCCACAATGCTTCGAGTAACATAGCCAACTAGAAATCGATCTCTTTTTACATAAACCTCGATATTTATGATGAATTGTTGATCGATTGAACTAATGTCGATATTGCCTAAGCTTAGTTCAAATTCTTTAAGATGTTTTGTAAGTCTGTCTTGCATCTCTTCACTCGTAATCGTCTCAAGTGTTTCATAACCTTGTTCGATTTCAAAGTTATAGGCATCTGGCTTTATTCGATGTTCATTCAGTAGATTACTTAAAAACGTTCTACCAAAGAAAAATAGGAATACGACTAAAATTCCAATGAGTTGCTCAATTGTATCTAGCTTTTTGTTTTTAATAATTCTTCGATCATAGACTTTATATAATTCTATGAGTACATAAAACATGACCGGCAGTCCTAATACACCGATTGCTAGGTATAAATTGTTGTTCGTCATTGAACCATATGTAATTAAACCAATGGGTACTAAAAGTATGATTGAATAAATCATTATTTTCTTAGTTTTTTTAGGATTAACTTGCGTTGTATCCTCTAGTTTATTCTCTAATTCAATTATGATTGGTTCTTCTTGTTTTTCCCCACAAAATAAACAATACTTCTCATCTTCTTGTAATATCTCATTACAATGTTTACATCTTTTCTCGCTCATGTCCACCTCAGTCTTGTCTATTATATCAAAGGTGTTTTAACACTTATACAATAATTTGTACACATAGAAAAAAAGGATAATTATCCTTTTAATTATGCAGAATCTCCCACAACTTCTTCATCATCTGTATAGAGATCATAGAAGTAATCACGTCCTAAATTGTAGTCTAAGAAGGAGTATCGAATACGATCAACACTTCGGTTTTTGAGTCCATCGATATTGATTACGTAGGACTTGTGGATAAATGCACATCCTCTTTTTAAGTCTTGATGAAATACTTCAAAATAATAATTAGAGTTAAATTCATCAATTTCTTTACAATAGTTTCCGTATTCTTCAGTTAATGCACTAAGTTCTCGTATTTCTGTTACAGTTGGTTCTATTCCTTCATCGATATAATGCATGTTCACTAAGTCAAAGGCATCATCAATTTCGGTTGAGAAGGGTGCGAACTGATTATACCAACGTTCATATGCGGATACAAATTCTTCAGTCGATTCAGGATTATCGATCCAATCTTCGCGTTCAGCTGGGAATTCAAAGTTTACATCTTGTGATCTCTTAAAGTTAATATTGAGGTTGCTTCTTTCATCATAGAATTCGCCATCTTTATTCAAACTAATCACATCGACTAAGAATAGATTGTATAAGCGTGTGCTATAGAGATACGTTCCTTCATTGTAGAAATGAGCATTTAAATCTTTAACGTAAGCATAGGTATCGTAATCTCTTGAAATACTTCCCACGATGGATTTAAATAATTTGCCTGCTTCAAATCGATCACCAATCTTATTGATATCAAAGTTTACATAGAATTGATCATCTTCTTCTGTCACGGTTATGTAGTCATAGTCTTCGGTATATCTTGAAACATGTGTTTCAATACGACTTTGCATCTCTTCTTCGCTTATGACTTCTATTGCTTCATAACCTGGTTCAATCACATATTCATAGGATTCTTCAACTGGAGGATTACTTTCAATGGATTCTCTTATATAGGGTGTCATATCTGACATATTCCATAATTGGAGAACGACAAATGTTGTAAAGATTGTAATTCCAATAAATATCAAGAATGCTTTTAAGAGAGGATTATTGGTTTTTCTAGATTTCGTTTGTGGTGCTACAGTTTGATCTGCTCCACAGTTCATGCAAAAATGATCTCCTTCGTCGATATAAGCATGGCATGTATGGCATCTTTTTTGAATCATTTTGTTACCTCAGTCTTGTCTATTATATCAAATTAAAAAGTAATCATGATTGATTACTTAAGAACTTGTTTTATTGAGATCTAACTTATAGTAATGTGTTCCAAATCGTCTCATTTCATCTATGACTGGACCTAATGATAAGCCTAACTCAGTTAAGGTATATTCCACCTTAGGTGGCACAACCGGATAGACTTTACGTTCAATGAGTCCATCTTCCTCTAATCCTCTTAAACTCTGCGTCAACATCTTCTGGGTTACCCCTGGCATCACTCGTTTCATTTCACTGAATCGTTTTGTTCCTGTGAGTAGTTCTCGTATAATAAGTGTTTTCCATTTACTGGATAATAAGTTTAATGTAATTTCAATCGGACATACAAGCATTTCTTCTTCCATAAATCCTCCTTAGTATCTTTTTAGATACTATAATACAAAATAGTGCGTACTTTACTATTTATTGTGTACTGATATTATTATAGCAGATGCACACATACATAAACAAGCATCACATAGGAGAACAAAATGAAAAACATCACAATATTTGGTAAAGGCAATATGGCTAAGGTTATTGCGGAACGATTTACTTTAGCAGGCAATCATGTCGAAATGTTTGGATCAAAGGATCCAGTTGGTAAGATTGGGGATATCGTAGTATTAGCTGTACCTTATTCTGCAGTCGCATCCATACTAGACGCAAACAAATCAGAATTAACAGGCAAGGTTGTTGTGGATATTACAAATCCTGTTAACTTCGGGACTATGGATGGCTTATTGGTCAGTGCAGACAGTTCCGCAACGGAAGAGTTTGTAAAACTTGCGCCACAAGCCTCATTCGTTAAAGCATTTAATACAAACTTTGCGTCCACTCTAGCAGGCGATAAAAATACAACAGTATTATTCGCATCTAATGATGAGAATGCTAAAGCAGTTCTCGTGGAATCCCTTAAGGGTAGTCAATTAGACTTAGTGGATGCTGGCTCTCTCAAACGTGCTAGAGAATTAGAAGCACTTGGTTTCTTACAAATTACACTAGCAATTCGTGAAAAGATTTCTTGGATGGGTGGATTTAGTTTAGTTGAATAATGATCATAAAAAAGGACTTCTTTACGAAGTCTTTTTTTAGCTTTATTCAAACTTTATTTATTACTAAAGAATGGGTTTGACTGGATAAATTGTCACTCCCGTTACGACTCGATTAACTTCTCCTGTAGGACACGGATTATCTACTGTAATACCTAAGGAAAGTGATTTAAAGAATCCAATTAACTGTGCAATGACAATCATCTTCAATCCAATAAATTCACTTGGTATGTCGGTATAGTCATACTGAATGGCATAATCTACATTCGCATCATAAGGGGCGTTACTGATGGTTAGAATCTTATAGCCTTTCTGTTGACTCTTTAGTTCATTGATTAAATCAAGTTCATATTTACGCGTTAATTCGTGATCACTTAAGTAAATAACAATTAACGTGTGGGCGTTTATGAATGATTTAGGTCCATGTCTAAAGCCAGTCAAAGTATCATATAAAGTCGCAACTTTTCCTTGAGTAAGCTCTAGGATTTTCAATGCGCTTTCTTGAGCGAATGCTTTCATGTTCTGTGAACCAAGATAAACAATTCTCTCAAAATTATACTCATTGATTAATGATTTAATTCTTGAAGCATTTTTAGTTAGATTGGATTGAACAGAGTGAGCACATTCATTTAAATACGTCTCATACTTATCCAATTCATTGATATTGAAACAAAGGAGTGTTGCGGTAATCATGTTGGTAAAACTTGAGGTCATCGCAAAACCTATATCATTTGTTTCATCCGGAAGTTCAATCGCAAGTACACGATCATCCATATAGGCTAATTTCGCTAGAGCACCATTCTTATTACAGGTAATAAATAAATGGTAAGCCTGTTCTGTATAGGCATTAACTGCTTGTACAGCACCAACGGATTCAGGTGAATTACCACTGCGTCCATATGAAATGAAAAGTGTTTTTCGTTTAGGGTTGATGTATAACTCAGGGCTTAGAATCATATCCGTCGTCGCAATACTTCTTGCCTTAAACTCATAGTTCTTATTGAAGTAATTCACAAGTGTATTCCCAATGTATTCACTTGTTCCAGCACCCATGAAAATGATATCAAAGCTTCCTCTTCGACCCAATTCATTTAAGAAATCTTTGATTTTACTTTTATTTGATTGAATGACGTCAAATGTCTTTAGCCATGTAGAGGGTTGTTGAAAGATTTCTTTACCGGTATTACAGGCATCGATTTCTTTGATATCTTCTTTTGTATTTAAATGCTTCATATGCTTCCTTCTGCTTTCTTACTATGTTTATTCTTCAAATTGCTTAATATCTAAATTCAATAATTGACAAGCATTACGATAGTAAATATCTTTTAATGCTTCATCGGGTAAACCAATTCCATAGATTCTCCATCGACCTTGTCCAGCTTGTTCACCTTCTTCTTGATACTCAAAGTATTCATCCCATGTTTCAAGAAATCTAAAATACTTTTTCTGTAGTTGAAGGTTTAAAGGTGTACAATCGGTACCAAATAAAATACGGTTGGAATAGTTAATAAAGAACGCTCTACTTGAATAGGGAACTCTTCCTAGTTCCGCAATTCGAGCCGCAATATCAATGTACATGTTTGGATAACGATCTAATCGTTCGGATACATGTTTAAGATTTTCTGCATACGAACCAAAGTGTGCCACAATAAACTTTGTTTGAGGATGTCTCTCAATCATGGAATCTTGCATATCCATGAGTTCATTAAATGTCATCTGTCCTTTTTTACCAAATGCCCAGTCTGGGTTTTCAATGAGTTCTTCGAATCGTTCATTGGTTTGATCGATTGGAAGGAAGAAGGCCACTGGATCTGCGATATGAATCAGTACAGGAATATTGAGTTCTGCAGCTGTGTCATATACAACATCAAGTCTTGGATCATCGGTACGAATATAATTCCCTGATTGATCCTTTTGGTTTAAACTAATGACTTTCCACATCTTAATGCCACGTGCCCCTTTTGAGTATGCATCATGTAGATGTGTTTTAATGGTTGTTTGAAAATCTTCTTCATCAATTCTTGATACATCAATCCATACAAATAGACTTAATATATCATCCATACACCTCGTATGCTGAATCATCTCAATCATCTCATCTCCCCAAACACCATCGAGATTTACCACATGATGAATGTTTAAAGATTCAAGTTCTTTTCGATAATTGGATAGATTATAGGTTTGTTTGTAATCATTTCCTAACACAAGCTTCCCTAAGTGTTGATGGATATCAATCACTTTATATTTAGCTGTATAGATTGGTGTTTCATTTGTCACACATTGTGATATCGGTTGATACTCACTTAACATTAAATCTTTCATTACTTCATACCTGTTGTCGCAATTCCCTTAATGAATTGTTTTTGGAACATTAAGAACACTATAATAACTGGCATCATAATCAAAGCAGAAGCTGCCATCGTTGCGGATAGGTCTGCTGTGTGTTGCGATGAGAAGTAGGATAATGCGAGTGGTAAGGTCATCTTCTTAATATCATTGATCATAATGAGTGGATTGAGATAATCATTCCAATAATTTAAGAAGGTAAAGATGGTTAATGCACCGACGGTCGGTTTTAAAAGAGGTAGGACTATTTTGAGATAAATACTCCAGTTACTTGCGCCTTCCATACGAGCTGCTTCGATTAATTCATTTGGTATATCATCACAGGCTTGTTTACTCAAGAATATTCCGAATGCATTCACAAACGATGGAACGATTAATGCGCCTGCTGTATTGTATAAACCTAATGCATTAATGAGTAAGAATCCAGGAATCATTGTAGTATGCGTAGGAACCATCATAGTTGCGAGAACAAGCATGAACAAGACTTTCTTGAATTTAAACTCAAACTTAGAGAATACAAACCCAACAATCGTACTACTCAATAAAATAACAACAGTATTCGTAACGGTTATAAATAAACTATTTCTAAACCAGTAGAAGAATGGAGACTTTGTTAGAACTTTAATATAACCACTGATGGTAAAGTTAACTGGAATTAAATGTTTTGGATCAACTAATAATTCTTTCGTACTTTTCAATGAATTCGACAACATCCAGAAGAAAGGTAGAATCATGAAAAGGGATAATAGGAATAAACCAATAAAAATAGCGATATAAACTGGTTTTACTTTCATCTTCTTTTTCATCTTAATAATCCCAATCGACTTTCTGAATTTTTTGTTGAATGATGGTAATAATAAATATGATTACGAATAAGAGTACTGCAATCGCAGATGCATATCCCATATTCTTAATCTCAAATGCCATCTTATAGATATAACTTGTTAAGACTAAACCGGAGTTTTGAGGTCCTGATTTTAATACCATGACAGAGAATTGAGCAAACATTTGGAAATGGCTTATGAGTGTCATGATTGTTACAAACGTCATTGTTCTTCCTAATAGAGGAAGTGTAATATGTCTGAATTTGTGCCATGCGGATGCACCATCCATTTCAGCAGCTTCATAGAAATTAGTTGGAATGGAATCAATCCCTGCACTAAATAGAATAATGTTATATCCGATATCGACCCAAATCGTAAATACGATGATGGACCACATTAAGATATTCGGATCCCCTAACCAGTTTACAGGATCGAATCCGATGGTTTTAAGCATCATATTAGCTAAGCCTGTTGCGGTTGGAAAAATACTTCTTGCCCAAACAACACTGGATGCGACAAGTGGCGCAACACAAGGTAGAAAGAAAGCCATTCTAAAGAAGCTTCTTATTTTGTTTGATTTAAACATACTAATAAATTGGGCAATCATAAGCGATAAAGTTATGTTAAGCGCTACTGTAATTCCAACGAACATCAATGTGTTGAATAGTGCTTTTACAAGGACTTCATCTGCGAATAGTTCTTTAAAGTTCTTTAGTCCAACAAAGGTATTTGAATCTCTTAATGGATTATAGTCCATCAATGAAATACCAAAACCTGCAATTATTGGGCCAACACTAAATAGGAACATGTGAATAAAAACAGGAACTAATACGAGTAAAATAAATTTTTTGTTTTTCATTCTTCTAACTTCCTTATTTTGAGAAAAGGATGGATAGATGAAACTACCCATCCTTTTTATAAACTACTTAACTACATTGGTATTTAAGTATTCTTCCAATGAAATCAAAGCTTCATCAACAGAAGGAGTTGTACCCATGACTAAATCGACAAATGTATTATTAACTGCTTCTTTAAATTGATCGGTATTAAAGTATCCAATAAATTGTGCATTACCCAAGATTTTTACAAGTGGTTTTGCGAAAGGCATTAAGTTTAATAATTCAGGATCTTGTGCAACACTAATTTTTGCTGGAATTTGAGTTGCCGCAACATTATGAGCTAACAAGTTTTCATCTTGATAGAAGTATTCTAAGAATTTGTATGCTGCTTCTTGTTGTTTAGATGATCCATTAACACTAAGTGCCCAACCAGTTTCAGCAGCGAAAGCAGCTTTATCACCAAACCAAGGCATTTCAACATAGTCAAAGTCTACGCCTAATGTTAAACCAAAGCTGGATGTTCCTTCAGAAATAACCCAAGGTCCGCGTGGAACAAGCGCGTTACGACCTGCGTATAGTTGTTGGTAACCTTCAAGGTCTCCACCACCAACTAACCCTTCTAAGTCCGTTACTTTATCCACAACAACCATATCATAGAGTTCTTGTAGAGCCGCTTTAGCTTCTGGAGTTTGTAGGGTGAATTTACCATTCGCATCAAGATATTGACCACCTGTGGATAAGATCATGGATAAGAACATATAAGGAACAGAATCCCAGTTCACAAAATCAAAACCTTTTTGAGTTAAGATTCCACCTTCTTCTTTAGTTAACTTAGTACCAGCACTTACAAGTTCAGCCCAAGTTGTTGGAACTGGAATGTTTGCGTCTTTTAATAAAGTCTTATTAACCAATAAACCACCATTTTCAATGTTAAATTCAAGTGGTAATCCGTATAATTTACCATCATACATTAATGCACCAATCGTAGATGGATATACATGATCGATCACATCTTTTGCCATAGCATCTGGCATCACTGCTAGTGCACCAGTGGATGCGAAGTCAACACCCCATCCGCCCCACATTTCATAGATATCTGCACCACCTTCTTTAGAGATTAAAGAAGTTTGTACTTTTGATTCGAATTGATCGTATGGGAAGAATTCAAATGAAACTTCGATACCAGGATTCTCTGCTGTAAACTTTTCTCCTATTTGACGATAGGATTCATTCCAAGGCTCATTTTGGTGGCCCCAGAAAGTCAACTTAATGGTCTCAGAGTCGTTGGTATTACTACCAGAGCAGCCGACTAAAGACGAAAGCATAAGTAGACTCATCAGTAACAATGCTAATTTCTTCATTCATTTTTCCTTTCAACGCATGGGCATGCGTAATTGCCTGGGTAATAATCAAATCTTTAAGGATTTGAAATAACTTAAGTATTCCGCATTCTTATCCAACATTTCTTGAACCATGTCTCTGATTTCTTGCATACTGAGTACACTTGAAGTCAATGGATCAAATAGAATCGCATGGAATACTTTTTCTGGATCACCTGTAATCGCTGCTTGAACTGCTAATTCTTCAATACGAGCAGAGTGATCCACCATAAGTGCTAAATGTTCTGGTAAAGTAACAGGCATGATGGAATGAATGCCTCTTTCAGTTGCGACAACAGGAACTTCAACACATGCATTTTCTCTTACGTTTGGAATATAACCTTTGTTTTGAAGGTTACCATTGAAGAAGAATGGAGTGTGGTCACCAAGGATTGCGTTGAAGATGTTTGATGCATATTCTTCGCCTCTTTCAAGTTCAATATCCCCATGTTCTAACCATTCTTTATATTCTTTTTCCCAAGTAGTTTCTCTGTCGAGATATTCATTTAGGATATAAGCATATTCGCCTGGATTCCAACCTGTCCCGAAGGTACAGTATTTTTCAATTAAGTCTGGACGTTTTCTGAACCATTGATTGTATTCAGAGTTATGTCCACTGGATTCTGTTGGGAAGTAACCCAAATGTCTGAACATTTCAATTCGAACGGGTTCTTCATTTGCGACTTCTTCTCTTAAGATCGCTTGTTTTAATAGAGGAATCGCATCTTCATCTTTCCATTTATATTCGGTATAGAAGGCTTGGTGATTAATACCTGCACATACATATTTAATATCTTTAATATCTGCACCAATCCATCCTGCTAACATTTCAGCTGTACCTTGTACACTGTGGCAGAGTCCTGTCACATTAACGAACGTTTGTTTTTGTAAGAAACTAACTAACATCGCCATAGGGTTGGAGTAGTTAAGTACGATTGCATGTGGACATAGTTCTTCCACATCACGAATAATATCTAACATGACTGGAGCTGTTCTTAAGAATCTGAAGATTCCTGAAGGGCCTCTAGTATCCCCTACGTTTATATCAACACCATATTTCTTAGGAATTTCAATGTCGTGTCTCCACACTTCAACGCCACCTTGTAAAATCGTAATTACAACACCATCTGCACCGACTAAGGCTTCTCTACGATTCATTGTGTAAGTGACTTTTGCGTTATAATGTCCCTTTTCAATGATTTTCATGATGCCTTGGTAAGCATACGATAATCTCTTCTCATTAATATCAACTAAACTAATTTCGCAGTCATTAAATTGATCAAACGTAAGAATATCTCTAACAAGACTACGTGTGAAATCCAATGATCCTGCACCAATGAACACAAACTTCTTTCCCATTTTGAACCTCTTGTTTACTAAACAGTTTATCTGTTTACGTGTTTACACTTTCATTGTAGTCTACATAATTTTAGATGTAAAGGCTTTCACGACATTTTTATTGATTATTTTAATAGAATCATCTATAATTTGTTTAGTAAACAATTAGAGGTCACGTATGGCAAATATTAGAGATGTTGCT
>RRZU010943170.1_pt1 | contig 46573 bp, 47 predicted proteins | sample 2165561 | NCBI WGS metagenome assembly RRZU01 (sample SAMN10456909, study PRJNA506462) | wastewater metagenome | isolation source: wastewater sludge | place: USA: Moscow, Idaho | reverse complement strand
GGCTGCGGGCCGAGTATGCGTTCTAGCTGAGGGTTTGCTAGAGTTTCTTCTCGCGTCGAGCGATCCCCTGTAGCTCAATTGGCAGAGCATCTGACTGTTAATCAGAGGGTTACTGGTTCGAGTCCAGTCGGGGGAGCCACGCACAGGCCAGGTCCATTGAGGATCTGGCCTGTGGCATCTCAGGGCCGTCGCAACTCACCCGTGCAGCAGGCTCATCCAGTTCGCGGGGACCGTGCCCGCCGGGCCCGGGACCGGCTGATCCGCGGGGTGACTGTGGGGTGCTGCCAGGGTCGGCCCTTCATACATCGCATCCTCGGGATAGCTGTAGTACCAGTCTTCGCCCGGCTCGAAGCTCTGGATGAGCGGATGGCCCGTCTCCTTGTAGTGCGCCGTCGTGTGCTGCGCTGGGGAGGTGTCACAGCAGCCGATGTGGCCGCACTGGGCGCAACGGCGTAGGTGGAACCACCAGCCGCCCTCGGCCAGGCACTCCTGACATCCGGTTCCGCTCGGAGGGACTAAGGGATCGATGCCGTCCATGAGGGCTCCTTGGCGATCGGTGGGGGACAGGCTGCCAGATGGTGGGGGGTCAGGCCCGCACGGTGAGGGAACGCAGTGCCTCCTCGGTGGCGCGCATCCCCTCCCCGTCGTCGGTCTCGGCGATGGCGACGATCACCGTCGTTGCCTCGGCATGGGTGTCGACCACGGTCAATGTCACATGCAGGGTGGGCTCCTGCCCGCTCCCGGTGGTGGCGACCACCTGGCAGGCGGGGCGCCCGCCCACGGTCACGTCGTCGGTCGCGTAGGAGAGCGTCCGGAAGGTACCCACCTCGAGCAGCGTCTGCTCGAACAGGCTCGCACTGGCGGCGTCCAGCCCCGACCCGGCGAATCCCGGCTCGAGGTGAGCGACCCAGATCAGTGCGGTCCCGTCACCGGCCAGCAGCCGTCCGCCTTGGCCGCACGCCAACCAGCCGGGGACACCGATACGTGCCCAGCGGGTGTCGGCCTGCACGGTCAGGGCGCCGTCAGAGAGCGTCGACTCGTCGTCGGGGACCCCCTCACAGCCGGGCGCCGTCAGAGCCGGTGCAGGCGAAGGGCTCACACTGTCCTGTGGTGCGGGGGTAGGCGAAGCCGACTCCTGCACCGTCGCGGCACTCGCCGTGGACGCTACGGTCGGCGGCGACGTGACCGGCGACGGCGAGGACCCGGACGCGCCGCGCGGAGTCGCATTCATGGGCAGGGGAGTGGTGCGCCCAAATGTGGCGCCCGTCGCGGTGGCCAGGCCCGTGATGACGACGACGAGAGCGATCACCAACGTGCCATAGCCCAGCACGCGAGCCGGACTGCGCGGACGATCGGCGCCAGCGCCGCTGAACAGGTCGTCCAATCCGACGGGGGCGTCTCGCACCTCACGCGTCCACGATTGTCCGTCCCACCAGCGGTAACGCCCCGGCGCGCCCGCAGGATCGGGATACCAGCCTGGTTCGTGCACGTGACCTCCCCTCGTGTGCCTTCCATAGTAGGTCGCGTCCGCGCGGGGCCGTTGGTCAGCGGCGGGCCGCCGATGCCGTAAGGTGAAGTCCATGGGTGACATCGTCAACACGGCGCGCTGCGTCATGATGATGCCCCTGTGCTGTCGGCGAATGTCGGCCTGACGGCACGGTTCCGGTCGCTCCCCGGGAGGGTCGAGCGATTTCTGGATGCCTCACGTACCTGCCAGCTCTCGCTCGCGGTCCCGTGCTGTCGGCCCTGCTCCACGCCAACCACGCAGATTGAGGAAGAAGACACATGTTTCGACGTTTGATCACCACCACGGCAGCCCTTCTCGCCACGGGACTCGTGCTGACCGGGTGCGGCGCCGCCAACGCGGGCAGCACGAGCACGCCCGACACGTCGAAGCCGCTGCGCATCATGGCCGACGTGACCCCCCACTCGCTGCTGCTGAAGGAAGCCGAGAAGGAAGGGCTGCCGGGCGACGTGAAGCTGGACATCACCGAGATCTCCGGCGACATCGACCCCAACCAGCTCGTCGAGAGCGGCGACCTGGACGCGAACTTCTTCCAGCACGTGCCGTACCTGACCGACTGGAACTCCAAGCACACCGGTTCTGACCTGGTGGCGCTGTCTCCCGTCCACGTCGAGCCGCTGGGCCTGTACTCCAAGAAGGTGAAGCTCGACGCGGTGCCCGACGGCGCCGTCGTCGCAATCCCGGCGGATGCCACCAACCAGGCGCGTGCCTTGTTCCTGCTGGCCGACGCGGGGCTGGTCACCCTCGACGTGAAGCCGGATCAGGAGGGCCTGGACTACAGCCAGATCACCCCGGAGAAGAATGTGACGGGCAACCCGAAGAACCTCTCCTGGCTGAAGATCGACCGCCCGCAGCTCGCCGCGACCCTGGATGATCCGCAGGTCACGTTGTCCATCATCAACGGCAACTACGCCATCGAGGCGGGCCTCGTTCCCACCACCGACGCGCTCGCGCTGGAGTCCGCGGACAACAACCCGTACGCGAACGTGGTGGCGGTCAAGGCCACGTTGAAGGATGATCCTCGGGTGCAGAAGCTCAACGAGGCCCTCACCAGCCCGCAGATCCAGAAGTACATCACGGACACCTTCAAGGGGTCCGTCCTGCCGGCGAAGTGAGCTGATGTGATCGAGGTCACCTCCCTGACGAAGGTCTATCCGTCCGCCGCGGGCGACGTGACGGCGGTGGACGACGTCTCCCTGCGGATTGAGTCGGGCCAGATCTTCGGGATCCTGGGCCGCTCGGGCGCGGGCAAGACCACCCTGATGCGTTGCCTGACCGCACTGGAACGGCCGACGTCAGGGACGGTGACCATCGGTGACGTGGAGCTCACGTCCCTGTCGGCTGCCGGGCTGCGACGAGTCCGGCACACGATGGGCATGATCTTCCAGCACTTCAACCTGCTCGCCAGCCGGACGGCCGCAGCCAATGTGGCCTTCCCGCTCGAGGTGCAGGGGGTGCCCGCGGCCGAACGCGCGGCCCGCGTCGCGGAACTGCTGGAACTGGTCGGTCTGAGCGACCGTGCGGGGTCCTACCCGGCGCAGTTGTCCGGTGGGCAGAAGCAGCGCGTCGGCATCGCCCGGGCGCTGGCCGCCCATCCCCAGGTGCTGTTCTGCGACGAGGCCACCTCGGCGCTCGACCCGGCCACCACCGAGCAGATCCTCGACCTGATCGCGGAGATCAACCGGCGCACGGGGGTGACCGTGGTGCTCATCACCCACGAGTCGGAGGTGGTGCGCCGAATCTGTTCCGGTGCCGCGCTGATGGAATCCGGGCGCATCGTCGAACAGGGTGCGCTACTCGACCTGCTGACCGCTCCGCAGAGTCGGCTCGCCGACATCCTCCTGCCCGTGGGGGAGCCGGTCGCCGTCGACGGGGCGGCGTCGATCGTGCTCAGCTTCGCCCAAGGGCACGCGCAGGAACCGGTCATCTCTGGCCTGACGCGCCGCTTCGGCGTCGACGTCTCGATTCTCGGCGGCGCCGTCGAGCTCATTGCCGGGCGCAAGGTTGGTCGCCTGCGCGTGGTCTTGTCCCACCCCTCAGGTACCTACGATCGACCCGGGGTCGACGCCTACCTGGCCGAGCACGAGGTGAGCGTCCAAGCATGATTCCCTCCACGTCCTGGCAAGAAGCGCTTCCGGAACTCTGGGGAGCCCTGGGCGAGACCGCCTGGATGGTCGGCTGGTCCTTCCTCATCACCGCGGTGCTCGGCATCGCCATCGGGGTCCTGCTGCGGCTGTGGGCGCCCGATGGGCTGGCCCCCAACCGGTTCCTCTACTTCGTGGTGGGGGCGGTGGTGAACATCGCACGCTCGCTGCCCTTCCTGATCCTCATGATCGCCCTGATCAGCTTCACCCGGCTCATCGTCGGCACCGCCTATGGGCCGACCGCCGCCGTGGTTCCGCTGTCGGTGGGGGCGATCCCGTTCTATGCGCGCGTCGTCGAGGCGGCGCTGCGCGAGGTGGCTCCCGGCAAGCTGGAGGCCGCGCAGGTGATGGGTGCCTCGACCTGGGACATCGTCCGCAAGGTACTGCTGCCGGAGTCGCTACCCGGGCTGGTGTCGGGCGCCACGCTGACCCTCGTCACCCTGATCGGGTACTCGACGATGGCGGGCGTCATCGGCGGCGGCGGCGTGGGGGACTTCGCCATCCGATACGGCTACCAGCGCTTCAATGCGCCCGTGCTGATCGAGGCGGTCGTCGCCCTGATCGTCATCGTCCAGGTCGTGCAGTCCCTCGGTGACGAGATCGTGCGCCGGATGGGCCACCTGCGCGGTTGAGTCCACCCGCCTGCACGGACGCCGTCTGACGCGACGACGGGCGAAGAGCCCCTAGCCGTGGTGGTGCCAAGATACAGTCGGTGAACAGGCCACACGCACCCGAGCGCGGCGTCCGGCAGTGAGGAAGACTCCATGGCACCCACCCCGTATGAGAGGCCCCGGTCTGTGCGCAACGCCACGGCGAGCAATGACTTCAAGGCGGCCCTGACCGCCGGGGACAGGTCCCTGATCGGGCTGTGGATCGCCTCGGGCGATCCCTACGTGGCCTCCATCGCGGGCAGCGCCGGGTTCGACTGGCTGCTCATCGACTCCGAACACGGACCCAACGACCTGCGCAGCATCCTGGGTCAGCTCATGGCTTTGCAGGCGTCGGCGTCCGCGCTGGTGGTGCGCCCGCCCACCGGCGAGCCCTGGATCCTCAAGCAGTTGCTGGACGTCGGCGCGCAGAACCTGCTCGTCCCGATGGTCGACACCCCCGACCAGGCCAAGCAACTCGTTCGGGCGGTGCGCTACCCGCCGCGAGGCATTCGGGGCATGGGAGCGGCCATCGCTCGCGCCTCCGACTTCGGCCGGGACGACGGCTATGCGGTGCGCGCGGACGAGAACGTGTGCCTGCTCGTGCAGGCCGAGTCCCGCACCGCCCTGGCGAACGTGCGGCACATCGCCGAGGTGGAGGGCGTCGACGGGGTGTTCATCGGTCCGGCCGACCTGGCCGCGGACCTGGGGCTGCCCGTCGCCTCCGACGAGGTGCAACGCGTGATCGAGGCGGGGATCGCGAGCATCCTGGCGGCGGGCAAACCGGCAGGCATCCTCACCTTCGACGCGACCCTCAACCAGCGCTACCTCGACCTGGGTGCGACGTTCGTCGCGGTCGGTGCCGACGTGACGGAGTACGCCACAGCCCTGGACGCGCTGGCAGCGCGCTATGGCCTGCGCCCCGCTGGCGGACCGCGCGGCACGAGCTACTAGCCAGCCACCGGCGACGCGGCCGGCCGTGAGGCGGTGGGCGGGAGCCCGCGTCGCGTCCCGGTGCCCTCAAGGGGTGAGACGGAGCCGACCCGGACCTGAGCCTCGTGGACGCATCTGTCTCAACCTGATGGTGAGGTGACGGTGATGTCCACGGCGGGGCGGGCTCCCCACGCGCATGTGAGAACGCCAGCCTAGTGGGGCGTGCGGGGCTCGAACCCGCGACCCAGGGATTATGAGTCCCCTGCTCTGACCGGCTGAGCTAACGCCCCCAGCGTGAACGCCATGGCGTCGCGTCGTCTGGTCCGACGTGTCGTGTGTGCGTGTTCACACCGCCGGACGGCCAGGGCGAGCATAGCGGCTGTGCCACTGTGTGCCTGACGCCCGGTGGCGATACCGAGCAGGTTCAGGCAAGATGTATATACAACTGGCGGGGCGTTCCCGCCCTTGATCCGGGAGGAATCCGACATGACACCCCGCACTCCGGCAGCAGGTCTGACCGTCCCCCAGCTCGCGGCCTACATCGATCACTCGGTGCTCAAACCCGAGTTCACCCCTGAGGAGATCCAGCGCGAGGTCGGCAGGGGAGTGCAGCTGGGGTGCCGCACCGTCTGTATCAACCCCGCGGCGATCCCCCTCGCCCAGCCGCTGTGTGCGGGCACCAGCACCGGCGTCTGTGTTGTCATCGACTTCCCGTTCGGGTTGTCCAGCACGGCCTCCCGGGTCGCCCAGGCGCGCGACGTCGTGGCGGCAGGGGTCGCGGAAGTCGACATCGTTGCGCCCTACGGCTTCCTGCGGGGGGCACGCTACGACGACGTCGAGCGCGACCTGCGGGCCGTCATCGAGGTCTGCCACGGAGCGGAGACGCCGGTGAAGGTCATCCTGGAAACCGACGCGCTGACCGAGGCGCAGGTGCGCGGTGGCGTCGAGGCTGCCATCGCGGCCGGGGCCGACTTCGTGAAGACGTCGACCGGCTTCTACACCGGCGACCTCCAGCACGCTGAGCCCGGAGCGTCCCTGGCGATGGTGAGCTTGCTGCGCGCCGTTGCCGCCGGACGGGCCAAGATCAAAGGGTTGGGCGCAATCCGGACCCGCGAGCATTTCCTCGCACTGATCGATGCGGGCGCCGACCGGCTGGGAGTGGGCTACCGCTCCACCCCGGTCGTGCTCGGGCTGACGCAGCCGGGCGCCCCGGCCCCTGCCGCGGGCTACTGAGGCGAGGCGGAGCCGCCCGGGGCGACGAAGGAACCGGTGTCCAAGACCCAGCGGGAGGCCACGTAGGCGGTGGTGGTCGCCTCGACGGGGCGCCCAGCGGTGTCCTCGATCACGCGAGTCTCCACCAGCAGCGCCGCCGGGGAAGTCACCCTCAGTGCGGTGGCCTCGTCGCGTGACGCCACCTTGGCGCTCACCTGCCCGGACGCGCGGCCCAGGCTCCGGCCGAGTGCGCGCAGCGCCTCGTGCAACGAGCCCGCCTCAAGGTCGGCGTCCAGGACGCCGACGAACTCCCGCGGCAAGGCCGCCTGCTCCCAGGCGATGGGGACGCCATCGGCCAGCCGCAACCGTTCGATGATGACGAGCGCAGCGTCACCGGGGAGGCCCAGTGCCTGCGCGCGCTCGGGGGCGGGGGCGAGTTCCGCACGGAGCAGCCGCGAGGAGGGGGTCATGCCTCGCTCCCGCACCTGCTCGGTGAACGAGCGCAGCACGCCCTCCTCACGGTGCAGGGTCGGCGGCAGGACGAAGCTGCCCGCCCCGCGGCGACGCTCAATCAGTCCGCGCTGGGCCAGCCGCTGCAGGGCGTGCCGGGCCGTCATCCGGCTGACGGCGAACTGCTCGGCCAGGTCGTTCTCGGAGGGGAGGGGGGCGCCCGGGGGCAGGATCCGGCACTGCTCCTCCAGCCACGCCTCGATCCGGCGGTAGTGGGCGCGGGGCGACGCGGATGCCTCAGTCATCCCCCCATCTTCCCTCCTGTGCCCGTGCCGCCGCCTCATAGCCCTCGCGCGTCAGCGGAGGAAGCGGGCCGGGATGCTCCTGCAGCAGGGTGTACAGCCGGGTCATCCACACGCGGGTGCGATCGACGCGCGACAGCAGGTCGGTCACCGCGCCTGCGGCCTCGTCGGCGTCGTCGGACGCGACCGGGATCTCGCCGACAACCCGCGCCTTGCCGAACACCTCGCCGACGACCATCCGGACGATCTCCTCGTCCAGGTGGATCCCGAGGGTCAGTCCGTCCGGGCGGGCGTGCTGGAACGTGCGGGCGGGACGCGCCCCATCGCGCCCGCCTGCTCCGGGTCCAGGCTGCGCACCCGGCCTTTGGCGACGAGGGTACGCAGCACGTCGCGGACCGACGCCGGGGTCAGCCCGGCGGCGTCGGCGATCTGGGCGGCGCGCCAGGCGCGACCGTCGTGAAGGGACGAAAGGACGGCGCGTTCGTTCCAGATCCGGACGGTGGAAGGAACCGCGCTGGCATGGGGGCGGCAGTATGGTGTCACCCTGCCAGTCGAGGGGCCCTCGCGTACACCCCGCCACGCGGGCCGAGCGCAGGAACGATCCCCACCGATACCGCCGTGGCGGTATCGAGTCCCTTCTCATTGTCGTGTGATTCTCCCAGCCCTAGATGAGGGTTTGTCGTGAGCGGGCGTCCACATTCCGGACCCGATTTTGTGGATGCGTCAACATTCCTGCATGATGGAGATATGAGCTACCCCACGACGCGCCGCACTCATGTGGACTCCGGTCCCATGGCGTCCATGCGCTGTCGCTGTTCGCTCGCGGTCGTGCGGCACTGAGCCAACGCCCCTGGTGATCGCGGCTCGACCGCAGTCACGCCTCCTGGCATCACCCCCACATTCTCCTGCGGATCCTCACTGAACCGGTGTCCTTGACGCCTGGGTGGAGGTATCTCGCAGGACCACGGCGGACGTCGATTCTCATTCTCGTCGACATTCCCGGACATTCCCGTGCGCCCCCATTGCCGTATTTCGGCTGCCCGAAAAGTCTCCCACCACCATGTCCCGTCATTCGTGGAAGCACGCCCTGATCGCCCTCACCACCCTCGGCGCCCTCACCTTGTCCGCGTGCGGCACCCCGGCGGCTTCCCCGGCCTCCGCCGAGGCGACGAACCCGGTCAGCGGCGGCGTTCTCACCTACCTGGACGCACAACCGCACACCAGCCTGTACCCGCCCTCGGCCGGGTTCTACCCCAACGGCGGCCTCGTCAACCAGATCACCGACCGGCTCGTCTATCAGGACCCCGAGACGCTGGGTTTCCACCCGTGGATCGCGACGGCGTGGACGGTGAACGCCGACGCCACCCGCTACGAGTTCACGCTGCGCGACGACGTCACCTTCTCCGACGGGACCCCCCTGGACGCGGCCGTGGTGGCCAAGAACTTCGACCTGTTCGGGCTGGGCGACGCCGCGCGGGCGCTGCCCGTCTCCGAGGCCGTCAACAACTACGCGAGCTCTGAGGTGGTGAACCCCACCACGGTGGTGTTCCACTTCAGCGCCCCCTCACCGGGCTTCCTGCAGGCCACCTCCACGATCAACTCCGGCCTGCTCTCCTCGGCCACTCTGGACGGCGACTTCACCTCCTACGGCGCCGGCAACGGCACCCACGTCATCGGCAGCGGGCCCTTCGTCGTGGGCTCGGAGAAGGTCGGCGCCGAAGTGGTCCTCACCGCACGGGAGGGCTACCACTGGGCACCTCAGCCGTCGGTCAACCAGGGGCGCGCCTACCTCGACGAGATCCGCTACGTGGTCACCCCCGAGTCCGGCGTCCGCGTCGGGGCCCTGACCAGCGGTCAAGCCGACATCGCCCGGCAGATCGCCGCCCCCGACGAGGCGGTCGTGCAGGCGTCCGGGGCGCACCTGCTGGCGGCCCAGACCCGCGGCGTCAACAACAGCTTCTCGCTGCGCTTCCGCAATGCGACGCTGTCCGACCTCCGCGTTCGGCAGGCGCTGGCGCTCGGAACCGACCGCCAAGAAATCGTCGACACCTTGTTCACCGACAACTACCCTCTGGCCACCTCGGTGATCGGCAAGACGGCGCTTGGCTACCAGGACCTGTCGGCGCAACTGAGCCACGATCCGGCGCGGGCCCGGGACCTCCTCGATGAGGCCGGCTGGGTGCCCGGTGCCGACGGCATCCGCGTCAAGGACGGGCAGCGGCTGAGCCTGGTCGTCAACGAGGCCGCACCCCAGCCACGCTCGTTCGACGTGGTCACCCTCGTCGCCCAGCAATGGAAGCGCGACCTCGGCGTCGACCTGCAAATCCTCCGGGCGGATGCCGGGACGTACGCCAAGGCGATCCAGGATGCGGACCAGATCCAGGTGTACCACTCGATGGTGGGCCGCGCCGACTTCGACGTGATCAAGAGCCAGTACGCCGCCAAGAACCGCAACACGCTGCTGAACCGCAATCCTGCCGACAACTCCCTGGGGGATGAGCACCTCGAATCCCTGCTGGGTGCGGTGGCGAGCACCCCCGACGAGCAGGGACGCATCCAGGCCGACCACGCCGTGCAGGAGTACCTGCTCGACCAGGCCTACGTCATCCCGCTGTTCGAGGAGCCGCAGGTGTTCGCCTACACCGGTGTCGTCCACGGCTTCGCGACCGAGCCGATCGCGCGTCCCTCGTTCTACAACACCTGGGTCCAGCGGTGAGCGGGAAGGCGCTCCTGGGCCGGTTGGGGCAGGCGCTCATCGTCGTGGTGCTGGCCTTCACGCTCGCCTTCGTGCTGCTGCAAGCGCTCCCGGGGGACGCGGTGCTGATCAAGTTCGAGAACCCTGAGCTGGGGCTCTCCCCAGACCAGATCGCGGCCATCCGCGCCGCCTACGGCGCCGACACGCCCTGGTGGCAGGCCTACCTGCACACCCTGGCCGGGTTCGTCGTCGGCGATTTCGGATACTCCATCCAGAGCGGGACCGCCGTGGGGGCGCTGCTGGCCGAGGTGGTGCCGCAAACCGTCGTGCTGGCTGGTCTCGCCTTCGCGGCAGCCGTCGTGCTGGCGCTGGCGATCGCCTTTGCGGCCACCTGGACGCCCCTGCCCTGGCTGCGCAACGCCCTGGCGAGCCTGCCGTCGGTGTTCGTCTCCGTGCCGGCGTTCTGGCTCGCGATGGTGCTCATCCAGGTGTTCTCGTTCCGGCTCGGCTGGATCAAGGTGGTGGGGGCCGGACCACTCGAGCAGCTGATCCTGCCGGTGCTCACCATCGCCGTCCCGATCAGTGCGACGCTGGCCCAGATCCTGGTGCGGTCGCTGGAGGATGTGCAGCGCCGCCCCTTCGTCGCGGTGGTGCGGGCGCGCGGCGCCTCCCGGGCCTGGGTGCTGACCCACAACGTGGCCCGCAACGCGCTCCTGCCCACCCTCACCATCGCCGGGGTGCTGTTCGGGGAACTCGTGGCGGGTGCCGTGGTCACCGAGACCGTCTTCGGGCGGGCCGGGATCGGACGCCTCACCGAACAAGCCGTCGCCAACCAGGACGTGGCCGTGCTGCAGGCGATCGTCGTGCTGAGCGCGGCCGCCTTCGTGGCCGTCAACCTGCTGATCGACCTGGTCAGCCCCCTGATCGATCCTCGCCTCACCACGGAAGTGAGGTTGGCCGCATGAGCGCCGACACCGTGACACGAACGCACCGCCTGACGACCTCGGCCCGCGCCCGAGGCATCCCCCGCAGGCGCCGCCTCCGCCGGGAGGGGGTGCGTTGGCGTCCCTCGGTGGTCGCGTCGGTGCTCGTCGTGGCCGTCGCGATCGGGTTCGCCCTGCTGCCCGGACTGTTCACCCCGCTGGATCCGCTCGCCGGCACCGCGCGGGAGGCGCTGCGGCCGCCGAGCGCGGCCCACTGGTTCGGCACCGACGCCACGGGACGCGACCTGTTCTCCCGCGTCGTCTACGGTGCCGTGCACTCCCTGGGCGGTGCCCTGGTCGCCGTGCTGGTGGGCCTCGTGGCGGGCACGTCGCTCGGACTGCTGGCCGGGTCCATCGGCGGCTGGCTGGACGCGGTCGTGATGAGGATCGTCGAGGTCTTGTTGGCCATCCCCGGGCTCCTGTTGGCGCTGAGCATCATCATCTTGTTGGGGTTCGGCACCACCAACGCGGCCATCGCGGTCGGCATCACGTCGGTGGCCACCTTCGCCCGCCTGTCACGCTCCGAGGTGATCTCGGTGCGCCGCACCGACTACGTGGAGGCGGCGTTCGGCTCCGGAGGGACGTTCGCAGCCGTCCTGCGACGCCACATCCTGCCCAACTCCCTCACCCCCGTCATCGCCTTGGCGGCGTTGCAGTTCGGGACCGCGATCATCGCCATCTCCACGCTCGGGTTCCTCGGCTACGGGGCGCCCCCGCCCACTCCCGAGTGGGGGCTGCTGATCGCCGAGGGCCGCACCTATGTGGGCACCGCCTGGTGGCTCACCACGCTGCCGGGGGTCGTCGTGCTGCTGGTGGTGCTGTCGGCCAACCGGCTCAGCCACGCCCTGGCTCAGGCGGGTGCCCGATGAGCGCCGTGAGCCTGGCCGCTCAGGCGCGGACGCCCGTGGCGGTCGCCCCGGTGCTCGCCGTGGAAGACCTCGTGGTCTCCTACGAGTCGCGCCGACGCCGCACGACCGTCGTCCACGGCGTCAGCTTCCACGTCGGCGCGGGCGAGGTGGTGGCGCTGGTGGGGGAGTCCGGCTCCGGTAAGACGACGACGGCCCAGGCAGTCATCGGGTTGCTCGCCGAGAACGGGCGCATCGAGGGCGGACGCGTGCTGCTGAACGGCCTCGACCTGACCGGGCTGAACGACACGGCACTGCGCGGGATCCGGGGGCGCCGCATCGGGCTCATCCCCCAAGACCCCAACAACTCCCTCAACCCGGTCAAACGGATCGGGGACAGCCTGGGGGAGGCACTGCGGATTCACGCCTGGGGCTCGAAGGTGGCCATTGCCGCTCGCGTGCTGGAGCTTCTCGAACGGGTGGGGATCGACGATCCGCCACGCCGGGCCCGGCAGTATCCCCACGAGCTGTCGGGCGGGATGAAGCAGCGCGTCCTGATCGCCGCTGCCATCGCCTTGGAGCCGGAACTCATCATCGCCGACGAACCCACCTCCGCCCTCGACGTCACCGTCCAGCGCCGGGTGCTGGATCTGATCGACGACCTGCGGGCAGAGACGGGGGCCGCCGTCGTCCTGGTGACCCACGACCTCGGGGTGGCATCCGAGCGTGCCGACCGGATCGTCGTCATGCGCGAGGGACGCCTGGTAGAACAGGGCCGCACCGACGGTCTCACCTCGCGCCCGCGCGACGCCTACACCCGCACGCTGCTGGCGGAGGCGGCCGTGTTCGCCGGCACCAACCCCCGCCAGACCCCGTCAGACCGGATCGCCGGACCGGCGGCGATCACGGTGTCGGGGCTCGTCCAGGAGTTCGGCGGAGGGCGCCGCACCCCCGCGTTCCGAGCCGTCGACGACGTGTCGTTGCGGGTGGCGGCGGGAACGACGCACGCCCTCGTGGGGGAATCCGGGTCGGGCAAGACCACGACGGCGCGCGCGATCCTTGGCTTTCACCGGGCGAGTGCGGGCAGCATCGAGGTGGCGGGTGTCGACGTCACATCCCTGCAGCGCGGAGCGCAACTGCGGGCGTTCCGCAGCAGGGCCCAACTGGTGTTGCAGAACCCCTACTCGTCGCTGGATCCCCGACAGCGGGTCGCCGACATCATCGCCGAGCCGCTGCTGAACCAGGGGATCGGGGATCGGGCGCACCGGACCGCCCTGGTGGGCGAGTACCTGGACAAGGTGGCGCTGTCGGCGTCCGTGGGTGACCGGTTGCCCCGCGAACTCAGTGGCGGGCAGCGCCAACGGGTCGCGATCGCGCGGGCGCTGATCCTCCAACCGGAGGTGGTGGTGCTCGACGAGCCGGTCTCCGCCCTCGATGTGACCGTGCAGGCCCAGATCCTGCGCTTGCTGGCCGACCTGCAGGAGCATCTCCGCTTGACCTACCTGTTCATCTCCCACGACCTCGGTGTGGTCGCCCACCTCAGCGACACCGTGTCGGTGATGCGGCACGGCCGCGTCGTCGAATCCGGCACGACCGCGGAGGTCTTCACCACCCCCCGATCCGACTACACAGCTGAACTCCTGGCCGCCATCCCCGGCCGCTGACGAAAGGACGTCCCATGACCGATCTCGGATTCTTCACCCGCCTGCTGGACGACGCCGCGGCCCCGCAGCGCTACCGCAACGCCACCGAGCAGATCCGGCACGCCGAGCAACTGGGCTACGCCACGGCCTGGGTGGCCCAGCACCACTTCCACGGCGCCGAAGGCGGGCTGCCCTCGCCGCTGCTGCTGCTCGCCCACGTCGGCGCACTCACCTCCACCATCCGGCTCGGGACCGGGGTCATCTGCCTGCCCATGGAGGACGCCGTGCGTACCGCCGAGGACGCCTCCGTCCTGGACGCCCTCACCGGAGGCCGCCTGGAGGTGGGGATCGCGACCGGCGGCACCCCGGCGTCGTTCGGGGCCTGGGGGCTGGACTTCGCAGACCGGCACCAGCTCGCGAACGACAAGCTCGCCGTGCTGCGTTCGGCCTGGCGTGGCGAACCGATCAACGCCACCGACAACGTCCTCTACCCGGCCGCGTTCGGCCTGGACCGGCGGCTGTGGCAGGCGACGTTCTCCGCGTTCGGCGGGGACCGCGCCGGACGCGACGGTGATGGTCTGATGCTCTCGCGCACCCAGCCGCGCCCCGAGGACGCCCCGCGGGCGAGCCTGGCGGACGTGCAGGTGCCGATCGTGGACGCCTACCGGGCCGCCCTTCCCGTGGGGCGGGCACCGCGGGTGCTGGCCTCCCGGACGATCTTCGTGGCCGACACGACCGCGGAGGCCTACCGGTGGGCCGAGTCCGGGCTGCGGGCTGCGGTCGCCGCGTCGCCGCGCACGTTCGGGTCCCGCGTCGCAGCGGATGCCCCGCTGGCCGACCTGCTGGCGGTCACCGACTCCTTCGTGGGCAGCCCGCAGCAGGTCGCCGAGGCGCTGGCGGCCGACGCGACGCTGGCCCTGGCGACCGAGGTCTCCGCACAGGTGCACTCGGTGGACGCCCCGCACGCGCAGGTGCTGCGCTCCCTGGAACTCCTGGCCACCGAGGTGGCCCCGGCGCTCGGATGGGGCGAACAAGGAAGGACGGCGGCATGACCACGCAGATCGAAGCAAGCGACCTGGTCGGCGCGGTTGCGGGGCTGGTCCCCGGCTCCCCGCTGGCGGAGGCACGGGGCTCCCGCGCGGTGGCCCGCGACCAGATCCAGGCCGCCGAAAGCGCGCTGTTCACCCGGGGCACCGCGACGATCCCGCGCCGGGATCGACTCATCGTCGGGGCGTTCGCGGCGGCCCTGACCGACCCCGATGGCGCGTTGGCCGTGCACCGGGTGGGGCAGTTGGCCGATGCGGATGCCGCCCTGGTCGACCGGCTGGTCGACTCTGGCGCCCAGCAGGGGCCGTGGGGTTCTTATCGGGAGCCTGGGCTGATCCACGAGAGCATCCCCGGGCAGGCCTGGACTGTTCCTGAGCGTGAGCGAGCGGAACTGGGGGCGGCGCTGTCGGCGGTGCTGGAGCACGCGCATCTGCTGTTGCTGCATCCGCGCGATGCGCGCCCGGGCTCGCTGCAGACGTTGGTCGACGTCGGGTGGGGGCGCTCCGACATCGTCACCTGGTCCCAGCTCATCTCCTTCGCCGCGTTCCAGGCCCGGCTCGCCGCCGGCCTCGCCGTCACCCAGGAGGCGCTGACATGACCGTCATCGACCAAGAACCGCAGATCGTCCGCCCGTGGGCGTTCACCGCGAAGGAACTGGGATGGGTCCCGTGGCTGGAGCCGCCCGCTGCGGACGAGCTCTCGCCGGAGCAGGTCGCCTCGCTGGTGCAACGGCAGCGGGCCGCCAGCCCGTACTTCCGGCTGCTGTCAGAAGATCCCGCGGCGCTCGAGGCGCGCACCCGCGCCGACCTGGACATCTTCCACGCTGCCGGAGGCTTGCCCCGTGCCGAGCGGGAACTCGCCGCGGCGGCGGTGTCCCGCGTCAACGGGTGCGTGTTCTGCGCCTCGGTTCATGCCCGGTTCGCCGGACAGATCTCTCATCGTCCCGACGCGGTGGCGACACTGTTGGAGGAGGGGGTCGGCGCCGATCTGGGGGAGCGCTGGAACGCCGTGGTGGAGGCCTCGGCGGCCCTCACGGCGACGCCGGTGGCGTTCGGTCCCACGCATGTGGCCCGGCTGCGGGCTGCCGGACTGGGGGCGCTCGAGATCAGCGATCTGCTGCACGCGGCAGCCTTCTTCAGCTGGGCCAACCGGCTCATGCTGTCGCTGGGCGAACCCGAAGTTCCGCAGGGCTGAGTCGTGGCGAGAATCGTCTCGGTGCTCAGCGCCCGGCCTCCGGGATCCCGTGCGGACGCCGTCGGCCGCCGTGCGGGCCACAGGCTCGTCGCGGCGGGTCACAACGTCGTCGAGGTTCATCTGCGGGAACTGCCCGCCGAGTCGCTGCTGTGGCGCGACGTCGATCATCCCTCTCTGGTCGCCGTCGTGGAGGCGGTGACCCGGGCGGACGGGCTGATCGTCACCTCGCCCGTCCACCAGGCCTCCATCGCTGCCCCGGTCAAGGCGTTCCTGGACCTGTTCCCCATGAGTGGGCTGCGTGGCACGACCGTGCTGCCATTCATGGTGGGCGGGTCGGCCGGGCACGTGTTGGCCCTCGACTACGGGCTGCGTCCGGTGTTGCAGGGACTGGCACCCGCGCACCTGGCGGCGGGCCGCTACGTCGTGGCGTCAGCGATCACGCTGACGCCGGACTGGCCGCAGGAAGCCTTCCGGCGAGAGGCCACCATCGAGGCGTCGGTGGCGGCTCAAATCGACCGGGCCACCGACGAGTTCGCAGGCCTGCTGAGGCCGAGCCCCGCGGACGAGGAGGTGTCTGCGGGGATCGGCTGCGCATCGTTTAGTCGCGTGCGGCGGCCAGTTCCTCATCCTCCAGTGCGGCGATCAGGTTGAACCGCTCGGTGAAGATGCCGCCCTTGAACTCCGCCCCCAGGAAGGCGTCGGTGATGGCGCAGGCCATCTGCGGGCCGACGACGAAGGCGCCGAACGCGATGATCTGGCTGCCGTTGTGCTCACGGGTGTGCCGGGCCGTGAACGGCTCCGAACAGACGGCGGCGCGGATACCCCGAACTTTGTTCGCCGAGATGGAGATACCGATGCCTGTGCCGCAGATGAGGACGCCTCGCTCGGCCTCCTCGTCGCGGATCAGGTGAGCTACCTGGCGGGCATAGTGGGCGGAGTACTCGGCCTCGCCGGTGCCGTCCCAGCCGACGTCGGTCACCTCGTGACCAGCCTCGACCAGGTGTGCGACGACGATGTCCTTGAGTTCAGCGCCGGAACTGTCGGAGCCGATGGCGATCTTCATGTGGTTCCCCCAGATAGGTGTGATCTTTCCCCAAGTCTAAAGGGGTGGCGTGCTCGAGTGACAGCGTTGCCGTGCACGGTCCCGGTTATGGTGGGCCCGTGATCGCGATGACGGACGACGAGTTCGAGGGGCACGTCACTGACGCGCTGGACTCGATCCCCGCGAGCCTGCTGGATCTCCTGGAGAACTGCGTGATCGTCGTCGAGGACGAGCCTCCCGCCGACGAACCCGACCTTCTGGGCGTCTACGACGGGGTGCCGCTCACCGAGCGTGACCACGAGTACGGCGCGGTGCTGCCGGATCGGATCGTGATCTTCAAGAACCCCACGCTGAGGATGTGCCAGACCCGCGAGGAGGTCGTGGAGGAGGTTGGCATCACCGTCGTCCACGAGATTGCCCACTACTTCGGCATCGACGACGCGCGACTCCACGACCTCGGTTACGCCTGATCGGAAGGCTGCCCCAGCAGGGCGCGCACCGTGTGTCCGACGCCCCCCTCGTGGTTGCCGGGTGCCGCCTCGAACCGCGACCGCAGCGCGGGATGGGCGTTACCCATCGCGAAACCCCGTCCGGCGAACTCCAGCATCGCCTGATCGTTGGGCATGTCCCCGAAGGCCGCCACCGCTCCCGGCGCGACACCGAGTTCTGCGGCCAGCCGGGCCAGCGTGGTCGCCTTGGTGACCCCCGAGGCGCTCATCTCGACCATGCCGCGGCTCCCCGGGGGCGATGAATGCGTGACGGTGACGAGGTCGCCGACGAGCGAGGTCGCCTGCGTGGCGAACGCGTCGATCGTCACCCCCTGGGCCATGGCGAGGAGCTTCACCACCGGTGACGTCCCCGCAGCCAACTCTTCCCAGTGGGCGCGCCTCACGGCGCGCGGATCCTCCACCAGCGTCCCGGACGGATCGAACTCCCGCAGGGGCCAGGCCGGCTCGCAGTGGAACTCAAAGCCGTGTTCGATGCCGAACAGCACCTCCGGGCGAGCGGCCCGCAGGCGTCCCGCCACCGCGGCGACAGCGTCCCGCGGGATCGCCTGGACGCGGGTCATGCGGCCGGAGGCCAGGTCCACAACAGCGGCCCCGTTGCTGACGATGACAAGCGGTTTCGCCGCCAGGATGGGTTCCAGGCAGCCCAGCCAGCGTGCGGGCCGCCCCGTCGCGACGACCAGGTGGATGCCGCGCTGGCTTGCCTGCAGGAGCGCGTGGGCGTCCGGCGCCGCGATCCGTCCATCCGGGCCCAACAATGTGCCGTCGAGGTCGGTCGCGATCAGCCGGACCGTCGTCATAGGCGGCTGTTGGGCGTCGGGGAACTCGCACTCTCCGAGGCGGAACCCGACGGTTCGGGGGAGCCGGAACTCTGCTCGGGGCTGGCCGATCCCGTCTGCGGGGACGGCGACCCGGACTGCGGCGAGGGCGACCCCGACCCACCGCTGGCCGAGGCCGTGTTCGGGACGGGATCGGGCGCGTTCTGCGGGGGCGTGGTCTGGAACAGCAAGATCGCGATGAGCACGGCCAGGGCCATCATCATCATCATGATCAGCCAGGAGATGAAGACGGTCGCCCACCCGGCGCGCTCCGGTTTGCCCGGCCAGGGCAGCGGCCACTGCCGGGCCACGCCGGGGGCGACCTTGTCGATCCAGTGCAAGGCATAGCCGGGCCCGTGCTGCTCGCCCAGGTTGGGCAGCCACGACAGGTCCACCTCCGCCAGGACGCGCTCCGCCTCCGCCACGGCGGTGCGGGAACCGTCGTAGGCCAGCGCGGCCCACGGGGCGTCCGGCGTCGCATCCGGGGGAGTCGGGCTGTCGGCGGGGGCCACGTACTTGCCAGCCAGCCTGCCCGTCTCCTGGCCGCGCCCGCCGCGCCCCAGCACCGTGTCGATGTGCATCTTCTCGACGGTGCCGGCGAACCGGTCGACCGCGGCGGCATCGTCGGCGGCCCCTTCGCTGAGCATCAGCACCAACGCGCCCGCGCCCCCGGCGGCGTGCGCGGTGTACGCGACGCCGGACGGGGAGGCGGCGACGCGCGCCTCAAGCCAATACCCGCCCACGCGGGGCGGATCGACCGGGAGAAGGGGATGCAGCAGGGCGCCGTCGCCGTCGTCGGGCTCGGGGGGCTGCGGGAATTCGTGGTCGGTCATCACTGCCATTGTGCCGCATCGTTCACCCAGGGCTTCGGCCAGCCGATTCCGTGGCGGGCCGCCGCTCGAGGAGGTCACAGCGTCACCGGGTAAGGTCGGTCGCGTTCGTTCAGCGTCCGCCCCGTACCAAGGAGAACACGCGCGTGACAGCATCCAGCCAGCCCGCCTACACCACGGCACAGGCGGCCACACTCCTGGGCGAGGCGATCGCCGAGGTGCAGCGGGTCATCGTCGGCCAGGAGCACATGGTCGAGCAGTTGATGGTCGGTCTGCTCGCCAAGGGCCACATCCTGCTCGAAGGCGTCCCCGGCACCGCGAAGACGCTGGCGGTCCGGACGTTCGCAACCGTCGTGGGCGGCGACTTCGCCCGGATCCAGTTCACTCCCGACCTGGTGCCCTCCGACATCGTCGGCACCCGGATCTACTCGGCCAGCCAGGAGAAGTTCGACACGGTCCTGGGGCCCGTCTTCGTCAACTTCGTCCTCGCCGACGAGATCAACCGGGCCCCTGCCAAGGTGCAGTCGGCGATGCTGGAGCTCATGGCCGAGCGTCAGGTCTCCCTCGGCGGCAAGACCTATCCGCTGCCCAAGCCGTTCAGCGTCATCGCCACCCAGAACCCCATCGAGTCCGAGGGCGTGTACCCGCTGCCGGAAGCGCAGCGCGACCGTTTCCTGCTGAAGATCGACGTCCCCTATCCGCGGGGCAACGAGGAGTTCGAGATCCTGCGGCGGATGAGCGTTCAGCCGCCGGAGGCGCGCAACCTCCTCGACACCGAGCGCGTGCTGGCGCTGCAGAACATGGCCAGCAGCGTCTTCGTGCACAACCTCGTCGCCGAGTACATCGTCCGGCTGGTCATGGCCACCCGGAACCCCGTCGAGTTCGGCATGCCGGACCTGGATCCGGTCATCTCCGTGGGTGCCTCCTCGCGCGCCACGTTGGGCCTCGTCGCCGCAGCGCGGGCGCTCGCCCTGATCCACGGGCGCGACTACGTCCTGCCCACCGACGTCCAGGCGGTCGCCCAGGACGTGATGGCCCACCGCCTCGTCCTGGGCTTCGACGCCATCGCCGACAACATCTCGCCTGTCCAGGTCGTCGAGCGACTGATCGCGATGGTTCCTGCCCCGACGCCCGTCTGGAACGACCAGCAACGGCAGCAGGCACGCACCGAGCACCATTACGAGCCTGGTCGCGTCCACCCGTAAGGAACCCGTGACCACTCAGGACCGCCCAGATTTCGCCACCGCCGACGACCTCGGCGCGGTGGCCTCCGTGCTGCGCGAACCCACCGGTGCCACCATCCCGCTGAGCAAGCTCGCCCCCGAGCAGGCGCTCAAGCGTCTCGAACTGGCGGTGGTGCGCCGCATGGAGGGATACCTGCACGGCGACCATCGAGGGCTCCTGCCCGGCTCCGGTTCCGAGACGAACGACGCCCGGTTGTACGTGCCCGGCCAAGACGACGTACGCAAGATGGACTGGGCGGTCACCGCCCGCACCCAGACCCCGCACGTCCGGGACACGGTCGCCGACCGTGAGCTGGAGGTGTGGGCGCTGCTGGACGCCACCCCGTCCATGAACTGGGGGACGGAAGGCGTCACCAAACGCGATCTGGGCATCGCCGCGATCGCGACCATCGGGTTCCTCAGCCAGAAGATGGGCGACCGGTTCGGAGCGTTCATCATGCGCCCCGAGGCGCTGGTGCGGATCCCCGCGCGGTCGGGCCGGATGGCGTTGTACTCCCTGCTGCGCAAGATGCTCACCGAGCCCGTGGTCCCCGACCACGCCAGCGGCCCCTACTCCCTGACCCGCGGGATCGACCAGTTGGCCCGCACCCAGCGCAGGCGGGGCCTGCGCGTCGTGGTCTCGGACTTCCTCAGTCCCGACGACACCGAACTCGACCCGAGCGTGCCTCCCGAATGGGAGCGTCCGTTGCGGCGGCTCGCCGTGAAGAACCAGGTGATCTGCGTCGAGGTCGTGGACCGGCGCGAAGTGGAGTTCCCCGACGTGGGCGACATCTTGATCCGCGATCCCGAGAGCGACTTCGCCCGGTACATCAACACCTCCGACGCGGCCGCCCGTGAGCGCTTCAACGCTGCCTCCTCAGCCCAGCGCGAGCGCATTCGCATCGCGTTCCGGCGGGCAGGGGTGGCCCACATCCAGTTGCGCACCGACCGCGACTGGGTGGAGGACATCGCTCGGTTCGTGCTGTCCTACCGGCGCGTCGCCAGCCAGCTTCATCAGCCGCCCCAGGGGGTGAGCCGATGAACCTGAGCGAAGCCTTCCTGCAGCCCGAACGGCTGTGGATGCTGGCCGTGGTGCCCGTGCTCATCCTCGTGTATATCCTCGCCACGCGGCGCCGCAAGCGCACCGGGATGCGGTTCACCAACACCGCCGTGCTCGGCAGGGTGGTGCGCAAACAGTCCCAGTGGCGCCGCCACCTCGCGGTCGCCTTGTCGCTGCTCAGCCTCGTCACGCTCGTGCTCGCCTGGGCCCGCCCCAACGGCATCGACCGGGTTCCTCGCGAGCGCGCGACCATCGTGCTGGTCATCGACGTCTCGCAATCGATGGCCGCCACCGACGTGGCGCCCAGTCGGCTCGAGGCCGCCAAGGCGACCTCGATCGACTTCGTGAACTCGCTGCCCGAGCAGTACAACGTGGCCGTGGTGTCGATGTCCGGCAACCCCGCCACACGCCTGGGTCCGACGACGGATCGGACGATGGCGGTGCGCGCCATCAACGGTCTGACCCTGCAGGACTCCACCGCTGTCGGCGACGCGATCTACGTCGCGCTCAGCGCCATCGAGATGGCGCCCAAGGGCGACGACGGATCGGCGGCGCCCGGGACGATCGTGATGCTGTCCGATGGCCAAAACACCGCGGGACGCGCGCCGCTCCAAGGCGCCCTGCAGGCGAAGACCGACTCGGTTCCCATCCACACCATCGCCTACGGCACCGAGAACGGCTCGGTCGACCTCGACGGCGTGCGTGAGCGCGTCCCACCCGATGCCGACCTGATGCGCACCATCGCCAGCGAGACCGGAGGCTCCTTCGCGGCCGCTGAGTCCGCCGGCGACCTGAGCCGCGTCTACCAGTCGATCCGTTCCGAGATCGGCTACGACGAGGTCAAGAAGGAAACCACCGCGACCTGGGCCGGGTACGGTCTCGCGTTCGCGGTCGTGGCTGCCCTGGCGGCCGTGTCGTTGGGAGCTCGATGGCCATGATCGTTACTCCGCTGATCTCGTTCTTCCACCCCGACCGGCTGTGGCTGCTGGTGCTGGTCCCGTTGCTGCTGCTGGTCTATGCCGCCCTCGTCCGGCGAAGCGCGACGCGCAACAAGCGCTTCGGAATCGACAACCTCAGCAAGGTGCTGCCCAAGCAAGCCGCGTGGAAGCGGCACGTCGCGGTGGTGGCGGCCGTGCTGAGCCTGGCGTCACTCACGGTGGCGTTCGCGCAGCCCAAGGACACGGTGATGGTCCCCCGGGAGCGGGCGACGATCGTCGTGGCCATCGACGTCTCCCGTTCCATGGAGGCCACCGACATCGACCCCACCCGGCTGGTGGCGGCCAAAGCGGCGGCGCAGGACTTCGTCGGCATGCTGCCCACCGGCTTCAACGTCTCGCTGGTGGCGTTCGCCGGGTCCTCGTCGATCATCGTCCCGCCCACCTTGGACCGCGGCCTGGTGAATCGCGCCATCGAGAACCTTCAGCTGGCGCCGTCCACGGCGATCGGCGAAGGGATCTACAGCTCGCTGGACGCCATGGCGCTGGTACCCCCCGATCCCGATCATCCTGACGATCCGACGCCCGGGGCGATCGTGCTGCTGTCTGACGGATACACCAACATCGGACGTTCCAGCCAGCAGGCGGCCCGTGACTCCAAGGAGGCCGGCTACCCGATCTACACGATCGCCTACGGCACGGCGAACGGCTATGTGATCAGCAACGGCCGCCGCGAACCCGTCCCGGTGAATCCGGCCGAACTGGCCACCGTCTCCCGCGAATCGGGTGGCGAGGCGTTCCGGGCCGGGTCGGCGAACGAGCTCGAACGCGTCTACTCCAGCATCGCCAGCTCCGTCGGCTACGAGCAGGTCGACCAAGAGGTGACCGAACTGTATGCGGGCATCGCCTTGGCGTTCGCCGTCCTGGCCAGCCTTGCGGTCGGTTCCCTGGCGGCGCGCTGGCCCTGATCGGGCGTCCCGGGCGGCGCGGTGTGGGGTGGCTGGCGTCCGGAGGTTGATTGTTCTACTGTTGCGCCACCGGCGTCCGCGCCGGTCCGTGCAACTCATCCCAGCGCCCGGCGTCCGTTTCACGCCTCGGTGACCCGATGATGAGGAGCTCATGCTCCTCGGTCATGTCACCGAGGGAGGAAACCGCCCATGTTCTCATTCGCCACCACGCCCGTCATGTACGTCGGCCTGCTGATCCTGTTCGCCTGGTGCACCGTGTGGAGCGCCGTCGAACTCGTCCGCTCCACCACGACCGAGCACCGCATCTCCAACGGCCTGCACCTGATCATGTCGCTGGTGATGCTGGCGATGGTCCCACGCAGCACGTACGCCGCGCTGAGCGCGGTGGTCCCCCTCAGCGTCCAGGCCGGGTTCTTCGTCGTGGCCGCCGGGTGGTTCGTCGCCCTGGCGGTCCGTGGCCCCGGCTCCGTCCGGCCGCACTTCGTGGGACATACGGTGATGTTCGCCGCCATGGCCTGGCACCTGATCGGGATGATGGTCAAGATGGCCCAGATGTCCGAGCACGGCATGGGCGAGCACGCTGGTCACACGATGGCCGGATCCGGCGACGTGGTCGCCTGGGTCGGGCTGCCTTTCATGGCCGCACTGCTGTGGATGGGGCTCTCCGCGCTCGCCGACCTCGTCCGTCCCCAGGCGGGCCATGCATCCGGGCACGTCGTGACGAACCGGTCAGCCGGCGAGCACCCGGCGCATGTCCCCGCCGCTGCGGGATGCCACGATCCGCGCCCGGTCGGTTCGGTCTCTGAGCGGGCGCACGCCGCCATGGGGGCGGCGATGAACCTCGGGATGTTCTGGATGAGCGTCGGTCTGGTCGCGGGGTTGCTGCCCTTCCTCGCGGTGCTTCAGGCCTGACGTCGGCAGCCCGCGACCGGTGCGGGTGTGGTAGTCCTGACGCTATGGCTGACGTGCTGGAGAACCTGCGGCAGGCGCGAGCCCGGATCGACGCGGCGTGCAGCCGTGCCGGACGGGACACCACCGAGGTCGAGTTGCTCCCCGTCAGCAAGACGCATCCGGACGCAGCCGTGCGGCGCGCCGCCGGGGCGGGCTACCGCCGGTTCGGCGAGAACCGTCCGCAGGAAGTCGCCCGCCGCGCCGCCGAACTGGCCGATCTCGACCTCTCCTGGGTGGCGATCGGACGCGTCCAGACCAACAAGGCCAAGCTGATCGCCGAACATGCAGCGGAACTCCAGTCCCTCGACTCCGTCGCCCTGGGTGAGGCGCTGGAGCGGCGGCTGGATGCACTGGGCCGCACGCTGCCGGTGCTGGTTCAGGTCAACACCTCAGGTGAGGCCGCCAAGGCGGGATTCTGCCCGGAGGACACCCCTGCGGCGGTCGCCACGCTGCGCGCGTGTCCGCATCTGGAGGTTCGCGGCCTCATGACCATGGCCGCCCACACCACCGACCGGGACGCGATCCGCAGCAGTTTCGCCTGCCTGCGCGACCTGCGTGACCGGCTTCGCGACGTCTACGGGCCCGAGTTCGGCGCACTGTCCATGGGCATGTCCGGCGACTTCGAGCTGGCCGTGGAGGAGGGTGCAACCTGCGTCCGTCTGGGCAGCGTCATCTTCGGGACGCGGCCGGCTCAGGCTTGACCCGGCGACTCATCGCGTCGCCACAGCCCCCAGCGACAGTGTTCGCAGCTGCCCCAGTTCGGCCGTCTGAGCGAGATAGAGCTCCGCGCAGGCCAGCGCGTCGACGAGTGCGTCGTGCGCTGGGTAGCTGGGCAGCCCGTAGCGCGCCCGCGCGGTCCACAGCCGCAGTTGGCCCGCTCGGGCCTCGTCGTCGAACCCCCGGTTGACCAGGGAGTCGTGCAGCACCAGCGTGCACACCACGGGGACGACCAGCGGAGCGCCGTAGAGGCGCTCGCACAGCCGGGACAGGAAATGGCGCTCGATGTAGGCGAAGTGAGCCAGCATGGCCCGGCCACGTAACGCCGCCAGCACGGCGGACATCGCATCGTCGAGGTCTGCGCCCTCGGCGAGGGCGTCGTCGGTGATCCCGTGGAAGACGGCGGACTGGCCGACCGCGACCCCGGCGTCGAGAACATGCTGGGCGGCGGATCCGAGGAGGATGCTCCGGCCGTCGACGGGGACGTGGCCCATGCTCACCACCGTGTCGACCTGGGGATTCAGGCCGGTGGTCTCGACGTCGACGGCCAGGAGTCCTAGGTCGTCGAGAGGGGTGTCGGCAGCGGGGGCCGGGACGGCGTAGAAGTCGCCGAGCGCGCCGGTGGCGCGCCGGGCGGCGCGCGCCCGGCGCAGCCCGAAGAACGGTGACCAGGTCATGTCTAGGTCACATCCGTCCGGTACCGGTAGGCGACTGCTTTCTGCAGCCCGCGGATGATGCCGAACGCCTCCTTGAGGTGCCGCCGCTCGAAGGAGCTCAGCGAGGTCGGGTCGATGTAGTTGTCGACCGAGGCTCCGGTGGCGAACTGCCGAACCTGATGCTGCAGGCGCACATAGCCGATGAACTCGAACGCGTCGCCCAGGCTCGCGGCGCTCTCCTGCGAGAGCGCGCCCGTCCCGGCCGCCGCCCGCAGCCGCTCCCCGGTGCTCAGTGCGGCCGACCCGGCGGCCAGTGAGACCAGGCGCGCCAACTGCACCACCGGGGTGATGCCGCCGACCTTCAGGTCCAGCGCATGGCGGTGTTCCCCGGCGCTCTCCACGACGAAGTCGCGGAAGAACCCCAAGGGGGGCTCGAACCGTTGCGCCTCCTTGGCCAGGTGGGCCTGGAAGCGGGGGGAACCCGGGACCAGGGCGACGGCGTGCGCGTGCACCCGCTCCGCGAGGCTGCGGTCGCCGTGGACCGCCCGCATGTCGAGGAATGTCTGAGCGTGCAGCATGGCGTCCGGATCGGGTGTGCCGATCCATCGCCCAAAGCTGTGTTCCCAGCCCGCGACCGACTGCCGCCACGCGGGGTTGGACGCCATCATGTCGCCGGGGCAGCGCGGGAACCCGCAGCGCTCCAGTCCGTCGACGACGAATGCCGCCAGGGCGGCGAACCAGTCGGCCTCCGCAGGGGCCGGGTCGCGACCCAGGATCAGGGCATTGTCCTGGTCGGAGCCCAGTCCCGCTTCCAGGCGGCCCTGCGACCCCAGGGCGACCCAGCAGTACTCCGCGGGGGCGGGACCCAGCGCGTCCTCGGCCAGCCCGATCAGCTTGCGGGTGAGGGCGTCGACGATGGCGGTGACGACGCGGGAGACGTCCGCGGCGGTGGCGTCCTGGCCGGCGGCCGCGGACACCACCTCGGGGAGCCGGCTTGCTGTCGCGGCCAGGTCCTCGACGCTGGCCTGGCGTTCGATCTGCCCCACCAGGTAGCTCGGGTTGGCCTGCTCCAGACGCATCAGGTCCCCTGCGGTGATCATGCCCAGCAGCCGGGTGCCCTCCAGGACCGGCAGGTGGTGGAAGCCGCGCTGACTCATCAGCACGAGCACCTCGAAGGCGAGCGTGTCGGGGGAGACCGAGAGGGGATCCGGCGACATGATCGCCGACACCGGTTCCGTGGCGGGGCGCCCCTGGGCGACCACTTTGGCGCGCAGGTCGCGGTCGGTGAGGATCCCGACCAGCAGGTCACCCTCGGTGACCAGAAGCGCGGACACCCGTCGCTGGGTCATCAACGTCGCCGCGTCGCGGACGCTGTCTCGGCCGGTGATGGTGATCGGGGCGGTGCGCACGATGTCGCGCACCCGGGTGCGCAGGATCGCCGAGCCGGCGTCCTGGGCCCGCACCGACGCGATGGCCGTCTTGATCCTCCCCGCCTGCTGGTCCAGGTAGTGCCGGCTCAGGTCGGGCGAGGACGCCATGAGCGGGGAGAACTCGTCGGCGGGCAGCAGGAGGCACAGCGAATCCGCGTGGGCGACGAGCCGGTAGTTGCTGGGGCCGCCGGTCATCACCGAGGAGATACCGAACGATTCGCCGACCTCGGTGCGCTCCACCAGGGCGCCCTGCGCGTCCAGGATGTCGACCGCTCCGGAGCGGAGGATGAACAGGTAGGCGTTCGCAGCACCGTGTTCCACCAAGACGCTTCCTCGACGGTAATACCGGGTGAGCAGCCGGGAGGGCAGCGCGTCGAGGGTGTCGGCGGGCAGCATGCTGAAGGGTTCGTGCTCTGCGAGGAAGTCCCGCACCATTGCGAGTTCAACGTCCATGCCTGCCACCCAATCACGTTCGGGGTGCATCCGGCATCCGACGTGGTGGCACCGATGTGCGGGCGGAGCGCCTATGCTGGAGGTCCGTGGGAGACGCGCAAGAGACCAAGCACATTTTCGTGACCGGGGGCGTTGCCTCCTCGTTGGGGAAGGGCCTCACGGCCTCAAGCCTCGGATCGCTTCTGGTGGCGCGCGGTATGCGCGTGACCATGCAGAAGTTGGATCCTTACCTCAACGTCGATCCGGGAACCATGAACCCGTTCCAGCACGGCGAGGTGTTCGTGACCGAGGACGGCGCCGAGACCGATCTGGACATCGGCCACTACGAGCGCTTCCTGGACGTCAGCCTGACCGGCGAGGCCAACGTGACCACCGGCAAGGTGTACTCGACGGTCATCGCCAAGGAACGCCGTGGTGACTTCCTCGGGGATACCGTCCAGGTGATCCCGCACATCACCAACCAGATCCGCGACGACATGCTGGCCATGAACGACGGCCGCACCGACGTCATCATCCATGAGATCGGCGGCACCGTCGGCGACATCGAGTCGCTGCCGTTCCTGGAGGCCGCCCGCCAGGTCCGCCGGGAAGTCGGCCGTGACAACGTGTTCTTCCTGCACGTTTCGCTGGTGCCTTACATCGGCCCTTCGGGGGAGCTCAAGACCAAGCCCACCCAGCACTCGGTCGCCGCGCTGCGCCAGGTGGGCATCACGCCCGACGCGATCGTGGCGCGCTGTGTGCGCGACGTGCCAGCGGGCATCAAGCGCAAGATCGCGCTGATGTGTGACGTCGACGAGGAAGCCGTCATCTCGTGCCCCGACGCCGGCTCGATCTACGAAATCCCGCGGGTGCTGTTCAACGAGGGTCTGGACGCCTACGTCGTTCGGCGCCTCGGCGTCAGCTTCCGCGACGTGAACTGGCGACGCTGGAACGATCTGCTCGACCGCGTCCATCACCCCAAGGAGGAGGTCACGGTCGCCCTGGTCGGCAAGTACATCGACCTGCCCGACGCCTATCTGTCGGTGTCGGAGGCGCTCCGGGCGGGCGGGTTTGCCAACTACGCCAAAGTCAACGTCGTGTGGGTCGCCTCCGATGAGTGCGCCACCCCGGAGGGCGCGGCGCGGCATCTGGCCGAGGTTGATGGCGTGCTGATCCCCGGAGGTTTCGGCATCCGTGGCGTCGAGGGGAAACTCGGTGCCCTCACCTACGCCCGCGAGAACCAGATCCCGACCCTAGGGCTGTGCCTGGGACTGCAGTGCATGGTGATGGAGGCGGCCCGCAACCTGGCCGGCCTGGAGGGTGCGGCCTCCACCGAGTTCGATCCTGACACCGAGTTCCCGGTGATCTCCACGATGGCCGAACAGCAGGCGTTCGTCGAAGGCGCAGGCGACCTGGGCGGCACCATGCGGCTGGGCGCCTATCCGGCCGTGTTGACCCCCGGCTCGCTCGTCGCATCCGCGTACGGCACGACGCGGGTCTCCGAGCGTCACCGGCACCGCTACGAGGTCAACAACGCCTACCGCGAGCAGATCGAGGCCGCCGGTCTGAAGGTGTCCGGGACGTCCCCCGACGGAAAGCTGGTGGAGTTCGTGGAGCTGGATTCCGCCCTGCACCCCTACTACGTCGCAACCCAAGCGCATCCCGAGTTCAAGTCGCGACCCACGAAGGCGCACCCGCTGTTCGCCGGGCTGATCGCGGCCGCGGTCGAGCGGCGGCGCAGCCAGCGGCTGTTCACCGAAGAGGCCGCGCATGCGTGAGCTGCCGGTGCTGGCTCCCGGTGACATCGCGGACGTGCCGCTGAGCTGGCCCATCGTGGAGCACCGGGTCGTGGGCCAGGGCAAGGTGAGCACGTTCGTCAGCGACACCGTCGCCACCCCGCAGGGGGAGTCGATGGTGCGCGACTACCTGCAGCACCCGGGAGCCGTCGGGATCATCGCCCTCGACGACCAGGAACGGGTCGTCGTGGTGCGGCAGTATCGCCACCCCGTCGGGTTCCGGCTGATCGAGCCGCCCGCCGGGCTGCTGGACGCAGCGGGAGAGACCTGGCTTGCGGCGGCCGAACGGGAACTGGCCGAAGAGGCGCTCCTCGCGGCCGGAGACTGGCGCGTCCTGACCGACTACCTGACCTCGCCTGGATGCCTGGCCGAGACGCTGCGGATCTTCCTGGCCCGTGACCTGCGCGACGCGCCGCGTCCCGACGGGTTCGAGCTGCACGGCGAGGAAGCCGACATGGACGTGTGCCTCGTGCCGCTGGAGGACCTCGTGACGGCCGTCCTCGCCGGGACGGTGCAGAACCCGACCCTGGTCGCGGGATCGCTGGCGGCGTATGCCGCGCTGCGGTCGGGGCGGGTGGACGAACTGCGCGCGGCGGACGCGCCGTGGTTGGCCCGTGAGGCGGCCGCGCAGCGGGCCGCCGACCTCGCGGCCCTCGACGCCTCGGCATGAGCCCGGGCGCGCGTCGGCGCGGCGGCGGAGCATGAGCTCGCTGGCCGGGGTCGTCGCGGCCTACCTGGATCATCTCGAAGCCGAGGTCGGTGCCTCCGCGCACACGGTCGCCGCCTACCGGCGCGATCTGGGCCGGTACGCGGGCTGGCTGGAGGCGCAGGGCGTGTCGTCCATCGCGGAGGTGGAGGCGGAGCATGTCGCCGCCTTCGCGGCCTGGCTGCGGTCCGGGGATGCGTCCCGTCCCGGTCTGGCGGCGTCCTCGGTGGCGCGTGGTGTCGCAGCCGTCCGCTCGCTGCATAGGTTTGCGGTGCGCGACGGCGACGCCTCCGGCGATCCTGCGGCGGAGATCGCCCCGCCCCGGCGAGCCAAGCGGCTGCCGAAGGCCCTGTCGCTGGATCAGGTGCAGGCGGTGCTGGCGGTTCCCGACCTGGACACGCCGATGGGGCTGCGCGATGCCGCACTGCTGGAGCTGCTGTACGGGACGGGCGCCCGGGTCTCGGAGTTGCTGGCCCTCGATGTCGACGATGTCAGCGCCCAGCTCGAGGACCCGGACCTGGGGCTACGCCTGTTCGGCAAGGGACGCAAGGAGCGCATCGTTCCGCTGGGCAGCTACGCCCGGGCGGCGCTGGGTGCCTGGCTGGTGCGCGGCCGCCCGGCGATGATCGCCTCCGCCCAGCGCCCAGGTCCGGCGCTGCTGCTCAACGCGCGCGGAGCCCGGCTGAGCCGGCAGTCGGCCTACAACATCCTCGCGGCGGCGGGGGAGAGCGCCGGACTGGGGGTCGCGGTGAGCCCGCACACCCTGCGGCATTCCTTCGCCACGCACCTGCTCGATGGGGGTGCGGACGTGCGCGTCGTGCAGGAGTTGCTGGGGCACGCCTCCGTGGCGACCACGCAGCTCTACACGCTGGTGACCGCTGAGCACCTGCGCGAGGTGTTCGTGTCGGCGCATCCCCGGGCGCGATAGCGTCCGCGGGCGCGGACGGGCCAGGACTCAATCGAGGCAGAACTCGTTGCCCTCGGGGTCCTGCATGACGATGTGACCCTGACCGAGGCGGTCGGGTTCGTGGCGGCTCACGCGCGTGGCCCCAGCGTCCACCAGCGTCTGCGCGCGCTGTTCCAAAGCGGCCATCCGTTCCTCCCGGGGGATCCCCTCGGCGGCGCGTAGATCCAGGTGGAGCCGGTTCTTGGCCGTCTTGTCCTCGGGGACCCGCTGGATGAACACCCGGGGCCCGTGGCCTGCGGGATCGCGGAGCGCGGAGGCACGGTTGCGGTCGCCTGCGGGGACGCCCCAGGCGTCCAGGGCCTCCTCCCAGGTCTGGAAACCCGCGGGGGGAGGCTCCAGCTCGTAACCGAGAGCGAGCGCCCAGAACTCCGCCAGGGCGGCCGGGTCGTGGGCATCGAAGGTGATCTGCACGGTGAGGGCCATGGGTCCAGGGTGCGGGGTGGACGCTGACAGAGCAACCCCCGCCACCGGCGGGGTCAGCGTGAGGTGACGACGCCGTCGGGGTCGATGCGGTCCAAGATCGCGTCGCAGATGTCGCCGAGTTGCTGCAGTTGCTCGGGGGTGACGGCGTCGATGAGGGAGGCGCGCACCTGCGCCACGTGACCCGGCGCTGCCGCGACGAGGGCGTCGCGCCCGGCCTCGGTGAGGTGGACGTTGGTGGCTCGGCCGTCCTTCACGCAGGCCAGCCGCTCCACGAGCCCGCGCACGCTCATGCGGGTCACCACGTGCGACATGCGGGTGAGGGTGGCGTTCGAGCGGGCCGCGAGGGCGGACATGCGCAGCGTCGCCTCGGGCACCTCGGACAACATGGCCAGCACCTGATACTCCATGTGGGTCAGGTTCTCGTCGCGGCGCAGCTGACTGTCCAGCACACCGGGGAACACCTCGATGACGGCGCGGAACTTCAGCCACGCCTCAATCTCGCCGTCGTTCAACCACCGCACCTCAGCCATGGCACCATCCTACCAACAAACTTGAAAGGTCAAGTAGTTCGTCGAGCCGGGTGCCTCCACGATGTCATTTTGTCTCTATTTGAGGCGTAGGCTTCTCCCGATATCCAACCCGAGGAGGAACCCGTGAGCAAGAACCCCGTCCTGTTCGATGAGGAACCGGCGGCAGCGGGGGAACTGGGCCCCACGGGACGTCCCTGGCCGGACCTGGGGGAGCCGCGTCCGCCGCGCGAGGATCCCCGGAACGCGGTGATCATCGCGATGACCAACCAGAAGGGCGGCGTCGGCAAGACGACCACCACGATCAACCTGGGGGCGGCGTTGGCCGAACTCGGCCGCAAGGTACTGCTGGTCGACTTCGACCCGCAGGGCTCGGCGTCCGTCGGCCTGGGCGTCAACCCCCACAACCTCGACACCTCGATCTACAACCTGCTGCTCGGCCGCGGCGTGGCGATCGAGGAGGTGATCCTGCCCACCAACGTCGACGGTTTGGACCTGCTGCCCGCCAACATCGACCTCTCGGCAGCCGAGGTCCAACTCGTCTCCGAGGTGGCCCGGGAACAGACGCTGCGCCGCGTCCTGGCCCCCGTGAGGAGCCACTACGACGTCATCATCATCGACTGCGCCCCCAGCCTCGGCCTCCTGACCGTCAACGCCCTCACCGCCTCCGACTACGCCCTCATCCCCCTGGAGTGTGAGTTCTTCGCGCTGCGCGGCGTGGCGCTGCTCACCGACACCATCACCAAGGTGACCGAACGCCTGAACCCCGACCTCAAGGTGCTCGGCATCGTCGGCACCATGTACGACGGCCGGACGCTGCACAGCCGGGAGGTCCTCGAACGCGTTGTGGAGGCCTTCGGCGACACGGTGTTCCACACCGTCATCAAGCGCACGGTGAAGTTCCCCGAGACCACCGTGGCCGGCGAACCCATCACCACCTACGCCAGCTCCAGTCCCGGCGCCGAGGCTTACCGCAACCTGGCCAAGGAGGTGCTCCTGCGATGCCCCGACGTGTAGGACTGCCGGGGGCCTCCGAACTGTTCCGCCCCACCGACGTGGGTAGCGAGCAGCCCGCAGACGCCGCAGGCGAGCGCCCCGTGCGCAGGCGACGGACCGCAGCCCAGGCTGAGCCGTCCCCCCACGAGGAGCTCCGGGCCAGTGACGCACCCGCCGGGACGTCCGGCGCGGCTCCGCGTCGGCGCCGCGGCTCCGTGGAGCACAGCGGCCGCGTCCGGCACGAGGAAAAGATCACCGTGTACGTGAGCAGCGAGGAACTCCTCGCCCTGGAACGGCTCCGGCTCGACCTCCGGGCCGAGCATGGGCTGGCGGTGGACCGCGGGCGGATCGTGCGCGCGGCCATCGCCTCGGCGCTGGCGAGCATCGCGGCCGACCCGGAGGGCGCCGACGTCGTGCGCCGGCTCGCCGCCGAGTCGTGACCCCACCGGAGGCCGCCGCGGGCTTCACCGTCAAACTGACCAACTTCGAGGGGCCGTTCGACCTGCTGCTGCAGCTCATCTCCCGCCACAAACTCGACGTCACCGAAGTGGCGCTCTCCGCGGTCACCGACGAGTTCATCGCTCACCTCCGAGCGCTCGGATCGGACTGGGACCTGGATCAGACCAGCTCCTTCCTCGTGGTCGCCGCGACCTTGCTCGACCTCAAAGCCGCCCGGCTGCTGCCCGCCGGGGAGGTCGAGGACGCCGAGGACATCGCCATGCTCGAGGCGCGCGACCTGCTGTTCGCGCGGCTGCTGCAGTACCGGGCCTTCAAGCAGGTCTCCACACTGTTTCGCGGACGCCTGGAGGCGGAAGGACGCCGCCACCCCCGGCCGGGCGGGTTGGAGGAGGCCTACGCCACCTTGCTGCCCGAGGTGGTGCTCACCGTCGACGGGGAGCAACTCGCATGGCTGGCCGCCCGGGCCCTGCAACCCAAACCGGAGGACGCCATCTCGTTGGCGCACCTGCACGCCCCCGCGGTGAGCGTCCGCGAGCAGGCCCACCTCATCGTCACTCGAGTGCGTGAGGCGGGGAGCGTGACGTTCCGGGCGCTCGTCGCGGACGCGGGGGATCGCCTCGTGGTCGTCGCCCGGTTCCTCGCCCTGCTGGAACTTGCCCGGCAGCGCGCCGTCGCCTTCGATCAGCTCGCTCCCCTCGGCGAGCTCACCGTCCGCTGGACGGCTTCGGACGCCGCAGGGTATGAGGCATCCCACATCGATGAGTTCACCGGCGTCCCGCCCCAAGGAGAGCACCATGAGTGAGCGTCCCGACACCGTCATCACCGCGCCCGTGGAGGCGCTGTTGCTGATGGCCACCGAACCGCTGGGTGCTGCCGAACTCGCGCAGGCACTCGACGTGCCTGCCCCCGAGGTGTGGGCGGCGCTGGAGGAGCTCGCGCGGTTCTACGACGACACCGGCCGGGGTTTCGAACTGCGGCAGGTGGGTCACGGGTGGCGGCTGTACACCAGGACCGAGCACGCGGACCTGATCGCGCGCTGGGTCACAGAGGGGCAACAGGCCAAGTTGTCCCAGGCCGCCCTGGAAACCCTGGCCGTGGTCGCCTATCTGCAGCCGATCTCCCGCTCTCGCGTCTCGGGCATCCGCGGCGTGAACGTGGACGGCGTCATGCGCACCCTGGTCACCCGCGGGCTCCTCGAAGAAGCGGGACCCTCCCAGGAGACCGGCGCGATGCTGTTTCGCACCAGCCCGGTGTTCCTGGAGAAGATGGGGTTCAGCAGCCTCGACGAACTCCCCCCGATCGCCCCCTACCTGCCGGAGGCTTCCCTGCTCGAGGCCGAACTGGCCGGGCAGGCCGAAGCGATCCTGCAGGTGGACGACGAGGCGGGGACACCGACTCACGACGACGCGGCGAGGCCGCAGGGCAAGGAGGACGCATGAGCGACCACGAAGGCATCCGGCTCCAGAAGGTGCTCGCCCAGGCGGGGGTGGCATCCCGGCGAGCCGCCGAGCAGATGGTGGCTGAAGGCCGGATCGAGGTGAACGGGGAACTGGTCCTCGAACAGGGCCGCCGCGTCGATCCACGGCGTGACGTCATCCGCGTGGACGGCGCCCGGATCCCACCGCCGCGGGAGCACGCATACCTGGTGTTCAACAAGCCCCGGGGCGTCGTCTCCACGATGAGCGACCCGCAGGGCAGGCCCACGCTCAGCGACTACCTGGGGGCGCATTCCCGGCAGGGGCTGTTCCATGTGGGACGCCTCGACACCGACACCGACGGGATGATCCTGCTCACCAACGACGGCGACTTCGCCCAGGCGATGATGCACCCGAGCTTCGAACTGACCAAGACCTATGTGGCTGAGGTCGAGGGGGATCTCCACGAGGCCACCCTCAAGCGGCTCGCCGCGGGCATCCGCCTGGAGGACGGCCCCGTCAAACCCGACCGTATCCGCCTGGGGGCGAAGGCCCGGCACAAGACGATGGTGACCGTCGTCCTGCACGAGGGCCGCAACCGGATCGTGCGGCGCATGTTCGACGCCGTCGGACACCCGGTCACGGCGTTGTCGCGCACGCAGATCGGGCCGGTCCGCATGGGGCGGCTGCGGCCCGGCGAGCTGCGGGAGGTCACCTCCGCGGAACTGGGCGCCTTGCTGGACGCCGTCCGGTTGTAGCGACCGCGGGCGCCGGCCCACAGAAAGCCTCGGTAGAATGCCGAGGTGCAGAATTCCCTCAAAGCAGCCGCCTCGGTCGCGCTGGGCTTCGCGCTCGCGCTGACGCTCGCCGCCTGCGGCGGTTCGCCCGAACCGAGCGCGACGCCGACCGCCAGCGACACCGCGACAGCCTCCGCGACGCCGACCGAGACCGCCAGTGCCACCCCGATCACCCCCTCGTCCAGCCTGGACGGGATCACGGTGACGGGTGACCTGGGGAGCGCCCCCACCGTGACGGTGCCGTCGCCGTGGGCCATCGACGAGACGCGTCGGCAGGTGCTCACGCCCGGAGCGGGCCCGGAGGCGGTCGCCGACTCCTACGTCGAGGTGAACTACGTCGGCGTCAATGGGCGCACCGGCCAGGTGTTCGACTCCTCCTGGTCCAAGGGCACCCCGGCCGTGTTCTCGCTGTCGCAGGTCGTGGCCGGCTTCACCAAGGGCCTGACGGGCGCCAAGGCGGGGGAGCGCGTCCTGATCGCGATGCCGGGCAGCGACGGCTACGACTCATCCGGGGGGTCCTCAGCTGCAGGCATCGAGGTGGGCGACTCGCTCGTGTTCGTCGTCGACGTGGTCGCCGTGTCCATCGGACAGGCGACCGGCACCGTCAACCAGCCCAGTCTTCCCGTGACGGTCGGTGACGACGGGGGCAAGCCGACGGTGTCGATCCCCAGCGGGTCCACTCCGCCCAGCACCCTGATCGCCGAGAACCTGATCACCGGTGAGCAGCCGGCCGTCGCGGAGGGCGACGTCATGCTGGTGAAATTCCGGGGCTGGTCGTGGAAGACCGGCCAGATGATCGAGGACAGCTACGACGCCGCCGACGCGGCCCAGCTGTCCGAGATGATCCCCGGCTGGCGGACCGGGCTCGTGGGTCGCCCGATCGGTTCCCGCGTCATCATGATCATTCCGCCGGACCAGGCCTATCCCGACGGCAACGCGACCTCCCCGACCGTCGAGGCCGGGGACACGCTGGTCTACGTCGTCGACATCTTGTTCGCCACCGCCAACGGGTGATCGGCCTGCGTGTCCCGGGGGAAGCCGCGGGGCGCGCGCACCCAGGGCCACGCGCCCGGCGGCTAGGGTGGCGCCATGAACCTGGAGAAGGTGGTTTTCGGCTTCTTCGTGCTGCTCGCGGCCACGCTGAACTTCGGCTACGTCACCGGTGACATCGGCAACCCCGACCTGCACAATGTGGCCGAGTTGTACGCCGCCGTGGTCGTGAACATCGTCGCCACGATCTTGAAGTTCGGCGACCGGACGCAGATGGGGGCCATGCACCTGGCGACCAGTCTGGTCGCGACGATCCAGCTCATCGGTGCCGCCGTGGTGTGGATCTGGATCACCCAGATCGCTCCCCAGCCGCTGACGGCAGGCGCCATGTCCAGCGTGGTGTCGTTGGCGCTGGGAGCCCTGCTGGCCAACATCGTCTCGGTGGTGCTGATGGTCATCGAGACCGCAAACTTCCGTCACCACTGAGGCCGGGATGCGGCGCTCTCGACGCACACCCTCGGCACCGTGGCGGGGCAGCCCGCTGCGGCGCCGGTCCGTGCGCGTCCCCGACCCCGTCCAGCCCACCGACGCACTGTTCCTGGCGCTGCGCAGGCTCCGCGCACCCCTGATCACCGTCGTGGTCGTGTTCAGCGTGGGGGTCACCGGGCTGACGCTGATCCCGGGAACGGACCCACAGGGCCACGTCTGGCACCTGAGCGTCTTCGATGCGCTCTACCTGATGAGCTACACGGCGACCACCATCGGATTCGGCGAGATCCCCTATCCGTTGAGCTATCCGCAACGCGCCTGGGTCATCGTGTGCATCTTCGCCTCGGTCATGGGCTGGGCGTACTTCATCGGCATCATGCTGGCCCTGCTCCAGGATCGGGCCTTCCGGCTCGCCGTGGCCCGGCAGGCGTTCGTTCGCAAGGTCAAGGCGCTGCGCCGCCCGTTCCTCATCGTCGCCGGGTACGGCCAGATGGGCCGGATGGTCGCCGAGAAGCTGGACGCCCGCGGGCGCAGTTGCGTCATCCTGGACTCCGACCCGGCATCGCTGGACGCCCTCGCCGACGCGCAACTCTCCAGCGACATTCCCGCACTGGTCGCTGACGCGCGCGACCCCGCCTCCCTCGGCCTGGCCGGGCTCGGCAGCCCGTACTGCACGGGGGTTCTCGCGCTGACCCACGACGACGAGGTCAACCTCGCCATCGTGATGGCCGTCTCGCTGCTGCGTGAGGACGTTCCGGTCATCGCGTGCGCGAACGATCGGCTCACCGTCGGCGCCATGCGGGACTTCGGCGCAGAGGCCGTCGTCAACGCGTATGAGCGCTTCGGCAACTATCTCGTCATGCGGCTGCGGCACCCCGACACCTACCGGCTGGTGACCTGGCTGACCGCGATGAGCGGGGAGCCGCTGCCGCCCGACACCGAAGAACACGAGGACGGCCACTGGGTGATCGCCTCGAACGACGGCTTCGGCCGCGAGCTCGCCCAAGACCTCGAGGACGCCGGTCTCAACTGGTCGCTGGTGCGCCCGGAAGACGGTCCACCCGATGTGAGCGGTTCGGTGGGGTTCGTGGCCGGAAGCGACCAGGACGCGCTCAACCTGGCACTGGCCGGCCACGCCCGCCTGGAGAACCCCGACGTCTTCCTCGCGGTGCGGCAAAGCTCGCCGCGGGCGAAACCCCTTCTGGAGGCGCTGGCTCCGGACTCGGTGTTCATCCCCGCGCAGTTGTCGGTGTCGGAGGCGCTGTCGCGCGTCATCACCCCCGACTTCTGGGAGTTCGTCGCCTACCTGTGGACCCTCGACGACAAGGCTGCCGACGGCCTGGTCTCCAGGATCGTGCAGCGCATGGGCCGCGGTTCACCCGACAGCGACCGGTTCGTCATCGACACCGTCCAGGCGCCGGCGGTGGCGCGCTGGCTGAAGGCCGGCCACCGCGTCCACCTGGGCGACCTGTTCCGCCACCCCGACGACCGCACCCTGCAACTCCGCGCCCTGCCCGTCACGTTGATGCGGGACGGCACGCCGACGTTCGAGCCGCCCTCCGACACCCTGCTGCGCCTGGGGGACACGGTGGTGGTCATCGGTCAGACGGCGGCCTTCGCCACGATGAACCAAGGGCTGATCTACGACCATGTGGTCGCCTACCTCGCCACCGGCGTCCAGGTGCCCGCCACCTGGGTGGGCAGGCTCCTGGCGCGCGGGAGGCGGGCCGAGTTGCTGCGGGCCTGGGAGTCAGGACAGGACTGAATCCACGACCTGCTTGGCCTGGGCCTGCACCTCGGCGAGGTGGGCGTCGCCTTGGAACGACTCGGCGTAGATCTTGTAGACGTCCTCGGTCCCCGAGGGCCGGGCGGCGAACCAGGCGCTCTTCGTGACGACCTTCAGCCCGCCGATGGGCGCATCGTTGCCCGGGGCACGGGTGAGCTTGGCGAGGATCGGCTCCCCGGCCAGCTCGGTGGCGGTGACGTCACCGGGGGTGAGCGCACCGAGCTTCGCCTTCTGCTCCCGGTTCGCCGGGGCGTCGACCCGGGCGTACGAGGTCTGCCCGAACTCGTCGGCCAGCGCCGCGTAGTGCTGGCTGGGTGTCGTGCCGGTGACGGCGAGGATCTCCGAGGCGAGCAGGTCGAGCAGGATGCCGTCCTTGTCCGTCGTCCAGGTGCGGCCGTCCGACGTCAGGAAGGATGCCCCGGCGGACTCCTCACCGCCGAACCCGATCGATCCGTCGGAAAGCCCCGGGACGAACCACTTGAATCCGACGGGCACCTCCACGAGGGTGCGGCCCAGCTTGGTGGCCACCTTGTCGATCATGGAACTCGACACCAGGGTCTTGCCGATGCCCGCCTGCGGATTCCAGCCGGGACGATGCCCGTAGAGGTACTGGATGGCGACGGCGAGGTAGTGGTTGGGGTTCATCAGCCCGGCGTCGGGGGTGACGATGCCGTGGCGATCCGAGTCGGCATCGTTCCCGGTGGCCAGGTCGTAGGCGTCCCGGTTGCCGATCAGGGAGGCCATGGCATAGGGGGAGGAGCAGTCCATCCGGATCTTGCCGTCCCAGTCCAGGGTCATGAAGGGCCAGGCAGGGTCGACGGTGCGGTTCACCACCGTAATGCCCAGGTCGAAGCTGTCGGCCAGGTACTCCCAGTACTGCACCGAGGCGCCACCCATCGGGTCGGCGCCGATCGACAGCCCGGCATCGCGGATCGCATCCAGGTTGATCACCGACGACAGGTCCGCCACGTACGGCGTCCGGTAGTCGTGGCGGGTGATCTGGGCGGCGGCCCGCTCGTAGGGGGTGCGTGCGACCGAGCGCCAGGCGCCGAGGAGTTCGTTGGCCCGGGCGGCGATCACCTTCGTGGCATCGGAGTCGGCCGGACCACCGTGCGGAGGGTTGTACTTGAAACCGCCGTCGGTGGGCGGATTGTGTGACGGCGTCACCACGATGCCGTCGGCCCGCGGGCCGGAGTGATCGCGGTTGTAGACGATGATCGCGCGGGAGAGCGCCGGGGTGGGGGTGAACTCGTCCTCGCGTTCGGCGCGGACGTCGACCCCGCTGGCGTGGAGCACCTCCAGGGCCGTCTTCCACGCAGGCAGCGACAGGGCGTGCGTGTCCTTGCCGAGGAACAGGGGGCCGGTGATTCCCTGGGCCGCCCGGTACTCGACGATGGCCTGCGTCGTGGCGACGATGTGGGCTTCGTTGAACGCCGTCTTGAGGCTGGCGCCACGGTGCCCGGACGTGCCGAACACGACCTGCTGGTCGGGGTTGGCAGGGTCGGGGATGAGGTCGTAGTAGGCAGCAATGACCTGATCGACGTCGATCAGGTCCTCGGGCGTGGCGGGCTGTCCGGCGCGTGGGTGAACCATGGCCCCATCATGCCGCGCCCATCGCCCGGTTGCAGCCCCGTGCGCGGATCGTCTCGTCCGTGCGCCCGGCGGCGGGGCCGGGTGCCGGCGAGGCGGTGGAACAATGGGGGACATGTCTTCTATGCCGCTGCGTGGCGGAGCGATCGATCTCTCCGCACTCAAGCCCACCCCGCCCCCTCCTCCCGGTGCGTCGTGGGTCGTCGAAGCCGACGACCAGTCCTTCGAATCGGTGCTCGGCCTGTCGATGCAGCACCCGCTGGTGCTGGAGTTCTGGTCCTCGCGTGCCCCCGACCCGCAGTTCGCCGCGACGTTGACTGCGCTGGCCAACCAGGCTGCCGGCTCCTACCTGCTGGTGCGCATCGACGTGGACCGGGCCCCCACCATCGCCCAGGCGCTGCAGATCCAGAGCGTCCCGCTGGTGGTGGGCGTTCTGGGCGGGCAGCTGGCGCCGTTGTTCCAGGGCACCACGGACGCCGCGACCGCGAAGGCGGCGATCGATCAGCTTCTGCAGGTCGCGGCCACGAACGGGGTCACCGGCAAGGCGCAGCCCGTCGTCGACCCGAACGCCGCTCAGGCCGCCGGACCGGATCCGCGGTTCGATGCGGCCGACGCCGCGTTGGAGCGGGGTGACTTCGCCGCAGCGGTGGCCGAGTTCGACAAGCTGCTGGAGGCGAACCCGGCTGACACCGAGGCCGCGGCGGGGCGCGCCCAGGCCGCCCTCATGGTGCGGCTGGGCGGGGCGAACCCGGCCGAAGTGCAGGCGAAGGCCGACGCCGACCCTGCCGATGTGGACGCCCAACTCGCGATGGCCGACCTCGAACTCGCCTCCGGCAACGTCGCCCCGGCCTTCGCTCGGATCATCGAGGCGATCCGGTTGACGGCCGGCGACGACCGAGAGCGGGGCCGCAAGCGCCTGCTGGAGCTGTTCGAGACCGTTGGTGCAAGCGATCCGACGGTGCTGAAGGCCCGCCGCGACCTCACGTCCGCGCTGTTCTGAGGAGACGATGACGAAGCCGGAGACCCGGATCCAGGCCAAGGAAGAGGCGGCGCCCCCGGCGCCTGTGCTGCATGCGTCGCACTCGGACACCCTGGGCCAGGAGGTCGTCGATGGGGTGCTGCCGGCTGGGGCCGTCCTCACTCTGGAGTCCATCCAGGAGAGGTTCGCCGTCTCGCGCACGGTCGCCCGCGAAGTGGTTCACAGCCTTGAGTCGCTGAACATGGTGATCTCCAAGCGGCGGGTCGGGATGGTGGTGCTTCCGCAGCGGCACTGGAATCTGTTCGACCCCAATGTGATCCGCTGGCGGCTGCGTGGGCCCCAACGCGAACTCCAGGTGCGTTCGCTCGTCGAGTTGCGGATGGCCGTCGAGCCGATGGCCGCCGCCAGCGCGGCCAGACGGGCGTCACCGGAGGCGCGGCTTCGGTTGGTCGCGCTGGCTCAGAGCCTGGAGCCCCTGCTGCTGGCCGGTGACGACCAGGGCTTCCTCGAGGCCGACATCGAGTTCCATTCCCTTCTGCTCGAGTCGTCGGGCAACGAGATGTTCGGGGCCCTGACCACCGCCGTCGCGGCGATCCTCGCGGGCCGGATGGATCTGGGGATGGTTCCCGATGAGCCGGTGATCGCCGCGCTCAGCACACACGTCGCCCTCGCCGAGGCCATCATGCGTGACCAGCCGGCCCGCGCCGAGGCGGCGATGTCCGACCTGCTGGTGGAGTTGCGGACCTCGCTGCTGGAGGACGGTCCCTCCTCGGTGAGTTGAGCCGAGCAGGCGCCGGAGCGGAGTCTCCTAGGTGGCGCGGCGCTCGTCAGGCGGTGGCGACTAGAAAGTCACGCAGCGCGGCCACATAGCCGCCCCGGTCGTCTTTGCGGATGTCGTGCCCGACATCCGCGAAGTGCCGGTGGGTTCCTCGCGCGCCGAGTCGGCTCAGCGCTTCCTGCGCGGCGGCCGCGCCCACCACGGCTCCTCGGCTTGGCTCGGCCGTCAGCAACCAGGTGTCCATGCGCAGCTCTGCGCAGGTGGCGGGCGATGCGTGGGCCCCCCAGTCCTGTCGCCGCGTCAGGAACGCGAGGTCGACGTCCTGCTTGGCCCGCAGCCAGGGACCGAACTCGTCGTCGGCCCATCGGGGGTGATCGGCGCGGCCTCGCGCCAGGATCTGATCCGCAGTCCACGACGCCAACTGGCGTCCGCGTTCGAGGACGAAGCGGGGAGTCGCGCCCGGGGGCTCTATTGCGGCGGCCCACGCGGGGTCTTCGAGCCAGAGGGCGGCGACCAGATCGGGGCGCGTCAGTGCTACCTCGTGGGCGACGAGCCCGCCCAGGGAGTGTCCAGCGAGGCTCACCGGCTCGGTCCCGGCAGCCTCGAGGGCCCCGATGGCGTGCTCGACCATCGCGTGCACCGTGAAGTCGCCCTCAGGCAGAGGCGTCTGGCCGTGTGCGTCCAGGTCGAACCCGATGACGCGGCAGCGTGGCTCCTGGTGGGCCAACTGCTGAACCACCCCCGTCCAGCACTCTGCCGAATCGAACACCCCGTGCAGCACAACGAGGGGGCGGCCGGGCCCCGGCCAGTCCAGGCCCGACAACGGGCCGAAGTGGCGTCGAACGGGAGCAGGCATCATCGTGGTTCTCCCTTCTGGGCTATATGGTATAACCATATACACCATAACGTATAATCTTTGTACGTGTTACCGGGGCACCACCCCGCAGGCCGAAGGAGTCCGCACAACCATGGCTACGACACAGATCGTCATCGCTGCGGCGATCGGGATCGCGCTGATCGTCGCGCTGATCGTTTTCGCCAAGCTCAACCCATTCATCTCGCTGCTTGTCTCGTCCGGCGTCGTCGCGGCGGTCGCCGGGGTCGACCCATCCAAGCTGCTCAACAGCTTCACCGCCGGTTTCGGCAGCACCCTCGGCGGGGTCGGGGCCCTCATCGCGCTCGGCGCCATCATCGGGGCACTCCTGCTCAAAAGCGGAGGCGCCAACTCTTTGGTCGACCGGCTGCTCGCGACGAGCTCGGTCCGACTACTCCCGTGGGCGGTCGCGCTGGTCGCCGCCATCGTCGGTATCCCGATGTTCTTCGAGACCGGCGTCGTGCTTCTCATCCCGCTGGTCATGCTGATCGCGCGGCGGGCGAAGGTTCCCGTGCTGCTGGTGGGTATCCCCATGCTCGTCGGCCTGGGGCAGATGCATGCGCTCGTCCCCCCGCACCCGGGCCCGCTCGCGGTCATCGACGCGCTGGGCGCCGACCTCGGCACGACCATGTTCTTCGGCTTCGTGGTCGCGATCCCGATGATCGCGCTCGGTGCCCTCGTGGCACCGCTGTTCGCGCGCATGGTCCCCGTCATGGCCCCCGAGGACGACTCGTCCACGCAGGTGGGCTCCGCCGCCGCTCAGCAAGCCACCCGTCAGCCACGCTTCGGCTGGACGGTGGCCACCGTCGTCCTTCCGGTCGTGCTGATGCTCGGGCGGACCGTCGGTGAACTCACCCTCCCTCAGGACAGCGGCCTGCTCCAAGTGCTGATCTTCCTCGGCACCCCGATCGTCGCTCTGACCTTGACCGTTCTGCTGGCGATCGTCACCCTCGGCTTCGGAGCGGGTCTCACGATGGACGCCATCGGCACCATCGTCTCCGGGTCGTTCGGGTCCATCGCTGGCGTCTTGCTCATCGTCGGCGCCGGGGGCGGCTTCAAGCAGACCCTGGTCGACATCGGCGTCGGCAACGTCGTGGCCTCCGTGTCGACCTCGCTGGCGCTCAGCCCCATGCTGGTCGCCTGGGTGATCGCCGCCCTCATCCGCGCGGCGACCGGCTCGGCCACGGTGGCCGCCCTCACCGCGGCGGGGCTCGTCTCCCCGCTCGTGGCCGGGCTCGACACGCCTCACGCCGCCCTGCTCGTCCTCGCGGTCGGGCTCGGCTCGGGCTTCCTGTCCCATGTCAACGATGCCGGCTTCTGGATGGTGAAGGAGTTCTTCGGCTTGACCGTCGGACAGACGTTCAAGACCTGGAGCCTGCTGACGGTGATCCTGCCGGTCGTGGGTCTTGGCCTGGTCGGCATCCTCTGGGTGGCGACGTAGGCGACCCGGTGCGCCGCCCCGGGCCAGCGGCCCAGGCGGCGCACCACTCCCGGGCTCTACCCCGTGTTTCGCAGCCCGGCGGCGACGCCGTTGACGGTGACCAGCAAGGCCCGCTGCAGCGCGTCGGGGATGGCCTCTCCCGCGGCGTCCAGTGCCCGGACGCGGCGCAGCAACTCCACCTGCAGGTAGCTGATCGGATCCAGGTACTGGTCGCGTACCGCAAGCGTCCGCTGCAGCCGCGGCTGGGCGTCCAAGAGGCGGGCCTCCCCGGTGAGCCGGGTCAACTCGGAGACGGTCAGATCGTGCTCGGCCTTGATCGTCTCGAAGACGTGCTGCAGTTCCTGGGGCACCAGGGACGCCACGTAGTGGGCGGCGATCTCCAGGTCGGTCTTGGCGAGTGTCATGGCCACGTTGGAGGCCACGGTCGCGAAGAAGTTCCACTGCTGCAGCATCTGGGCCAGATCCTCGGCGTGACCGGCCTCCCGGGCGGCCTTCAGGCCGGAGCCGACGCCGAACCAGCCGGGGATGATCTGACGCGACTGTGTCCAGCCGAACACCCACGGAATGGCGCGCAGCCCCTCGATGCCGTTGCCGGAGTCGGGGCGCTTGCTGGGACGCGAGCCGATGTGCAGGGCGCCCAACTGCTCCACGGGAGTGGAGGCCACGAAGTAGCGCGGCAGGTCGGGGTTGGTGACGAGCCGGTCGTAGGCGGCGAAGGCGGCGTCCGAGGCGACCTGCATGACGCCGTCCCAGCGGCTCAGCACCTCGGCGGGCTGGCGGGGCTCCTGGTGGAGCGCCGTCGCCGACAGCACGGCCGAGAGCGACAAGGCCAGGTTGTCGCGCGCCAGGGCGGGCAGCGAGTACTTGTCGGAGATGACCTCGCCCTGCTCGGTGAACTTGATCGTCCCGTCCAGGACGCCGCCCGGCTGGGCCAAGATGGCGTCGTAGGTGGGGCCGCCGCCGCGGCCGACCGAACCGCCGCGGCCGTGGAAGAGCCGCAGACGGACGCCGTGACGTCGCGTCACATCGCGCAGCCGTCGTTGGGTCTGATGTATCTCCCACTGGCTGGTCAGCACGCCGGCCTGCTTGTTGGAGTCCGAGTAGCCGAGCATGACCTCGAGCCGGTCCCCGCGCAGGGCGACCAGGCGGCGGAACGACGGGTCGCTCAGGAGGCCGTCGATCAACTCCGCGCTGTGGCGCAGTTCCTCGATGGTCTCCAGCAGGGCCACGATCCCGAGGTCGGCGTGGGCGCCGGAGCCGTCGGCCCCGCCGTGCAGGTCGATCAGCCCGGCTTCGCGGGCGAGGATCGCGGCGGCGAGGATGTCATCGACGCCCCGGGTCATGGACACGATGTAGGTCTCGATGACCTCCCGTCCGTAGCGCCCCTGGGCCTCGCCGATGGCGGCGAACACCTCGAAGGTCTTGCGGGCGGCCCCGACGAGGGGGGAGCGGCGCCCGGCGAGGGGGCGGCGTGAGGCCAGTTCCCGGGACAGGGTCTCGCGCCGCTCGTCGCGGGTGAGGTCGGCGTAGGGGCGATCCAGGACGCCGAGGCGGTCCAGCAGGGCGCCGACGGCCTCATGATGGGCGTCGGAGTGCTCGCGGACGTCCAGGGTGGCCAGGTGTAGCCCGCTCGCGGCCAACTCCTGGATCGCGGCACGGACGCGGCCGTGTGCGGCCAGCGCGCCGTGATGTGCGGCCAGCGAGTCGGCGACGAGCACCAGATCGGCCAGCAGGTCGGCGGTGTCGGCGTAGTCCAGGCCGGGCTCGTGCCGGGCGCCCATGCGATTGCGCTGACGGGTGTTGACCAGCTTGACCCGGACGCAGCTGAGCTTGAGCCGGTAGGGCTCCTCGGCGTTGATCGAGAGTAGCCGCTCGTCGAGGTCGAGCCGGTCGAGATCCGCGGCCAGGGACGCTGCCAGTTCTGGTGAGACGGACGCCAACCGGTCGGAGATGGACAGCGAGGTGATCAGCCGTGTGACCACGGCGAGGGCGTGCGTGACGGCGTGCTCGTGCTGCAACTGCAGCACCTCCCGGGTCACGGCGGGGGTGACGAAGGGGTTCCCATCCCGGTCGCCGCCGATCCAGGTGCCCAGGCGCACCGGGGTGGCCAGCGCATCCGGCTGGACACCGTGCTCGGCGCACAACGCGTTCAGATCGCCCAGCACGCCCGGCAGCGCATCGGCGACGATCGCGTCCAGGTAGAACAGGGCGTTGCGGGCCTCGTCCACCGGGGTAGGGGAGGCCAGTCGGAGCTCGTCGGTCTGCCACAGCAGGTCGATGGTCTCGGCAAGCCGGCGGTCCTGACGATGGCGGGCGACGCTGCCGTCCGGGGTGGTGGCGGCCAGTTCGTCGGCGATGTCGCGTAGTTTCAG